>OBYA01000606.1_pt1 | contig 9794 bp, 8 predicted proteins | sample 1495461 | NCBI WGS metagenome assembly OBYA01 (sample SAMEA2580180, study PRJEB22360) | human gut metagenome | biome: human gut; feature: human-associated habitat; material: faeces | place: Denmark | collected 2008/2010 | reverse complement strand
AAGCTTTAAAAAAGCAGCAATAGAATTTTTATCACGGCATGAAACAGTAGTGAAAGACTATGATGGTGTTATGGTTACTTCTGGTTCACAACAAATCATGGATTTTTTATCTAAATGTTTATGTAATGAAGGGGATCTAGTTGTTTGTGAAAATCCAAGCTTTTTAGGGGCTTTAAATGCATTTAAAAGTAATGGTGCCAAATTAGTTGGAATTGATATGGAAGATGATGGAATCAATCTTGAACAGTTAGAAGCAGTTTTAAGTGGGGTGCAAAAACCAAAATTTATTTATTTGATTCCTAATTTCCAAAATCCTACTGGAATAACAACTTCTTTAGAAAAACGTCAAGCTATTTATACATTAGCAAAAAAATATCAAGTGCTGATTCTTGAAGATAATCCATATGGTGATTTAAGATTTAGAAATGATGCAATTCCTTCAATTAAGTCATTAGATGATGAAGGATTAGTAGTTTATGCAGCTAGTTTTTCAAAAATTATTGCACCGGGAATGCGTGTAGCTGTTATGATTGGTCATCAAGATCTATTAGCTAAATGCACAGTTGCTAAACAGACAAATGATGTTCATACAAATGCTTGGGCGCAAAGTGTAATGGCTCGTTTCTTAAATGAAACGGATATGGAGGTACACTTAAAAAAATTACAGGCAGTATATGAGCAAAAATGTAATTTGATGTTGGAAGAAATGAAAAAACAATTCAGTCCAGATTGTAAATGGACAATTCCTGATGGGGGAATGTTTATTTGGGTGACTCTACCAGAACGAATTGATATGCCGGAGTTTGTTAAAAGAGCTGTTGAACATAAAGTAGCAGTAGTTCCAGGAAATGCTTTCTATGATGATGATAATAAACCATGTCAATCGTTTCGGATGAATTTTTCAACTCCAACTAATGAACAGATTATTAAAGGGGTCGCTATTTTAGGAGCGTTAATGCATGATTAAAAATATTGTTTTTGATATGGGAAATGTTATTTTGCGTTGGGATCCGCACTATATTGCTAGTAAATTATCAAATGATAGTTTAGAACAAGATGTGATTGAAAGAGAGTTATTTGCTTCAAAACAGTGGCAAAAGCTAGATCAAGGATTACTCACCGTGGAAGAAGCTCTTAAGGAATTAAAAACCGACAATCCGCAGTTGATTAGACATGCATTATTGCATTGGTATGATTATTTTGAGCCTTTTGCTGAAATGGTAGCATTAGTTAAAGAACTAAAAGAGCAAGGTTATCATATTTATCTATTATCTAATTGCAGTCTCCAATTTGATGATTATTACCAAAATATCGAAGCTTTTAAATATTTTGATGATTTTTATATTTCTGCACGCTACCAATTATTAAAACCTGATCTTGAAATCTTCAAACATTTTCTTTCAAAATTTAATTTAAAGGCTGAGGAATGTATTTTTATTGACGATATAAAAGCTAATGTTGAAGGTGCAAAGATTGCTAAAATGCATGGTTATCAGCATAATGGAGATATCAAAAAGTTACGATTATATCTAAAAAAACAACATGATTTACCAATAAATTATTAATAATTCTTAAAAATACCATACTTTTCAACTGTTTTGGTTGACAATTAAGGGGAAAATGCTAGAATGCTAATAGACAAAATAATCGCTTATATTGGGAGAATTTAGATGGATAAACAAGAGGAAAATATGAGTAACACAAACGATACGATTGAATCAAAGCAAAAGTCAGAAATGACTAAAAAAGTAAGATCAGGGAAAAAAAACAGGGGTACAAAAAAAGATTATTATTATTGGAATCTTAGTATCATTATTAGTCATTATTTATTTAATTGGAAGTTTTTATTTCAATAAGAAGTTTTTAAGTGGTACATACATTAATGATATCAATGTCAGTGGTTTAACATTAACTGAAGCGAATGAAAAGTTAGCGGAACAAATAGATGCTCGTTCTTTAAAATTGATTTTTAATGATGAAGCAACTGAAACAGTTTCAGGAAGCGAATGTGGAGTTCGCTATAATAGTAATAATAATGTTAAGAATATTTTGAAAAAGCAAAATTCTTTTGGGTGGATTGGAGCTTATTTTAATAAATCGAAAAATGTAGTTAATGATCTAGCTGAAGTTGATGAAACAGTTTTAAGAGCTAAGGTGGCTTCTTTGGGACATCTTCAAGAAGAGGTGCAAGTGGCACCGGTCGATGCTAAAGTGGAATATCTAAATAATGAGTTTACCATCACCAACGAGGTCAATGGTTCAACGATTGATCAAGAAAAACTAATTAGTGAAATAAAGTTAGCCTTTAGTGAAGGTAAAGAAAGTTTAAATTTAACGGAGAAAAAATGTTATGTAGAACCCGCTGTAAAAGCTAATGATGCGAAATTACAAAATTTATTAGATGCAGCTAGAAAGTATGCATCTGCGGCGATAACCTATAAAACACGTTCTGGAGATGTAGTGTTAGATGGTAGTACTTTGGTTACTTGGTTATCAATAGATGAAAGTGGTAATTATTATCGTGATGATGCTGTATTTAAAGAAAAAGTAACTGACTTTGTTGGAAGTTTAGCGAAGAAAATTAACAGTGTTGGTGGAAGCCGAACTTTTGTTGGGGCTAATAATCGGACGATTACAGTTAGCGGTGGTAATTATGGTTTAAGACTCCAAAATAGTAAGGAAATAAGCGGTTTATTAGAAGATATTTATGCCAATAAAGTGGGTGTCAGAACACCTGTTACAACTGGTCGTGAAGCTTCTTTGGATAATGGTGGATTAGGTGATACTTTTGTTGAAATTGATTTATCAGGGCAACATATGTGGTATCATAAAAATGGTCAGATCGTATTAGAGTCAGATATTGTTTCTGGTACATACAATATTGCTGATCGCCGTACACCAGCGGGTGCCTATTATTTATATAATAAGGAAAGAAATCGTGTTCTTCGGGGAACAAAATTACCTGATGGAACATGGCCATATGAAACTCCAGTTTCTTATTGGATGCCTTTTAATAAAGGAATCGGGTTACATGATTCTTCAAGCTGGCGTTCTAAGTGGGGTGGAACTATTTATATGAACAATGGTTCTCATGGTTGTATTAATTTACCTACGGGAATTGCTTCACAATTATATAATAGTATTGAAGTTAATTGTCCTGTAGTTTGTTATTATTAATAATGTAAAACAGTCTTAAAATTGCTGCGATCTCAAAGAAAGTTTAAAAGAGTAGCCCTAATCCTTTTAAATTATTCAAAACGTATCAGTAAATAAGGCTGTTTTTATTGTTTAAATTATTAGTAATTAGTTATATACTTGAAGAAGAGAATAAAGGAGTTAAATGATGGAAAATTATGTAATAGATTTTGCAACTAAAATATTAAATATTGATAGTCCTACAGGTTATTGCAAAGAAGTTATTGAATTTGTTAAAAATGAAGTTGAACAATTAGGTTATCGTACAGGAATGAATAATAAAGGAAATCTTTATATTTATGTTGATGGCAAGAATGATAAAACAATTGGTTTATGTGCTCATGTGGATACTCTAGGCTTAATGGTTAGAAGTATTAGAGATAATGGAGAATTAGCTTTCACTAATGTTGGGGGTCCAATCGTCCCGACTCTAGATGGTGAATACTGTCGAGTAATTACACGTGAAAACAAAATTTATACAGGAACTATTTTAAGCAATTATCCTGCCGCTCATGTATATGAGGAATCAAAAACAGCTATTCGTAAATGTGAAAATATGCATATTCGATTAGACGAAGTTGTAAAAAATAAAGAAGATGTTACAGCTTTAGGGATTGATAATGGTGATTATATTGCTATTGATCCTAAAACAACATACACTAATAGTGGTTTTCTTAAATCAAGATTTCTTGATGATAAATTAAGCGTAGCTTGCCTAGTTACTGTTTTAAAAGAATTGAAAGAAAAGAATATTGTTCCTGCCAACAATGTTATTATGATCATTTCAACTTACGAAGAAGTAGGGCATGGCAGTGCTAGTATTCCCGAAAATATTAGTGAATTGATTGCAGTGGATATGGGATGTATTGGCGATGATTTAGCATGTAGTGAATATGATGTGAGTATATGTGCAAAGGACTCTAGTGGACCATATGATTATGGGATTACTTCAAAGTTTATTGAACTTGCTAAAGCTAAAGGACTTAACTATGCAGTAGATATTTATCCATTCTATGGTAGTGATGTTAGTGCGGCCTTACGAGGTGGTAATGATATTAAGGGTGGTTTGATTGGACCGGGAGTACATGCTTCTCATGGGATGGAACGCTCTCATCAACAGGCTATCAACAATACGATTGAATTGATTTTGGCTTATCTACAGGCGTAGTAATACGCCTTTTCTTGTGTCAATATTTGAAAATCAAGCAATCGAGATAGAAAAAAGTTGTACTAAAAATAATGGAGGGATGAAAATGAAAGCATTAGCAAGTGATTTTGATAGAACACTATTTTTTTACGATGAGAGTGGTTCATATTATCGGTTAGAGGATGTTCAAGCCATCAAACATTTTCAAAGTCTAGGTAATTTATTTGGAGTTTGTACTGGTCGTTCATATAAAGGAATTGAGGATTTTAATCCTCATCAGATAGATTACGATTTTTATATTCTATGTTCAGGAGCAAAAATATTAGATAAGGAAGGAAATTTAATTTATCAAAAATTTATAGATAAAAAAATTGCTCAAAGTATTTATGAACAATACGAGGCTGTCGATACTAGTATTGTTTACCAAGGAGATATGTATGTACTTAATCGTACTTTTGATTTATCTCCACGGGTTAAACTAATTACATCATTTAATCAAGTTGGGGAGCAGTTTGAAGCTTTTTCTTTACATTTTAAAAATAATGACGAAGCTGGTAAAGAATACACTAAAATGATTGATATGTTTGGTGATGTTATTGATGTTTATCAAAATGAGCGGCACCTTGATTTTGCTGCGAAAGGATGCTCTAAAGGGAAGGGGATTAAACGAATAATTGAGTTCTATGGCTTAGCTTATGAAGATATGGCAGCTATTGGAGATTCATGGAACGATATCCCGATGTTAAAGAGTGTTGAAAATTCTTTTACATTTAATCGTTCTCATCAAACAGTCAAGAATGTTGCCAAATATTTAGTTGACGGGATAGATGGATGTATTGAAGAATTAATTAAGTGTCACAAATAAATTTATTTGATATAATGTATCAGAGGTGGTTAAGGTGTTAAGTAAGTATCAAAGAATATCTCAGGATTTAATCGATAAAATAGATAAACAAGAAATCAAAGTACATTCATATTTGCCTAGTGAAAATGAGTTAATGAAGCTATATAATGCATCTCGTGATACTATCCGTAAGGCTTTGGATATTTTATTAAAAAATGGTTATATTCAAAAAAATAAAGGAAAAGGATCACTAGTTTTAGATGTTGATAAAGTCGCATTTCCAGTTTCTGGCGTAATGAGTTTTAAAGAACTAGCCAAGACTATTAATAGCGAGGTTGTTACTAAAGTTATTGAATTATCTTTAAACCCAGTTGATGTTCAAATGAAAAAAGAACTATATATGGATAGTGGTAATTATTATAAAATAAGACGAATTCGTTCATTTGATGGTGAGCGGGTAATATTGGATACCGATTATTTAAATGCTAATATTGTTCCTAATATAACAGAAACAATTGCTGCTGATTCACTATATAATTATATTGAAAATGAATTGGGTTTAAAAATCAGTTTTGCAAGAAAAGAGTTTACAGTTGTTAAGGCGACAGAAGAGGAAAAGAATTTATTAGATATGCATGAATATGATCTATTAGTATGTGTGAAATCTTATACATATTTAGAAGATGCTTCATTGTTTCAATATACGATTTCGAAACATCGTCCTGATAAGTTTAGATTTGTTGATTTTGCAAGAAGGACTCAACTTTAATGAGTTCTTTTTTAGGAGGGGCTATGACACAAAAAGATTATTTATTATTCCAAGACAATATTAGAAAAGAAAAAGCGAATTTAGATAGTAGATCATTAAAAATTTCAATTGCTCGTTTAATTATTGGATTATTGATTGTTGGATTTTTATTAGGAGGCAATTTTACTAATAATCAGTTATTAGTATATTCATCATTAATTTGGATTGCTATTTTTATTATTTTAATAGTTATTCATAGTAAAATAACGGAACGATTGAGTTATTTAAATGCTCAAGCAATTGTAATTCAACGTTATTTAGATCGCTATAATAATGATTGGAAAGCTTTTGATGAAACGGGACTAGACTATGTTGATAATGTTACTGGGGTGATGAAGGATTTAGATTTAGTGGGAAAGAATTCATTGTTCCAATATTTTAATGTTGCAAGTACGATTCGTGGTAAGAAATGTTTGCTTGATAAATTAACGCGTACAAGTTTTAATGAAAAAGGTATTATTGAAGAGCAAAAAGCTGTTTTAGAATTATCGAATAATAATAATTTTGTTTTATCATTGGAAACCTATGGCAGAATGCTTGAAAAACCTAAAGTTAATGAACGAATTATTGAGGATTTTGTTAATAATTTAGGAAAAAATAAAGTTAAACGGAGCTGGGGGTTTGCTAAATATTTAATTCCGATACTTACGATTATTACCATTGTCATGTTTCTTTTCGAATTTTATTTCAAGTTATCAGTAATTTTAGTGCCAGTGCTAATTTTTGGACAACTGATTATTGCAATTATAAATCTAAACAGTCATGGAATAATTTTTGAGCAAGTTTCTAAATTATCACATTGCTTGAATAATTATCAAAATATTAGTCATCTGATTAAACAATCCACTTTTACATCACCTTTTTTGGTAGAGTTACAAGCAAGATTAGAGGCTTCAAGTATAGCTTTTGATGAACTAAAAAGTCTTAGTAGTGCTGTTAAGCAACGGAATAATCTTTTGGCATTCATTTTATTAAATGGACTTTTGTTATGGGATATCAATTGTAAAGAACGATATGATCGTTGGGTTAAGCAATATGCTAGTTCAATTGAGCGGTGGTTAGATGCAATTGGCGAATTTGAAGCTTTAACGAGTTTACAAGTATTACTCCATACTAAAGATGTTACTTGTTTTGCGAATTTTCATGGTGATCAAACTACATATTTAGAATTTGGTGAAGCTTATCATCCATTGATGCCAAATGAACAAGCTGTTGCTAATAGTTTTATGATGAATCACCAAGTATGTGTAATTACAGGCTCAAATATGTCTGGAAAAACGACTTTTTTAAGGACGATTGGGATTAACCTTGTACTAGCGTATGCAGGCGGACCAGTTATGGCAAAATCATTTGATTGCTCATTGATGCAAATTTTTACTTCGATGAGAATAGAAGATGATCTTAATGGGATTTCATCATTTTATGCTGAATTATTAAGAATAAAACAAATCGTTGAAGCTAATCGTCAAGGTAATTTGATGATTGCGTTAATTGATGAAATTTTTAAAGGTACTAATTCAAAAGATCGAATCATTGGAGCACAAGAAACGGTCAAGCAATTGTCAACAAATAATATTTTCACATTTATTACAACTCATGATTTTGAATTATGTGAATTAGAAAATGAGATTTCATGCAGTAATTATCATTTTAATGAATATTATCAAGGAGATAAGATTAAATTCGATTATTTAATTAAATATGGTCGAAGTCAAACAACAAATGCACAATATTTATTGAAGATGGTTGGAATTACAAAGGAAGTTTAGCTTCCTTTTTTATTTTATTAAAAATGTATTGACTTACATGTACGTACAAGTTATTATATAATTACAAAAGATGTACGTACATGTAAAAAAGGAGAAAAAAGATGGGAAAATTCAGTAGTGATGCAAGTAAACTTTTAGAATTTGTTGGCGGTAGAGAAAATATTAGAGCAGTTAGTCATTGTGTTACTAGAATGCGTTTTGTTTTAGGGGATGAGAGTAAAGCTGATGTAGACAAGATTGAAACCTTGGGGAGTGCTAAAGGTACATTTACACAAGGCGGTCAATTTCAAGTGATTATTGGTAATGATGTTCAAGAATTTTATAATGAGTTTATTAAGATTGCTGGAATTGAAGGGGTTAGTAAAGAGCAAGTAAAAAGTGATGCTAAATCAAATCAAACCTGGCTTCAAAGATTAATGGGAAATTTAGGGGAAATCTTTGCTCCATTAATTCCTGCATTGATCTGTGGAGGGTTGATTCTAGGATTTAGAAATGTGATTGATTCAATTGCAATGTTTGAAAATGGAACAAAAACATTAGTTCAAATTTCACAATTTTGGAGTGGTGTAGACTCATTTTTATGGTTAATTGGTGAAGCAGTATTCCATTTTTTACCTGTTGGTATTTGCTGGTCAATAACTAAAAAGATGGGAACTAGTCAAATTCTAGGTATTATTTTAGGAATTACATTAGTTTCTCCACAATTATTAAATGCTTATTCAGTAGCTTCAACAGCAGCTAAGGATATACCAGTCTGGGATTTTGGATTCGCCCAAGTACAGATGATTGGGTATCAAGCACAAGTTATTCCTGCAATGATGGCGGGATTTACTCTAGTTTATTTGGAGAAGTTCTTTAGAAAAGTTTCGCCTGAAGCAATTAGTATGATTATTGTACCATTCTTTTCGTTAGTGCCTGCGGTAATAGTTGCGCATACTGTAGTGGGACCAATTGGATGGGTAATCGGTAACTTTATTTCTGATGTGGTTTATGGTGGTCTTACATCTAACTTTGGCTGGTTATTTGCAACATTATTTGGTTTTGTATATGCACCATTGGTAATTACTGGATTGCATCATATGACTAATGCAATTGATATGCAACTAGTAAGTATGTTTAAAGGAACGATCTTATGGCCAATGATTGCATTATCTAATATTGCTCAAGGATCAGCTGTTTTAGCGATGATAGTTTTGCAAAAGAAAAATGAAAAAGCTCAACAAGTTAGTATCCCGGCATGTATTTCTTGTTATTTAGGGGTTACTGAGCCTGCCTTGTTTGGAGTCAATTTAAAATATATGTTTCCTTTTGTGTGTGGGATGATTGGTTCTGCAATTGCCGCAACGTTTTCGGTAGCAACAGGGACAATGGCAACTTCAGTTGGAGTTGGTGGAATTCCTGGAATCTTATCAATTATTCCAAAATATATGGGAAACTTTGCTATTGCGATGGTTATTGCAATTGTGATTCCATTTGTTTTAACATATATTGTTGGTAAAAAGAAATTAACAGATAAAGACTTAGGAATTGAAACAGATATAATTGATAATGAGAAATTTGTATCACCAATGACTGGAAAACTAATTAAGATTGAGGATGTAGAAGATCAAGTTTTTGCAACCAAAGCAATGGGTGATGGATTTGCAATTGAATTAACAGATAGTGATGTTCTAGCTCCAGTTAGCGGAGAAATCGTAATGACATTTCCTACTAAACATGCTTATGGCCTAAGAGGTAATAATGGTGTAGAAATCTTGATTCATCTTGGAATGGATACAGTACAGTTAGAAGGTAAAGGATTTGAATCATTTGTTAAAGTTGGTGAATATATAAAACAAGGAGATAAATTAGCTAAAGTCGATATTGCTTATATTAAAGAACATGGGAAGTCAATAGTCTCACCGGTTATTTTTACAAGTGGAGAAAAGATTAGTATATTAAAAGAAAATTGTAACATCAAAAAATTAGAAACAGAAATTATTAAAATTGATTAAAGGAACGAGGAAAAATATGTATTACGAAGATAAAGTC
>OBYA01000605.1_pt1 | contig 9794 bp, 9 predicted proteins | sample 1495461 | NCBI WGS metagenome assembly OBYA01 (sample SAMEA2580180, study PRJEB22360) | human gut metagenome | biome: human gut; feature: human-associated habitat; material: faeces | place: Denmark | collected 2008/2010 | reverse complement strand
GACACCAATCTTTTGCAGTTCGGCGGTCTGCGCCCGGATGTCGGTGGTGTCGATGTGGACAACATAACCATCTATCGCCATCTTTCGCAGATAGGCAGCCATATTCCGGGTTGGTATCAATTTCATTTTTTCTCGAATCAACCTCCGTTCTTCTTCCGTCACATAGAATTTGACCTGCACGGTTCGCTTTCTGCCCTCCATACGTTTTTACTCTCCTTTCCATTTTGAGGGTTTGGGACACTTCCCAACAAGCTGTTTTGCAGGGCAAAATACGGAAGTGGGTACACACTTCCTATGCTTGCTCTGTAAGTTCTCCCCTAAACCGTCCCCTCTACTAATACTACAATTCAAACCCTGTCTTTTGGCTACATCTTGACTGTGATGCAAAAATAAAGTATCATAATTAGCACAGACTAACCAAAATGGGAGGTGAACCTCATCCTATGACGCATGGAAGTCACTATCTTGGTAAGCTATACAACGACCTGATAGCCAATTCGCCCCAAACAATTTCAATAGATATTCCGTCTGATATGGGGAAAGGACGAATTGCACAAACCCAAATCAAGCACGGCATCATCTTTTCGGATTGGCAAATGTGTTACCAGTCGGATATGAATGTACAGGGAACCGTCAGTAAAGATTATATGCAGATTATCTTCTGCCTGAATGATGCAATCTCTTGGGGCATCATGGATGAAAAGCGTTCCATTACGATTCAAAAAAATGAATCCTGCATCTATGCGGGACATGGTGGAACCGAATATGCCTGCTATAAAAAGGATAGCAATTTTTCATTTAAGAGTATAAAAATTCCGATTGCCTATTTCTCGCAGCTGCTCACAGATTATTTTGATGGGCAGGAAGCAACGGCTTACGAAAAGAAACTTCTTGATGGCATTTCAAAAGTTCCTGTGACCCCCATCATGGAACAAATTCTAGCGGAAACAAGCCAATTTACACAATACCGTGGAGGATTGGGTTACTTATATCTTGACGGAAAACTTCTGGAGCTATTGTCTATTTATTTAGGCGAAGTCCTTGAATTGGATATTCTAATGGGAAAAAATGTTTCCATGTCCAGAACGGAACGGACTGCCATTATGGAAGCTAAACGGATTATAGACAGTCAGCTTGCGTTTGCCCCATCCTGTGAAGAACTTTCCCATCTGGTGCATTTAAGCACAACAAAATTGACACGCGGTTTTTCATCATTTTATGGTATGCCTATTCATCAATACATAATTGAACAGCGTTTGACACAGGCAGCACAGCTGCTATTGGAGGGGGACCGAAATGTAAGCGAGATTGCAGCAATCGTTGGCTACGGAAAGCCCAGCAATCTTGCCGCCGCTTTCAAAAAGCGATATGGTGTGGCACCAAAGAACTACCGTGAAAGCCGATTTGATACCCATAAAAAGTAGCTTCTGACTGTTTTTGGGTCAAAACGGGTAGGTTTTGGGTTGGATTTGATAATCTAAATTGGTACAATTTGCGATGTGGTTAGTTTCAAATAACCACATCGCATTTTTTATTTTCCGATAAAAGCGAGGAGGCATAAAAATGAAACAAAAGTTGAATGCGAAAGACTTTATTCTCATTGGCATCCTGACAGCGCTCATGTGGATTATCTGCATGATTATCAGCACTATTATGAGCGTGGCTGGCCCAGTGACCAACGTGTTTTATCCGTCCGTTGTGGCTATTCCGAATGGCATCGTTATGATGCTTCTGCTGGCCAAAGTTCCGAAGAAAGGCGTGTTTACCATTTGTGCTGCAATTCAGGCTATCCTGTTCCTGCTGGTAGGTGCTTTCTGGTTCATTCCCATCGGCTTGGTAATTGGCGGTGTCATCTGCGATTTTCTGATCATGGGCCGAAATGAAATCACAATGAAGTCCATGATGGCGGCCTATGCGCTGTTCAGTGCTATTTTTGCTTTTAGTGCTATCTGCCCCATCAAATTTCTTCAAAGTGCGTTTGTTGGCGCAATGGAGAAAAACAATATTGCCCCGGAGTACATTCAGGGAATGCTCAATATCACTTCTGTTCCCATGCTGGTAGTCATTGTTGCTGCTGGACTGGTGGGCGGCCTGATTGGCGGATTTATCGGCCAGAAAGCATTGAAAAAGCATTTCATCAAGGCTGGACTCGTTTCTGTAAAATAACAAGAACAGCCCCCTGAAAATCTATCATACAAACGCAGGCAAACGGGCTGCCTGATTTCAGAGCGCGGGGCTGGAAGTAGTCCCGCGCTCTGCTGTTGATAAGGAGGCATCAGAATGGATGAAACACAAATCAAACAAATTATTGAGCGACAGCCCCTTCATGGAACTGCGCTTCTGGACCCGCGCTGCAAAATTCTTCTCTTAGTCTGTATCGGTTTTGTCAGTTATTTTCTGGCCGGAGAAGTGGTCAGCCTTGCGCTCATGCTGGTTTATGGGCTGTTCATTGCCTTAGGTAATGGCGGAAAATGGGCCGCAAAAATGATAATAACTTATATCGTTGTGGCTTATCTTAATGCCTTGCTCCGCTATGTGCAAGTTCCAGTTTTGAGCGTGATTATGAGCGTATTTGGCGTGACCGTTCTGAAACTGATTCCCATTGTAATGATGGGGCTCTGGATATTGCGGACCACTTATATGGATGACTTGATGGTAGCCCTCCAAAGAATGCGGCTGCCGCAGGCAGTTACGATTCCGCTTGTGGTCATGTTCCGTTATATTCCTACCCTACGGATTGAATATCGGCAAATCCGAAGCACAATGGATATTCGCGGTATCAGCGATACAGTGTGGAAGCGGGTATGTCACCCATTAGCAACCATAGAGTACATTTTGATACCGTTGCTGATGCGCTGCTTGAAAGTTACCGATGAACTGGCGGCCTCCGGCACAACGCGTGGTCTGGAATTGGAATGTAAGCGGTATGCACTGCGCCCGATTCGTTTTGCATGGCCGGAAATTGTGGTATCACTGCTTGGTATCCTCTTTTTGGTCGGACTGCTTTTTATTGACCAGACCCAAATCGGCAAAATCATTTTGTGGAGGGTATGACGATGATCTCATTCCAGAATTTCAGCTTTCGTTATGAAGAAAGCAAAAATTTTACCCTCCGCGGCATTGACATGACTGTACGGACCGGCGAGTTTATTCTTCTGACCGGGCGAAGTGGCTGCGGCAAGACAACGTTGATTCGTTCCCTCAATGGACTTATTCCACATTTTTACCCCGGTGAAATTAAAGGCGATCTGCTTATGGATGGACATTCGCTTTTGGAAATGAAGCCCTCCGAACTGGCCGGACAGGTAGGAACTGTCTTTCAAGACCCACGCTCACAGTTTTTTATGACCGATACCACACGAGAATTGGCGTTCGGCTGTGAAAATCTCGGACTGGCCCGTGAGGAAACCATTGACCGGATTGCACGAGCAGTCAAAGAATTGGAGTTGGTCGAATACCTGAATCGAAGTATTTTTGCGTTATCCAGCGGAGAAAAACAGCAGATTGCGATTGGCTCTGTTTATGCGCTTGCCCCAAAGGTCTACATCTTTGATGAACCATCGGCCAATCTGGACTATGCCGCCACCAAACGGCTTGCTGAAATCATGGAAAAGCTCAAGAGTGCCGGCTATACCATTTTTGTAGTAGAACACCGCTTTTACTATCTGCGAGATTTGATTGACAGCGCTTTTCTGATACAGAATGGAAAAATTGAGCATGAGTTCACAAGGGAACAGTTTTGCTCTTTGCCCGAAGAAACACGAATTTCTTATGGTCTGCGGACCGCATACCCGGAACGTGATGCAGAGCATTATCAGGAAAAGTCGCATTCTCAAAATACAACGCACTTACTAGAAGTCCACGATTTAGGCTTTGCCTACAAGAAAGGACCGGATGTATTCCGAAATGTCAGCTTTGAAGCTCATTCAGGGGACGTGATAGGCATTTTAGGCCATAATGGTGCCGGAAAAACAACGCTCCTGTCTATTCTGACTGGCCTGTTGAAACAGCGGCATGGAGAAGTTCGTCTTGATGGAAAAAAGCTCACACCCCGGCAGCGGCGGTCACTTTCCTATCTTGTTATGCAGGATACAGACTATCAACTCTTTGCCAGCAGCGTGGAAGAAGAGCTTTCCCTTGGAATGCAGGAAGATTGCAAAGAAAAAATAGATGCAGTATTGAACGCATTGGAACTGTCGGACTATCGGGAAAGACACCCAGCGTCGCTTTCAGGCGGTCAAAAACAACGGGTTACCATTGGAGTGGCAATCGTAAAGGACAGCCCCGTAATCTACTTCGACGAGCCCACCAGCGGCTTGGATTATGATTCTATGGTGCGTGTCAGCAAGCTGATTGAACAACTTTCCGATTCCGGGGTAATCGTGTTCGTGGTTTCTCATGATTTTGAATTTATTGTCCGTACCTGCACAGAGGTTGTGCAGCTGGATGATGATGGAACAATTCAAAATCAGCAGTTATCACCAACGGTTTTGAAATCTCTTTCTGAAAAATATTTCACATGATAGGAGGTTGGACTTATGTTCCAAAAAGTATTTGAATATGCCGGACCTCATAAAAAAGGCCTCTATGCTGCAACAGCCATCGTGCTGGTCAGTGTTCTGCTGGGTGTTTTTCCCTTTGTGCTGGCATATCAGGTAATTGCACCGCTGGTCATGGGGGAGGCAATCACTGCTTCCTTTATCATCCAGCATGTCATACTGGTCTTGGTATGTCTGGTGCTGCAAGCTCTTTTCTATGGCTGGGGCCTGAATCTCTCTCATAAAGCAGCTTATGACACGCTGCTCCGCCTGCGGACGGCTCTGCAAAAACGGTTTGAAAAACTGCCGCTGGGTGTTATTCAGGACAAAGGCACTGGCACCGTGAAAAAGCTGTTCGTGGACGATGTAGACAGTCTGGAAGTTCTGCTGGCACACTCTATGCCGGAGGGCATCGCCAACCTGATGGTTCCCATTGCAGTTTATGTGGCAATGTTCTTTGTAGACTGGAAGCTGGCACTGTTATCTTTGGCATCCATTCCGCTTAGCTTAGTTGCCATGATGACGATGTATTCCGTTGGTATGAAGAAAATGGGACCTTACTATATGGCCGGGCAAAAGATGAACAATACCATTATTGAGTACATCAACGGTATGGAAGTCGTCAAGGTTTTCAATAAAGACGCAGATTCTTACGAACGGTTCCGCAAAGATATATCAGATTATCGGAACTATACACTGGCATGGTATAGGGCGGCATGGCCGTGGATGGCGATTTACAGCAGCCTGCTTCCTTGTACCATCATCCTGACCCTGCCTGTGGGTGCATGGTTTGTCCTCTGCGGCTGGTCGGCTCTGCCCAATTTGATTTTGGTGCTGTGTCTTTCTTTGAGTATCGGTATGCCGCTGCTGAAATCTCTTGGCTTTCTGCCAACCATGCCCCAGCTCAACTATAAAATCTCCGCATTGGAGCAGGTGTTGGATGCGCCGGAACTTCAGCAGACGAATGATAGATTCCATGGAATAGATGACACCATTACTTACGACCATGTTTCTTTCGCTTACCAGACAACACAGCCCAGCCCGGATGGAAAGCCCGCGGTGGTTGAGGATGAAGTTCTCCATGATATTTCCTTTACGGCAAAGGCTGGACAAAAAACTGCTCTTGTCGGTGAATCTGGCTCAGGCAAGAGTACCTTGGCAAAACTGCTGATTCACTATTATGACCCGCAAAAGGGCAGCATTTCCATCGGCGGACAGAAACTTTGCGATATGAGCCTTGAAGCATTGAACAGTCGTATCTCCTATGTGGCGCAGGATCAGTATTTGTTTAATACTTCTCTGCTGGAAAACATCCGGCTCGGTCGGTTGACTGCAACGGATGAAGAAGTAATAGAGGCCGCAAAGAAAGCTCAGTGCATGGAGTTCATTGAAAAACTTCCGCAGGGCATTCACTCCATGGCAGGCGATGCCGGAAAAATGCTCTCCGGCGGTCAGCGTCAGCGTATTTCTCTGGCGCGAGCAATCTTAAAGGATGCCCCCATTGTGGTTCTTGATGAAGCAACAGCCTATGCTGACCCCGAAAATGAAGAAAAGATGGAAGCAGCCATTGCAGAACTTGTAAAAGGCAAGACCCTCGTGGTGATTGCTCACAAACTGCCCGCCATTATGAATGCCGATCAAATTTGTGTCATCGACCACGGAAAATTGGTAGCAGCGGGTAAGCATCAGGATTTGATTCGCTCCTGCCCTGAATATCAGAAATTGTGGAAAGCCGCACAGGACAGTGCCGAATGGAAAGTACACACTGCAAAGGAGGGAGCCTAAATGTTTGCGATGTTTTCAAGAATTTTGAAACTCTCCGGCCGTTATAAAGGCCGTATTCAAGGTGCATTCGTTTGTGCGTTTTTGGAATCCATTTTGTCAAAAATGCCAATTGTTCTTGCCTTTGTAGTTTTAAGCCGCTTTGCAGCTGACACACTGACCAGCCAGACTTGCCTTTATATCGGCCTTGGACTTGCCGCAGCAGTGTTGGTGCAAATGCTTGTTCATTACCTCAGCGACAGCCTGCAAAGTGCCGCAGGATATTTGATGTTTGCGGATAAACGCATGGAACTGGGCAGCCATCTGCGGAAACTTCCGATGGGCTATTTTACTTCCGGCAACATTGGCAAAATCAGCTCTGTTCTTAGCACGGATATGGTATTCATTGAAGAAGTCGCTATGAGTACGCTGGGCAACATGATGGGCTATCTGCTGTCCTCCTTGATTCTGCTGGTATTCATGTTTTATTTGAACGTACAGCTTGGTTTGATTGCTGCCGCCGTCACGGTTCTGGCATGGCTGGTGTCAAAAGGAATGAACAAGGTTTCCCTGCGGGAAGCCGCAGAGCGGCAGGAGCAGAGCGAACGGCTGACCGATGCGGTGCTATCCTTTGTGGAGGGCATTGGCGTCATCAAGAGCTACAACCTGCTGGGCGAAAAATCAGAAGAACTGACTGACAATTTCCAGCGTTCCAGAAACACCTCCCTTGCTTTTGAGCAGAAAATGACACCATGGACAATGAGTCTGAATATCCTTTACGGCATTGGTATTGCGGCGATTTTCGGCTTGTCGATTGTATTGGAACAGCGCGGCGCACTTCCGCTGGCCTATGTGCTTGGTGTTCTGCTGTTTGTGTTTGACCTCTTTGGACCGCTGAAAGCTCTTTATGGGGAAGCATCTCGCCTTACCGTTATGAATGCAGCTCTTGACCGCATTGAAGCAGTCCTAAATGAGCCTGAACTTCCCGACACGGGCAAGCAGCATCTTCCTGCACAGGCACAGCCGGGACAGCCAGAAGTTCAGTTTAACGATGTTGTATTTGCTTATCAGGACAAAGAAGTTCTGCATCATATCAGCTTTGCCATGAAGAAAGATTCTATGACTGCTTTAGTCGGACCTTCTGGCAGCGGAAAGTCTACTATTGCCAATTTGCTGGCTCGGCTTTGGGATGTAAAATCTGGCAGCATAATAATAAGAGGTATGGACATTCGGAACGTGCCTTTGGCAGAGCTGATGGAGCAGATCAGCATGGTATTCCAGCGAGTGTACTTATTCCAAGATACCATTTACAACAATATCAGCATAGGCAAACCGGACGCCACAGAGGAAGAAGTCTATGCAGCTGCTAAGAAGGCCCGCTGCTATGATTTCATCATGGCGTTGCCTGATGGATTCCAGACCGTAGTTGGTGAAGGCGGTGCTACACTCTCCGGCGGTGAAAAGCAGCGCATCTCGATTGCACGCTGCATTTTGAAAGATGCCCCTATCATCATTTTGGATGAAGCTACCGCAAGCGTAGATACTGATAACGAAAGCTATATTCAGGAGGCCATCTCGGAACTGGTAAAGGGCAAGACACTTCTCGTAATCGCCCACCGTCTGAATACCATCCAGAATGCCGATCAGATTTTGGTCATTGACAACGGCCAGATTGCACAGCAGGGCACGCACGAAGAACTTTTGAAGCAGCCCGGCATTTATCAGGAGTTTGTCAACATCCGAAAGAATGCGGCTGGATGGAGCCTTGCTTAACAAAATTCAGCGTATGCGATGCGGAGGTTCCATTGTGCGTATATCATAATCCGTCCGCATAGAAACAAATAGGTAAAAAATAACGCGGCCGGGATTGATATATCCGGCCGCGTTATTCGTCTTTTTGAAATGCTTCCGCCTGTTTGCAAAGCGCAATATATTTTTCAATTTCCGCCTCACTTTTCCCGGCAAAGAAGTCTACAACTGTTTTTGAAACCGTCTGATTTACCATGTCTGGAAAAATGGCAGCATCCACGCTGATATTTAACTCTTTGGCGACAAGAGCCACCGTTTCAAATTTGGGGTTACTCTGGCAGGTTTCCAAATCTATGATTGTACGGGCGTTCATATTGAGCCGTTCAGCCAATTTTCTCTGTGTCAAATGCTGTCGCTTGCGTTCTGACCGCACTTTCCATGCAAACAAGTCAAGAGGATTGTTCACTATACATCACCTCTACCTCATTGTAGGGTGTGCTATCGCTCATATAAATAGCCATGCAACTCACATTATGTGAGTTATAGCTCATAATTTGAAGCAAAGAGCTATATGGATAAGAGTATCAAAATAAAGGAGTTCAAAATAAAATGGGGCTTACCGCCCACTCGAAAAGCCCTAACACCAATTAAAAAAATATTCAAATAACGTAGGGGGGAGCCATACTCATAGAAGTGAGTTGTGGCTCGCTTTTTATATACTTCAATTCACATCCGATAAAGCCCCGCATTTTGACAACCTACGATTGGGTATCGGATGCCGTTCTCCGCCTCGTTTTGCTCCGGCCTATAAACCCGAACAGAACGAAAGGAACAATTCTATGAACGGCAGGAAAAATTTTCATACCAATCTTAAAAATCAGCCAAATGAACCCGTTGGTGAACGAGTAGTGAGCGAAAGGGGAAGAAAAGAGCTGCCTCCCAGCACGAGGGGAGGTGAAAACTTGAAACCAAACCGCTACTACGAACACAAGCAGCACGCCTTTGACAGCTACTGCAAAAAGGTGTTGAAATGCGAGGCATGTAACGGCTATCGGCAGATCAGCCGTCATCAAAAACGTTTTGCATCTTTGGAAGAACTGTCCGAGGCAGATGTGGCCCAGCTTGCAGTTTACGATCGTTACTCATGGGAGTATACGGCTTTTCCCGTGGGAAATGCTGTTGTGCTAATCGAGAACGACCGATTGGCCACAGCACTTCTACGGCTGTCACCAAAAGACCGGGAAATTTTTATGATGCACTGGTTTCTATGGATGACAGACGAACAGATAGCAAAGTGCATGGGCATGGCCAGAAGAACGGTCAATACTCGCAGGTATAAAGCCTATCGGCTGCTGAAAAAGCTGATGGGAGGTGAAGCGGATGACTAAATCTGCGCACACACGGGCATCGCTGCTTCCTTACCCGATAATCGCTGCCGCTGTTGCAGGAGACGCCGAAGCAGTGAGCCGGGTAGTCCGGCATTATTCTAGCTACATTGCTGCACTGTCAACTCGGACGAGCTATGGCTCTGACGGCTATCCTCGTCTGCAAGTTGATGAAGAACTGCGCAATCGTCTGGAAGCAAAACTGATAATTGCTATCCTTGATTTTGACTTAACCTGATTCAACGTAGGCATCGTGTGCTGTTCCCCTTTCCATACGGTGCCTTTTCTAGTTCTTTGACAAAGAAAGCCCGCAGGACAATGGCGGTGCATCATAGGGCAAACGGATACGTTGCTGTCTGTA
>OBYA01000587.1_pt1 | contig 10245 bp, 8 predicted proteins | sample 1495461 | NCBI WGS metagenome assembly OBYA01 (sample SAMEA2580180, study PRJEB22360) | human gut metagenome | biome: human gut; feature: human-associated habitat; material: faeces | place: Denmark | collected 2008/2010 | reverse complement strand
TCGCACACATCTGCCGCGCAGTGGTGGATGCTGAACACGCCCAGCTGATCATTGACCCCACCGCCGCCCAGCTGCGGCAGGTGAAAGCACGGCGGCAGGAGCTGCAAAACAGCAACGCCCTGCCCGACCCGTTGGCTGCGGCCCCCTGCCGCACGCGGGACGGCACGCCGTTTGTTCTGCTGGCCAGCGCAGCCTGCGCCGCACCGGAGGCCATCCAGAAAGCCATTCGGGCGGGGGCTTCCGGCATTGGACTGCTGCGCACGGAATCCGTTGTAATCAAGGAGCTGACTGAAGCCCAGCAGGTGGAAGCCTATAAAACATGCATCAAGAACAGCGGCGGCAAACCCATTACCGTGCGCACCTGCGATTGGGCTGCGGACGACTGCGGCCAATGGATGGATGGCGTGCAGACACGGATGGAGGAAGAGACCACGGCGCTTACCCAGCTTTCCGCCCTGATGCAGGCTGCAGTGGAGGCACCGGAAGGTGCCTTGCAGGTGCTGTTCCCCATGATCCCCGATGTGGATGCCTGGCGCACCCGCATGGACCAGATGAAGCGCTGCAACGAGAGCCTGAAAGAAAAAGGTTTGCCATTCTGCGGGAATCTGCCCGTTGGCTGCTTGATCGAAATCCCCGCCGCTGCGTTGATGGCAGGGGAGATCATTGACGCCGGGGCTGACTTTTTGGCCGTGGACCTGGACGATTTGGTGCAGTATACCTGTGGTGTTTCCCGGCGGGAAAAGCCCACCCCCGCCGATAACCCTGCCGTGCTGCGTTTGGTGCAGGATATGATGCACGCAGCCCAGACGCGCGGCGTGCCGCTGTACCTGTGCGGCATTATGCAGAAAGACCTGGAAACCATGCCCGCTTTCATGCGCATTGGTGTGCGCAATTTCTGCGTGGAATCCGTTCACATCAACACCCTCAAAAGCATTCTGATGCAAACCGAACTATAAAAGTCTCCCCGCACCCTTTGCCGCCTACGGCATATGATAAGGGTGCGGGGAGAATTTTTAATGAATAGAGAATAATGAATAAAGAATAATGTAGGTGGACCGCCTCGCGCTGCTCGGCTCAAAAAAGAAGGTACAAAGCTATTTTAATGTGCGTGCGCGGCACGCACACCAGCATTATTCTTTATTCTTTTTTAATTTTTATTTCGTATTATTCCAGGTTCCCCGTCAATGTCATGACGGCGGAGAGGACGGCGAGGGGAGCGGTTTCACAGCGGAGGATGCGGGGGCCGAGGCCAACGGTAACGGCGCCGCATTCGGCAGCGCGGGCAGCTTCCTCGGCGGCAAAACCGCCCTCACTGCCGGTCACCACGGCGATCCGTTTTGCACGGTTTCCCGGTTCTTTGTTGAAAACTTCCCGCAGCGAAACACCGCCGCACTCGTAAAAGAAGAGCACGAGGTCATAGTCCTTGAAGCGGTCGCACACGGCGTTAAAATCCGGTAGGGGAAGCTCCACCGTGGGCAGAATGCCGCGGCCGCACTGCTTGGCGGCTTCCACAGCCACGCGGCAGTAGCGCTCGTTTTTTGCTTCCTCTTTTTTGGGGGCAGCTACACAGTAGCGGCTGAAAAAAGGCACAACATTGGTCACGCCCAGCTCCACGCTGTGGCGGATGGTATCTTCCAGCTTGCCCAGCTTGGGGTACCCGGCAAACAGTGTTACTTCAACACTGGGCTCTGCGGCGCTGGGGTAGCCCTCGGTCACGGTAAACTCCACCCGGCCTGGCTGGATGGAGGTAATGGTGCCCACATACTCCACAGCGTGGGCGTCACACAAAATCACGTTCTCACCAATTTTGGCGCGCATAACGTCAGCCAGGTGGTGGGCGTCGGTGCCGTTCAGGGCGGCGCGGCCATTGCCAACTTCGGCGGTAAAATAGCGGTGCGGCATAGCGTTTATACCTCCGCGGCGTTTTTGCAGATCACGCAAACCCAGCCGCGCTTTTCTTTGATCTCAACCGGCTCCAGCCCGGCGGCACGCAGCCCGGCCAGCACTTCGTCCTTGCGGGTATCGATAATGCCGGAAGCAATGAACCGTGCACCCGGCGCCATCAATACCGGCACATGCGGCGCAAGGGACAAGATAGCCGCCGCCACAATGTTTGCGGTGATGATGTTGTATTTGCCGCTGGCTTTGTCAGAAAGATCGCCAACCAGCACGGTAAAGTGCTCGGCCACGCCGTTTCGCTCGGCATTCTCGCCGGCGGTGCGCACGCACATGGGGTCAATATCCACGCCCTCGGCTTCGGCAGCGCCCAGCTTCAACGCAGCAATGGCCAGAATGCCGGAGCCGGTGCCGATATCCAGCACACGCTCGCCGCCCTTTACCATGCTGTCCAGCGTTTCCAGGCACAGGCTGGTGGTTTCGTGGGTGCCGGTGCCAAAGGCCATGCCGGGGTCCATCGTGATCACAATTCGGTCAGTATCATAGGTTTCCCAGCCGGGTACAATGGCTAGGCGCTGGCCAATGTCCATGGCGTGGTAATATTTCTTCCAGGCGTTCTGCCAGTCTTCCTGTTCAATGCCGCTGGTTTCCAGCTTGTACTCCACGCCGCTGGCTTCCAGCCGCTCTTTGAACAGGGGCAGGATCTCGGCCGGGTTTTCGTCCGGGGCCAGGTACATGTGCACCTTTACAATATCGCGCGGTTGATCCAGCAGGTCCTGCTCGATCAGGTCCACATGGGCGATCTCCCATGCCTGCTGTTCCAGGTCGCGGTAGTCCTCAATATAAATGCCGCCGTTGGATACCATGGTAGCAATCGCTTCGGCGGTTTCGGCATACTGCTGCGGTACGGTAATTTGGATATCGGTCCATTCCATAGGAAAAATCCTCCTGCTTGCGTTGTTGGGTCTTTTTCTATTATACTAAATTTTGTCACAAATGGAAAGGGGCGTTTGCCATGAAGATCGTGCTGCTGAACGTGGAGCAGGCACAAAGCATTTACCGCAGCCAGATGGTGCGGGATTTCCCGGAATCGGAGCTGAAACCCTTTGCTTCGGTGCAGGGCATGATGACGCGCGGCCTGTATGAGCCGCTGGCGTTTTATGACGAGGCCGGTGCCCTGATGGCATATGCCTGGCAGGCGGTTCTGCCCCAGTGCCGCAATGTGCTGCTGGATTATTTTGCTGTTTTACCGCAGTACCGCGGCAGCGGTGTGGGCACGGCGGTGCTGAAAGAGCTTGCCGCCTATTACGCCCCGCGCAAGCAGAGCCTGATCATTGAATGCGAACACCCCGCCGAAGCGCCAGAACCGGCAGTGGCAAGGCGGCGCATTGGCTTCTACCTGCGGGCCGGTGCCCACGCCGCTGCTATGGAAAGCCGCCTGTTTGGTGTGCGGTACCAGATCTACAGCCTGCCCGCGGGCGGGCTTGCCAAAGATGAAGAAATCCACCGCGATTTGCAGGAATTGTACCGCACCATGGTGCCGGAACCCTATTACCGCGGCAACGTGAACTTTTTTGGCGCATAACCGGCACGGCAGGCGGGAAAGCTAACGGCAGACTGAAATAAAAGGAAGTGTGCCGTATGCAGCTGCCCCCAAAAAATTATGACGCCATGGTCAAGCGGGCCAACCCGCCCAGCCCGGTCGTCAAGGACTGCCTGTGGGCCTTTTTCGTGGGCGGGGCCATCTGCCTGTTGGGCGAAGCCCTGCGCCAGTTCTACCTGAGCTGGTACGATAAAGACCTTGCCGGAACATTGACCAGCATCACACTGGTGATGCTTTCCGCCATCACTACGGTGCCGGGCTGGTACCAAAAGCTGGCCGCCAAGGCCGGGGCCGGGACGCTGGTACCTATTACCGGGTTTGCCAACTCAGTGGTCAGCCCGGCGGTGGAGTTCAAGGCCGAAGGCTGGATAACGGGCGTTGGCGCTAAAATTTTTACCATCGCGGGCCCGGTGCTGGCGTTCGGCACACTGGCTTCCTGGGTGTGGGGGCTGGTGTATTGGGCGATGAATAAGTTTTGACCCCAAAATCATCGCGCAGGGCGCTGCTTTGGCTGCCCTGCGCATATTTTTTGCCCCGCTGCGGCACACTAAGCCCAAACAAACCGGAAAGGGGATTGCCTGTTATGCCGATACGAAGGGGCGATACCGTAATATTCCCGCACCCGCCGGTGCTGGCGGCCTGGGCCGCCGTGGGCGGCAAAAAGGAGAGCGAAGGCCCGCTGGCACAGGGCTTTGATGAGCTGGTGCAGGATGCGGGCTTTGATGCCGAGGGCTGCACCGGCTGGGAGCAGGCCGAAAGCATGCTGCAGCAGCGCTGCGCCCGCCATTGCCTGCGCAAAGCGGGCATTACCAAACAGCAGGTGGAGCTTGCCTTCGCGGGGGACCTGCAGGCCCAGTGCACCGCCAGTAATTACACCATGCGCCAGCTGGGGGTGCCCTTTGCCGGGCTGTATGGTGCCTGCTCCACCATGGCGGAAGCGCTGTGCCTGGCGGCCCTCTGCGCGGCAGCTGGCTATGCGCATGAAATACTCGCCATGAGCAGCAGCCACTTTTGCGCGGCGGAGCGGCAGTTCCGCACCCCGCTGGAATATGGCGGCAAACGCACCCCGACCGCCCAGTGGACTGCTACCGCTGCCGGGGCCTGCCTGGTGCGGGGCAGTGGGGCCACGGGCGTGCCGGTACTTTCAGCTACCATTGGGCGGGTGTGTGATGCAGGGGTCAAGGATATCAACAACATGGGGGCCGCGATGGCCCCCGCGGCGGCCCAAACGCTGCTGCACTACTTTGCGGACACCGGCACCACCCAGCAGGACTTTGACGCCATTTTTACCGGTGATCTGGGTGAAGTTGGCAGCACCCTGCTGCATGAGCTGATGCGCAAAGCTGATTGTCCGGTGGAGAACCACCAGGACTGCGGATGCCTGCTGTATGATGTTGCCGCCCAGAACGTGCAGGCGGGCGGCAGCGGGGCCGGGTGCAGTGCTGCAGTGCTGGCAGCGCATGTTCTGCCGGGGCTGGTGGAACGGCGCTGGCGGCGGGTGCTCTTTCTTTCCACCGGGGCGCTGATGAGCCAGACAACCTTTTTGCAGGGGGAAAGCATCCCCGGCATTGCGCATTGCGTGGAGCTTGGCTGCCCGGAAGAGGAGGGGAACACATGAATTATCTGTGGGCATTTGTGGTGGGCGGCGCCATCTGCGTGGTGGGGCAGCTGCTGATTGATTACACCAAGCTGAGCCCCGCCCGCATCCTGACCGGTTATGTGGTGGCCGGTGTTATCCTGAGCGCCGTTGGCCTGTATGACCCGCTGGTAAAGCTGGCCGGGGCCGGGGCCAGTGTGCCGCTGCTGGGGTTCGGGCATCTGTTGGCCCAGGGTGTGGTGAAGGCCGTGGATGAAATTGGGCTGCCCGGTGTGTTCACCGGCGGCATTGGCGCAGCGGCGGGTGGAAATGCCCACCGGGGCGCATGGCCGCGGCGGCGGGTGGAATTACCGCCAGTTTGGTGTTTGCCCTGCTTGCCGCGCTGGTGGGCAAAAGCAAGGACCAGAATTAAACCGGCGAATATGTGCCAAGAACCAATATACAAATGAAAATGCCCGCCGATAAAAACCGGCGGGCATTGTTCATGCAATCTTATTCTGCAGCAGCGGCCTTGTTGTTGCGCTTAGCCATGCGGCTGATCTTGCGGGCGGCAGTGTTCTTGTGAATGACACCCTTGTTCTTGGCAGCGTCCAGAGCAGAAACAGCGACCTTGATGGCGGCGTCCTTGTTCTCGGCATTGCTGTCGATGGCAGCGTCTGCCTTCTTGACAACTGTTTTCAGGTTGGACTTGATGGCCTTGTTGTGTGCAGCCTCTTTCTTGGACTGAGCAACGCGGTCTTTCTGAGATTTAATATTAGGCATTCGTTCCACCTCCTTGGTTTACCCATAACAGTACAAATTATACTAGCATATATTTTGGCCGGTTGCAAGTGTTTTTATAAATTTTTTTCGTGTTTGGCGCTAATATTGCAATGTTTGCGGGGCGGGCAGGCATGGCTGGGGGCATATTGCCCGGCGGTGGGGGCATATCTATTCCGCAAGGGGGTGTTTGCCATGCGCAATGCGGGCCGTGTGCTGGGTGCGCTGCTGTGCACCGCGGCGTTAGCGGGCAGCGCCCTGGCGTTGCGTGTGGTGCCCGGCGGCAGGGTTCTGGCCCTGCTGTTTTGTTCGCCCGGCGCGGCGTTCACGCTCTGGCAGCAGGCAGGGGTGGAACCTCCGCAGGCCCAGCCAGCTGCCGCCCTGGCAGAATCATCGGAATCACCGCCGCAGCCCACCCCGGAACCATCCGTCCAGCCAACCCCCAGCCCCACCCCGCAGCCCACGGCGGAACCGGAAGGCACCCCGGCCCCAACCATTACCATACCGCCGGGGGTGCAGACGACAGCGCCCATCCTTGACCGGACTTTCGGCCAGGGCAGCGGGCAGGGATATATTGCCCTTGCGGCGGGCAGTATCAAAAATGCAACGGATGAACCAGATTCAACCATTGCCTCCGCGGCGCAGGGAGCGCTGTCCTTTACCGTTACCCCCGGCAGCCCGGACCCGCAGGTGCTGATCCTGCACACCCACGCAACGGAAACCTATCAGACCTGGGACACCCCGGTGTATGACCCCGACTTTACCGCCCGCACCAAAGATACCACCCTGAACATGTGCGCGGTGGGGGAGGCAATGACCAAAGTGCTAAACGATGCCGGGATCACCACCCTGCACGATACCACCCTGCATGATTCCCCCAGCTACACCGAAAGTTACGCCCGCAGCGCCCAGACAGCGCGGCGCTACCTGGAAGAATACCCCAGCATCAAAGTGGTGCTGGATGTACACCGCGACGCGATGGAAAGCGGCGATGCCCGTGTGCGCCCCCTGACAACGCTGGACGGCCAGCCGACTGCACAGGTCATGATCATTGCCGGGTGCAATAACGGCGGCACCGTCCAGCTGCCCAACTGGCGGCTGAACCTCTGCTTTGCCGCCAAGTGGGAGGAACGCATGGAAATGCTGTACCCCGGCCTGACCAGGCCGGTCCTGTGCGGGTACCGGTTCTATAATCAGGATGTCAGCCCCGGTGCGCTGCTGATCGAAATAGGCGGCCACGCCAACACGGTGCAGCAGGCAGTACGGGCCGGGCAGTACGCGGCAAAGGCACTGGCAGCCCTGTTTAACGGCAGCGTGTAACCGCGGCAAAACGCCCTTGCAACGCAAAACAAAATAGAATATACTGGACAAAGATAAGGCGGCACCGCATTATTCCCGACGGACGGCATCCGGAACGATGCGGGACTGCCATAAAAACCGGGGTGGAACACCACCCGCCCCGCAGGAGGATACCATGCAGAACACCATCCTGATCCACGCACCGGGCCGCAGGCAGGGCCGCGGGGCGCTGGTGCTGGCTTATACGGCGCTGTTTGCCCTGTTGATGGGCATCTGGGCTGCTATTTTTGCGCTGAACGGGCAGAGCTTTATCCAATATGGCGATACCCTCAAGCAGCATTACCCGTTTCTGGTCTATTATGGCCGCTGGCTGCGGCAGGCCGCGCGCTGTGTGCTGACCGGCGCGGCGGTGCCCACCTGGGATTTTTCCATCGGTTACGGTGCGGATATCATTACCACGCTGAGCTATTACGGCCTGGGTGACCCGCTGGACCTGCTGGCAGCCTTTGTGCCCGGCCGGTGGACCGAGCAACTGCTTGGAGGGCCTGATCGTGCTGCGGCTCTACCTGGCGGGGCTGGCCTTTATGGTGTTCAGCCGCCGCCATGGCAACAGCCGCTTTGGCACCCTGCTGGGTGCGCTGGCCTATGTGTTCAGTGCGTGGCCCATCCAGGCAGGGCTGATCGAACCGGTGTTCCTGGTGCCGATGTATTGCTTCCCCCTGATGCTGCTGGGAGCGGATGATCTGTTTGAGGGCCGCAGCCCGGTTTTGTACATTGCCGCCATTGCGCTGACGGCACTCTCCAACTTTTTGTTCTTTTATATGGCTGCGGTGCTACTGGTGCTGTACGCCATTGCGGTGTATAGCAAGCGGTACGGGGCCAAAAACCTGCGCACCCTGCCGCCGCTGCTGGCAAAGTTCATCGGGTTTGCGCTGGTGGGCATTGCAATTTCAGCCGTCACCCTGCTGCCCACCGCGCAGGAGCTGTTCGGCAGCGCTCGCTTTGGCTTAACGCGGGAAACCGCGCCTTACCCGTTCTACCGCTTTTTTGAGCTGCTGGCCAACATGACCACCGGCATGGGGTATGATGCTTACTCTACCTATGCGGGGGTGACCTCGGCGGCGTTTTTGGGTGTGCTGGTGCTGTTTGCCAAGCCGCGGCAGAACACCGTGCTCAAGTGCGCGTGGCTGGGTCTGCTGGCCCTGCTGCTGGTGCCGCAGGCGGGCAGTGTGTTGAACGGGATTTCTTACGTTTCCAACCGCTGGGTGTGGGCGTTCACCATGCTGGAAGCCTTTATCCTGGCGCGGGTCTGCCCCGGCATAACGGCGTTTGAGCCGAAAGAAAAGCGCAACCTGTTTGCGTTGCTGGCGGTTTACTGCGTGGTGGCGTTCTGCGTCAAGCAGGGCCGCACGGAGACCGCCCTGCGGGGCGCGCTGCTGCTGGTGCTGCTGGCCGTGTTTGTGCTGGCGGCAGATGGTGTCAGCCGCCGCGGTGTGCAGGCTGTTTTACTGGCGGGCTGCTGCCTTGGCGTGGTGATGAACCTTGGCGGCTACTATGGCATTGAGGAAGCCGATGCCGTGAACGAGTACCGCCCCGCCGGTTACGCCTGGAGCACCACCGTGCAGGACAACCCCGCCGTGACCCTGCATCTGATGGAGGACCAAAGCTACTGGCGGTATGACTCGCTGGTGATCAACAGCCCCATGCTGCTGGATGTGTATGGCACCGGGTACTTTTTTAGCCTGAACAACAGCTACCTTTCCAGCCTGTTCCGGGAACTGGGGCAGAACACCCCGGTGGAATATGATTACCGCGGGCTGCAGAACCGCACCCCGCTGGAAACGTTGTTCGGCGTGAAATACGCCCTCTGCGCACCGGATTCCACCGGGGCGCTGCCCGCCTTATTTGACAGCCAGGCTGTGCAGGCAGCGGAAATCGGCGGGAGCACGGGTAATGCGCGGCAGCACGGTTGCGGTTTACCCCAATACGGCGGCGCTGCCCATCGGCTATACGGCGCAAAACCAGATCAGCCGCGAAACCTATGACACCCTGACCCCGCTGCAAAAGCAGGATGCCCTGCTGGACGGCGTAGTGCTGGAAGAAACCGGCCTGCTGCCCGAAGCGGAATTGACCGGCGATACGGTAAGCCCCGCAGCCGAAATGGAGCTGGACGGCGTGCAGCAGCTGGATGAAACCACCTACTATGCCCCGCAGGACGGCGGGCGCATTACCCTGACCATTGCCCAGCCGGTGGCGGATTGTGAGACCGTCTTTGTGGTGCAGGGCATGCAGTACACGGCCACCAGCCCGCTGGATGCGATGAGCGAAGAAGAACTGAGCGCCATAAGCGCCCATGACCGCCGCAGCCTGCAAAAGCAGTATGCGCATTTCTGGCGCAAGGACAGTGTCTATCTGCGCCTGCTCAGCAACATTGGTGAGGGCCGCATTGAGTATAACCGCCCCAACAGCCAGTATTACTGCGGCCGGCATGACTTTGTGTATAACTTTGGCACCAGTGATGAACCCTTGCAGCAGATCACGATTGTACTGCCCTTTGCGGGCTATTACCAGTTTGACCGCCTGGCGGTGGAATGCCAGAAGCTGGATACCGTTGCGGTCCGTGCGGAGAACCTTGGGGCCGAAAACCTGCAGAATGTGACCCTTGGCACCAACAGCCTGGGTGGAGAAATCACCACCACCCGCAGCAGCGTGCTGGTGGTGCAGCTGCCGTATTCTACTGGTTGGAGCGTGACGGTGGACGGTACCCCGGCCCAAGTGCTGCGGGCAGATACGGCTTTCCTCGGCGTGGCGCTGGAACCCGGCAGCCATACGGTGGCGTTTACCTACAAAACGCCCGGTCTTACCGCGGGGGCAGCGCTCAGTGCGGCAGGAGTGGTGCTGCTGGCGGCCATCTGGGCCGTGCCGGCCCTGCGCAAAAAGAGCAAAAAGCGCCGCAAATAACAAGCGCTTTACTTTTTAAGCATCACACGTTATAATACATTTTATCTAGGTGTAACTGAAAAGTCGAAAATTTAGCCTATGGCAACACCGCACAATTCCCGCCTTGCGGCTTAAGCACCGCTCCGGCAGC
>OBYA01000574.1_pt1 | contig 10476 bp, 10 predicted proteins | sample 1495461 | NCBI WGS metagenome assembly OBYA01 (sample SAMEA2580180, study PRJEB22360) | human gut metagenome | biome: human gut; feature: human-associated habitat; material: faeces | place: Denmark | collected 2008/2010 | reverse complement strand
TTAACTCGTTACGGCCGAGGGCCTGACCAGTCATTCCCCTGCCATCCGCAGAGCCATCAATTACATGAATGACCATCAGCAGGAAAAAGTATACCTCTCTGACATTGCCTGTGCCGCCGGTCTGAGCAAAGACCGCTTCTCCCACCTCTTTCGGGAGGAAATGGGCATGAGCCCTATGGAATACCTGAACCGGAAACGGGTGGAGACCTCAAAGTCCCTGCTGACTGTGTTTCAGTATTCTATTTCAGAGATCAGCATGATACTGTCTTTTTCCAGCCAGAGCCATTATATTTCTGTCTTTAAAAAATATACGGGCATGACGCCCAGACAGTACAGGGACGCCTTTTAAAAAAATCCTGTCTCCCAGCGGACTGACCATGTGTCAGTTCTCCCGGGAAACAGGATTCTACCATCAGACATATCAGCCCGCGCCGTATGCGCGTTCTCTGTCCTTTTCCTTATAATGATGTGCTTCTTCAAGCATCATATCCTTTACCTTCATCAGACGGATCTGCGTACTTCTCTCGCTCTCGTCCAGCTTCATGGTAATATATTTAATATTCTGCTGTGTCTCCGGAATAATAACGTGTTCCAGAGCATTTACTCTGCGTCGGGTCTTCTCAATCTCGGAAGCCATAAGCTGGCAGGACTTCTCAATCTCCGCAAGCTTCAGCATATCCGGCAGGATGTCTGCCAGAGATTTCACCGCGCCGTCCAGGTCACCGGAAGTAAAGGCAAAACCGTAGGAATAGATGTCATTTGCATCTGCGGTTCTGGTCTGGGACTGGAAGACAGGAATGTCAACACTCATGACATTCTTCTTGCCGGCATCCAGATATACTTCCTGTTTCGGTGCCATCAGCGCTGTGTTCAGTGTCTGTTCGGACATGCCGGCTTTTGCGATCACGAAGTTCTTGTTAGCCTCTTTAATACCCTCTTCCACTTTCAGGCGCAGAGCCATATTTTCTCTTGCCAGATCCAGGAACTGACGCATAAGCTCATCACGTTTGTCCTTCAAAAGCTTGTGGCCTTTGATGGCTGTGACCAGCTTTTTCTTCTGCTTGGTAAGTTCCATTCTGGTAGGATTTACCTGGGTAGATGCCAAGACAATCACCTCTTTCTATGCATTTTCTAAAGGGACAGCAGGCATCTTAAGCCTGCTGCCGGCCGGCATTATTGTTTACCGTAATATTCATCAAGGAACTTATCATCAATACGTTTCAGCTCACTCCTCGGTAAAATAGAGAGCAGCTTCCAGCCGATACGCAGTGTCTCCTCAATATCACGGTTGCTGGTATAACCCTGTGAAACGTATTCCGCCTCAAAAGCATCCGCGAATTTTGCATAGATAAGGTCAATATCAGAAAGTGCTGCCTCACCAAGGATGGTCATCAGCTCTTTTGCCTCTTTACCACGGGCATAAGCGGCGAAAAGCTGGTTCATGGTGTTCGCATGGTCAGCACGTGTCTTGCCTTCACCGATACCTTTATCTTTCAGTCGTGACAGGGACGGCAGAACATCGATGGGCGGTGTTACACCTTTTCTGTAAAGCTCACGGCTCAGAATGATCTGACCCTCTGTGATATATCCGGTAAGGTCAGGGATCGGATGGGTTTTATCATCCTCAGGCATGGTAAGGATCGGAATCATGGTAATGGAACCATTACTTCCTTTCTTACGTCCTGCTCTTTCATACATGGTTGCAAGGTCTGTGTACATGTAACCGGGATATCCACGGCGTCCGGGAACCTCTTTACGGGCTGCGGAAACCTCACGCAGGGCATCTGCGTAGTTTGTGATATCTGTCAGGATTACCAGTACGTGCATGTCTTTTTCAAATGCAAGATACTCTGCTGCGGTAAGCGCCATCTTAGGTGTTGCGATACGCTCTACAGCCGGGTCATTTGCCAGGTTGATGAACAGAACGGTTCTGTCGATGGCACCTGTCTCCTTAAAGCTCTCAATAAAGAAGTTGGACTCCTCAAAGGTAATACCAAGAGCGGCAAATACAACGGCGAAGTTCTCACCGGTACCGCGAACCTTAGCCTGTCTTGCGATCTGAGCGGCCAGCTGCGCATGAGGAAGACCTGATGCGGAGAAGATAGGCAGCTTCTGACCACGTACCAGTGTGTTCAGACCGTCAATTGCGGATACACCTGTCTGAATAAACTCTTCCGGGTACATTCTGGCAGCCGGATTCATAGGCAGACCGTTGATATCACGTCTCTCATCCGGAAGGATTTCAGGACCATCATCAATCGGGCGTCCCATACCGTCGAATACACGGCCTAACATGTCCTCAGACACACCCAGCTCCATGCTTCGTCCCAGGAAACGCACCTTACTGTCTGACAGGTTGATACCTGTGGAGCTCTCAAAAAGCTGTACCAGGGCATCACTTCCGTTGATCTCAAGTACACGGCAGCGGCGTGTCTCACCGCTTGCCAGCTCAATCTCACCTAATTCATCAAAATGTACATTTTCAACACCGCGCACCAACATCAGAGGGCCGGCAACTTCCTGTATGGTTCTATACTCTTTCGGCATTAGAAGTCCTCCTTCCCAAATACATTGGCAATGTCAGCAGCAAGTTCGTCCATTGTTGCCTTATATTCTTTGTCCAGTTTGTCTTCTGTCACATATTTGAAACGTCCGATCTTTTCGCGGACATCCATCTTGATCAGCCCCTGGATATTAGCACCCTTGTCAAGCGCTTCCTTGGACTGCTCATAAAATGCGATAACCAGTTTCATCAGCAGATACTGTTTCTGCAGAGAACTGTAGGTATCTACTTCATGGAAGGAGTTCTGATGCAGGAAGTCCTCACGGATGGAGCGCGCAGCCTCCATTTTCAGACGGTCGCCTGCAGAGAGCGCATCCATACCTACCATCTTAACGATTTCTTCCAGTTCAGCCTCATCCTGCAGAAGGCTCATCATCTTCTGACGGTCTTCCATCCAGTCAGGAGCAACCTTCTCATTGAACCAGTCAGCCATATTGTCCAGATACAGAGAGTAACTGGTCAGCCAGTTGATCGCCGGGAAATGACGCTTGTAAGCAAGTGCGGAATCCAGACCCCAGAATACCTTAACGATACGCAGGGTTGCCTGGGATACCGGCTCGGAAATATCACCACCCGGAGGAGATACGGCACCGATAACGGAAAGCGCGCCTTCTCTGTGGTCACTGCCGAGAGAAACCACGTGTCCGGCTCTCTCATAGAACTGTGCCAGACGGGAACCCAGGTATGCAGGGTAACCCTCCTCACCGGGCATCTCTTCCAGACGTCCTGACATCTCACGAAGAGCCTCGGCCCAGCGTGATGTGGAGTCTGCCATCAGGGCTACGGAGTAACCCATATCACGGAAATATTCCGCGATGGTGATACCTGTATAGATAGAAGCCTCACGTGCCGCAACAGGCATATCGGAGGTATTGGCGATCAGAACGGTACGTTCCATCAGAGACTGTCCTGTCTTCGGGTCCTTCAGTTCCGGGAACTCGTTCAGAACGTCTGTCATCTCATTTCCACGCTCGCCGCATCCGATGTAAACCACGATGTCAGCCTCAGCCCATTTTGCAAGCTGATGCTGGATCACTGTCTTGCCGCTTCCGAAAGGTCCCGGAACGGCTGCAACACCGCCTTTGGCGATGGGGAAGAAAGTATCAACAACTCGCTGTCCTGTTACCAGAGGCATCTCCGGCGGCAGCTTTTTCAGATACGGACGGCCTTTACGAACCGGCCATGTCTGCATCATACCAACTTCTTTGTCACCATCCGCAGTCTCGATAACGGCAACGATTTCTTCCACCGTAAATTCACCGGCTTTTATTTCTTTTACTTTACCGTTTATCCCGTAAGGAACCATGATCTTGTGATTAACAACGATGGTCTCCTGTACCGTACCGATAATATCACCGTTTTGTACCTCGTCCCCCACTTTAACAGTAGGAACAAAGTTCCATTTCTTATCTCTCTTAAGGGAAGGAACCTCAACACCACGCTTTAAGTTGGTGCCGGACACCTTCATAATCTCATCCAGCGGTCGCTGGATACCATCGTAAATACTTGTGATCAGACCTGGTCCAAGTTCTACGGAAAGAGGCGCATTCATGGACTCAACCGGCTCGCCCGGTCCAAGACCTGATGTCTCCTCGTATACCTGAACACTGGCTTCATCACCGTGCATCTCGATGATCTCACCAATCAGACGCTGGTTACTGACACGGACAACGTCGAACATATTCGAGTCTCTCATGCCTTCCGCGATAACCAGCGGTCCTGCAACTTTTTTAATCGTACCTTTGCTCATCGGAACGAATCACCTGCTTTCTAAATTAGTTCGTATCTGCGGTATTTTACCGCTCAAATTCCGGGTGCTGCGGCGTGCTGCCGCATACCGGACCTTTTAATTATTGCTGAAAAGAATATCCGAGCCAACAGCCTTCTCCACGGATAATTTCACTCCCTGCACACCTTCACCCGTGTTTCCGAAAACACCGGGGATCAGGATAATGGCGGGAAGCAGTTGTTCCTGAAATTTATCAATCGTCTTTTTGCACTCTGCTGCCAGCGCTTCTGTGATATAGATGATCCCATATTTGCTGGCTGCCAGATGCTCCAGTTTTTCTTCAGCTTCTTTTCGGGATGTTACCGGGAATATATCCAGACCCAGTGTAGCAAACCCGTAAATACTGTCGTAATCGCCCACAACTGCAATCTTATACATACATTTCCCTTACCCTTTCCCGGATAGAATCATCCGAAAGCCCGCTGCGTTTGCCGGACAAAATGATTCGTACCGTTTTGATCTCGTTCTCCCTGGCAAGCACATAGGCAACCAGAGGTCCCACTGAAAATGACTGATATTTCTGAGGCTGCATGGTCTGCATCATGCGGTTGTCACACCAGCGTTCAAACGCGGACATGGACTCTGCAATGGCCTTACCGCCCTCCGCATAAGCAGTTCCCGACAAATACTCCACAATGGCATCAATGCCGCTCACTGCCGCCTTGGAAAGCTGTGCCACACTAAGTGACTCACATTCCGCCATCGCGCGCTTCATAAAATCCAGATTTTTTGCGGTTTTCTGTGAACGCACAGCGATTTTAATATCAGCTATGGCAACGGTAGACTCCGCATAATCCTTGATAATGCTGTCCTTTGCTTCCTTGCCTGCTGCATAGATCGCCTCAAGGGCTGCCTTGTCCACAATGACGTCGCAGAGCTGTCCGTCCCTTGTGTGAAGCAGTGTCTCATAAGCCTCTTTTGCAGCGCCAGCCATATATTTGGGAAGTCTGGAAAAATCCTTGCTCCGCACGATCTCCAGCATTTCATCCGGGGAGATGGCAGTGTCATCATAGTAGATGTTCATTGACTTGCCGTTCTCCTCCGTGCACACATCCTTGATGGCTGCCTTCAGATTGTGGAACATATTGGGATAGGAAAGTACATCAAAGACGGACATATCAACACCCAGATCCCTGATATTCTCCCAGATTTTCTCCTGCTCCCTGGTCAATATTGCCTCTGCATTCACCGGCGTATCCGCGCCGCCCCAACCCTTTTCCTGTATAAGCTGCAGGCACTGCTCCTCTGTCTGGCAGGCCATGAGCTGGTCAAGAGTGGCAGAAGTGAATAACGCCGTCTCAAGCGCACGGATTCGCGCAACCGCATAGGTATATTTTGTATCAATCAAGATAATTCCTCCTTCTTGCGGTTATCGCTTACAAAAATAATAATGCATGAACTTTGTCGGAAAGTTCACCTCTCTTGGAATCAAACATGGCCTTAAAGGTACAGTTTTCTTCGATTCCACCATATATCAGGACAAAGCCTCCGCGGATATTTCTGTGTTCTTTGGAAAGAACCAGTTTTCCGCCCTTTTTCTCAGCTATGTCCGAAATTTCTTTTTCAAAACCCTGCGGCATTCTCTTCAAATCTTCAGGTGAGAAACAGATTTCCCCTTCCTGAGCCAGAACGAATTTGTCCAGCATTTTGCGGAGCATGTTGAAATATGTCTCGTCGTCTGCAGAAAGCAGTGTATCGTAAGCTTTCTCCAGTACATCAGAGATCACTTCCTGCTTTGCCTCCAGAAGTGCTTTTCTCTTCTGCAGGTCGCAGGAGGAAAGGGCACGTTCCTTGATATTCTCAACATCAGCATCCGCTTTTTGGGAGATACGTCCGCATTCTGCTTCCGCTTTGTCTCTCATCTCCTGCTTAACTGCTTCTGCGCTCTTCTGCGCACGGTCGATGATATCATTCGCGGAGCTTTTTGCTTCATCCAGAATCTGGCTTTTCATTTTTTCTAATCCAGTCATTCTTTAGCTCTCCTTTACTATTTCTATTCAGTCCTGTAATTTCTGTCCCATGCCGGGACTTCTCTCCATATTTTAATTAGAAGGAAAGGTTCGTTACAGAAAGAATGGAAATCAGCAGAGCAAGAATTGCGTATGTCTCAACCATGGCCGGGAAAAGCATAGCTTTACCGAACTGTTCCGGTTTCTTGGCAACGATGCCGATAGCTGCTGCAGATGTCATTCCCTGATATTAGCTAAAGATCAGACCAACGATACCGATCGGCAGACAAGCTGCTAATACCAGTAAGCCCTGCTGCGGTGTTAAATCCAGCATACCTCCGCCTAACAGACCGATCTTGGAAAGTGTGATGAAACCAACCAGCAGACCGTAGATACCCTGTGTACCTGGGAGAAGCTGCATGATAAGAACCTTAGCGAATTTGCTGGGATCTTCTGTAACAACACCTGCTGCTGCCTGACCGGCAATACCTACACCAATAGATGAACCTGCACCTGCTAATAATACTGCTAATGCTGCACCAAGTAATGCGTAAACAATTCCTAACTGACTCATAAATAAGTTTCCTCCTTAACATCTACATATTTCGTAGTTAATTTAAATGGGTTGAAAGGTCTTCCTCCACCCTCATAAAACTTGCCGAAAAACTCGACAAACTGTAAACGGTTTGTATGCACGTATGCGCCCAAAAGATTGATAGCCAGATTCAGTGAATGGCCCACAATAAAAATCACTATAAAACCGACAGCGGCAATGATACCGTCGCCCAGCATACTTGCCATCTGGTTTACCACAGATGCGATAACACCTGTTGCCAGACCAAGAGCAAGCAGACGGGAGTAAGACAGCACATCACTCAGCCATCCTGTTACATTGTAAATATCATACGCGCCCAGTGCCAGACGAAGAGCGATATTCTTGTTCGCACGCCCTGACATAAGAAGCAGTCCTACCGCTCCTGCGATCGCCATGACCTTTCCGATCTGCGAAACTGCCGGTGGGAAAGTTCCTTCCGGAAGCTGGGAGATGGATGCAAAGATACTGCTTGGAAGCAGCATCATAACCAAACCGATCAGAAATACATACCAGATAATAACATCACAGAAGAAATCCATGTACTGTTTATCTTTCAGAAGCATGTATCCTTTCAGTGCCAGTCCCATGAACAGATGGATCACACCAAACAGCATTGCGTACATAAGAAGACGCATTGGGTCATTCAGCGGAACGAACCAGGCTGCCTTGATCAGTCCGCCGTCCGGTACATCCACATGGAAGAAGGTTCGCGCGACCACGTCCACGGCATCTCCGAAGTATCCTCCGAAAAGTACACCCCACACTAAAGTGGAAAGACCGCAGTACATGAACATTTTCAGCGCCTTATGCATGCCCTGGCTCATGCGCGGGTACTTTCTCAGTACAATAAAACATGCCAGGAATATGATCAGTCCGTATGCCGCATCAGACAGCATCAGACCGAAGAAAAATACATAGAAAAACGACATGATCGTCGTTGGGTCAACCTCGCCTTTTTTCGGCAGACCGTAGGATTCCAAAACGCCCTCCACAGACTGTGAAAACGCGTTATTGCTCAGAAGCACCGGGGCTTCCTCATCCTCCTGTATCTCCTCCACATCAAAGACCAGATCATAGCCCTCTTCCATTGCCTTTTTCACTGCGGGAACCGCTTTTTTAGGTATATACCCACTTACAAAAAAGGTCCTGGAGGACTGTGGAATTTGTCCCAGGAGTTCGTATTTCTCTGCTCTTGTACGGAAATAGTCAGAAATCAAACGCAGGTCTGCGCGCTTGTCCCCATATTCAATAATATGCTTCTGACATCCCTCAATTTCTTTTTGGAGCGCACTGATCTCTGCCTCCAAGTGTTCTTTTTCGACCGCCGGTATTTCACTGACGATCTGAGATGGCCTAGCAAAACCGCCCTGCCGCAGCGCATCCTCCACCTGCTGTGCGTTCTTCTTCAGACACAGCACAACAATATAAGTGGAATCTCTGTCCGCAGAAAGGACTGTCACATCCACGCCTTCAGCCTCGGGAGCGTACTCCGCAATCAGGCTGTAAACCGCTTCCAGTGTCATTTCGCCTGAAATAGCACCGATGAGTGCGCTGGTTGAACCGGTACCCTCAAAATTCATGGGCACATCCAGGCTCATCCATGGAGCCAGTGCTTCGATCTGGTTCTCCATTTTCTGGATATTTGCACGGCACTCCGCGATTTCTTTCTGCCAGCCGGTTATTCTGGAAGCAATGTCCATCATTTCTTCCTTCTGAACCGCTACCTGGTTGTAAGTTTCTTTTTCAATCAGTTTTTTTCCTTCCAGACTGGACAGCAGGGATTTTTTCTCCGGTGCATATTCCTGCAGGATATCCAGTGCTAAATCCGCCAAGTTCGCTTTTTTCTCAAAAGTGTTTCTGGCCCCCTGGGTATCCATCTTTTCAAAGCCTGACTCATCGTCTAATACCTGGGTCATTTCCATGACGCCCATGGTCTGCAGCTTTTCCAGGATGGCCTTCCGGTCCCTTTTCAGCGCGCAGATACTGACTCGCTGCATCTGCATTACTGCCATACTCTCATCCCTCCTTTAACTCGTTTTCTTTTTCTTCCTCTCAGATTAATTCGGAAATAATCAAATCAACCGCTTCTTTTTCCCGGCTTTTTGCCGCGCTCTTCAGCTTTTCGATTTCTTTTCCAGCCGCCAAAAGGGCCTCGTCCGTCTGCTGTTTTCCAAATGTTTCAGCAGAGTCTCTTAATTTTTTCGCCTTCTGCTGCGCTTCGGAAATCATATCGGAATACAATTTTTCGGAAGCCAGTTTTGCCTCCTCAGAAATCTTTTCACTCTGGCGCTTTGCATCCGCAACGATGTTTGCTGCCTCCTGCTCCGCATCCCGGATTTCTTTGATTGTTCCTTCTATCACAGTATCACCACCTTCACATAGTTTAAATATTACTATGAATTATGCAATTTGTCAATTTGTTCACAATATTTTTAACCGAATTACACGAAAAAAAGTTGCCTTATTTTGGTAATCCCGACAAAAAAAGAGAGATTGTATAGAATTTACACAATCTCCCCGAATGTCTTTGTTTAATTTGACTTTATCTTACTCGTATAAGTAGTTCTTCAGCTTCTCATCATCCAGGCTGGCAGCATCGATCCACTGATATCCCGGATTGATAAAGGAATCATTTTCCAGCCCCAGCCAAGCCCTGGCTGCTGCTACTGCGGTGGCATATCCCATGCCATACGGATTCTGTGCGATAACTCCGGCCTCTCTTCCGTCCTTGATCGCTTCTTTTTGGGTCTTGCCGGCATCAAACCCCACTACGGCAATTTCTTCTCTCTCTGCTTCTTTCAGCGCTTCCAGAACATCATCCGCAGTGACCTGATTGGTACAGAAGTATCCTTTCAGATTCGGATTATCCTCCAGCACTTTTGCTGCCATCTCCCTGACCGATGTCTCCTCATTTTCATAGGAGAGATTAACAATCTTAATATCCGGGTAATTGGCTGTGAGCTCATCTGTAAATCCCTTGACTCTGTCCTGGCTGCTTTCAGAGCTTTCGATATGGGCCATAACAGCGATCTCTCTGCTGCCCACAGCTTCCGCAAGTTTTTTCGCTGCGTCAGCGCCTGCTGCCTTGTTGTCTGTGGAGCACACGGAATCTACGGTGCCGGTCACCACACCGGAATCCAGCACAACCACGGGGATTCCGTTTTCCTCTGCTGTTTCAAGCTGGGCCTGACAGGATTCCATATCTATGGCTGCCAGACAGAGAACATTTGGATTCTCAGCCAGAACCGCGTCGATAATATTGATCTGGCTCTCCACATCAGTCTCATCGGACGGCCCTTCAAAGGATAGTTTTATCTTATCGTCACCTTTATATTCCAGTTTTTTATTTAAATCTTTGACGGCTGCTTCCATGCCTTTTTTTACAGTGACCCAGTAGCCTGTCTTTGTGCTCTTAACCACCACTGCTATATGACCGCCGGCCTCCAGCTCCAGACCTTCCAGGGATGTATAATCAATGGTTCCGGCACTGCTTTTCAGAGTGGTCATAGTCAGGTCCTTAGACATGTCTGCCTCGTTCTCTTCCTCTGCGTCCTGGCTGTTCTCGTTCTCACCGGAAACT
>OBYA01000569.1_pt1 | contig 10573 bp, 7 predicted proteins | sample 1495461 | NCBI WGS metagenome assembly OBYA01 (sample SAMEA2580180, study PRJEB22360) | human gut metagenome | biome: human gut; feature: human-associated habitat; material: faeces | place: Denmark | collected 2008/2010 | reverse complement strand
ACACAGACGAACGCCTTGAGGTAACGCCCAAGTCCCTCAGAATCCGCAAGAAAACCCTGGATTCCCGCCTGCGCAAACGCGAAGGATATAAAAAATAAAAACAGAAGACACCGCCATCTCCCTTACGGGCATTGGCGGTGTTTTTTTGTCTTTATTATTCAGAATATTCTGTAATATTCAGACTTTTATTAATTTATGCAAAATACTAATTCTTTTTTGTTGTCTTATCTTCCATTTCATGGTAAAATAATCTACACAAACCGACAAGACGGAACATAAAACTTCACGTACTTCAAAATGAGTAAGGGCTCAAACCAAAAACCAAATATTTTAAGGAGGATTTCTATGGCAAAAAAACCAGAGAACAAAGCCCCGGAACCCATCAACAGCGTGGAAGCACTGCAGCAGCGAATCGCTTCCATGAAAGAAGCACAGAAAAAGTTTTCCGCCTTCACACAAGAGCAGGTTGACAGAATCTTTTTTGAGGCAGCCATGGCAGCGAACAAACAGCGTATCCCGCTGGCAAAACTGGCTGTTGCCGAGACCGGAATGGGCATTGTGGAGGACAAAGTCATCAAAAACCATTACGCAGCGGAGTATACCTACAACACCTATAAGCGGGTAAAGACATGCGGCGTGGTGGAACAGGACACCTCATACGGCATTAAAAAGATTGCTGAACCTGTCGGTATCGTAGGCGCGGTCATCCCCACCACGAACCCCACATCCACAGCTATCTTCAAATGTCTGATCTGTCTGAAAACCAGAAATGCCATCATCATCAGTCCCCACCCGAGAGCCAAAAAGTGTACCATTGAAGCCGCCAGGATCGTGCTGGATGCCGCTGTAAAAGCAGGGGCACCGGAAGGCTTTATCGGCTGGGTTGAGGAACCTACCATTGAACTCTCCAATGAACTGATGAAATCCGTGGATGTTATTCTGGCCACAGGCGGACCCGGAATGGTGAAAGCCGCCTATTCCTCAGGGAAACCGGCAATCGGCGTAGGCCCGGGCAATGTACCTGTCATCATGGACAGTTCCTGTGACATCCCCACTGCCGTGTATTCTGTCATCCATTCCAAGACCTTTGACAACGGTATGATCTGTGCATCCGAACAGTCTGTCACTGCGATTGCCGACATTTACGATGATGTTAAGAAGGAATTTGTAAAAAGAGGCTGCCATGTACTGAATAAGACAGACCTTGACAAGGTACGCAAGATCATCCTGACAGAAGCCGGGACTGTAAACCCCAAGATTGTGGGCCAGCCCGCGGCAGTCATTGCTGAGATGGCAGGTGTCACAGTACCGAAAGAGACAAAGATCCTGATCGGCGAAGTAACTTCTGTGGATGTCTCAGAACCTTTTGCACATGAGAAATTATCACCTGTCCTTGCCCTCTATAAGGCAAAGGATTTTGATACTGCACTTGACATGGCTGACCAGCTGATCAAAGACGGCGGCTATGGACATACTGCATCCCTGTACATCCATCCGTCCCAGACGGAGAAGATGGCACAGCACGCAGACCGCATGAAGGCCTGCCGCATCCTGGTCAACACCCCGTCCTCACACGGAGGAATCGGTGACCTTTACAACTTCAAGCTGGCTCCGTCCCTGACCCTGGGCTGCGGTTCCTACGGCGGCAACTCTGTATCCGAAAACGTGGGTGTGAAGCACCTGCTGAATACCAAAACCGTTGCCGAAAGGAGAGAGAACATGCTTTGGTTCAGAGTCCCGGAAAAGGTATATTTCAAGAAAGGCTGTCTGCCGGTGGCTCTCGATGAGCTGAAGAATGTATACGGCAAAAAGAAAGCCTTCCTGGTAACTGATACATTCCTCTACCAGAACGGCCACACAAAACCCATTACGGACAAACTGGATGAGATGGGCATTCCTTACAGCTGCTTCTTCGATGTAACACCTGACCCCACCCTGCAGTGCGCCCAGAAAGGCCTGGAGCAGTTAAATGCCTTCGGCCCTGACGTGATCATTGCCCTGGGCGGCGGTTCTGCCATGGACGCAGCCAAGATCATGTGGCTTATGTATGAACACCCGGAATGCAGCTTTGAGGATCTGGCTATGGATTTCATGGATATCCGCAAGAGAGTCTACGAATTCCCGAAAATGGGAGAAAAGGCAATGATGGTGTCTGTCCCCACCTCCTCAGGTACGGGTTCAGAGGTAACCCCCTTTGCCATCATCACAGACAAGACCACCGGAACCAAATGGCCCATCGCGGACTATGAGCTTCTTCCCAACATGGCGATCATAGACGTGGATTTCATGATGAGCCAGCCAAAGGGACTGACCAGTTCCTCCGGTATTGACGCGCTGACCCATGCCCTGGAGGCATACGCGTCCATCATGGCTACAGATTATACGGACGGTATTGCACTGAAAGCTGTCCAGCTCATATTTGACTATCTGCCGTCCGCTTACGAGAACGGCGCTGCCGACCCGGTGGCCAGGGAGAAGATGGCAAATGCCTCCACCCTGGCAGGTATGGCCTTTGCCAATGCGTTTCTCGGCATCTGCCACTCCATGGCGCATAAACTTGGTGCCTACCACCATATCCAGCACGGTATCGCCAACTCCCTGCTGATCGAGCTTGTCATGCGCTACAACGCGGACCCGGCTCCCGTTAAGATGGGAACCTTCTCCCAGTATCCTTATCCTCACGCAAAGGAGAGATACTGCGAGGTTGCCCGCTTCATCGGCATCAAGGGCAAAAACGATGATGAAGTGTTTGAAAAATTCATCGAAGCCATTGCCCGGCTGAAAGAAAGAGTCGGGATCAAACGGACGATCCGGGAATACGGCGTGGAAGAAAAAGCTTTCCTGGCTACTCTGGACGCAATGGTAGAGGATGCCTTCAATGACCAGTGTACCGGTGCCAACCCCAGATATCCGCTGATGTCTGAGATGAAAGAACTCTATCTCAAGGCTTATTACGGGGAATAAGAAATCCTGAATCTACAAGGGAGGTCCGCAAACGGACCTCCCCTTCCTAAACTCCCCTGCAGGCATGTTATTTTCTGCAGATCTCTTCTATAAAATACCTGTGTATATCCGGGTTGTCGGTAAGCTCCGGATGAAAGGCCAGACCTAACTGGCTGCCATAACGGGCTGCCACGATTCTGCCTCCTGTGACTGCAAGAACCTCCACACCATCATGAGCTTCTTCAATATAAGGCGCCCGTATAAAGGTCATAGGAAATTGTCCTACACCCTTCATCTCCTCCACTGTCTGAAAGCTTCCCAACTGTCTGCCGTAGGCATTCCGCCTGACAGTGACCGGCATGGTTCCGAAGCAGGACTCCCCTCCTGCCACGTTTTCCGCCAGCAGGATCAGCCCGGCGCAGGTCCCCATGACCGGCATGCCGGCCTCTATGCTTTTCCTGATCGGTTCCAGAAGCTCCAGCTCTGTGAGCAGTTTCCTCATGACAGTACTCTCTCCTCCCGGAAGAACCAGCGCATCCAGATTTTCATGGAAGTCTGTCCGCTGCCTGATTTCCACACAATCAGCTCCGAGACGTTCCAGCATATTTCTATGTTCTGCAAAGGCACCCTGAAGCGCCAGAATACCTGCCCGCATCATTTACCTCTCTCCGCCATGAGAAGCGCAATCTCCTGCTCATTGATTCCCACCATGGCTTCGCCCAAATCCATGGAGAGTTCTGCGATCATTTTCGCGTCTTTGTAATTTGTGACGGCCTTTACAATGGCTGCTGCCCTTTTCTCGGGATTGCCGGACTTGAAGATACCGGAGCCTACGAATACCCCCTCTGCGCCGAGCTGCATCATCGGGCAGGTAGCGTGGGTGGTTGCCACGCTGCCTGCCGCGTAGTTCACTACCGGCAGTTTTCCATGCTCCCTCACATACATCAGCAGATCATAGGGAACCGCCAGCTCCTTTGCCTTATCGTACAGTTCATCCTCCTCCATAGAAGTAATCCGGCGCATTTCCGACTGCATCATGCGCATATGGCGCACAGCCTGGATAATATCGCCTGTGCCAGGTTCTCCTTTGGTGCGGATCATGGATGCGCCCTCATTGATTCTGCGCAGTGCCTCACCCAGATCCTTGGCCCCGCACACAAAAGGCACCTTAAACTTTCTCTTGTCTATGTGATACACATCATCTGCCGGGGAGAGGACTTCACTCTCATCTATGTAGTCAATCTCTATAGCCTCCAGGATCTGTGCCTCCGCAAAATGTCCGATTCTGCATTTTGCCATAACCGGTATGGATACAGCGGCCTGGATTCCCCGGATCATCTTGGGATCACTCATCCTGGCCACACCGCCTGCTGCTCTGATATCCGCAGGTATCTTTTCCAGCGCCATGACAGCACAGGCCCCTGCCTTCTCCGCAATCTCTGCCTGCTCCGGTGTGGTCACATCCATGATGACACCGCCCTTCAGCATCTGTGCAAGCTCCTTATTTAACTGGTATCTGTCTTCCATTTTTAACTCCCTTTCCGTCTTCCCACAGAGTATCCTGACAGCCTTTTATGCTGCTTTTCGGGAAAACCTTTTGTAAATTTATGTTGTTATGAATTATAGCCGCCATCTGTCCTTTTTACAAATGCCAGTTTTAATATTTTTAACCATACCAGTTTTGTCAAAAGAGAAAAAATACCTCCCAGACATTACTGCCTGAGAGGTTATGTATCACTCTACCTGCTGCTCGCCTTCCCCAAAGAAGTAATGAGCCGCACCGTTTTCCAGTTTCACGCCTTTTGCCTCTGCCAGTTCGCTTACGGTCACCAGCTTGTAGCCCTGTTCCACCAGTTCCGGAATCGCGCGGATTGCCGCGTTCACAGACCATTCATGGATATCATGCATCAGGACTACAGAGCCGTCCTTTACATTGTCCACAGTCACCTGATACGTCTGGTCCTCGCTCTTGGTTGCCCAGTCTTTTGTATCTATGCTCCACATGATAAGAGGCATTCCGATGGCAGCCTGCACTTCCTCATTATACGCGCCTCCCGGCGGACGCATAACCGTTGCAGATTCTCCTGCTGCGTTTTTGATCGCCTCATTGGTCTTTGTCACTTCCTCTGTTACCCCGCTGGCGCCTAAGGTAGTCAGATTCTCATGGCTCCATGTGTGGTTGCCCAGCTCCATTCCGGCATCCTTTAAATCCTTCACAATCTCAGGATATGCCTGCGCCTGAGGCCCCAGCATGAAAAAGGTAGCTTTCGCATTGTTTTTTGTGAGACAATCCAGCAGGGCTTCCGTATATTCCCCGGGACCGTCATCAAAAGTCAGAGCCACCATGGGACGCTTCTTAGTCTCGTCGTATTTTCCGCTGTCATCAAAAAAGTAGTCTTCCCCGTCAAGTTCCAGCCATCCGGTCTTCATGTAGCCGTTTTCATCAAAATAATACTTGGAACCGTCAATCTCCAGCCGTTCTTGAAAAAGGTTCCGTCCGTATCGCGGTACCACCAGCCCTTGTCATCCTGCTGCCAGCCCATCACACCGGAGGATGTCATCTTCGACAAATCTGCCGCGCTCATGACCGGCTGTTTCGTTGCCGCTGATGTGTCTTCCTGGGTGGTAGTCTGGGCTTTCACCTCCACTGTTCCCTCTTTCGGTACCCCTGTCTTGCCCGAAATCAGCTTATGTATGCCCGTTCCCACAAGTCCGATTACCAACACCAGCACTGCTGCCATGGCTACCAGGCGCATGATCCTTCTTCTGCGCATCTGCCGTTTCTTTTCGAGTCTTCGTCTGCGCATGCGTTCCTGTCTCCGCCGCTCGTACTCCAGATCTCTTTCGTCTTCCATCATTATACTCCCATCTCCACTTACACTAGATATTCCATTTCATGATACCTTTTTTCTCGACAAGTTGCAACAGCAAATCTCTTAATTTTCCTTAAACCGGATAAATTATCTTGTTCTTATTATAATACATTTCTGTGAGTTTGCATAGCCTAATCTTTACTATTTTCATCCAATTATTTTGTATAAAAAGTCCGGAGGAAAAAAATCATGCCTGCCTGAGCAGCGGGCACCTGTTTTTTCCTCCGGACCATGTTATGATTCTGCCGGCACCTCCGGCGTCAAATCTTCTTTTACATCATCTGCATTTCCGAAATAAGCCTTTGTCTCCGCGAACACCACACGGCTCAGAGCCGCCAGCGCAATCAGGTTCGGGAAGGCCATGAGGGCATTGAATATATCCGCAATATTCCACACAGCCTGCACCGTCATGTAAGGCCCGATAAAGATTGCCAGGATATACAGCCAGCGGTATCCCCGGACTACTTTTCTGTTTCTGTTAAAGAGATACTCAATACAGCGTTCCCCATAATAATTCCAGCCCAGGATGGTGGTAAACGCAAAGAATACCAGACATACCATGAGGACCACTGACGCCACAACCGGCGGAAACGGCAGCCCCTTCTGGAATGCCGCTGTTGTGATCGCCACCCCTTCCAGTCCGGTGTTCCAGGTTCCGGTCACAACGATGGAAAGACCTGTCATGGTGCATATTACAATGGTGTCAATAAAGGTACCTGTCATGGATACAAGACCCTGGCGCACCGGTGATTTTGTCTGTGCTGCCGCTGCAGCTATAGGCGCGCTTCCGAGGCCTGCCTCGTTGGAGAAGATACCCCTGGCGATTCCCTTCTGCATGGCAACGATCATGGTACCCATGGCTCCGCCTGCCAGCGCACTGCCGGAAAAGGCGCTTTTCACAATAGACACAACCGCCGCCGGGATTGCTCCCAGATGTGTCACAAGGATAATGAATGCAAATCCAAAATACAATACAGCCATAAAAGGCACTACAATCTGCGAAACCTGCGCGATCCTTTTCAGCCCGCCGATGATCACCAGACCAACGCACACGGTCAGGATCAGCCCTGCAATTACGGTTGCTATGGAATAACTGCCGCCGAATACAGATATGGTGTTTGTTTTCTCCGGGTCAAAAAAGTTGCACACAGCAGAGGATATACCGTTTACCTGGGTAAAGGTACCAATCCCCAGAAGGCCCACGCCGGCTCCGAAGAACGCGAAGATTTTGGCCAGCCACCTCCATTTGACTCCCATGCCGTTTTCTATATAATAAAATGGTCCGCCCAGCACATGGCCGTCCCCGTCAATGGTGCGGTATTTGATGGCAAGCACACCCTCCGCGTATTTGGTTGCCATTCCGAAAAAGGCTGCCAGCACCATCCAGAAAAGTGCCCCCGGCCCGCCTGCCGCAAGAGCTGTTGCCACTCCTACAATATTTCCTGTGCCGATAGTGGCTGACATGGCTGTACAGAGGGCACCAAAGCTGGTCACCTCGCCGTTTCCGCCATTCTCATTCTTAACCATGAATTTCAGTGCTTTTCCCAGATGGCGAATCTGTAAAAAGCCCATCCTCACAGACAGATAGATACCTGTGCTGAGGATCAAAATGATCAGTGGCGGTCCCCACACTACCTGATCAAACCAAGTGATAAAGCGATTCAATTCCTGCAAAATTACCTATAACATTTTTTCTTCCGTCCTCTCTTTTTTTCTGTTTTCTTCCGTTTATAACGAAACAAAAAAAGACTGTGGCTTCCCACAGTCTCCATAAGAGTACGACAAAACATATACAAGATATTATCTGTGTATACTCTGTCCTTTTGCCTGAGAGATTGGCAGCTGATGAAACTGCTGTACACCTTCGGCGCTCTTACTGAGACTCTCCAGAGCCGTTGCTTTCACAACGTTTTATACTTTATCATATTCGCCCTGCAAACACAAGTGTTTTTTCCGAAAAGACATCCGTTTCTATGTGTTTTTTTCAGTACAGTACCTGAACTGCATGTACTATGCGGCGACTGCAGTCCTTTCTGCTTTCTCCGGGGTTTCATGCGCCGGACTGCATGATATACAGCCCGCGCGCAGAACCGGATTTTTTCCGGGGAGATACTTATCAGAATTCTATATTCAGCTCCTGCTCCTCCACATGGTGTTTCTCAGCGTATCCTGTCAAAAACAGGGTCAGGGCACCGTCGCCTGTTACATTGCAGGCGGTTCCGAAGCTGTCCTGCAGAGCAAAGATGGTGAGCATCAGCGCGGTACCTGTCTCGTCAAAGAGAAGGACACCTGTGATCAGTCCCAGGGACGCCATAACCGTACCGCCCGGCACACCCGGTGCTCCGATGGCGAATACGCCCAGAAGCATACAGAACAGAACCATCATACCCACAGACGGCAGCTCGCCGTAGAGTATTTTTGACACTGTCATGACAAAGAACACTTCGGTCAGGACAGAGCCGCACAGATGGATATTGGCAAATAGCGGAATACCGAAGTTCACCATATCTTTTCTGAGAACCTTTGATTTTCTGGCACCCTCAAGCGCTACTGCAAGAGTAGCTGCGCTTGACATGGTACCTACGGCAGTCAGATACGCGGGGCCGTAATATTTCAGCACTTCCAGCGGATTTTTTCCCGAATATGCACCGGCTATGACGTACAGCAGTGTAAGCCAGATGTAATGTCCTGCCATAACGATGACTATGACCTTCAGGAAAACAGGGAGCTGTTTTGTGATCGTCCCTTCATATGCCAATCCGCAGAAGGTTGAAGCGATGAAGAACGGCAGAATGGGGATAATAAATTTGGTTACAATCTTCAGCACGATCTTCTGGAATTCATCCAGAATGGCCGTTGTGTAACGGGCTTTCGTCCACGCTGCCGCCAGTCCCAGCATAATGGAGAACACCAGCGCGCTCATAACCGGCATGATCTGCGGGATATCAAGCTGAAACACCACGCCGGGCAGATCCTTCAGTCCTTCCACCTCAGACTGTATGGATAGATGGGGAATCAGCCCGTATCCCGCTCCCATAGCCATAAACGCGGCTCCGATGGAGGAAATATAGGCGATTGCCAGTGCCACCCCCAGCATTTTGGAGGCATTGTTTCCCATCTTGGTAATGGAAGGCGCAATAAATCCGATGATGATCAGCGGTACACAGAAGGTGATGACCTGCCCCAGAATGTATTTGACAGTTACCACCACATTCATGACAGCCTCATTGGCAATAAGGCCGATGACCATACCCAGGACTACTCCGATCAGCAGACGCACAGGAAGGCTTTTGAATAATTTTTTCATCTCATTTCTCCTCTCTCTTTTTCCTTTTTTGTTTACCCCAGTATTCCCAGATGCTCCAGCAGTATTTTGAGCCCCAGAAGTACCAGGATAATACCACCGGCAAGTTCCGCTTTGGATTTGTACTTCATGCCGAAGACATTTCCTGCCTTTACCCCAAAGACGGAACAGACAAATGTGACAATACCGATGAAGCTGGCCGCCGGCACAATCGCCACATCCAAAAAGGCGAAAGTGATCCCCCCCGCCAGTGCATCAATGCTGGTTGCCACAGCCAGAGGAAACATGGTCTTTGCATCCACTCCTGCCACGGGGCAGGATTCCTCTTTATCCAGGGATTCCCGAATCATATTGACACCGATAAATCCCAGCAGGATGAATGCGATCCAGTGGTCAATTGCAGTTATTTTATCCTTGAACTGTACTCCCAGCAGATAGCCGATGACCGGCATCAGAGCCTGGAATCCCCCAAACCAGAGACCTACCACTGCCATGTTCTTTATACTCAGCTTCTCCATGGAAAGCCCTTTGCAGATGGAGACAGCAAACGCATCCATGGACAGGCCAACCGCCAGTGTAAATAATGTAAATAAATCCATAGTTTTCTCCTGTTCCTATGTATTGTGTTGTGCTTTTCATTGCATTGCCCATTATACTATACGGAGCAGGTTTTGTAAAAATGTTTTTATCATGTTTTTTTCCAGGGAAAAGGCGTTTTTTTCTATTTACCAATACGGATTCTCTGCCTATAATGGAGAAAATGGAGAAATTTTGTAAAGGAGAATATGATATGACAAAAGACACTTTTCACAATCCGCTTCTTCCCGGTTTTTATCCGGACCCATCTATCTGCCGTGTGGGAGATGACTATTACATGGTAACCTCATCTTTTGTATATTATCCCGGACTGCCCGTGTTCCACAGCAGAGATCTGGTTCACTGGGAGCAGATTGGCCACGGCATCCACAGACCCGGACAGCTTAACTACAAAAACTGCGAAACCAGCGAGGGGCTGTGGGCACCCAGCATCCGTTACCATGAAGGGACCTTTTATATTATTAATACGTTCGTATCCGAAGGACGTGAAGCAAAACGCGATAATTATATCATTACAGCCAAAAATCCTGCCGGCCCGTGGAGTGACCCTGTAATTGTGGAGGGCGCTGACGGCATTGACTCCAGTCTGTTTTTCGATGACGACGGTTCTGTATGGTACGTGGGTAACTTTATCAGTGAGGAGAAGCTCTACGAAGGACACCATGGCATTTACTTAAATGAGCTGGACCCTGAAACACTGCAGTTCAAAGGCCCCAGAACTGTCATCTGGGACGGAAAGAAGACAAGAAGTAAGTGGATCGAAGCACCCCACATTTACAAAAAAGACGGTTATTACTATCTGTTAGTGGCAGAGGGGGGGACCTTTGTCACCCACAGTGTACAGATACAAGCCCGG
>OBYA01000550.1_pt1 | contig 10959 bp, 6 predicted proteins | sample 1495461 | NCBI WGS metagenome assembly OBYA01 (sample SAMEA2580180, study PRJEB22360) | human gut metagenome | biome: human gut; feature: human-associated habitat; material: faeces | place: Denmark | collected 2008/2010 | reverse complement strand
CCCCAGCCATTAATCTTTCCGCCTGCCTGGCAGAAATGAGCCAAAAAGTCCTCATTATAGATATCGACCCCCAGGGAAACACCACAAGCGGCGTAGGCGTAGAAAAAGAAAACTTAGACGCCACACTGTATGAACTGCTTCTCGGAGACTGCGATTTATCTGACTGCCTGATTGAAAACGTATTTGAAAACCTATCCATTATCCCGTCTAACGTCAACCTGGCCGGAGCCGAGATTGAACTGGTAGGAGTAGAAGACAGAGAATTTTTATTAAAGAATCATATTGACACCATAAAAGACAAATATGATTTCATCATTATGGATTGCCCTCCATCACTAAATATTTTGACAATCAATGCAATGACAACAGCAGATTCGGTTCTTGTACCCATTCAATGTGAATACTACGCATTGGAAGGACTGACACAGCTCATTCATACCATAGAATTAGTACAGGAACGTTTAAATCCTTCACTTGTTATTGAAGGTGTAGTGTTTACCATGTATGACGCCAGGACAAACCTTTCCCTGCAGGTTGTAGAGAACGTAAAGAGCAATCTGAATCAATCCATCTACAAAACTATTATACCGAGAAATGTCCGTCTTGCAGAGGCGCCCAGTTATGGTCTGCCCATTACACTATATGATAAAAAATCTGTGGGAGCAGAGAGTTACAAACTCCTGGCAGAGGAAGTATTACATAAGGGGGATGAAGAATGGCAGTAAGAAAAGGTGGTCTTGGAAAAGGACTGGATTCCATGATTCCGGATACCAGTGCTAAGGTAAAAAAGAAAATCCCTGGCCCAACACCTGCTGAGAATACAAAAGAAGTTGACATAAAAAATGAAAAATCCGTACAGATGATTAAAATGTCAATGATAGAACCAAACAGGGAACAGCCCAGAAAACAGTTTGGGGAGGATGCACTGCTGGAACTTGCAGAGTCCATTAAACAGTTTGGCATACTGCAGCCGCTTCTGGTTCAGAAAAAGGGTGATTATTACGAAATCATCGCAGGTGAGCGGAGGTGGAGAGCCTCCAAACTGGCAGGTATCAAAGAAATTCCGGTTATCATAAAAGAATTTTCTGATCAGGAAGCAGTAGAGATTTCACTTATTGAGAATATTCAGAGAGAGGATCTGAACCCTATTGAGGAGGCCGTGGCATATAAACGGCTTATGGAAGAATTTCATTTGAAACAGGATGCCATTGCTGAGAGAGTATCTAAAAGTCGTACTGCCGTAACTAATTCCATGCGTCTTTTAAAGCTGGATGACCGTGTACAGCAGATGCTTATTGATGAGATGATCACAACAGGTCATGCCAGGGCACTTCTGGCAATAGAAGACCCTGAAATTCAGGTTATGGCAGCAACAAAGGTATTCGATGAAAAACTCAGCGTAAGAGAAACAGAAAAACTGGTAAAAGAAATCCTGAATCCCGCACCTGAGAAACAGGAAAAGCCGGTGGATGAAGCACAGAATCTGGTCTATCAGCAGTTGGAGGAAAAAATCAAACAGATTATTGGCTCTAAGGTGGCAATACACCGAAAGAACAATGATAAGGGGAAAATAGAAATTGAATATTACTCCAAGGATGAGCTGGAACGTATTATAGAACTACTGGAAACGATTAGATAAAATAAGGGAGTTGTGAACAACAGATGAGTAGTTTATTAGAAAGTCTTCAGTCTCACTCCGGAATATTGATGGTTTTACTGCTGGTCGTAGTGGTCATACTGCTGATCTGCGTATTTAACCTTTCATTGGGACTGAACCGGCTAAACAGGAAGTATACGCTGTTCATGAAGGGAAAAGATGGACAATCTCTTGAACGGCTTTTTAAAAGAAAATTCGATTTGATTGAAAAACTGGTGCGCTCCACAGATGACAATGGAGAAGAAATAGAGAAAATATGGAAAGTCATGGACAAATCCCTGAACAAATACGGTATTGTAAAATATGACGCCTTTGAAGACATGGGAGGAAAACTGAGTTTTGTGCTGGCCATGCTTGACAAAAATAATACCGGCTTTCTGCTCAATGCTATACACAGCAGAGAAAATTGCTTTCTCTATATTAAAGAGATCGTAAATGGGGAATCCTATGTAGTATTGAGTGAAGAAGAAGTGGAAGCTCTGAGACAGGCTGTGAATTTCGGTATTTTACAGGAGACAGAGTTAGATGACTGACCGCGGTCTGATAATTTGGCAGATTGAATTGTTGCCACAAATTATGTAAATAATCTTATGTAAACAAACTTGTGAAAACAAAAGGAGAACAGAGATGTTAGACATTAAATTTTTAAGAGAAAACCCGGAAATTGTAAAGCAGAATATTAAAAATAAATTTCAGGACAGCAAATTGCCGCTTGTAGATGAAGTGATCGAGCTGGACAAGAGAAACCGTGACATCAAGAAGGAAGTTGAGGCATTAAGGGCTGAAAGAAACAAAATCTCCAAGATGATAGGCGGGCTTATGAAGGAAGGCAGGAAAGAGGAGGCAGAGGAGGTAAAGAAAAAAGTTACAGCCAATGCTGAGACGGTAGAACGCCTGTCTGCAGAGGAAAGAGAAGTAGAGGAAAAGATCAGAACGATCATGATGACAATACCAAACATCATTGATCCGTCAGTGCCCATCGGAAAGGACGACACGGAGAATGTAGAGGTCCAGAAGTATGGCGAACCGGTGGTTCCTGAGTTTGAGATTCCCTATCACGCAGAAATTATGGAAAGCTTCAATGGACTTGATCTGGACAGCGCCAGAAAGGTAGCCGGAAACGGATTCTATTATCTTATGGGTGATATTGCAAGACTTCACTCTGCTGTTATTTCCTACGCAAGGGATTTTATGATAAACAGAGGATTTACCTACTGTGTACCTCCTTTCATGATCCGCAGCGATGTGGTGACAGGCGTTATGAGCTTTGCTGAGATGGATGCCATGATGTACAAGATCGAGGGTGAAGACCTGTATCTCATCGGAACCAGCGAGCATTCCATGATCGGTAAATTCATTGACACGATCATCCCCGAGGAGGAGCTGCCCAAAACTCTTACAAGCTATTCCCCGTGCTTTAGGAAAGAAAAGGGAGCACACGGGCTGGAAGAGCGCGGTGTATACCGTATCCATCAGTTTGAGAAGCAGGAAATGATCGTTGTCTGCAAACCGGAGGAAAGTAAAGAGTGGTTTGACAAATTGTGGCAGAACACCGTAGATTTATTCCGCTCCCTGGATATTCCGGTGCGTACACTGGAATGCTGCTCTGGAGACCTGGCGGATTTGAAGGTGAAATCCGTGGATGTGGAAGCGTGGTCACCGAGACAGAAAAAATATTTTGAGGTGGGAAGCTGTTCAAACCTGGGTGATGCACAGGCCAGAAGATTAAAAATCCGTATAAATGGGAAAGATGGCAAGTATCTGGCGCATACCTTGAACAATACAGTTGTTGCCCCGCCGAGAATGCTGATCGCATTTCTGGAAAATAACCTGCAGGCAGATGGCTCTGTAAGGATTCCGGAGGCTTTAAGACCTTATATGGGCGGTATGACAGAAATAAAGTAAATATTATGTAAACAAAGTTATGTAAACCTTAACCAGACGGAGGTACGTATTTGCACAGTTATTTGAAATCCATTGGTTTTTCCGGTATAAACGGAAAAAAAGAGGTGGACCGGATTCTTAAAGATGTAATCTTACATTATGATGAGAAGACAGTGATTGAAGACAGAAAAAATCATATGTTCGCGGAAATCTCTAAAACCTTTGGCTGTGATTTTGGAATAACGGTATGCGGAGAATATGATGAGAATAATGAGTTCCAGATGGAATATTATTTTCCGTATTTCCGCGGTACCGGGATTACTACCCAGGAGGACGTGGTAATCGAAAAGCATGCAGGAAAGGAATCTTACGCAGGCGCCTGTGATGACGTGAGAAGTGACCATTATATTTTATCTGCAGAATGCAGGGGAATATCTAACAGAGAGAAGCCATGGAAATTATTCCAGAGGCTCCTATGCCATAACCCTTGCGGCCCTGGCTAAGGAGGGAAAGATTCTTCTTCCTGTCACAAAGGATGAGAAACAGGAAAAAGAAGAGAAGGAAAATACCATCAACCGCAACCGTATGATCGCGGCTGCACGTAATGGCGATGAGGATGCCATGGAGAATCTGACCATGGAGGATATTGATATCTATTCCATGATCTCCGGCAGAATACCCAATGAAGATGTGTACTCTATTGTAGATACATATTTTATGCCGTACGGAATGGAATGTGACCTGTATAATGTCATGGGAGAAATACTTGACTGCTCCAGAGTCAGAAATGTCATGACAAACGAGGAAGTCTACGAACTCAGAATCTCATGCAATGACCTGGAAATTGATGTGTGTATCAACACAAATGATCTGATGGGAGAGCCTGAGGTGGGACGGCGCTTTAAAGGCGTTATCTGGCTTCAGGGGAGTATTCACTTCTGATCATATTTTTGCATATGTCGTGTTTTGTTGAGATACAGGGCAGAAAAGGAAATAAAGATTTAAGAAAAAGGTATCGGACGCTGTATTCCGGTATCTTTTTTTGTCTGTTAGATTTATTTTGGTTGAATTGCATAAAGGAGAGGCAAAATCATTGACGTTTATGTGAATTCAGCACTATAATGGATATATTGATGGTATTGTATGTGTGTTGGAGGGGCTATGGAAAAGCTATCGGTTAATAATAAAAGCAAAATATATATTATAGACAGTGATTACAGGATCGTCAGCTGCAATGATGCGCTGAAGGAGACTTTTCCCGAATTGGAGTGCGGGCAGATCTGTTATCAGATTCTGTGTAATGAGGATAAGCCCTGCGGGGAGTGTCCTCTTGCCCGGAAGGACGGGGATAATGCCATTTTCTATAATAAAAAGGTTAAGAAATGGGTGGAGGTTAATTCCGGAGCCATTGACTGGCCCGGCTCCGGTATCTGCAGCATGGTTCTGGCAAAGGAGATACATGAGGGCAATAAAAGCCTGTTCTTTAATCTTACCAACCTCACCGCATATGATGAATTGTACGAGCTGAATATTACACAAAATACATACAAAAAACTGTATCAAATGCAGGAAAAATATCCCCCTGTCCCCTCATCCGGCAGTCTTACACAGATGCTTCAGGATACAGGAGAGCGTCTGATCCATCCGGATGACAGGGAAGAGTATTTCAGGTTCTGGAACCTGGATGATATTCTGACAAGGATGGCAAAGGATACAGCGGAAAATGCCGTGAGAAGCCAGTGCAGAAAAAAGATGCAGAATGGTGATTTCTGCTGGATTCTTCAGCTTGTTGTGCCGCTTAGGCATAGCGGGGACGGAGATCAGATCCTTATGTGCTTTATCCAGGATATCAATACCCAGAAGACAAAGCAGATGAAACAGGAGCACAAAAATCAACTGCAGGACAACGCTTATGACAGTCTGACCGGGCTTTACAGGAAGAATATCTTTTTCTCAAAAGCCGATGAATTTCTGAAGGCAGGCGGGGATCAGAGATACTGTCTGATGGCTGTTGATATAGAACACTTTAAGATTTTCAATGAATGGTATGGACAGGAGGCCGGTGACAGATTTCTTAAAATAGCAGGAGGATTTTTTAAAAGGACCCAGGAAAGCAACAAGGGAATCGCCGGTTATATGGGAGATGATGATTTTGTTATCATACTGCCTGATGACAGGGAAACGATTAAAAGTATACAGGATGAGATCTTGAACTACGTAAAGCAGTACGGAGGAAATGCCGGATTCCTTCCTGTATTCGGTATGTATGAGATAACAGATAAAAGCCTGCCTGTAAGCACCATGTATGACCGGGCATCCATTGCGCTGGCATCCGTAAAGGGAAATTATGCAAAACGTGTTTCCTGGTATGATGCGGCAATGATGCAGAAAATTGAGGAAAACCACTTACTTTTATCAGAAGTGCAGAGAGCGCTGACAAACGGCGAGTTTGTATTTTATGGGCAGCCAAAATGTAATATGATGACAGGGAGGATCATAGGCCTGGAATCACTTGTCAGGTGGATTCATCCCGAGCGGGGCCTGGTTCCCCCGGATGAATTTATTCCGGTGCTGGAGAACAGCGGATTTATCGCAAAACTGGATATGTATGTCTGGGATATGGTATGCAGCAGCGTGAGAGGGTGGCTGGACAGGGGATACCGGGTGGTTCCCATATCTGTCAATGTGTCCAGAGTAGATATTTATACGGTTGATGTGGCGGAGTGTTTCTGCGGGCTGATAAAGAAGTACAGGCTGGACCCATCGCTGATAGAGATAGAGATTACGGAGAGTGCTTACGCGGAAAATTATAATATCATCAGAGCGGCTGTGGAGAACCTGCGGAAGTCAGGGTTTACGGTTCTCATGGATGACTTCGGAAGCGGATACTCCTCCCTCAATATGTTAAAGGATGTCAATGTGGACATTCTTAAAATAGACATGAAGTTCCTGGATATGAATGAGGAGAGCGCAGACAGGGGAATGGGTATACTGGAAGCCATAACGAGTATGGCACGGCTGATGGGAATCCGCGTGATCGCAGAAGGGGTTGAGACAAAGGAACAGGTGGATTTTCTCCTGGATATGGGATGTATCTATGCACAGGGGTATTATTTTTACAAACCAATGCCGGTAGAAGCCTTTGAAAAGCTTCTTGCAGATGAAAACAAAGTGGATTTCAGGGGAATCAAGGCCAGGGAGATTGAGAGGTTCCGTATAAAGGATATGTTCAGAGATAATGTGTTCAGTGAGACCATGATGAACAATATCCTGGGCGGAATAGCATTTTATGATGTTTACCGGAACGATGTAGAGCTTATACGCGTCAATGAACAATATTACAGGATCATGGAAACAGACCCTGTAGAGCTTGAGGAAAATAAAGTAAGGATCATCCAATACGTCTATGAGGATGACAGGCGGGAAATGCTGAGCATTTTCCAGAAAGCTTATGAAAAGTCAATAACAGGAGCGGAAGGCGAAGTCAGGCGTCTGAAGGGGAACGGTAAGACAATCTGGATGCATATCCATGTGTTTTTCCTGAAGGAACAGGATGGGCACAGATTTTATTACGGATCTGTCAGTGATGTCACCATGCAGAAGGAGAGGGAGGCCATGCTGGAATCTTCCCAGAGAGCACTTGCCGCTGTTCTCAATGTATCGGAAAACGATGCATCCTTTATGAAGCTGACAGAGGAGAACAGAAAGACAGCCGCCACTATATTTGCCCAGATGTCCCCGGGCGGCATGATCGGGGGATACTGCGAGGAGGGATTTCCTCTTTATTTTGCCAATTATGAGATGATCCGTCTGATGGGATATGAAAGTTATGAGGAACTTAACGCGGCCATTAAAGGACAGGTGATCAATACCATTCATCCGGATGACAGGGAGCGGGTGGGCCATGATATTGGCGCGTATTATCCGGGTGCGGAGTACACTACAACATACCGTATGCCGAAAAAGGATGGTTCCTGGTTCTGGACCCTGGATAAGGGGAAAATAATCCGGGCGGAAGATGGAAGAATGGCTATTGTCAGTGCGTGTACGGATATCTCTGAGACCATGATGGTACAGCAGCAGCTTGCGGAGCGCAACGCCATGCTGCTGAGCCAGAATCAGGAGCTCAAGTTTCTGAATTATGACATGCCCGGCGGATATCACAGATGCGCGGACACACCGGAGTATGATTTCCTCTATATCAGTGACAAATTCTTGGAAATGCTGGGCTATACAAGGGCTGAGATACAGGAGCTGTTTCAGAACAAATTTATGCGGATGGTGCATCCGGATGACCGGCGCCTGGCTGAGGAAGGCGCTGAGTTACTGAGGCGTAATACCGTATCACATAATCTGGAATACAGGATCTTGGGAAAGCATGGGTATATATGGGTCATTGACCAGAGTAAATATATGAATTTTCACGGAACGTCATTTTTCCAGGGAGTTGTTGTGGATGTGACGGAGACCATGGAACTGAAAAATAAGATGCGGATGTTCATGGAGAATTTCTCAGATAATGTTGTACTTGTACATTATAAGGATGGGATATTCAGGTATGAGATACTGGGAGACGGACTTTTCCGGGAACTGGGATATACAAAGGAAGAGTATGAAAAACCATGGAAAACAGGACAGGAGCTGCAGTCTGTCAGGAGAGAACTGGAGGATGCCATCAAGTCAGGAAGGAACTACCAGGATACCATTGAGATCAAAATGCCGGATAACCTGAAGATATGGCTCAGTATGGACGGCAGGTTTATCAGCGGGGATGAGGAGGGCAGCGTCTATCTCTGCATTTACAGGGATGTGACCTCCATTAAGAAAAAGGAACATGAGCTGTGGCTGATGAGAAAGGAAATTGAGAGTATCCTCCGTCTGGCGGATATCAACGGATGGGAGTGGGATTTCAGAAGAAATATGCTCACGCTGTCTGATATCCAGCATCTGAAGTCAGGGAAAAAGAAGGATACCTCCCGGCTGATAGGGAATTTTCCGCTTTGTTTTCTGGAAAAAGAACGGATGCCTGAAGCGTACAGGGAATCCTTCATAGACATATTAAAGAAATTATACAAAAATAATTTTGGGGCCGGCGCGGAATGTACATTTCCACTGATAAAAGCAGATGGAAAGGGTGTGTGGATCAAGGCGGCAGGGGAGGCAATCTGTGATAAGAACGGCATTCCCGTAAAAGCAGTGGGATATTATCTGGATGTTACAGAGCAGAAAAACCAGGAACTGCGTCTCACTAAAATTGCTGAGGCGGATGCCCTGACCGGATTGTTTAACCGTCAGACAGCAATACCCCGAATCAAGAGTTATCTGGCGGATATGGAGGGCAGGGAGGAAACCGCTGCGATCATCATGTTTGACCTGGATAATTTTAAACTGGCTAATGACGTATTCGGCCATGCATACGGTGATGAGATGATCTGCAAAAATGCCGGGAAGCTGAAAGGATTTTTCAGAAGCGATGACATACTCTGCAGGATCGGTGGAGACGAATTTCTTATATTCTGCAAGCGGATCAGGGACGCGGATGTGCATGCGAAGCTTGAAAAAGTGATGGAGAGTATGGTCACTGTCCGCAGTGACGGGGAGCATGAGATCGTCTTCTCCGTATCCGCCGGCTATGTCATGATACCTGAACAGGGCATGGGGTTCGATGTGCTTTACAGAAAGGCTGATGTGGCGCTTTTCAATGCTAAGATGAACGGAAAGGGTTCCTTCAGAAAGTATGAAAGTGATATGAAGGAAATCAGATATGAACTGGCAAGGGATAAGTAGCTTTTGGTGAATGACAGGTATCTTGATGGTACCTGTCATTTTGGGCTGTGAAAGAGAACAGAGGGGATTGGAGGATTTTCATGGGAAGAGAAAAGGGAAAGATCCTTGGAAAGGCGAGGATTTCTGTAAAACTGGCATTTCTGTATATGTCACTGCTTCTGGTATCCTGGAGTATTATTTTATTGATCTTTTATCGGGTCAGTGACAAAAATGCCACAGAGTCAGCACAGGCACTCTCAGCTCAGACGCTGAACACGGTCAGTAAAAATATATCAACGCTGATAGACAATACGGCTTACTATTCCAGGATCATTTTGTCCAGCAGTGATATCACAGAGGCATTGGAGCTGAAGGATGGGAAGATGCAGAAGGAGAGTCTGCATCAGTTTACATCGCTTGTGGATACGGAGACCCATATTAACGGTATTTATATGTGGGATATGGAAAGTCATGGATGCAGTATAGATAAGAATCATGTCAGAACTCTCCGCATGGAAGATATCAGGGAGACGAACTGGTATGAGGAGGTCAGGGAACTGGCAGGTTCTTACTGTTTGAAGCTAAATGCTGACCGTGTTCTGACTCAGAGCAGCGCTGAGACTACGGTATCTCTCATCCGGGTGATCAACAACCCCACGGATTACCATCCTGTTGGAATATTGATGATAAATATGGACCTGAATGCATTTGCAGACAGTTACGGGGGATTGGACAGCAAGAGTATACCGGTAATATATGTTCTGGATGATACAGGTAAGATCGTCACTTCCCAGTCGGATATGTCCCTGCCCAGTGTAAAGGAAGCATTGAAAAGTAAGAAAAACAATGACAGTCTTCTTCTTGCGCAGCAGGATATCGAAGGCAATAACTGGAAGGTACTGGCAGGTGTAAGGATTGAAAACGGATTGAAGCAGTCAGGGATCGGCGGGATCATTTTTGCCATGGCAATGATATTTTTGGCCCTGTTCTGCGGGATCGGATATTTTATCATGAAACGGTATGTGGCTGACCCGCTGGAACAGATGGCAGGTTCTATGAACCGCATGAGCGGAAGAAAGTTTGAGAAGATCAGGATGTGGGGAAACAGGTATAACACATTCGGGGAAATGGAGATTCTGGAGACTACATATAACAAGATGGTGGATGAGATAGATGCCTTGATCGAGAGAGTATATGAAGAGGAAAAGATAAAGAGAAGGGCAGAACTGAACGCGCTGCAGGAACAGATGAAGCCGCATTTTCTATATAATACAATTGACGCGATGGGATATCTTGCACTGAGCGGAAAGAATGAGGAGGTATATGATGCTCTGGAAGCTTTCGGCAGCTATTACAGGATACTGCTGAGCAAGGGAAGGGAAATGATCTCGGTCAGGGAAGAGGCAGAGATGGTGAAGGATTATCTGGAACTGCAGAAATTACGGTATGGTGATTCCCTGCACTATGTTCTCAATGTGGACCCGGAGATACAGGGGACTTTTATCTTAAAAATGGTGCTGCAGCCTCTTGTGGAGAATTCAGTAAATCATGGAATCCGTCCAAAAGAAACACCAGGTGTGGTGTATGTGGAGGGGACAGCGGAGGATGGATATCTGAAGTTCACCATAGAGGACGACGGTGTGGGAATGGAT
>OBYA01000545.1_pt1 | contig 11081 bp, 9 predicted proteins | sample 1495461 | NCBI WGS metagenome assembly OBYA01 (sample SAMEA2580180, study PRJEB22360) | human gut metagenome | biome: human gut; feature: human-associated habitat; material: faeces | place: Denmark | collected 2008/2010 | reverse complement strand
GGACCAGGCCGCCTATACCCACAACCAGGTCTACAACCTGACCGGCGACCTGACCTTCGGCGTGGCCGCCATCAACGACGCCCTGTCCGCCGACGGCCTGGACGGCTACCGGGGCTCCACCAGCTGGTCCGACTTCCCCCAGGGCCAGGTGATGGTGGAGGGCGAGTTCTATCAGCAGCCCGGCCCCGCCACCATGCGCTTCCAGGACGTGGACGCCTACGGCCTGTTCCTGAACCAGCTGGCCGCCGGCGCCCCCGCCGACGTGGACACCACCGAGCGGAACCTCATCCTCGGCCTCAACAACCAGGGCCAGCTCCTGCTGGGCGCCAGCGAGGAGCACCTGGAGCGCCCCGGTGAGGAGGGCGACTGGACCTACTGCCTGATCTTCGATAAGGCCGCGTGACCGGTCATCGCACCGTCTCACAACCGGCCAATTCCCAACCGGCCAGGAGTATTCTCCTGGCCAGTTTCCGAGAGGAGCGATTTTCATGATGACCAGCAAGAAAGCACCCGGCTTCTACGCCGGTATGCTCGCCTGCGTGCTCGCCATTGCCGCCGCCGTCTGCTACGGCGTGGTATTCCCCGGCATCGAGTACAAGGAGCAGGTATTTGACATCCGCATCTGCGTGATCCTGGCGGCCGCCGGCATTCTCGCCGCCGTTCTGCTGCTGGCGGGGGAGCGGACCGCCGGCTTTGCCCCCGCCCTGTTGTGCCTGGGCAGCGGCGTGGCCCTGATGCTGTTTATCAACATCGCCATCTGGCCTGTTTCAGATACCATTTACGGCATCGAGCCCTTCCCCCAGATCACCCAGCTGGTGGTCTGCGCCGCGCTGATTGCCGCCGCCCTGGTGGTGGGCGAGATCGCGCTCTATCTGAGAAAGTACCGGCCCGCCTGACGGGTACAACGCGCAGAGAGGAGGAACTTCCATGAAATCCTCAAGGAAAAGACTTCTGAAGAAAATTTTCGCCAACGTCACCGTGGGCCTGTTCATCGTGGCCTTCTTCGGCAACAGCATCGCCGGGCAGTTCTCCGGGCAGATCAACAGCTTCCTGGGCACCTCCACCACTCAGATCGTGGGAGAGGACGCGGGGGAGTATGTGCGCTACTACGAGTCCGAGTTTGGCTCCATCGCCGAGCTGAAGGCCGCCGGCCTGGCAAAGGCCGAGGAGGTGGAGGCCGAGGGCGCGGTGCTGCTGAAAAACAACGGCATCCTGCCCCTGACCAGCCCCGAGGTCTCCCTGTTCGGCGCCACCGCCACCTCCCCCGTCTACGGCGGGACCGGCGCCGGCGCGGTGAACACCGCCGACGCCCCGTCCTATGTGGACGCCCTGACCGAGAGCGGGCTGACCGTCACCAACACCGCCCTTCTGGACTGGTACCAGGAGGAGGAGTACGGCCGTGACTTCTCCAGCAGTGGCGAGGAGATCAACGAGGCCCGCTGGAACTCCATCGTGGAAAGCGACGCAGCCGGCACCTTCGGCAACGGCGAGGTGGCCCTTTTCGCGGTGGGCCGCGCGGTCTGGCGCACCGGCCACATCGACGGCGGCGCCAACCCCCTGGGCGCCGACGTGAGCGCCAACTCCGACTACCTGATGCTCAACCGTAATGAGATTGGCATTCTGGAAGGCCTGAAGGCCATGAAGGACGCCGGGGAGATCAGCGGCATTGTGGTTGTGATCAACAGCGCAAACCCCATCTCGGCGGCCTTCCTGAATGACGAGGCCTACGGCATCGATGCCGCCCTCTGGATCGGTTCGGTGGGCCAGCCCGGCCTGTACGCCGTGGGCGACATCCTTGCCGGTACGGTGAGCCCCTCCGGCTCCCTGCCAGACACCTGGTGGACCAACAACCTGCTGGATCCCGCTATGGCCAACTTCGGTGTCTATACCTACACCAACGTCGGCGACTACAGCTACGCCTCCAGCCCCTCCAAGTTTACCAGCTACGTGGTCTACCAGGAGGGCATCTATGTGGGCTACCGCTATACGGAAACCCGCTATGAGGACGCCGTCCTGGGCACCGCGGGCGTGGGCGACTATGTCTACGACGACGTGGTAGCCTACCCCTTCGGCTACGGTCTGAGCTACACCACCTTTGAAATGAGTGATATGCGGGTGGAAAAGACCGGCGAGGGCATGGAAACCGAGTACACCGTGACAGTCACCGTGACCAACACCGGAGACACGGCGGGCAAAAAGGCCGTCCAGATCTATGCCCAGAAGCCCTATACCGATTATGACCGCCAGAACCAGATTGAGAAGGCGTCGGTGGAACTGGTGGGCTACGGCAAGACCGCTCTGCTGGAGCCCGGCGCCAGCGAGACCGTGACCGTCAGCATACCCGAGTACTTCCTCACCAGCTATGACGCACTGGGCACCGGCGTGTACATCCTGGACGAGGGGACCTATTATCTCACCGCAGCCGATAACAGCCATGCGGCCATCAATAATATCCTTGCGGTCAAGGGCTATACCACCGCCGACGGCATGACCGCCGAGGGTAATACAGCCCTGGTTTACGAGACTGCGTACGACTTTGACGCGGAGACCTACGCCTCCGCCTACGGTACCGGCAGTCAAGTCACCAGCCTATTTGCTGCGGCGGATGTCAACCGCTATGAGGACAAAGGGGATAACAGCGTCACGTATCTCTCCCGCAGCGACTGGGAGGGCACCCTGATGCTCTGGGGCGACACCGATGCTGACGGCGAGAATGACAACTATGTGCGCCTATCTATGACCGACCAGCTGTATGAGGACACCATCCTGGACGGGGCAGACCTCCCTGCCGACGACGGCGATTGGCCCGAAATGGGGTCCACCGATACCAACTACAATCTCATCCATCTGCTGGAAGACGAGAACGGCGAGGCCATACCCTATGACGACCCCATATGGGAGGATCTGCTGAACCAGCTGACCTACTCGGATCTGTCCCGCCTATGTGCTGTGGGCCTGCGGATGACCGTCTCCCTGGAGTCCATTGGCAAACCGGAGACCCTGGATCACAACGGCCCCTCCGGTGTGACACAGCCGTACTCTTCTGGAGCCAATGGGTATGCCAACCAGACCAACGACCCAGACAAGGATATGACCGGGACCTGCTATCCCTGCAACGGCATCGTGGCCGCTACCATGAATGACCAGCTGGTGCAGGAGATGGGCGAGCTCATCGGCGAGGACGCCATGTGGGCCGGATATGCCGGCATCTACGGCAGCGGTCTGAACATCCACCGCACCCCATACGCCGGCCGTGTATTTGAGTACTACTCCGAAGACGGCATCCTCACCGGCCTGATCGATACCTATGAAACTATCGGCATCCAGTCTAAGGGTGTCTATGTGTACAACAAGCACTTTGCGCTCAACGAGCAGGAACTGCAGCGGCAGGGCCTGGCCACCTGGTGCAATGAACAGGCCATGCGAGAGATCTACCTGCGGGCCTTTGAGCTGCCTATCGTGGACGCCGGCGCGAAGTGTGTCATGACCGCCTTCAACCGCATCGGTGCGGTGTGGTCCGGCGCATGTCACGAACTGCTCACCGATTGGCTCCGGGGCGAGGCCGGCATGACCGGCTTTGCGGTAACCGATATGTACGAGGGCGACTATATGAGCAAGCCCCATGAGGTGCTGGCGGGCAACGACATCCCCGACAACTTCCCCGGCACCACTGGCACAGGTGGAACCACCACAACCACCGGTGATCTGGGTGTCGAGTTTGCAGAATATGGCCCCGATGGGGCCACTCCAAACGCTCCGCTGGCCCGAGCAATGCGTGAGTCCGCCCACCGGCTTCTGTACACGGTGCTCCACTCTCGGGGCATGGACGGCATCGGGGTCCACACCAGCATTGTGGCCGTCACCCCCTGGTGGCAGATGGCACTCAATGTGGCGCAGATCGTGCTTGCAGTGCTGAGTGCCGCCGCTGTGGCGCTGTTGGTCGTGGACATGGTTCCCCGTAAGAAAAAAACCTAAATTCTGTATTCGGTTTGGGACGGGCGTAGCCGCCCGGAATAGTCACTGCCGGCGGGGCTCGGCATTCAACGCCGGGCCCTGTACGGCAAATATGTCAGGAAAGAGGTGAGGAGAAATGACGCGAGCATATATCAGCTTGAACGGGGAATGGACCTTTCACGGGCCGAATGGGAGCGTAGAGCAGGTGAACATTCCCCACACCTGGAATGGGAAAGACGGCCAGGACGGCGGAAACGACTACTGGCGTGGTACCTGTACTTACGAAAAGAACTTCCGCCAGCCGGAGTTTGATTCGGAGAAGCAGCGGGTGTATCTGGAATTTCAGGGGGTCAACTCCACGGCTGACGTAGAGATTAACGGGAACTTGGCGGTTCACCATGACGGAGGGTATTCCACCTTCCGGGCGGACATTACCGAGATGCTCCAGGAGGAGAACCGCCTCACAGTCCGTGTGGACAACAGTACGAACGACAGAGTATACCCCCAGAAGGCAGACTTTACCTTCTACGGAGGCATCTACCGGGACGTAGCTCTAATTGTAGTGAGCCAGAACCATTTTGACCTGGACTACTTCGGTGGCAAGGGCATAAAGATCACCCCGAAGTTGGAGAAAGGCTGCGGAAAAATCCATGTGGAGACCTTTGTGACCGGGACCGGGACAGTGGAGATTTCCCTTTTGGATGCAAAGGGAAACCAGGTGGCGTCCGGAGAGGGGCAGGATATCATTTTGGACATTCCCAATGCCCATCTGTGGAATGGTTTGGAAGATCCCTATTTGTACAGGGCTGTGGCCCGGCTGGTGAAAAGCGGTGAGGTGGTGGATCAGGTGGAGGACCACTTCGGCGTGCGAGTGTTTGAGGTGGATCCGAAAAAGGGATTTTTCCTCAACGGCCGCTCCTACCCCCTGCGCGGGGTGTGCCGGCACCAGGACCGGCCGGGGATCGGCAACGCTATTAGTCAGGCTATCCATGAGGAGGATATGGCCCTCATCCGGGAGATCGGGGCCAATACTATCCGTCTGGCCCACTACCAACACGACCAGTATTTCTACGATCTGTGCGACAAGTATGGCCTCATTGTCTGGGCTGAGATTCCATATATCTCAGAGCATATGCCCAGCGGCAGAGAAAACACCATCAGTCAGATGACCGAGCTTATCGTCCAGAACTACAACCACCCCTCCATCGTGTGCTGGGGCGTGTCCAATGAGATTACCATCTCCACCAAAAACAAGAGGGACATGCTGGATAACCACAGGGCGCTGAATGACCTGTGCCATCGGTTGGATCCCACCCGGTTCACTACCTTGGCGTGCTACGCTATGTGTGGCCCATTCAACCGCTCGGCCCACATCACGGACGTCGTATCCTGGAACCTCTATCTGGGCTGGTACGTACCAGGGTTGTGGCTCAACGACATGTGGGTGAAATTTTTCCACACAGTCTATCCAAACAGGTGCCTGGGCTTTTCAGAGTACGGGTGTGAAGCCATGCCCAACCTCCATGCATCCCATCCCCGCCGTGGTGACCATACGGAAGAGTACCAGTGCGTGTACCATGAATACATGCTACGCTTCTTTGACCGGAATCCCTGGATGTGGGGCACCCATGTGTGGAACATGTTTGATTTCGCCGCCGATGCCCGGGATCAAGGGGGGGAGCCCGGGATGAATCACAAGGGACTGGTAACCTTTGACCGAAAGACACGAAAGGACAGCTTCTACGCGTACAAGGCGTGGTGGAGCAAGGAACCCTTCGTGCATCTGTGCGGGAAGCGGTATGTGGACCGGCCGGAGTCTGAGACTATGGTGAAGGTGTACTCCAATCAGCCCTCCGTATCCCTGTACGTCAACGGGAAACTGTTCTCTGAGCAACGGGGGGACAAGGTATTTACTTTTCGGATACCTCTGGGCGAGGGCGAAACCCGGCTGGAGGTTCACTCCGGCGAGCTGACGGACAGCGCTGTGCTCCGGCGGGTGGACGAGCCTAACCCGGCCTACACTCTGGTCAAGCATAAAAAAAGCCAGAACTGGGTGTGATCCCGGTGCCCGCCGGGCATGCTGCGATCTTCGTCCCTGTGCGGGCAAAACTAAGATGAAGGAGCTTGAGCTTTTATGAAACAGGATTCCGCGCCTTCTTCCGGGCTGAACCGGGCGAAACCCTATCAACTGGTACTGTTTCCCCTAAATAATGGCGCCACCAATGTCTATTATGTGCTGATCCTGTCTTATGTGGCCACCTTCGGCAGTGCTGTGTTGGGCCTTGCTATCGCATTCGCCTCTATCATGGTGACGGCCATGCGGGTACTGGACGCTGTCACAGATCCTATTATCGGTGCCTTGATGGACAAGACCAACGGAAAATTTGGCAAATTCCGTCCCTTCATGGTGAGCGGCAGCGTTATCATGGCGGCATCCGTGATCTGCCTGTATGTGCTCACCCCCTTTGTGCCGACTAACATGATGTGGCTGCGATATGTGCTCTTTGTGGTATTCTACGCCATCTGGGCCATCGGATACGCCTGTCAGACCTCGGTGACCCGGGCGGCCCAGTCGGTGCTGACCAATGACCCTAAGCAGCGCCCCCTATTCACCGTGTTCAACACGGTGGGCTCCCTGCTGGGCATGGGAGTTATCCAGTTCCTTGGCCCCATCCTGGCAGGGGATGGGATGCTTGGTGACTATAACCAGACCTGGTTTGCCGTGATGACCCCTATCGGGATTGTAGTCTCGGTGGTGCTTACCATCCTGGCCATCATTGGCATTTGGGAGAAGGACCAGCCCAAATACTTCGGTATCACAGGAGAGAAGACTGAGAAGGTCAAGATCTCCGAGTACTGGGAGATCATCAAGCACAACAATCCCATTCAGCGCCTGATGGTGGCCGGTGCCGGATGCAAGCTGGCCCTATCCATCGCCACCAATATGACGGTACTTATCATGCTCTACGGCTGTATGATGGGCAACTACGACAACCTGTACCTGCCCATGATGATTCTGGGCTATGTGTTTGCGGTTCCCTTCTTCCTGCTGACCGTACGTACCGCCCAGAAGAAAGGCCAGAAGGCATCTCTGGTGCGTTATGTGGGCGTGGCATTGGTCTGCTACGTGGGTGTGCTGGTACTGCTGCTACTGTGGAGGCAGGGAGATCCGGCCTTCAACTTCTCCATCTATGAGGGAACCCTATTCGGGCCGGACTTCAGAATCTCAATTAACCTCTACACGGTGTTGTTCATCTTGTTCTTCGGCATTGGTTACGGCGCCTACTACGCTACGGCGGATATGCCCATACCCATGGTGGCCGACTGCGCCGACTACGAAACCTACCGCTCCGGCAAGTTCATCCCCGGTGTCATGGGTACCCTGTTTGCCCTGGTGGATAAGCTGGTGTCGTCCTTGAGCGCTACGGTCGTTGGACTTGCGGTTAGCTTCATTGGACTGGATGTGCTGCCTACGAAGAGCACACCTTACGTGCCCGGTATGAATATTGTGGTTATCGTCCTGTTCTGTATCATCCCCATGGCCGCTTGGCTAGCCACCCTGATTGCCATGCGGAAGTACACCCTCACCGGGGAGCGGATGCGGCAGATCCAGGCGGTGAACTCCGCCCGGAAAGAGGCAGTGGCGAAAGGCATGAGTCTGGAGGAGGCCATGCGCACCATCACCGACGAGACGGTGCCCAAATAATGTAGAATCAGCGGAAATTCTCTGGGAGCAGGCCCACAGGGTCTGCTCCCGAGGGACTTGCCGATACCGCAGAATCAAGGAGAAGGGAGGGGCCGGATATGAAAGGCTTCGTAGAGGATCCGGATTTTCTTTTGGGCACCGGGACAGCCGTGGAGCTGTACCACGGCTGGGCGGAGCGGATGCCCATTGTGGATTACCACTGCCACATTGACCCCAAGGATATCTGGGAGGATCGACACTTTGAGGATCTTTCCCAAGTGTGGCTGAGGGGAGACCACTATAAGTGGCGGCTTATGCGCTCCAACGGCGTACCAGAGGAGTTCATCACCGGAGAGCGAACGGGACGGGAAAAATTCCAGAAGTTTGCCGAGATGCTGCCCCGAGCCATTGGAAACCCGATGTACCACTGGTGTCACCTGGAACTGAAGAACTACTTCGGCTACACGGGTGTCCTGAACGGGGAGACAGCGCAGCGAGTGTGGGATCTGTGCAACGAAAAATTGCGCAGCGACCCGGCCATGAGCGTCCGGGGGATGATTTGCGGCAGCAATGTGGCCATGGTGGGCACCACAGATGACCCGTGTAGCGACCTGGCCTGGCATGAGAAACTCTCAGCGGACGGGAGTTTTGCGCCCAAGGTGCTGCCCAGCTTTCGGCCGGATCCAGCGGTGAATCTACACAAGGCGGGCTTTGCCGACTACCTCCGGAAATTGGAGGAGACGGTCGGACGAGAGATCTCCACGGTGGAAGATGTGCGGCAGGCTCTCAGGGGGCGTATCGCCTTTTTTGATGCCCACGGCTGATGTTCCGGCCGGCCAGTGACATGGCGGCTACCGCCGCGCTGCGCAAGGCTAGGGCGGGGGAGCCTCTGACCCGGGAGGAAGCGGAGGGCTACCAGACCGCCCTGCTGCTCCATTGTGCCCGGGAGTATGCCCGGCTTGGATGGGTCATGCAGCTCCACTTCAGCTGCATGCGTAACCCCAATACCAAGATACTAAAGACCCTGGGGCCGGACACCGGCTTTGACTGCATGGCCGTCACTGACAGCTGCTCCGCCACTTACCGCCTGCTGGATACCCTCGAACAGGAGGCCAGCTTGCCCAGGACAGTGTTGTACAGCCTGAATCCAGCGGACAACGCCTGGATCGATACCCTGCTAGGGGCATTTCAGAGCCCAGAGATACCGGGGAAGATCCAGCACGGCAGCGCCTGGTGGTTCAACGACCACAAGGCGGGGATGACCGAGCACCTGACCAGTCTGGCCAACCTGGGCGTGCTGGGGAACTTCATCGGTATGCTCACCGACAGCCGGAGCCTATTGAGCTACGCTAGGCACGAATATTTCCGGCGGGTGCTCTGTGACCTGCTGGGCCGCTGGGTGGAGAACGGGGAGTACCCCCGGGACATGGAAACCCTGGGCGGCCTGGTACAGGATATCTGCTGCCACAACGCGAAGCGGTATTTCAACCTGTAATTTTTTGAAAAGGAGGAGAGCGGCATGAAGCTCTCATTCCGCTGGTACGGAAAGAGCGATCCCATCCCGCTGGAGTATATCCGCCAGATCCCGGGCATGAGGAGCATCGTCACCGCAGTGTATGACGTTAAGCCCGGGGAAGTGTGGCCGGAGGAGAGCCTGGCTGGACTGAAGAAGGACTGTGAGGACAACGGCCTCCTGTTCGACGTGGTGGAGTCCATCCCGGTTCATGAGGACATTAAGCTGGGCCGGGGAGATGTGGAACGGCTGCTGGAGGTCTACTGCGAGAATATCCGCCGCTGCGCCAAGTACGGCGTGAAATGCGTGACCTACAACTTTATGCCGGTTTTTGACTGGACCCGGACCCAGCTGGACAAGAAGGGGGCCGACGGCTCCACCAGCCTGGTGATGTACTGGGATCAGATGAAGGGCCTGGATCCCCTGAGGGACGACATCCACCTGCCGGGCTGGGACTCCAGCTATACTCAGGAGGAGGTGCGGGAACTTATCTCCGCCTACGGGGAGCTGGGAGAGGAGGGCCTGTGGTCTAACCTGGAGCGATTTTTGAAAAAAGTCATCCCGGTGGCCGAGGCGTGCGGCGTGAAAATGGCAATCCACCCCGACGATCCCCCATATCCCATCTTCGGTCTGCCCCGCATCATCACCTGCGAGGCCAACCTGGATCGGGTTTTGAAGCTCATTGACAGCCCGGCCAACTGCCTGTGCCTGTGCACCGGCAGTCTGGGCTGCGCGAAGAGCAACGACGTGGTGGCAATGGTGCGCAAATACTCCGCCATGGGCCGCATCGCCTTCATGCACATCCGCAATGTGAAGATCCTGGAGGACGGCTCCTTTGAAGAGCGGGCCCACCTGTCCTCCTGCGGCAGCCTGGACATGTACGAGATCGTGAAGGCCCTGGTGGAAACTGGGTTCGACGGCTATGTCCGCCCGGATCACGGCCGCATGATCTGGGGGGAGACCGGCAAACCGGGGTACGGGTTGTACGACCGGGCCTTAGGCGCGGCCTACATCAACGGCCTGTTTGAGGCATGTGAAAAGGCGAACCAATAACCTTTTTGTGAGAAAGGGGCTCTGAACAATGATAGAACTTCCTCTGAGCGTAGACTTTACTGGCAAGGTTGTGGTGGTCACCGGCGCGGGCGGTGTGCTGTGCGGCGAGATGGCCCGGGCCTTTGCTCAGGCGGGGGCCAAGGTGGCCGCTCTGGATCTGAACGAGGAGGCGGTGAAGAAACTCTCCGGCACGTGCAGGGCCGAAGGCCTTGTCTGCGAGGGTTACAAGGCTGATGTACTAGATCCGGAGGCCCTGGCTGAGGTTCACGCCCAGGTATGCAGGACTCTTGGGCCCTGTGACATCCACAACCTTGGCGCCGGCGGAGATATGCCCCCGGCAACCACGGACAATGAGTACCAGCACGAGGCCAAGCCCGGTCAGAAGACCTTCTTTGATCTGGACACCAACGGGGTGGACTTTGTATTTAAACTGAACTTCCAGGGCACCCTGCTGCCCACCCAGGCCTTTGCCAGGGATATGGTGAAACGGGGGAGCGGATGTATCCTGAACATCTCCTCTATGAACGCATACACCCCGCTGACCAAGATCCCGGCCTATTCCGGCGCCAAGGCGGCCATCAGCAACTTCACCCACTGGCTACCTACTTTGCCGGCACCGGCATCCGCTGCAACGCGATCGCCCCCGGCTTCCTAGTGTCTAACCAGAACCGGAAGCTCCTCTTCAATGAGGATGGCACCCCCACCCCCCGCACCGCCAAGATCCTGGCCGGTACCCCTATGGGCCGGTTTGTGGAGAGCAACGAGCTGCTGGGCGGCGTGTTCTTTCTCTGCGACGACAGGGCGGCTAGCGCCATCACCGGCGTGGTTCTGCCCATCGACGCGGGCTTTGCCGCCTATTCCGGCGGATAACCATGG
>OBYA01000538.1_pt1 | contig 11303 bp, 9 predicted proteins | sample 1495461 | NCBI WGS metagenome assembly OBYA01 (sample SAMEA2580180, study PRJEB22360) | human gut metagenome | biome: human gut; feature: human-associated habitat; material: faeces | place: Denmark | collected 2008/2010 | reverse complement strand
AGGGTCGATGTGAGTGAAAGACCGGAAGTGGAGAATCATATGAAATTTTAGATAATAAGACAAAGGTTATCTTAGGCACAAAAGACAAAGGTCAAAAACCATTTACTGCTATTTTATGTTTTGCGAGTGATAGTGATATGAATGAGTATGTGAAAGAAAACCCTGATTGTTATGAGAATATATTATCAAAAGCAAAATTTCCACAAGATTATTTGGAGTAGAACTGTGTCAGAGAAGAACATAACATTAAAATTGCTATGGTAACATAAAAGACTCCCACATGACATGTAGTGTGTTTCATGGGGAGTCATTTTTGTCTCGTTATGCGGTCTTCTGTACAGCCAGAGCTTTGATTTCTTCTAAGGTCAGGTCTGTAAAAGCGGCAATATCTTCGTAAGTGAGTTTACCGGAAGCCAGCATACGCTTAGCAATTTCAATGCGTTCAGCTTTTCGCATATTTTCCATTTCTCTGCACATAGTCAAAACTCCTTCCTCATCTTCTTTAAAATAACGTACCCGGTCAGCAAGTATTTTATAATACATATCTTTTGGATCGGTACAGGAAAAATCGTACATTAGTTTTCCAAGTTCTGTTTCATCTTTGATTTGGGAATTTACATAAATAATATGAGCTTCATCGCCAAATGGTTCACCGGTTTCTTGGATGATGCGGTCAATATGATAAATTGGAAGCCCGGCTTTTAATACATCATTTTCAGTAATAAAAATTACATAGGTTTCAGTGAGGGCATCATATTTATCGCCAGCTTCAGTTATATTGGCATCTATAAGACTGCTATTATATCTTGCACGTTTTGCACCGGCACCACGATCACTTCTTTGAATTTCTATATTATAAGAGCGGTTATTGGTATCGACAGCTAATATATCCAAGCGAATAGAACGTCCTTGTAAATTTTTTATATCGTATTGTCCCTGTGCAGATTGTACTTTAAGGTCATGCCTTTGCAAAATAATTTGAAGCAGAAATTCCGCACATGCCTTATCTTCAAAAACTTTACTCATAAAATCATCATCTAAAAGACGGAACCCTCTAAGGCGTTGTAGATCTTCTTTATGCTTTTGTTCAAAATTCAGTGTTTCTTCTGTATTATTCATTGTAAAAACACCACCTGCTTTCCTTTAGAATGGAATATAGTAAACATGAATTTCTATATCATTATTTTAACATGGCAAATAGTAATCCTCAATACCCGAATTTTGAAACGACAAATGCCGATGAAAAATAACAGCCTATAAATCTTTTTCATTTTCAATCTGTTGTTCCTGCTCGTGATTCTTCCCAAGGATCATATTAATATTGGAAGACACGGTACGAAGCTCCCGTTCATAATCCCGGTGGTTAGAAAAATCTTCCCGTTGTGTATCTCGCAATTCAATAAGCCGGTCTTTTTCAGCATAGAGGGCTTTCATGGAAGGCAGCTTACTTCCGGCAGATTTTTCTTTCAGCGTTCGGAGAGCTGTATCATAAAGGGAAAGCTCTGCCCGGTGTTCTTCGTAGAATTTATCCTTATTGCGGCTCTTACGGTAGTCTGCATATATGTTTTTGTATGCAAGGTACTGTCCGGTAAAATGTATTTGTTCATTCACATCTTTAAGTTGTTGTTCTGTATCTTTTAAAGATTTTCTGGAAACACTGGTCTGATCGGATGCCTGGTCAAGTGCTGCATGGAAATCTTCAAGAGAGTCGTATCCATGTTCCTGGATATAGGCAACTGTCTGAGCCATCTGTTTCAGATTGGAGAGTTTGACTTTTTGAGCATAGGCTTCACTCTGCTGTGCTTTGATACAGGTCTGTAAATCTATCACAAGCCGGAGATCTGATTTTATGAAAATGAACGGTACAGGAATATCGGAAGCATCAGGAGAAAGTGCTGTCGGCAAATCTTTCACAGTGTTTGGAACTTGTGGTTCTTTAAATTTCATTTTCCTATCAGAGAGTGATTTTGCATTTTCCTTAAATGTCTGTAATAGAAAATCCTCTTCATATCGTGTTCCGAGATTTCGTCCAGTGATATATTTTTTTCTGCCTGGATGAAGATAGCTATACCGGTTTCTGCTGATCTTGAAGATGATATGATATTTTTTATCGAGGATTTGTGCAAACTCTTCTGGTGACTTGGCGGTGCTTGCAGCATCATCAATAGCATCCCGGAGAAACTGTTTCTCTGTTTGATAGCGAGTCTCTTTTGGTGTGATACCATCTTCAAGCATTTTCTGGTTGAGCTTATCAAGTTTTTCCTGTCCACGACGCTGTGCCCAGTATTCTTTTTCCGTGATTTTTCTTTCAGCAGGAGAGAGCAAGTCAACTTGATGCAGGCCCTCTTTCTGACACATGTCCATAACATCTTGTTTTAAGTGAGCAAGGTAGCCTGTGCTTAGGTGGTGTTTATATCCGGCTTTTGATTCACAGTCAAATTCCATATAGGGTTCTTGGGGTACGTCATATTTCCGAAGGCTGTTGATCACAATATGCACATGGATATTGCCGCTTTCATTATGACCGTCTGTATGAGTACAAACTAAAGCCTGATGACCGGGAAAGTTCTTCTTTGCAAAAGTCAGTCCAAGCTGTTGTGCCCGTTCACCAGTCAGTCCACATTCCTCTCTGTCTTTTGGGTCAAAGCTGATAATGTAATGATGAGACTTGATCTCATTGAAATTTTTATTTTTGTGGTAATAGCTGTTTAGTTCCTGACATTCAGATGCAAAGGTAAAAGGATCACAGTTCAGACCATCCAGGTAATATTCATCTCGTAATATCATATGCCCCTCATCATCGAGGATTGGCTTTTGGGTGTATTCATTATGCTGAAAGATGAGATACCGTTCAGATTCTCCATAGTCAGCATTTTTGCTTGCGATATGTTTAATCACTGCCACGGAAATCACCTGCCATTCTCATCACTTCATATTTCATTTCATAAATATCCCGGAGAGATTTTTTTATCTCTGTTCTCATTTCTGAGGAGATAATTCCACCCTGATTAAAATATCGGGCAATCTGATTGAGGTTGCTTCCTATCTTACCTAATTCCCCAATCAGCTTTTTTATTTCTTTGACATCTGCAATAATTTCATATTTGGTAATAACATTCTGCTTGTCCAAAGCATTGCGTATAAAATCAGAAACAGTCATGTTTGTTGCAGTGGCTCTTTCCAGAAGAATCTCATATTCCGTTTCATTCATACGCAGGTGAACATCTTTAGTTTTGGTAAGTGCTTCATCTTTTTTTGGTCTTGTCATTCAATGCTCCTTTCTGCATAAAGGTTCCGCATAGGAAAGAAAAAATCACAGCTTGCTGTGAAAGCAAGTGATGGAAAATCATCACGCTGTGACCATGACAATGGGAACCAATACGCATATCTTTGATTGCGGTCGAGGGTATGGGGAAACGAAATCCCCATCAAGTTGCAAGTGGCCAGTAACCCCGGATAGGGTTATTGTGCTACATTGCGAAACTTGCTCTAAGAGAGAATCCCTTCCCATAATCATGCGTGGGAGACATCAAAAAGACAGGTAAAAATATAAAAAAATAAAAAAAGTGAAAATTCATCTGACATTTTGCCCTCTGCCAGCTGTGATTAGTAGAAAAAGAGAGATCACAGGAGGTAGCCAGATGAAAAAAATAGAAATGCCTACACTGGAAGAATTGCAGGAAATGGCAGCAGTGGACATCCGTACCGTAGATAGAAGTACGTTAGTAGAGCTGGATGATGTGGAGATTCATGAAGAATTACCGCAGGCAGAAAGAATTGCAGATTATATCAAGCAGATTAAAAATCCGTATTGCTATAAATCACATGGGGTAGTTGTGAAGATCAGCTTTGCAGGAAAATGCTCTCTGGAAGAAAGCCTGAGCAGATGTATCTCCATGTAAAAGAAAAATCGTCCAGAAAAAATAATCGAAAAAAGAAAGAAAAAGGTATGGTAGTAATCCAGAAGTTATGTTAATATGGATGTGGGTCAAAATTTAAAAGCATTCAAGGAGCCGTGAATTTCTTGGTTTACACCGCCACAGAGCGAGTAAAGTAGGAGGTTGATGGCTTTATGTATTTCAATCAAAAGTCTATTTTAGCAGCGGATTATCTCCGGTTATCCAGAGAGGATGGAGACAAACTGGAGAGTGACAGCATCCGCAATCAAAGAAGTCTCATTAACGATTTTGTAAAACAGCACAAAGAGATTCAGCTGGTCGAGGAATATATCGACGATGGATACAGTGGAACGAACTTTGACCGTCCAGCATTTCAAAGGATGCTTGAGGATGTGAAAAGGAAGAAGATCAACTGTATCATCGTAAAAGATTTATCCAGATTGGGAAGAAACTACATTGAAACAGGAAGGTATCTGGAAAAGATCTTTCCATTTATGGGTGTACGGTTCATCGCAATCACAGACCATTATGACAGTGCTGCAGGATCGGATGATGCAGATCAGATCATTGTTCCGTTTAAGAATCTTATCAATGATGCTTATTGCAGGGACATCTCAATTAAAATCCGAAGTCAGTTAGATGTAAAAAGGAAAAACGGGCAGTTTATTGGCAGCTTTGCAGCCTATGGATACTTAAAAGATCCAGAAGATAAGAACCATCTTATTGTTGATGAATATGCGGCAGATATTGTACGGCTTATTTTCAATCTAAAAATAGATGGGTACAGTTCACAAAGAATAGCAGCCCGGTTAAATGAAATGGGAGTTTTGCCGCCATTGGAATATAAGAGAAGCCGGGGGATGAATTATAACAGCGGATTCCGTTCCGGTTCTGATCCCAAATGGGCAGTCACTTCTATCAACCGTATTTTGCAGAATGAACTTTACATAGGCACAATGGTTCAGGGCAAAAACCGAAAGATTAATTATAAGGTGAAGAAGAGTTCGCCTATCGCAAGAGAAAACTGGATACGAGTAGAAAATACACATGAAGCAATCATTCCAGAAGAAAGTTTTCAATATGTGCAAAGTCTGTTGAAAATAGATACCCGGATCGCTCCGAAAAGAAAATCAGTTTATTTGTTTTCTGGATTTGTACGTTGTGGGGACTGTGGTGAGAACATGGTCAAGAGAAGCACAACGAAAAAGGGGAAAAAATACTGTTATTATCATTGCTCCACTTATAAGAACAAAGAAGGATGCAGTTCCCATCTGATCAGTGAAAAAATGATTTATGATGTAGTTCTGGATTCTGTAAAAAAACAGATCGCATTATTGACCGAAGCAGAAAAGATCATCAAGAAAAATGGAATGGATACTTACAAGAAAGTGGAGAGCCGGTCTTTAGAACAGCAGTTAATGGCACTTTATGAGGAAGTGGAAAGATATAAAGACTTAAAGGCAAGACTGTATCAGGATATGGTAGATGGTATTGTCAGCAGAGAAGAGTACCATGAATATAATCAGAGATTTACAGAGAAGATGCAGAAAGCAGAAAAGGCAAAACAGGAAACGGAAGAGAAGAAAGAAAAGTTATCTGCGGAAGAAAAACGGATGCATCCATGGATAGAGGATTTCAAAAAATATGAAAATATCCAAAGCCTTGACCGGAAAGCGGTTGTTACATTGATAGAGCAGATCATTGTATACAGCAAGGAACAGATTGAGATTCGGTTCAGGTATAGTGACGAGATGCAGGAAATGATAGAAGCAGTGCAGATTATACGTGAGCGGGAGGAACGGAAAGGAGAGTTTGTATGCGGTGCGTAAGTTATACCAGAACGACTTCTTGTAAAGAGGACGGAAAGATCCCGGCAGATATTATAAAACAGCAGGATCAGCATATACAGGAATACTTGAAAAAACAGGGATGGACATTATCGGCAAAGTATTGCGACAGAAAAAAAGATACAGAAGAGAACACAGCTTTTGAAGAACTGACAAAAGATGGGATCGACCGCAAATTTGATATGGTAGTTGTAGACAGCATTGACAGATGCAGCAGGACAATATCCTGTGCAGATGATGTCTTAGTAAAAACATTTGTCCCGGCAGGAATACATTTTGCAGTTGTACAGGATGAATTTATCAGCATTGGAAAAACGAAAGAAGAATTATATGAATATATAAAGAAAGCAAGGTATGAAGCAGTACAGTTAAAAGGCATGAGAGAGTATGCAATCAGAGAACAGCTGGAGGGACTTTATACCGTGCATGATGAAAAGTATGGCTACATTCTTTCTGATGACCGCAGGGAATTGCTTATTGATGAAGAAGCGGCAGTTGTTGTGCGGGAAATCTTTCAGATGGTATTGGATGGTATGCTGCTTACAAATATCGTGAAAATATTAAATGACAGTGAAATAGAATCTCCGATGGTGCATAATGCACGGGTCGGTCATAAGGTATGGCCGGCATATGACAATAAATGGTTATTCTGTTCCGTAAGGAGAATCCTTAGATGCACAGCGTATGCTGGCTACTGGCAAAAGACCATCAACAAAAAAATCTGTACACTTCCCATCGCTCCAATTTTGGAAGAAGGCATATTTGAAAAAGTGCAGGAGATTCTCGATAAGAGAAAAAAGCCAAGGAAAGTAAGAACAGGTAAAAGGGGATTATTTGTAAAAAAGATATTTGATGCTGAGACAGGAAGAAAAATATCACAGAGAAATTTTAAAACGGGGGAAACGGTTTTTCTTTTCGCAAGTGGGACGAATCAGCTTCCAAGAGATAAAAGTACCTACATTTCTTTTGAAACCGTGATTGCTGAAGTAAGAAAAGCCATACAAAGAGAAATGGAACTGGCGGAACAGATAAAAAAGAAATTGTCAGCCAGAGAAGCAGAATCAGAAAAATATAAATGGTTGAAGCAGTATTCACAAAGAGCGTGGGCGATCTTTGAAGAGATGGAGCAAGTGGAAAAAGAGCGTATTCCATTATATCAGAACTACCAGACAGGAAAAATTAATGAAGAAGAATATTTGGCGGGAAAAGAAGAAATACGGGATCAGCTTCGTATGTATGATGGAGATTTCAGTGAACTTATGGAAGCGGTATCCGTTATAGAAAAGACATATAGCAATAAAAATGAATGGTTAGGGACTTTTAAGAAAGAGAATCTTCCGAAAGAACTACAGCCAGAGCATATCAATAAATGGATTGAGAAAGTATTGATAAGAGATTTTAAAGAAGTGCAGGTATGTTTATCCAAACAGGAATGGAAAAAATACTTTCCTGCAGAATGGATGGAGGAATAGGGATGGCAAGAAAGAGCAGAAAAAACAGAAACGTAGAATCTAATATACAAACGGTTGTCAAAAAAGAGAACTTACTGGATACGGCTGCGTATATTCGCCTGTCTGTTGAAAACGGAGGAAATGAAACGGATGAAACATTAGTTGTGCAGCAGATGCTTGTAGAAAGATTTATAGAAGAGCATCCGGATCTGAGATTGGAAGAGGTATACATTGATAATGGATTTACAGGCACAAATTTTGAACGTCCCGGATTTATGAGGTTGATGGAAGATGTTCGTTCTGGCAAGGTGCAATGTATCGTTGTAAAAGATTTGTCCAGATTCGGCAGAGACTATCTGGAAACAGGATATTACCTGGAGACTATATTGCCAAAGTTAAATGTACGCTTTATTGCGATTACGGATGATTATGATAGCTCCAGAAAGGAGGACAGGGAAAATATAAGTGTTCCCATCAAAAACATGGTAAATGCCATGTATGCAAAGGATATGTCTAAAAAAATCCTGGCGGCAAAGGAAGCACAAAAGCGGAACGGAAATATTACGTTATCTAAGGTTGCATTTGGTTATGTCCGTTCTGAGGATAAAACAAGACAGGTCGTAGATGAAACGGTTGCCTCGGTTGTGCGTATGATATTCCAATGGACATTGTTGGGAGTCAATAAAAGAGAAATTGCTGACAGGCTGAACCTGTTGGGAGTTGCGACACCTGGACAGAAAGAAAAAAGAAAGATAGCAAGAGTGCCACTTGAGGAGACAAAGTGGAATGGAGGAACTGTCAGAAAAATATTAGAAAATCCAACCTATACAGGAGATATTGTCACAGGAAAACTGAAACAGTCTTTGTACAAAGGAGTGAAACAGTACCATACCGAACCAGAAGAGTGGGATGTGCAGAAAGATATGCATACTCCGCTGGTTGCGAGGGATGATTATGAAGAATTGCAGGAAAGCAGAGAAGAGATTCATAAGGTAACGAAGAAACGCCAGTCCAGATATACGAAGGACAGAGAAAAATATCAGGATAGTTTTCTGGGAATGGTTCGCTGTGGAGAGTGTGGGAACGTTATGTATTTCAGACGATATACCCATAATTATACAACCAATGAAAAAATGGGAAGCGATTACTATTGTGGGAATAAACAGTGTTCCAGAAATTTGATAGAAGAAAACTTACTCAAGATCCTGGTGATGGATCAGATCCAGATTTTGATCAAGAGTATGTGTGACAGGAAATTGCTTTTGCAGAAAATGAAAAGTGCAACAAAAGAAAACAATATTTTTTATAAAGCAGCGGCAAAAGTAAGGACATTGGAGCGTAAGATCACACAGACGGAAGAACGCAATACAAGACTATATGAAGATTATGTAGCAGGTATTGTGGATAAAGATGATTTTGATATGATGAAGGAACGCTATATAGGGGAACTCCAAAATCTCCGGGAAGAGCTTCAGGTACAAGAACAGAATCAAAGAATCTTGGAAAAGAAAGCAAACCGATATATGGATATGGTAAATCATATGGAAAAATATCTGGATAAAAGAGAATATAATGAGGCACTTGTACAGGAACTGGTGGAATATATAGAAGTATATGCAAATGGGAGTATCCATGTGTGCTTCAAATGTAAGGATGAATTCCAGCAGATAGCAGAAGAAATGGAAGGTGTTCAGATTGGCTAATGGATTGTATTTAAGACTCTCTATAGCAGATGGAGATTTAGGGAAAGAGAATAAAGATGAAAGCAACAGCATTGACAACCAGAGATCGCTTCTTGTCAGTTTTATCACTGACAGAGAGGACATGAGTGATGAATACATAGAATATGTGGATGATGGGTATTCCGGAACAAATTTTGACCGTCCGGCATTTAAGAAAATGATAGAAGATGCGAAGGCAGGAAAAATAGATACCGTCATTGTAAAAGACTTTTCACGATTTGGGAGAGATTATATTGGAGTTGGAGATTATCTGGAGCAAGTGTTCCCACTCCTGGGAATCCGCTTTATTTCATTAAACAATAATTATGACAGTAAAGAGTACATAGGAAAAACGATGGGATTAGATATGGCAATCAATAATCTTGTCAACAATCTTTACAGTAAGGATATATCCAAAAAGTTAAAGAGTGCCTTAAAAGTGAAATGGAAGAATGGAAAATGGACAGGCTCGAAACCTCCATTTGGTTATTTAAAAGATGAAGAGCATGGATGCTGGAAAATAGATCCGGTAGCAGGTAAATATGTCCGTATGATATTTGATAAAGCGATGGAAGGCTGCAATACTTCTCAGATCTGCTATTACATGAACGAGCAGAAGGTGCCAACACCTGGAAAATATAATCAGATGAACGGATTGCTGCGGCAGGGGAATTATAAAATGCCAGATAAGGAAGTTGTTTGGGATACCGGAATGATCCGTACAATTCTTGGAAGATTTGAGTACACAGGTGCTTTAGTTATGGGAAGGCGGCATACCGTAGCGGTTGGGAGTAAAGTAACAAGAAAGACAGCAGAACGAGATGTCGTTATCCGGAAGAATATCAATCCGGCAATCATTACGGAAGAAGAGTATGAAGTGGCAAGTGCATCTATTATGTTTATGACAAAGCCAGAATATCGTGGTGCGAAAGACTTCCTTCTGAAAGGAAAAGTGCGGTGTGGAAACTGCCACAGGTCATTAGCTTATACAGATGGCGGTATTCATCCAAAAATATATTGTCCCCATAAAGCTCAGGCAGGAAGATATTCTCATTGTTCTGAAGATGCGTATCCGGTATCTGTGATAGAGGGACATATCTGGTATTCTTTAAAAAGGATACTAAGGATATTGGATTCAGTGCAAAGAGAATCCGAAGAAAAATATACGGATAATAGTTTTACAGGGAAAAGACAACAAAGAGTGTTGGAGTCGGAACTGGAAAAATTAAAAAATGAACGTATCCATCAGTATGAAGCTTATGCAGAAGGCGTACTTAGCAGAGAAAAATATATAACAGTGAAGAAACAGCTGACAGAAACAATCGAAAAGATACAATCCGAACAAAAAGCACTTGCCAGTGTGATCATTGAAGAAGAACGATACAGAAGCCGGATAAGAACAGCAGTCCAACAGTTGGAGGTACAGATAGAAAGAGGAAAGCTGACGAAAGAGATTATAGATACAATGATTGATACCGTGTATGTGTATGATAAAAAACGGATCGAAGTAATTTTAAGATTTGATGATGTTTTACAAAAGGTAATCTCAGAATATATGGAAGGGGCGAAGGGTGCATGACATTTAAAGATTTTATGTATAAAGGGGTATTGATGATAGCTGTGCTGGCATTGATCGGATGGCTTGGAAAGTATCTGTATCTGGTAGATGGAGAAATTGACTGGTTCCGGCTGATGCTGGTATATGGTGTTCCGGTAGGAATCCCCCATATGTTTTTCATGGTTCCATGGCATTGGGATTTATCAGGAATACTTGGAATGATGACGTTATGTGTGATTGTTGGAAGTTTATTCGGCAGTTTTATTGCAATCTGGTTGTTAGTTCGGGCAGTGGGATATGTGATTGGGTATCCTATTAATTATATGATAAAGAGCATAAAGGGCAAAAACTAAATAAAAATAAGTGAACCGCAGATGTCGTCTGCGGTTTGTTTTGTATTTATCTATATAGGTATGTATGGTAAAATAATAATAAATAATACAGAAGGAGAGCATTATGGAGAGAAAATATTCATTTGAAGCAGGATTAAATGTATTTACTTCCTATAAAACAATTATTCCGGTCGAAGATTTCAGTATATTAAAAAAAATAGATCCGCATCGTTATCATATTTATGGAATACTATCATATAATCAATTTTTCATTAGAAAAAAGGATATACAGAAAAGAAATGACGGAATAAAAGTAACTCTTTTTACTATTATTGAGGATAAAGAAGTTGATTATGAGTTACCATTTCTTGAATTTATAGAAGGAGCTGATCATCGAAAGATTGAGATAAGAGTTTCCTATCCGGGGACTAAGATGATTTTGGTTATAAAAGATGAGGAGTTTTTAAGAAAAAATCCGAAAGTGAAAAGAATAGT
>OBYA01000533.1_pt1 | contig 11535 bp, 8 predicted proteins | sample 1495461 | NCBI WGS metagenome assembly OBYA01 (sample SAMEA2580180, study PRJEB22360) | human gut metagenome | biome: human gut; feature: human-associated habitat; material: faeces | place: Denmark | collected 2008/2010 | reverse complement strand
GCATTAGCAGGGCGATTGCGGGATAATAACGCCCCTGCCGGTGCAGCAGGCGCAGCAACGGGAGAGCTGGCAGCCAGAGCGATTACCGGAATGCTGTATCCTGGCGTGAAGCAGTCAGACCTCAGTGAAGAGCAGAAGCAGACGATAAGTACGCTGGCAACTGTGTCAGCAGGGCTGGCCTGCGGTCTTACCGGAAACAGCACCGCATCAGCAGCAGTGGGAGCACAAAGCGGGAAGAATGCTGTTGAGAATAACTCACTCAGTGATGGCTGGAACAATATCCTGCCATCAGGAACACAGGATTACGGACAGGCCGTAGCCTCGTGGAATCAGTATGCTCAGGACAATAATCTGACACCGGAGCAGGTTCAAGAAGGGATGAATCGTATAGCTATTGGTGAAGGGCCTTCTTGGGGGACAACATATAAAGTACACCCGGTAGTTCAGGCTGGCGGTGATGTTAGCTTTATCCGGGGTTATACTTTAAGCGGAACTATAGATGACAATCATATTTCAGTTAATCAAGGGGATATTTATAGTATAGGTGCTCATGGCGGAGCCTCGATCGGATTATCCTTTGGCCCGTATTTCCCGGGATTAATAAATTCAAATGATAACGATTATTCGATAAATGGTGGTTTTGGCGTTGGTGCAGTGGGGCTTTCTACGGGTAAAGATGGTGTTAGTTTCACTTTTGGTTTTGGCCCAAGTTGGGGTTGGAGTGCAACTGAAATTAAAGGCGTTGACGTTAATGGCACTTCAACAAGTGAGGTTTATCGATATGATTTTAAATAATTTTTATAGTTTACTATTTTTATTGATGCTTGCGCTGTCAATATTTTCCTTCACAGTGCTATTTGCTTTGTTTATATATAAAGATCTCGGTGGTGTAAAATTTGCCCGGGACTCTTTTTTGTTTTTTGATTATATATTTTTTAGTTCTGACATGAGAGCAAATGCCTCTGCACTATCGGTTATCTGTGTTTTTATATTTGGATTGGCTTTTGATCATAATCGTAATCCACTTGTTAAGAATTACTTGGTCGATATAGTATGGTTTTTAGGTGTTGTTTTATTTTTTATACACTGTCGTTTTTTTTCTAATCTGGAATATGGTAAGACAAAAATTATTTTTGTAAGAGAGCTTTTTTTCAACCTAAAAATAAAACTAAGGTTAATATTTTTATGGTTGTCACGATTATTATTCATCATATTGATATTAAATCGTTTTTATCGTTGATTTGTTGTTGAGAATAATTTACTTGGCGGTAGTGAATATGCTCATGCTGCGTGGATACGCCAGCATGGTATCGACATGGCGACATGTACAGAAAACTCTTCCGGTGCCGCCTGCCAGAAAGCAATGAATGAGAGGGATGCTGTAGGGCTGGCTTTGGCAACAGGTACTGTGGCACTACTCCCCGGTAGTGCTCAGGTAATGTGGGGACTTGGAGCAAGTGCGAATGCTGGTATCAGTTATCTGGCTGATGGTACTGTAGATCCGGCAAACGCAGCCATTGCAGGCTGGGTGAATGTGTTCAGCATGGGTAATGGCCTGGCGGGGACTGTGGGCTGGAATGCTGCAGGTGGTGCGCTGGGTAACTGGATCGGCAACAAAGATCCTCTGTCTGGTGCAATTTCAAATGGTATCGGTTCTGCTGCTGGGTATGGTATCGGTAAAGGTATTACTTAGGGGACAGATAAGATTACGAATGCTGTAGGAAAATGGGTGACAAATGGCTGGGATCCTAAGTACGATCCAACATGGATAAAATATGCTGAAGTAAATCGTAACGATATCATTCGAGAAGGCATGAAACCGAGCAATATTCCTGGAACTGCTGGAGATATTGGCGGTTCTATAGGATCCGAGCTAGGTGGAAAAGTAACAGATAAAGTATCTGAGGAACTCAAGAAATGAAATATTCTTTTCGAGTGGTAATAGGTAAGTTTATTATATGCAGTTCAATTCTCTTATTGTGTTTTATTGGCATGATCTTAGCGGCCATAATAACTAAACTAACGTTTGTAGCGTTAGCATGGTTTCAAAGCGGGATTTTTGAAGTTTTGTGGAGCGATATTGTTTATGCTGCTCAGTTGGGTGGTCTGGGGGGGGCATATTAGGTTTTTGTTGGGTTTTGTTATATCTTTTTAGGGCAAAGGGCTTTAGTTGAGAATAACTACCTGAGCGTGTCTGAAAAGACAGAACTTGAGATAGCAAAACAGACGCTTAAAAACAGTAAAGATCCGGCAGAACGTGAAAAGGTACAGCAGAAATATGATGCATTGCTTGAAAAAGATATTGCCAGTGATAAGGAGGTTATTGCTGCCTGCAGTAATGGTAATGCGGGGAGTTCAGCGTGTGCTAGCGCAAGGCTGAAAGTTATTGCGTCGAAAGAAGGGTACGAAGATGGCCCTTATAAGAGACTGTAATTAAAATTGTGTAATTGCCTGTTTTTGATATGTTCACTCCAACAACGGAGACAGGCAAACGATGGACGAAAAGAAACTTAAAGCCCTTGCGGCTGACTGGCCAAAGGCCTTAAAACCGAAGCCGACCTCAACCAGTTTTCACGCATGTTGACAAAGCTTACCGTCGAAACGGCGCTCAATGCAGAACTGACTGACCATCTCGGTCATGAGAAAAATGCTCCTAAATCAGGCTCTAATACCCGTAATGGCTACTCGTCAAAAACGGTATTGTGCGATGATGGCGAGATCGAACTTAACACGCCGCGTGACCGTGAAAATACCTTCGAACCGCAACTAATTAAGAAGCATCAGACACGCATCACCCAGATGGACAGCCAGATTTTGTCCCTGTATGCCAAAGGCATGACTACGCGGGAAATCGTTGCCACGTTCAAAGAAATGTACGACGCCGATGTCTCGCCCACGCTGATATCCAAAGTGACCGATGCGGTTAAAGAGCAGGTCTCTGAATGGCAAAATCGACCGTTGGATGCACTGTATCCCATTGTTTATCTTGACTGTATTGTGGTTAAGGTTCGTCACGGCGGGAGTGTCATTAACAAAGCGGTGTTCCTCGCGCTGGGCATCAATACCGACGGTCAGAAAGAGCTGCTGGGTATGTGGCTGGCAGAAAATGAAGGTGCAAAGTTCTGGCTGGGTGTACTGACTGAGCTGAAAAATCGTGGCCTTCAGGACATCCTGATTGCCTGCGTGGACGGCCTGAAAGGCTTCCCGGAAGCGATAAATAGCGTGTACCCGCAGACGCATATTCAGCTCTGCATCATCCATATGGTGCGCAACAGCCTGAAATTCGTGTCGTGGAAGGATTACAAAGCCGTCACCAGCGGGCTGAAAGCGGTATATCAGGCCCCGACAGAGGAAGCGGCGTTGATGGCGTTGGATAAGTTTGCAGGCGTCTGGGATGAAAAATACCCGCAAATCAGCAAGAGCTGGCGCACACACTGGGAAAATCTCAACACCTTCTTCGGTTACCCACCGGATATCCGCAAGGCCATCTACACGACGAATGCCATCGAATCGCTGAACAGCGTCATTCGGCAGGCGATAAAGAAGCGCAAGGTGTTCCCAACGGACGACTCGGTGCGAAAAGTGATTTATCTGGCGATACAGTCGGCGTCAAAAAAATGGAGTATGCCAATCCAGAACTGGCGGCTGGCAATGAGCCGTTTTATTATCGAGTTTGGTGACCGCCTTAGCGAGCACCTTTAATACGGCGGCAGTTACACAGAATTATTTACAGGGTCGACTGGGAACATATTCAGGCAGTGTATCTGAATCCAGAAAAGAAACAGCATAATGTAATTTTATTACAAAAGGCGACAATTAGCTTGAAAAACGCCGTTATTGGGTGTTCTACTACCATGAAAATACGCATTTTTCACACCGCACATTACGAAACTCGCATCACGGAGAATGAAAGCTATCAGACACTGGTTGCTATTTTTGACCACAGAAGGTAGTGCTGTTTACCGCCAGAGCTGTGCTGGCGGGGAGCGAATCCGAACCATGTCGATAATTGTCACCGGCCAGAGAACTATGTGGCATCAATTTTGCTGAAAAATACTGCAGCAATCAGAGGACTGACGCCCGGGATTTTTAAACAAATTCAGTTTTCATCGTAGTATCACTTTATCAGCCAAGTCATAAAGTTCAGCTGTATTTTGGGAGGTAAAGCGATATTATGATTATATTTTATGTTTGATAGAAATATTTCAGGGCAGATACAATACCATGGGTATAATTCAGTTTTTTCAGACACAAACAAAAATAACTATTGGATACATTATTTCTGTCACAGCTTTCTTGTTTTGAGTAACCATAAACCAAATATTCTCTAAGAGCCACTATTGTTTTTTCACTTCTGATTGGTGATATTTCAATCAGAAGCGAAAAGTGCTCATCATTTACACTTGCTCGTTGTAATCCTGAATTATATGTTTTTTTTGCATAAGAAGAATAACGCATATACACACTCACCAACTTGTATTTATAAAATCATTTTGTAATTCATTATGTAATGAAATCACCTTACTCCCCTTCAAGTTATAAGACATGAAAGAATAATTTTTTTGCAATGTAAGTTTTTACAAAACATGAATAATATATTCATGGCTCATACAGAACTACCATAAGAAGGATGATTAAGAAAATACTGTTTTATATTTTAAGAATCTCTGAGAAAGGCTGCCTTCCGGCAGCCTTTCCCCCACATCAGAACATATACCGGAAATTTGCGTTTACCGCATTATCCACGTTATATTTACCAAAGGCTGACTTCTCAAACTCCAGACCAAAGCGCATATTGTCCTTTATCTGCGCATTCATACCAACATTAAACAGCATCCGGCTGTCTTTCTCGCCTTTTATCCGTTTCTCCCCGGACGCATCACGCAGTACCGTCTCACCATTATTCAGTAGGTCAAACTGCCAGCTGGTCCCGGCACGGGCCGTCACACTCCAGTCCTTACCACTGAAGGTCTTGCCCAGTTCAATCCCTGTTCTTCCAATCAGCGGACTGAAGTCCCTGTTCTTCATGCTCAGGTCCATATCACCGTCTTTCCAGCGGAATGTTTTCCCGGACACGGCGCCGTAAACCAGTTCAGCCTGCGGCTCAATGAACGTTTCCTCTGTCAGGTGATAGCGGTAACCCGTTTCAGCACCGGCATACCAGGAATGGGTGTTGTAGTGTTTCGTTCCCAGACCGGCAAAGTTACCTGTGTAATCATTGTCATGGTGAATATATTTACCAATCAAATCGATATAGGCACCGGACTCAAACAATGCTGAAGCATACAGACCGCCCCCCACCGATTTCGTCTTGCCGCTGAACGCATGGCTGTCTGCACTGCTGTCGGTATAGGTCATCGTGACACCGGTAAACAGGTCCACTCCGTCCAGTTCATGTTTTTTGTCAAAGCCGACCTGAACATGGGTGTAATTATCACTGTAACCACCGTCTGCAGAACCGGCACCACTCATGATGCGCGCCCAGGCTCCGGCATCACCGTTTGTGTCACGCAGGTCACCCATACGTTTGTTCAGATTGTTGACTTCCGTCATGAAGTTTTTATACCCGGCATTCATGAAACTGTCAGCCTTCGCGGCAGCGGCTTTATCAGCCTCCGCTTTAAAACCGTCCAGTATCCACTTCGTATTGCCACCACTGGTGTCAACATGCAGGGTTGGAGTCACCCGACTGAAACCTATCATCCGGGTGCCGGCCTTAAACATCTCTGCTGAAGTTCCCGCCGGTGCCGTGACCAGAGGAATATTCAGGGACTGTCCCTGAGCCGGATCCTTCATAAAGCTGACGTTCAGGCTGTTATCTGAACCCGTGGCTTTTTCAGTCACATTAATTTTATCGGCATTTTTCAGGTCCGTACGCAGAACAAAATCACTGCCTGTTGCATCCAGTTTATTCACCGTCAGGGTACGGAAAGTACGGTCTCCTTCAGAACTGATACGGCTGTTTCTGACGGTAAGAGTGTGGATGGCGGAGTCCCCACCCAGAGTCCACAGTGCATTATGCATACTGACATCAGCCCTGCCACCGGTTATGGCACCATTGAATGCTGCGTTATAGCCCTCAAGAAGACTGCCGGCAAACGCCGATGCAGTCGTTTCCGCAGAAGCCAGTTCTGCCGGCGTGTCAGACCCGATGGTAACTGTTGATGCCGCAGAGGCATGAATATCACCGGAAGCATGTGCTCCACGGGTAATTTCCAGTGTTGCGTTATCGCCGGTCAGGTCATATCCGTCCGTCAGATATACAGCAGGGGCATACTGGTTAGCCGTATCTTTAACCGGTGTACCGCTCAGGGTGATTTTGCTGTTCTTACCGGCCTGAATATGCCCGTCGCTGAAAAGACCGTTCAGTGCTGTAAGATGACCGCCATCATGCACTGTCAGTGAACTGTCGGCAAAAGCACCCGGGGCTGTTAACAGGACGTCCGGAGAGGTGATACTGACGGCACTGTCATAAGCTTCAATCCCTCCGGTGAACCGGCTGCCGATATCCAGGGTTGAGTTATGGTCCAGCGTAATATTCCCTTCATACTGGCTCCTGTCATTCACGGTGTCCGGGACAGAGGTACCTTCCTCCAGAATGACATAATTTCCTGTTCCGTCATTTTTATCCACAAATACCCTGTCACTTCCCAGTGTGATATGGCTGTTATCCGACTTAATGTCACTGTTCAGCGAGGCGTTACGTGAAAGATGGAAGTCAGCATCTTTCAGCGACAGTGTTTTCATTATGAACTGGCGGTTTTCCCAGTCTTTCTGGTTCAGGCTGACCGGCGCACTGCCACTGACGGAGGCGTGGATAACCGGATGCCCCTGGAATATCAGGGTGCCACTGTCCTCACTCAGGGTACCTTCCGGCAGGTTCACGCTACCATCAAGGATGACCTTTCTTCCCCCCGGCAGCTGTGGAATGGTGACATCCATATTCCCGGTCAGCTGACCATGAAAGATAACGGGTTGTTTTGCCCGCCCGGCCAGGATCCGGTCTTTTACTGTCTGAACTGCTTTGTTTTTGTCCGTGCCAACAAATTCCCACTGAGCCGGGTCATTCAGGCTGTTCCCCCACAGGGTGTTACCATAGCTGGCAGATTTCAGAATATAGAAGCGGGTCTGGCCGTTGAGTATCATGCTGTATAGGTTTCCCGGTGTGCCGGTACCGCCAAAGGGGGATATACTGCCAATCGGAACACTGACATTTGTATCCTGAGCCTTAAGATCCAGTAAAAGCCGGGATTTTTGCTGTGCATTATTTGTAATCACCGCCCCGTAATCGGCAGCCTGCAGTCGGGTGAAGGTAACGGCATTACCATTAAGGTCAAGCTTACCTCCCCGGTATCCCCATGAAATGTTATCCGGATTGACCTGACGGGCATCTCCGAGCACCACGGTCGGTCGTCCGCTGGCGAGGTTCACGGAACTGAAGGCCTGAACATTACCTGCAGTGTCTGCCTGCTGGTTAAGTACAACGGTACCGTCTCCCGTTTTCAGTCCTCCCGGGTTTACACCTGTTCCGTTTATGGTCAGGGTTCCTTCCCCCAATTTATGCAGGTTGTCACCGGCAACCCCGTTGACCTTCCAGGTCACATTCGTCCCCTTGTCAGTAATAATGCCGGCACCCGTCCAGGTTTTTCCGGATTCAGCAGATACGGTGTAACTGTCTTTAAATTCGAGATAACCGGCCCCCTGAGTCACACTGTCTTTCAGGACAATTGCACCGTTCTGCCCGCTGAATACCAGATTTTTACCGGCATTGAGATCATTGTCTTTCTGCCCGTGCATGGTCCAGTTTTTACTGCCCTGGCTCAGGGTGCCTGTGCCTGATGTTTTGTCGTATGTCCAGTTCAGGGGGGGCAGTCCGGAAACAAAGTCCACGGGGGCATCGAAATCGTCCTGCATAACCTGGTTCAGATAATCTGTTGGTATGACATTCCACCAGTTCGTAGCACCATTAATACCTGCATATGCTCTTAATACAGCAACAATAACCCATTTTTTTTGTTGTTCATCATAAGCAAACAAAGGAGAACCACTGTCCCCAGGGGCACCATAGTCAGGTAAAGGTCCGTTTACAGGATTATAGGTTTGCCCGGGATTAGAGACTATTGTTGCATCAGATATCAGAGGAACTCCTGTGGTTCCTCCTGTTTTAAAAGCATATCCGCCGGCAACCTTAACTAAATTTCCGTCCTTGTCCTTAGTGTACTGCGTACCACTACCCACCCGATAAAAAGCGGTGTAACGTTCAGTGTCTTTATAAGCATTGGCTTTGGTTCCTTCTGATGTTATCGCTGAGGGAATAACTTCTGTAACCAGTTTATTCAGACGTGGAGCATGGAAGTCAACAGAAGAGTGGTTATTACGGTCAACAAGGGAATATGTATTTTTCCCATTACCAAAGCTCACACTCTGATATCCTCCGTTATGCTTTACGCTGACGATATACTGAGGTGATACAAGCGTAGCAACGCCATTTGAGCTCACACTGCTGAAATCGGCCATTGGGGCTTTATCCAGTCTCCCCACAAGTTTTCCGTCCTTATCATATACCGGAATATCTGTGGCACCAGGTACAAAAAGCCCTTTGTTTTCAGCGAAATCACGATAAATCTGATAGGCAATATCGGAACGGACAATGCCCGCCTGGGATATCTGAGGGTAATACAGATAGACTGCTGGAATGCCAGCCAGAAGAATATGCGTTAATCTTCGGCATGTCTTTTTTATTACCCTGCTGGCAAGTTCAGAGACAACAATAAGTCCCCCGGTGACAGGGCAATATTTAAGAGAATAAACTTTATTCACTGCGGACTCTCCATGATGTTTAAGTACTAATGATAACCAGACGTTATCACCCGGGCGGAAAATATAGTGACTGCATTAATGTATTTTTGTGATGTCTGTTACATAGTGAAATACTTTTCGTTTGCTTACAAAATTACCGCTCCTGCAATTTTTTTCACATATGCGGTATTGTTTTTATATGTTTTTATTACTGCCACCATTAATTATACTCGTGATTTTTACTTATAAAAAATAAACATAACCCATCTAATTTTATAACATTGTTACCCTGGGTATTTACTTAAGAGTATTACCAGAGGGTGATTTTATCCGGATATGACAAGTATAGGTTGCCTCATTCAGTATTCATAAATTATGTTTACCACGGAGTACCCGACTTCCTCATCGATTGTCCTCGGATGACTATTTTTATTGTAAATGTAATTGAGATACTACAGCATTTTGTTTAAATGCCATTCTGTTCATAATCACTTGTGCGATGTGCATAACACCTTAAGTTTTTAACGACTTTCTCGCTGAAATACTATTTTAAAACTTCATTTTATGTCTATATCTTTTAATGGGGTAATGTTAAATAAAAATTTATTTTTTTTATTGGTGATAAAGAATGAAAATGCATGCAACAACCGGCTTTTATTGTCATTGTCATTTGTAAAATTCAAAAAAATCGGACATTTCTTATAATTTCCCAGTGATAATAATAAGAAATAATAAATATTTTATTATTGTTACCTTCTTTTGTTGTGATGAGCATCACAATTTATTCCTGAATCAATTCATTATGTATTTGAATTAGTTAAAACGTGCGCTTAACGCGCAAGCTTTCCGTTTCCAAGACTGCCTGGGTATGGTGAATCAGGTCTAACGGCGCTTGCAAGGCCAACAATCAACGAATTAAGCGCCAGACGTATGGTCAAAAGTAGTGGAGTAGAAAAGGGGGAATTATTTGTTGGAGTGCAAATTCGCCAGCTGGTACTCCCTTTCCCTCTGGAAGCTCCCTTGTGCGTACCTCTCCGCCTTTCTCCCTTCGGGAAGCGTAGCGCTTTCTCATAGCTCACGCTGTTGGTATCTCATTTTGGTACAGGTCGTTCGCTGCAAGCTGGGCTGTGTGCACGCTCCGTTCGCAAGCTTGCCTGCTGGTTATACCTGATGATGAAATTATTCTGACTCAGAATGTGTTATCTTTGTTACAGAAATATTGCTCTCATTAATAAGCAGCGGTGTCCAGCTAATCACTAGAACTTTGCGGTATTACTCTGTTTCCTGCGTGGTCCTAGATTTGTTCCGGATAAAAACAATTCTCCTCTCTGTGGAGTTGTATCCAGGATGAGATATACGTCTCCGTCCTGAAAAAGCAAGTAATTAATCAAAAATGTATTTTGGTTCCATACATATAGTATGTAATATCATTCAGACGCTTACTTAACTTATTTTTAGCATGCGGTATACTCTACCGCAATAATGCAACCGTACAATATTGTGATTGTGCGCTTCCCAAACGCTGCTCTGTGACTATCTCATCATTATTTGTCAACGACGGATGAAAAGTAGCTCTTCCGCAACCTGGGTGGAAGAAAATGGATGAAACTTTCTGGTGAACAAGGATCTAAGCTGTTTTCAGTTATGGGCAACGCAATGCACTCTCTTAAGACACTTCTACAGTTACCTTGCGGATGGTAATGCAGTCGACAAATTATTAGATCTGACGGTATAACCCTCCATCTCCGCGGAAAACGCAAAACAGCGCAATGTCCTGAATGCTTTAAGCGTAGCGATTCTGTTCATAGTTGTCCCCGGCGCCGGATACAGCATCTACCCTGCACAGGCCAGACGCTATGGCTTTTTTTTTCCGTCCGCCACTGGTACTGCCGTAACCCGGCTTGTTCACGTAAAATTTTTGCCGGGTCGCTTGCTCCCTTAGCCAGTTCACACCAGCAGTCTTCACAGTCGTTACAAAATTTACAGCGTCAGATGGGATTAATAGCCGGAGGTGAGGCTGGAAAACGGGCAGCAACGACAGTGGGTCTCCGTTGCAGTGCAGATACTCTTCTTCGCAGGCTTATAATACCCTGGAGACGAAACTGTCAGGCTCGCCCCATGTCGGTATTGATGAGTGGCGTGGCATCGGGGCCACTGCTGCGGTATGTTAATAGTCAATCTTGATACTCACCGTCCCCTCGTCCTGCTTCCCGGCCGTGATCAGCGTACGCTGGCGACCTGGTTCAGAAAATATCCGGAAATACAGGTTGTCTCGCGTGATCGCAGTGGAGTCTATGCGACAGCAGCACGTGAAGGTGCACCTCAGGCCAGACAGGTGGCCGATCGATGGCACCTGCTAAAAAGTATTGGTGATGAGCCTGAACGAATGATGTACAGACATATGCCTCTGATACGTCTTGTTGTCAGAGAGTTATCACTGAATAAATCACCTGAGCCAGAAATATCTGTGCCTGTAGCATCGCTCCGTCGTCCGGAACGCCTTAAACAGCAAACCCGCAAAAAACGGCATCAGCTTTGGACAGAGGTTATGGCCCTGCATAACAAGGGATGTAGTTTCAGGGAAATATCCCGTATTACAGGCCTGTCGCGTGTGACAGTCAGTCGCAGGGGGCGTTCAGGAACATTCCCTGAAATGTCAACCCGGCCTCCAAAGCGAGGGCTTCTGGACCCATGGAGGGAGTGGTTAAAAGAGCAACGAGAAAGTGGTAATTATAA
>OBYA01000527.1_pt1 | contig 11671 bp, 9 predicted proteins | sample 1495461 | NCBI WGS metagenome assembly OBYA01 (sample SAMEA2580180, study PRJEB22360) | human gut metagenome | biome: human gut; feature: human-associated habitat; material: faeces | place: Denmark | collected 2008/2010 | reverse complement strand
TTTCCATAGGTAGTATCCTCCTTTTTTTCCTATATACTCTTATATACGTATGAAACATACGAAACTCCTAAATTTTTTATTTTTTTTACAAATTTCCATGTTATCCTCTACATGGGGAATCTGTGCATAGTGGCCTTACAGTCCCATCCATCTGTAGTGAAAGCAAATCGCATGGTCCAATCACTGGATGACAGCTTACACAAAGTTTCATTTCTTTCAGAAAATGCCTCCAAACTGTTTCTTTTTTTGTATAAGTATGGGATAATAAAGAGCATAAAAGCGTCATAGTGTCTTTTCCTTTTGAAAAGGAATATACTATAGCAGATAAGGAGGTTTGTCGCATGAAAGCATATGCAGCAGGAAAATTGTTCTGGAATACGTTCAAATGCGAAAGCGTCCTGCTCCGTGAACGATGTTGTAATCGTCAAGTTCATAGAGAATATCAACTGTAAAAGGAGGACATGAAAGATGAAGGAAACAGTAAAGCTGATTGGAAACACCCCTTTGTACCATATAGAGGATACCAATATTTATGTAAAGCTGGAAAAATATAACATCGGTGGCAGCATCAAGGACCGCACAGTGCTGGGGATGCTGGACGCTGCCATGAATAAGGGAGAAATCAGACAGGATACGGTACTGGTTGAAGCCACCAGTGGTAACACCGGTGTCGCACTTGCTATGCTTGGTGCCGTTTACCATATCCCGGTCATTATCATTATGCCGGAAACAATGAGTATGGAACGCCGTCAGCTGGTAAAGGCCTACGGTGCAACACTTGTGCTGACACCGGGGGAAAAGGGAATGCAGGGAGCCATGGATGAAATGGAAAGGCTGATGAAGGAGAACACAAACTATCGTTCACTTTCCCAGTTCGACAATCCCGATAATCCAAATGCGCATTATGAGACAACCGGAAAAGAGATTCTGGATCAGCTGCAGGATGTGGATATCTTTGTTGCCTGCATCGGAACCGGTGGTACCTTCAGCGGGGTGGCAAAGCGGCTGAAGGAATACAATCCCGCGATTTTATGCATGGCTGGAGAGCCGGAAAAGAGTGCGGTTTTAAGTGGACGACAGGCTGGTCCGCACAAAATACAGGGTATTGGGGCAAATTTTGTTCCTGCTAATTTTGATCGGGAGCTGGCGGATGATATTCTGCTGATATCCGATCGTGAGGCTGTTTTTGAGACAGTGCGCTTCGCTAAGGAAACCGGAATTCTGGTCGGTATCAGCTCCGGTGCCAACATTGCTTTAGCAAAACGTTTATCTTTACGCTATCCCGGAAAAAAGATCGTTACGGTAGCACCGGACGGTGGAGAAAAATACCTCTCCGTACTGGATTTTGACTGATATGTTTCGGGTGTTGAAGGATATCAATCACAACCTCAACCGCTCCCTGCAAAACGATCCGGCAGCGCATTCCAAGCTGGAAATTCTGTTGTTGTATCCGCATATCCGTGCACTGGCCTTTCATCGGGTTTCTCATTTCCTGTACAAGCATCATCTGTTTTTTCTGGCAAGGCTGAATTCCAACATCGCCAGGCATTGGACAGGGATAGAAATTCATCCGGGGGCAACGATTGGCAGAGGTCTGCTGATTGATCATGGAATGGGGGTTGTCATCGGAGAGACTGCCGTCATCGGAGATGACTGTCAGCTGTATCACGGTGTAACGCTGGGGGGGACGGGTAAACAGCATGCCAAACGGCACCCTACGCTGGGAGATCGGGTGATGATTGGAGCAGGGGCAAAATGTCTTGGCAACATCACGATTCATGATGATGCCAAGGTCGGCGCCAACGCGGTTGTGATCAGTGATGTGCCGGCAGGCTCCACCTTCATCGGGCTGGCTGCCAAAGATAAACGGGAAAAGCACTGTATTTTTTATTAAACGTAAGAAGGCTGCGGAAGCTGCAGGACGATTCCGCGTCTTTTTTTACAGCCTGTCCATACCGGTATCCTTCTCTATCATTTTTGCTGTCAATATGGAAGGGTAAGTATTATCATTCACTAATCTTATGGTAGAAATTGTTTAATTAAGGGTAAAAACAGTAACGTATGGCAGTAACCTCATGAAGAACGTAGTACCTTTTTGGTATTCTTGAGGATTCATTATGCCTCGGTGAATCGCAACGGGCGGATGGTAAGGATTTCATTATTTTACATGGGACTCTTGCGCAATGGGGGAGTATGCTATAAAATATCTCTGTGCACTGTACATAAACGTATACGTTTGTGTACAGCTCTTTTTTTTGTGCAATCAAGCGTAAAATACCTGTTTTTTACATGCTTTTTCAGGAATATAGCGGTATTTCAAATCGTATACCATATGAAATATCCGTGCAGGAAAGAAGGGATGAGGAAATGAAGCTGGTTTTCGTAGTGCTGCTTTGTCTTGTCGCGGTCATTCTGCAGCCGCTGAAAGGCATGTAGTATAAAGAAAGCATGCGCCATCTGTATGCTTTCTTCAGCTCCTTCAGTTTGAAAATCAAAATATGTTGACGCCTATCTTTAGGTATGGTATATTATATCTGTAATAGATATATCTAAAATGGATATATCTATTATGGAGGTTGAGAATATGTCAAAAAGCAATACGATGGAGAGTGCGCAGCTGACAGATGCCATGTATTACATTTTGCTGTCGCTGATGATCGAGCGCCATGGCTATGCGATTATGAAATATATCGAGGAGCTCAGCAATCAAAGCATCACCATGGGTCCGGGAACCCTGTATACTCTGCTGAAGAAGCTGTGCAGGGCGGAATGGATTCTGCAGACCTCTGTTACTGCGGATCGGACGAAGAAATATCAGATTACCGATACCGGCAGACAGGTGCTGCTGCATGAGGTTGCCCGACGAAAACGCATGGTGGAGGACGGATTGCGAATATTGGAGGAAAACGGATATGAAGGATAGAAAACGCGTGATGTGCGGTGGTCTTGCCTTTTCCGATTGTGAGGATATGGAAATGCTGCATCAGTATGCAAAGGAAGGCTGGGTGTTTGAGAAATTTCGCGGTATGTGCTACATCCTGCAAAAGCAGGAGCCGGTCAACCGCATCTTCAGCTACGATATGCAGAAGCTGAAGGAGGATGAAAAGGAAGCCTACTTTCAGCTGTTTGAAAACAGCGGCTGGCATATCATAAATCCCGAGGGAAAAGATGTTTACTTTTTCTGGGCTGAGGAGGGCTGTGTACCCCTGCACAGTGAGGTGGAAACCAGAATGGAGGGATATCGTTCGACTCTGCATATATTCGCCGGTGCCCTGGTTATCGGCTGTCTCTGTCTGCTGTCCCTGCTGTGGTTCGAAAGCTCTGTGGTGTCGATGATCCTTTTGATGACAGGTTCGATTCTGGGGGCTGTCGGCCTGTTGATGGTGGTCGGTATTATGCTGCGTATGAAGAGAAGACGTCTTCGTATCGTGAATCTTACCTTTCGCAAAGGGGCGTTGCTGTTTGTGTCCGGAGCCGGTATGCTGTTTGCAATTGGCTTTGACTGGGCTGCGGACATGCATAGTCTGCTGCTGATACTCGGGACAGTCTGTACGATAGAAGGCTTTCTGTGGATGTGCTTTCAATATCGTCAGTTTCGGGATAAAAAAGAAATTCAAATAAAAAAGAAAGACGAGGGTGTATTATGATCGAAGTAAAGAATCTGACAAAGCTGTATGGGAAATTCAAGGCTGTGGATGATGTTTCCCTATGTGCAGCAGATGGCGAGGTGACCATTCTGCTGGGACCAAACGGGGCCGGTAAATCGACAACTATCAAGAGCATAACCAATCTGCTGCAGTATAAGGGAGATATTAAAATCAACGGTGTTGCCAACAGCTCACTGGATGCGAAAAAGGGCTTTGGTTATATCCCCGAGGCACCGGTGCTCTATGATCTTCTGACCATAGATGAGCATGTGGAATTTATCGGAAAGGCATACCGCTGTGAGAATTACCGTGCGCTTGCAGATGAATATATCACCCTGTTCAAGCTGGAGGACAAACGCAAAAAAGCGGTTCGTGAGCTATCCAAAGGGATGAAGCAGAAGGTCAGCATGCTGCTGGCACTGATCATTTCCCCAAAGACGCTGCTGGTGGATGAGCCGATGGTGGGATTGGACCCGGCAAGTATTGAAGAAACGCTGCAGCTGTTTGTACGTCTGAAGCAGCAGGGGGTTGCCATTCTGATTTCCACGCATATCATTGATGTGATCGAAGCGATATGGGACAGCGCCTATATTATGGATCATGGAAGAATTGTTGCGCATGTGCGAAAGGAAGAGCTGAAGGATAAAAGTATCAAGGAAATCTTCTTTGCATCTGTGGAAGGTGATGAACATGAGCATACTGTATAAGCTGTATCTGACACGCATGAAGGCGAATATCCGCCATGTATTTTCCCGTAAGGGAAGCGCGATTTTTGCCATACTCATGATGTTACTGTACGGCGGACTGATTGTCATGAGTCTTTCCAAGCCGGAAATTGCATTGTCAATGCAGAATATCACGGATGCCAATATGGCGATCATGATCGGTGTCGGATTTACGGCGCTGATGGTCGGCGTCATGCTGCTGCAGAAAAAAAAGGCGCTGTTTATGGAGGCGGATGCCTTCTATCTGTTCAGCGGACCCTTTACCCGTGTACAGACCATGCGCTTTCTCATGCTGCAGAATATCGCTTCCGCCTTTCTGTGCGGGGCAGTTTCCCTGCTTATGGTCATTCTGCTGGGAAGCACGATTGAATTGTCATTTCCGTTTTTGCTGATTGCATTCCTCTGCTTTTCTTTGGTGTATTTTGTCTTTCTGGTTGTATATTATTATGTGTATCTGCTCTCGATTCAAAAGGATAGCTATCGCCATATCCCTGCGGTTGCCGCTTTGCTGTATGTACTGATGGTTGCGGCGGTGTATGGCATGGTCGTCCTGCAGAACGATTTTGCACTGGCAGGAAGTGGAACACTTTTTCTGAATACGGAGCTGTTTTACTTGGTGCCGCTGTTTGGATGGATCAAAATGATACTGGTATCCTATATCGCTTCCTCATGGGGACTTATGCTGCTTGGAATCGGCTTACTTCTGATTTCCTGTATTGCAGCCTATCTTCTGCTATGCAGCTATAAGGGGGACTTTGTGGAACGTGCCATGCAGGATGCACAGGAGTTTACTGCGCTGTATAAGGATGTGCGTGCCGGCAAACGCGATGGGATGAGTGATCGTAAGATTCATGAGGTTAAGGCGAGCTTTCGCAGTGGCGCTATGGCTATCTTTTCCAAAAATGTTCTGCTGCTGCGCAAATCCAATGATTATATCCGCTGGACGGATGTTATGACAATCGGTATTTATCTGGTTATCACACTCATCATGGATATGGGCTTTGGCTTTTTCATGTATATGATGATGTTCTGGCTCTTCACCATTGTCCAGAATTCCGATTTCATGAAGGATATGAACAACTATCAGATTTATCTGATTCCCGATCACCCGCTGAAAAAGCTGCTATGCGTGCTGCTGCCGACCTTTTTGAAGATGCTGCTGCCGATGAGTGCGGCAATTCTTGTGGCGGCTTTGCTGTATCAGACAGATATTGCCAGTGTCCTGCAGTATTTCATCATGCTGCTGGGCTATGCAACGCTGTTTCTGTCAGCGAGCGTGCTGTCTGTACGTATCTTAAAGAGTCGTAACAATGCAATTATGGAGAATATGTTGCGTATGCTGATCATGGTTGCAGCAGCTGCTCCCGGTATCGGGCTGACCATTTTCTTCCTGAGCAGGGGGGAGTTTACACTGGAGCTTCTGCAGCAGCTGACGATGATTTCGCTGGCGATGAACTTCGTTATATCGGTTATCATCGTGCTGGTCTGTGCACCGATGATGAACGGCAGAGAAATCAAAAGCGAGTAAATTTATACAAAACTTATGGAAAGGAAAGGGAAATTTCTTTTCCTTTTCATTTGTTTATGATATAGTATGTTACAGTATTTAAAAGAGGTAATTGTATGTGGAAATATCAATGTAAGAAACATCTTGTGGTTTTACTGGTCAGCTTTGCGGCCGGTGCAGTCCTGTTTGGATTTATGGGCTATCAAAGAGAGTATATCGTTTCTTTGATGCAGCAAAGCATCCCTGCGGAAATGGCAGGGGAGCTTGTAAAAGCGGATTATATGTATTATCTGATCGGCGGTCTGACCATATCCGGTCTTGCCAACGGCGTCATGCTGCTGAGCTATGCCATGCAGCGCTTTAATGTTCCCTTTATCCTCATCATGGTGCTGTTTTTTATGGGCGGCTTCACCATCGTTGAGCTGATTGGTACCGTAACTGTGCTTCCGGCACTTGTTGTCTGCCTGTATGGCATGCTGAGCATTCCCAACAGAGGCATGCGCAGGGAATTCGCAAAGGAAAATGTGACCAGTGTTGCGGAGGTGGAACGTGTTTACCGCCTGCATCATGCATATCTGAGTGAGTATGAAGCACTTGGCAAAAAGGCCTGGAGCTTTAATCTGAAAATGAACCTGCTGTATTTTACAGGGTTGATTGCGGTTCTGCTTGTGATTCTGTATGTTGAGAATTTCATAGCGGTCTTTGCGGCAATGATGATGTATTCTATTCTGTTTTTCCAGCTCACCAAACGGAAGAACATGTCCATGCAGCCGATTATTTCCCTGCTGTATGATCAATGCAATCCCGAGGCCTGTGCAACGGCGATTTTTGCCTATGCAAAAAAAGGAAAGCGGAAAAAGAACTTTCCGATGCCCCAGCATCTTGCACAATGCATGGTCTATCTGAATGATCCGCATCTGGCAATCGATGTGCTGGCAACCAGTGCGCAGGGTAGAGGAAACTTCATCTTCGCCTATCACTCGCTGATGGCATATGCGTATTACCAGCTGGGTGATCGCAGTATGGTGAAATATCATTACGATGAGTGTGAGAAGGCCGGGGCCAGAGTAAACAACGGACCGATGCAAATGATTAAAACACAGTGTCTGGAGGGAATTCAGAACAAGCTGGATCTGATGGATCAAAACTTCTCCAGCTCCCGCAGCTTTTTTGAAAAAGCGATGCCGACAGCAGGATTTGAATTTCAGCGTGTGGATTTCAAATACTACCTGGGACTGATTGCTTTTGTTGAGAAGGACTTGGAGGAAGCGAAAAGCTGCTTCCGTTATGTATGTGCACACGGTAATAAAATCTATTACGTGGAAAAGGCACAGAGCTTTCTGAAAACGATTGAACAGGCAGAGGCTGCCGTACAGGAATAATATGCAGATGAAAGAGGACGCTTTAGAATCCTCTTTTTTTATTTTCAGGTGAAAGCGGAAACATTGTGAACTTTGTGTGAAGTAAAGTATCTTTGTTGACATCGCTGTATTTTTGAATATAATAGTTAAGGTAGTTAATTATTAAGTTACTTAACTAATTGGAGAGGTGATACAATGGATGAGATGGATATTGTCAGGAAGGTTACACATTTATTTTACATGTTTCGCAGAGACAACCTGCTGAAAAAAGATGATCATCCGAAAATGAAGCATCGCGATATCATGGTCCTGGATGCCATTATGAAGCTCAATGACGGCAATCTGGTAAAGATGAGCGAGCTGAGTGATTATTTTCAGGTCACGCCCGCTGCGATTTCCCAGATTATAAAGCAGTTTGAGAAAAAGGGGTGGGTGGACCGGATTCTTTTGGATACAGATCGCAGAAGCGTCTATATTCAGGTAAGCGAGGATGCCCGTCGGATGATGAAAAACTGTGAAGCCTTTATGACAGAGCGTCTTGTCGAATTCATTGAGGAACTCGGTGAGGAGGATGCCAATGCGTTTGTCCGCATACTGGAAAAGGCACTGGCATATTCTCAGAAACGCAAAGAAAAGCTTGAGGAAGGAGAACAGAAATGACGAAATTAGGTAAATATCTGAAGCCGTTTGCCCTATCGATTCTGGCGATTGTGGCATTGCTGTTCACGCAGGCGATGTGTGAGCTGGCGATGCCGGATTATATGTCCAGTATAGTCGATGTCGGTATCGTATCCGGTGGTGTGGAAGACGGTGTTCCGAGTGTAATTCGTGAAAGTGAAGTAAAAAAGCTTGTTCTGTTCATGGATAAAAAGGAACAGAAGGTCTTTACAGACAATTACACAAGGCTCATAAGTGAAGAAGCAACTGACGATCAGCTGGATGCCTATCCGATACTGAAAAAGGAAAATGTATATGAGCTGAAGGATGTGGACAGTGCGACAAGAGATACCATAAAGGAATCTCTGCGCAAGGCGGAAACGACTGTCATGGGGCTGGAGCAGAGTGCTGCCGAGGCCAAAAGCGGAAAATCCTCATCCAGCAGGGAATTGTCGGATGAACAGAAAAAGATGATGAAGCTGCTATCCAGTCTGCCGAAAGGAATGGACATCTTCACCGTTTTGGAAACCATGCCATCAAAGCAGCTGATGGATATGAAACAGGAAATGAATAAGGTGACCGATGCCATGGGGGCAGAAACCGCAGATACTGCCAATGCAGCCTATGTGCGAAATGAATACAAGGCCATCGGTGTTGATGTGGATGCCATACAGTATACCTATCTGTTCCAGCACGGGTTTATGATGCTGGCGGTAGCGCTTGGCTCTGCGGCTGCGGCAGTTGCTGTCGGCTTTCTGGCAGCGCGTATCGCGGCAGGTGTATCCAGAAACCTGCGCAAGGATGTTTTCAATAAGGTTGAACACTTCTCCAGTGCTGAATTTAATAAATTCTCCACGAATACGCTGATTACACGTACCACCAATGATATCCAGCAGATTCAGATGGCGTTGGTAATGATTCTGCGTATTGTCATCTATGCTCCGATCATAGGTATCGGTGCTGTGATCAAGGTTGTAAATACCAATGTATCCATGACATGGATCATCGCACTTGTCGTTGTGCTCATTCTGAGTATCATGATGGTGGCATTCGCCTTTGTTATGCCGAAGTTCAAGATGCTGCAGAAGCTGATGGACAAGCTGAATTCCGTCGTTCGTGAAATTCTGGATGGAATGCCGGTCATCCGTGCCTTCAATAATCAGAAATGTGAGAGTGAGAAATTTGCGAAAGCAAACGGTGATATTCTGAAAACCAATTTGTTCACCACACGTGCCATGGCATGTCTGATGCCGCTGGTCATGCTGATTATGAACTGCGCCTCGATACTGATCGTATGGATCGGCTCCCATCAGATTGATTCCGGAGCATTGCAGGTTGGTGATATGATGGCGTTTATCCAGTATGCAATTCAGATTATCATGGCATTCATGATGATTACAATGATATCCATTATGCTGCCAAGAGCGAGTGCGGCTGCACAGCGTGCCATGGAGGTACTGCATACCGAGCCGAGCATCTGCGATCCGTTAACAGCAGAGCACTTTGATGAAGCAAAACGCGGCTGTATTGAATTCCATCATGTCAGCTTCCGCTATCCGGGCGCTGAGGAGGATGTTCTTCACGATATCAGCTTTACGGCACAGCCGGGTGAGACAACCGCCTTTATCGGAAGTACCGGAAGCGGTAAATCAACCATCATCAATCTGGTTCCGCGCTTCTTTGATGTAACAGAGGGAAGTATTCTGGTGGACGGTGTGGATGTCCGCAGGGTATCTCAGCATGATCTGCGTGAAAAAATAGGATATGTACCGCAGAAGGGTTCTCTGTTTACCGGTACGATTGCCAGCAATCTGCAATATGCGAATGAGGATGCGACAACGGCCGATATGGAAGAGGCCGCATCGATTGCACAGGCACTGGACTTCATTGATGAGAAACAGGAGCGCTTTGATGCACCGATTGCACAGGGTGGTACGAATGTTTCCGGTGGACAGCGTCAGCGCTTGTCCATCGCAAGGGCGCTTGTCAAAAAACCGGAAATTTATATCTTTGATGATACCTTCTCCGCACTGGACTTCAAAACAGATGCCCGCCTGCGAAAGGCACTGAATGAATTATGCCAGGAAACCAGAAGCACGGTTCTGCTGGTTGCACAGCGTATTTCCAGTATCATGCATGCCCAGCGCATCGTTGTTCTGGATAAGGGGCAGGTAGCTGGCATCGGTACCCATGAGGAACTGATGAAGTCATGCGATGTCTATAAAGAAATCGCATATAGTCAATTATCAAAGGAGGAACTGGAAAATGAGTAAAGAAAACCGTTCTTCACATGCAGCGAAGCGAGGACCGATGGGGCACAGAGGCCCGGGTGCTCCTACAGAAAAAGCTAAGAATTTTAAGGGCACCATGAAGCAGCTGATTGCCTACATGCGCCCCTACTATCTGAATATTATCGTATCCATGCTCTTTGCCGTACTGTCTGTGGTCTTTATGGTCGTCGGACCAAAGATTCTGGGAAGGGCGACAACTGAGCTGGTCAGCGGATTTACCGCTAAAATATACGGAACAGGATCCATCAATTTTGACCGCATTGCGGAGATTCTGTTATTTCTGATTGCTATCTATCTGATTTCCACCTTATGTAATTTCATTCAGAACTGGATGATGGCAGGTGTGGCACAGAAGGTATCCTTCAATCTGCGTAAGACAATGGCGGCGAAAATCGACATTCTGCCATTCTCCTATTTTGATAAGCAATCTCATGGTGAGGTGCTGTCACGCTTTTCCAATGATATTGATACGGTACAGCAGACCCTGAGTCAGTCTCTGGCACAGATGATTTCCTCCATTGTACAGATTATCGGCTTCCTTGTCATGATGCTGTCCATTAGCTGGCAGATGACGCTGATGGCACTGGTTGTCATTCCGCTGTCCCTGTTCCTGGTAACCACTGTTGTTAAGCATTCTCAGAAATATTTTGCTAAGCAGCAGCGCTCTTTGGGAAATGTGAACGGACACATTGAGGAAATGTATAGCGGTCACATTGTCATGAAGGCCTTCAATGGAGAGGAAAAGAGCATTGCTCAGTTTGCGAAATACAACGACGAGCTTTATGATTCCGCTTGGAAATCACAGTTTCTAAGCGGCTTGATGCAGCCGATTGCCATGTTTGTCGGAAATATCGGCTATGTCGGTGTGTGTATTCTGGGAGGCTGGCTGGCGATGAACGGCGTCATCGAAATCGGAGATATCCAGTCCTTCATCATCTATGTACGAAACTTCAACAACCCGATTTCTCAGGTTGCGCAGACGATGAATGTCCTGCAGTCTACAGCTGCTGCGGCTGAGCGTGTGTTTGAGTTTTTGGCAGAAGAGGAAGAGGTCAGGGAAACCGCACAGCCGGTTGAAGTCTTTGATGCGAACGGACATACGGATATCAAGGGACAGGTTACCTTTGAAAACGTGCACTTTGGCTATACTCCGGACAAAATCGTTATCAATGATTTCTCCATGTATATCAAGCCGGGGAAGAAAATTGCCATCGTCGGGCCAACCGGTGCCGGAAAGACGACAATCGTTAAGTTGCTGATGCGCTTTTATGAGCTGAACAGCGGCAGTATCTATATTGACGGCATTAAAACGACGGATATGCGCAGAAGCGATTTACGTTCTCTGTTTGGCATGGTGCTGCAGGACGCGTGGCTGTTTAACGGAACTGTCATGGAGAATCTGCGTTATGGCCGTCTGAATGCAACCGATGAGGAAGTCATGGCTGGGGGGGACGGCGGCCCATGTCGCGCTTTATCAGATCCG
>OBYA01000517.1_pt1 | contig 11868 bp, 16 predicted proteins | sample 1495461 | NCBI WGS metagenome assembly OBYA01 (sample SAMEA2580180, study PRJEB22360) | human gut metagenome | biome: human gut; feature: human-associated habitat; material: faeces | place: Denmark | collected 2008/2010 | reverse complement strand
CATGTCCGCGTGTTTCTCTCTAGCGAACAACACCCAGCCGGCGCCACCAAAAACTTCTATGTATCGGTCACACTGCTCTGGGAATTGTTCAATGATTTTCTTTTTCAGCAGCTTTTTGCCGCCTATCCAACTTATAAAACTGTTCATCTCATCAATCCTCTTTCTGTAATACTTGTGGGTACTATTTCAAGAGGATAACAAAAGCGCCCCGTATTGGGACGCCTTCATATATCGTCAATATGAGAAATGGTATCAGATAATTGGTTTTTCTCAACCGCTCATCTGATGATATCATAATACCACTGTTGATACTGACATTCACTGACATTTACTGACATCTTTGTTTTTTGGTAGTTCAAAATGTCCTAAACCTTTTCCATGGAACCTGTATATCTGTCGTTCTGAATACCCCATCTGCTCGGCAATATCCCACCAATCAAGCCCCTTTATGTATCGATAAAACAGAACATCGTTTTCATTCTTACTTTTCAAGCATTTAATGCGGCTTGATATGTCTTTGTATAGCATGACTCGCCTATATCTTTCAGCGACCAACTCTCGCTCCAGCTTGTCCAGTTCTGCTGCATAGGAAGATAGATCACTCTGTCCGGTTCCGCGTGGCATATCATCGTACATAATTGATATACTGGTCTTCATTGTCCGGATTTCCTTAAGTTCCTCTTCGATGCGCGTGACCCTCCTGACCGAAGCCCGATATTCTCTCAGATAGGCCTTTTTTTTATCATTTTCATTGATCGTTTCCAACACCAACACCATCACCTACCCTCCCTTTAAACATGTTTAGGATTTTAACCGTCGGAATACCGCCAGTCTTTTCCAGATAATCTTTATAACTTTTAAAGTCGTCCAGTTCCTTATAAGGACACTTTTCATGTATACAGCACAAACCATATGATAAATCATCCACCAGATACCCTCTTGCCTTCATCCGTGTGTTTTCTCTCAATTCAGTTTCCAGTTGAGCCTGATGCAGCGGGCTTCTCCCGACACGCCTGTGATCTGTACAGTATTCACACCCTCTTTGATGCACTTCTTTTTTTGTTATTCTTCTCAACTCTCAATATCCTGCCTTCCCTTTGCTCTGCAATAACCGTCTACTGTATAACTCTGATATGCCCTATGTATCATCTGCCTGGCAGCTGCCCCGCTGGGTTTCTGTTCTGCCATATCGGATAGTCTGGCCTGATTATCCAGCGCGCAGGCTTTTCTGGTCCTTCTATATTTTTTCAAGATCATCTTCTCCTTTCGTCGTTTTGAAAACCTCCATTTTACTGTTAAAATCCATTCCATATTTCCTGATCCCGATATCGAAAACACTCTGCATCCTGACACTCATCTGGTACAAGTTCAGCAATCCGTTTCCGCGACCTGGATATGTATAGTCTGCTCCTGATCTTGGTATTAGGCTGCTCTCTTTCAAGCATCTGATCAAACTCAATCAAATCGTTATACTCCTCTGGTTCATTTTCCTTAAGGTACTGAAAAAAATAATTTCTGTGAAAAGGGCAAAACGTACAAGCACTTGCTTTTGTTTCCAATCCCCATGTATCCCTGATATAAGCATAATTGTCCTTGCGTTCCAGTCCCATTTCAACCAACGGAAATTTGTTTACGAACATCTTATGCGGATTTTCCCGGCAACGCTGTCTTTCCTCCGCCGAAAATCCTATGTGCATTTCATGGGCCTTTAAGTCATCTGTCCTAGTATGCTGCCCTTTTTTATATCCTAATATCTCCCAACGCACATACTGCTGTATCAACCCGATCTTATAGTCCATCGTGCAGTTACGCATCATCTTTCCTTTTTTACCGTCCTCATCCACTGTCCAAAACGGAACGGACACAACCCTGCATCTGCCGAAGTTTTTCAGATAATCCTGATACAAAGGAGATTTTAGAACCTCAAACCGTATCCCCGCATTCTCGCAAGCTTTTTTGATAAATTCCACTTGCTCCATTACCCAAGGCGGCTCCTTCCCCAAATCACAAAAAACAATTAGGTCATATATAGGTACAAGGGAATATTTTCCCTGCTCTTTCGCATTTTCGCAGGACATTAAGGCCAATGCGGTACTTTGCATACCCGCACCACAACTCAAAATTTTCATCCATCAAAAGGAAGCCGTGTACACTTGCCCTGCAGGAGCTTCCGCCTCCTTTCTTTTATTTTGAAAATCTCAGTTTAGTTAATTCCTAATTTCCTTCTCATAGATCACTCTTTAATTTTAAGCAAGATGCTGCCGGATTTTTTCTGTCAGCTCAGTTTCCCTTCCATAATAGTTTTCCATAACCTCTGCTACCTCTTCTAAAAGTTCCAATGCCTTTTTATACCGATTTTGCATTATAGCGATATTGGCCATCTCTAATCCTGAAAAAAGAACATTAAACTCATCTGGTTTCACTCCAAGCAGTTCCCCATTTTCGCATATTCCACAAACTGCACCATGTTTGTTTGTTGTTGCTTCATACACCTTTCCAGCTAATAATTTTGTACCTGGATTAGACATGAAGGGTAAATCCGATCTAACCGTTTTCAACATTATTATTTGCATATCTTCACCCTCTTTCACAAAATGCTAATTTACTTATGCTTTCTAAAATACGTAGTTACTTTCTGTCCATTCAAAGGCGGTTTATTCCATTCAGCTTGACGGCAAAAACCAAACTTTTCAAAACATTCAGCAAAAGTCATACCAAAGTAATCCTGTACAATTTTGCTTTCAATCCATTCATTTCTATTCCATGCTTCTTCATCAAACATATTTCTTTCACGCTCCAATTAAAAATAAACCCTAAATTAATGCAGCTACGCAACCCGCCCCGTACTGCACCGCAGACCATCAGTTCCCCGCCTCTGCCCTACCCAATTACTACCTCTTGATATTTGCAATCCTTCCCATTTCACAAGTTAAGGCAACTAATACATCCACCGAAAATGGATACCCCAAGTATGCTTTGCGAAGCTGTTCTACCTTCTGCGTGAAAGACTGAATATCATCGTCGGTTAATTCAGTATCTGCATAATCCTGATAAAGCCGCCATACATCTACCAGGAAATTATGCATCTGCCTGAATCCCATCGGCATCTTATGTATTTCTATCATAACTCCATCACCTGTATATATATCCCGGGGATCTCGGCCCAAAACTTCTCAACAACTTCTGAGGCCACCAGTGCATCATCGGTCCAAAAGCCCACAATCGTCATACAATCCTTCAGCAGTTTCTGAAGGTTATCCGTATCCGGCTTTGTCGTTCGGTACTCGCCGTCTTTGTGTTTTCCCCTTGGGAAGCACCACTTTGTGATCAGACGGCAGCCTTTTCTATACGGACTCATGATCCTGTGTTTATACAGATGACTTATCAACTTTTCTTTAGCTGCCTTAACTTCTGGCGGATCATAGAATACCGGCTTGCCATTAATCATTGTTACCTTGTGTTCCTGTGCTGTAACCGTCGGCGGTTCCATTGCCATAAAAAATTCAATTGCCATAATCTACACCTCTCCATTCTCCCATATCAGGATCATATTCAATTACTCCATGATACCGAGCTGTATCAAACACTTTTTGCATAACCTCTGGTTGGCTTGCAATCCATGCCGCCGCTTCACTTTCAGAAATATTAAATGTTTTACCAACGATAGAATGTTTTAAAGGCGGCATTTTCTTTACGCATTCCAGAAAATCATATTTCATTTTTTTCGCCATACATTTCACTCCTCTTTTTTCTGTTCGCCCAAGTTACGGGGAGGGGGAAGGGAGACGGGCGGGCTGTGCTTTAAGCCCGTCCCTCTCCTACCCCCGTAACCCAGTGCGGGGTTTTTTATTTATCCCCGTAGGGGTAATGGTTTCCCCGCAACACGGGGCAATCTTATTTTTCAGGTTTCCCCGTGTTCTATATTCTTGACGGGGCAATCTAAAAAGTATGGTTTCCCCGTCATTTTTTTCTGTGCGGGGAAATCTATTTATAAGGTTTCCCCGCCTTGTATTGCTTTTCACGGGGCAATCTTATTTTTAAGGCTTCCCCGTGTTCTGGTTTTTGTCTATTTTTCTCACTTCGCCATTCTCATAAGAGTAACCGCCGTGCTCTTTGATCCGGTCCCGAGCTGTCCGCTCGGAGATCCCGAGGTATTCAGCAACGTCTTTAATAGTAGGTATTTCTCCAAAATTACTTCCCTCGACAGCCTCTTCCAGAGCTTTTTTCCTATCTGCCTTCCGGCTCTGCGCATTCTTTTTGATCTTATCTGTGCCGCGTTGCCAAGGTGGTTTTTCTGTATCCAGCTGGATATCCTTCAAGCTGCCCACATCATCCAGCCTGTGAACCGGATAATCGAACCATACATTTACTGGGTCGAACTTCGGAAATTCCCTCAGAGTCCCTTCAATCCTCCAGGCCGTCCGCATATGCACCTTACATTCTGCCTGTCTTATCTGTTTTGTCAGTGCTTCAAATTGGGATCTCGACAGCTTCTTTTTACAATACTCTTCCATCCTGATCCGGCTGCACATATCATCCTGAGATACATCATCTTCCCAATCTTCATACAGAGGATTAAGATAATCCATGCATGTGCTGCAGACAGCCTTATTTGTCTCCTGTTTCAGAAGCTCGTCTGTCAAGTCAAGTTCGATCAGGTCAAGCATCGCGTCAGGATCCCGGGCAAACACACCAGAACCGGATGCCCGGTCCATGGCCTTTTTACCGCCCTGGCCTCCCTTACTGTGATGATGGCAGTATATGACGGCTGCTCCAAGCTCCGTACATACCTTGTCAAACTGGTTGCAGAAATTTGCCATCTGATCAGCACTGTTTTCATCCCCGGTAATGACCTTGTATATGGGATCAATCACAATGGCTGTGTAATTCTTTTTTAAGGCTCTTCTTATCAGCTTCGGGGCAAGCTTGTCCATGGGTGCTGACTTTCCCCTCAGGTTCCAGATATCTATATTATTGAGATGATCAGGGCTCCATCCAAGCGTTTCATACACATCTTGGAAGCGGTGCAGACAGCTGGCTCGGTCAAGTTCCAGATTCACATACATCACGCGCCCCTGGGCACATTGCCATTTCATCCATTTCTTTCCTTCAGCTATGGCGATACACAGCTCTATCTGCAGGAAGGATTTCCCGGCCTTACTTGGTCCGGCTATGAGCATTTTATGCCCCTTACGCAGCACTCCATCAATTAAGCATGGTGACAGCTCCGGAAGGTTATCCCAGACGCTGTCCAGGCCCTCCGGCTCAGGCAGGTCGTCGTTGACACTTTCTATCCACTCATGCCATTCATTCCAGGATCCCTTTCCGATGTTGGTATCTACAAGGAACTGCTTCTGTCCGTTTCTTAAGATGCCGGGCAGGCGAGATAGACGGGACGGGTTTTTATTCTGTGTATCAACCTTTAGCCCGTTCTTCTGGCAGACATCATAGAGGTAATCAACCCGCTTTCGGTATTCGCTGTAATCAGCAGCCTCCACTTTCACGATGGCATGAAGGCTTTTTCCTCCGGAATGCACCAGGCAGGCGACAGGAAGCTCCAATTCTCTAATGACTGCATTCTGCTTTTCCAGTTCCATATTATCGGATTCGACCAAAGCATATCTGAACTCTGTCACATTTTCATTTTTCACACCCTTGCCATCCAGCGGGTTAAAGCGTACCCAGGCACCGGCTTCTTCCTTGTAATCTCCAAGTACCGCCCCAATATCGCCATTACATTTATTCAATTCCTCTATCAACTGCCCCGCCGTCCGGTCACAGTTACCCTTTTGAGGGAGCCAGCTCGTTCCTTTTTTATCTTCCTTTTTCCAGCTTCCTGTTACGTAACCGACATTTTCACCAGCTTCAAACAGTGTTTCCAGATACCGGATTATCTGAGAGACCGGCTTCCATTCTTTGGGTTCACTTATCTCTTTTTCTTCAATCCAGCTGCTGTCTATGACCATACCATCCGTGCTGATCTCTGCGTCCCAATCCAGCCCATGGCTGCTATATGCTGGTCGCCAGCCATGCTCCATAGCCGGCTGTACAACAGTGCCCGCCGTCACGGGAGACGAAGAACCTCTGAAAGTGTTCCATTTCTTCTCACATTCCCCTTGATGATACCGGGAATCGCCCCGGCTCCATTCGTCCCAGGTATTAACGGAATAGCCCTCATGCTTCAAGGCCATACCTATATTCACCCACTCCTGATAATCAAGCTCTGCCGGATCTAAGTGTTGTATAATCTCAAGTAAATCTGTTCGCTGTTCCATATTCTTAACCTCTATATTCCTGTGGTACTATATCGTTCGGTATCCTCCAGCCGTTTCCCGCGATCCGGTCAATCAGTTTACGCGCTGTGTCAAACTGCCAGGTGCCGACATGCTGGAACCCGTACTGTTCCAGACAGCGGATCTGTTTCGGCGTTGTAAGCCCTTCCGCTTTTCGTTTATCCAGCCTTTCCAGTAATTTTGACGCTTTCCCGGCATTCTCTATTTGATCTGGGAGGATCCCCAGTTTTTCCAAGGCTTTCGCCTGCTTATCGGTCGGCGGTGCCATTTCCCATCCAAACGCCGGCACATAACCCGACAGGTCCTCGGCCTGGATAGACATTTCAAACTGCAGCGGATCCACCAGCCTTTTCTTCCGACGCTTCATCTCCGCCAGCTGCTTGGCCAGAGCTTCCTCCCGCTGTGCTACTACATCCTCAGCAGCGGCCTTTTCAGCCTCTTCCAGATTTTCTGTCATCTTCTTGGCTACCTCTTCGTTATCACAGATAAGGCTGGCCGGATGACACAATTCATGGCGTTCAGTATGCCACAAAAAATCCAGTAAGAGCAGATGATCTTTTCCGGGATTTAGCCGGGTGCCGCGGCCTACCATCTGGCAATACAGGCTGCGCACCTTTGTGGGCCTTAATACTACAATACAGTCCACACTAGGGCAGTCCCAGCCCTCTGTTAGAAGCATGGAGTTACACAAGACGTTGTAACGCCCAGATTCAAAGTCTGCCAGTATCTCTGCTCTGTCCTTGCTTTCGCCATTCACTTCCGCTGCACGGAATCCGTTTTCGTTCAGGATGTCCCTGAACTTCTGACTGGTCTTTACCAGGGGAAGGAACACCACGGTCTTCTTATCCACACAGTATTTCTGCATTTCCTCGGCAATCCCATGTAAATAAGGATCAAGCGCCGTACCAATATCGCTGGCTTTGAAATCTCCCGCCTGCACACCCACACCGCTCATATCAATCTTAAGTGGCAAGGTTAGAGCCTTGATCGGTGACAGGTATCCCTCTTTGATGGCCTTGGGTAACGTATACTCATAGGCCAAGGACTCAAACACCTGTCCCAGATTCCGCATATCCCCTCTATCCGGGGTTGCCGTCACCCCCAGCACCTGTGCATCCGGGAAGTGCTGCAGCACTCTCTGATAGCTATCCGAGATACAGTGATGCGCCTCGTCAACAATGATGGTATCAAAGTAATCGGCTGGGAACTGCCCCAGCCTCTTTTCTCTCATCAGTGTCTGCACTGAGCCTACCACAACTCGGAACCAGCTCTCTCGGCAGGATTCCTCTGCTTTCTCAACGGCACAACCAAGTCCTGTTGCTTTCGCTATTTTATCCGCTGCCTGCTCCAGGAGCTCTCCCCGGTGAGCCAGGATCAGTACCCGGTCACCGCGGCGCACACAGTCTTCAGTCACTTTGGCAAATACGATCGTCTTCCCGCAGCCTGTCGGCAGGACCAGAAGAGTGTTATGTATCCCATTTCCCCACTGCGAAAATATAGCTTCTTTGGCTTCTTGCTGATATGGTCTGAGTTCCATTTTAGAAATCACCTGCTTTATATTCTTTCTTCTGTTTCGGGAGCCACTTCTTAACATGGTTAAACTTTTTGGTAGGGTCATTTCTGTCGGATCGTGTTTCTATTGTCGCACGCCCTGTAGCTTGCGGCACCATCTGCCAGTTCATGCGTACTTTCCCATCGGTGTCCTCTGCTCCGATAGACAAGAAAAACTCCGCAAGCTTCCACTGCATCTTGTCATACAGGAGCAGGCTCTCGTTCATAACTGCAATGCCTTCCGGAGCATCAACCCGCACTTTTAAGAGCGCCCGGTTACACGGTGGTACTTTGTCGCTGCCTTCGTATCTGCCGCGCTCAAAACTCTCTATCGTGAAATCATAATCTCCATCCGGTAGCAGGACATATTCCGCCCCCTTTTCCACTTCTTCATCCCAACCAATCTCTTTTCCTCTATAATCTTCTGACATAAAAATATCCTCCTTTTTTAATCAAACGGTATTTCATACTTGCTTCTTATTTCTTTGATCACATCCAGGACCTTGGGCCAGGCTCCGATCAGGCAGCCCTCCACGAACTCATGCGGAAGGTTCTTAAAAGGTGTCCCTCGCGGGAAGAACCCTCTCTGGTACACTGCCTCCATCAACTCTTCATCTGACACGAGATTCGGATACATCAGATCTTGCAGGGCTTTAGGTATGTAATCGGGTAGACGGAAGGTCTCTGTCTGTGACATATCCGGTTCTGGCTCTTTTGGTGGCTCCGGCGCCGGTTTCGTTTCCTCAGCTTCAGGAATTTTCTGTCCTGTGTTGAAATCCTGTTTTTCATCTGCTGTCTTCGGGATATCCATAAACGATTCTTCCGGATGAATCTCTTCTTTCACCCGCGACTCTGTCTTTTTCTCCACCCCGGGCTGCTGTTCAATAATGTCTGCTATGACGGAATAAGAAAACTCACATTCTTCCGGCAAACCGTACCGGTTCTTTGCATCCCAGCAGGGATGGTGAGACGTATACATGACGCGCTTCCCTCCCTGCGCTTTATGTTTCTTTCCCTTGTCATCAACAGCAACCGAATAGGTTTTGTAATTACAGAACAGAAGCATGTCCGCCCATTCTTTTACCAATGGAGATGTCTGCGAAGAAGTTTTCTTTCCAAGTTTTAGCTCCCAACGATCATAGGAACCCAGCTCGTCTGGCTGTTCAAATTTCCTGATCTGTGCGTGAGCGGTCAATACTACGTTGATACCGGTCTCAACGACATCTTCCAAACGGTTCAGGAAGCGGCCAAACTCTTCTTTTGTATACACGTACCCATTCCCATAACCAAAATCTTCGATGCCGCTTTTATGATGTATCGCGCATATATGTTCTACGCAGAGCTGCTCTGCCCAATCTGTCGTATCGATGACCAGTGTTTTGCAGATACTGAGGTTCTTCTCTTTGACGTATTGGATCTCTTCCATAAGCATGTTCCAACTGGTAGGTCTTGGCAGCCTGGACACGTCCATATCTTTTGTACTTCCCTCGGTGTCGATAAACACAGGATCGGGGAACCGGCTGGCAAAAGTAGACTTGCCAATTCCTTCTGGGCCATATACAACGACCTTCTTTGCACACGTTATCTTTCCTCTTGTTATATCCATTAGAACTCTCCTTCCTTCCATGATACGGATCCACTTGGCTGCTGCGGTTCAGATATATCTTCAAAATCTGGCGCCTGCCCTTTCACGTACCCATCCTCAATGATAATGCTGCATTCATCCCCAGTGCTCACCCTGGTAGCGATTGCCTGCAGCCCTTCGGCCTCTAACCAGGTCCCGAACTCATGCAGGGTGTCCATATCCATCTGTTCCAGTTTATCCAGGAGTACGAACCCGCACTTTGGATTCAGTTTCCGGACAATAGCGGTGGATACCTTCAATCGGTCTGATCCGGACATGTTGTCCCATTTCTGCCCTCTGTAGACCAGCTCTCCGTCTTTGACGGATAACTCTGGAAGAGGCAGTTCGGCAGAGTCCAGAAGCTTTGTTTTCTCCTCCCGGGTCTTTTCAATTTTCTTTGTAAGTTCGGCATACTGATTCTTATATGTAAGCGCGTCTTCCTCCGCCTTATCTTTGTCTAAGTTTGCCCGTACCTTTCGGTTGATCTCTTCTATATTAGAGATGCTCTCTTCCAGTTCTGCTGTTGACTCGTCCTGGAGATCCTCTGCGTTCTTATTTGCCGTCTCGAGATCTGCCTCCAACTCCTTGAGTTTCTTTCTCTCATCGATCAAGCGGGCCTCCAAAACCTTTACTTCACCAAACTGGCGATTATAGTCCTGCTGGATCTGCTTCACTCTTTCCCGCTTTCTCTGGTTTTCTCCATTCCGAGCAAGAATTTCCTGTTGTTGTTTAATCAATTCAGAGGGAGAGATCAGCTCTTTTGGTGCATCCGGATAATACGGCTGTTCCTTGGCATACTTGTATTTCTGGTCTGCTATTTGTCCAATCGCCAGACGATGATTATAAGTGTCCTGCTCTTCTTGTTCTAAAACCGAAAGTTTTTCACCAACTCCAATGATCTGCAGCAGTGTCTGAGCTTTCTCTCTCCCGGATGATTCCATGAAGCGGGGCAGATCAAGAGCCAGTTGTTCCACAAAATCATTCAAGAGCTGTTGCCCTCCTTTGTTCCCTTCTGGATCCGTTACCTTTAAACTGCTGTTTTTTCCCCTTCTCTCCACGATCAGACCGTTATTCATAACGATATGTAAGTTGGGAGGAATAACTGAGCCATTGCGCTGCGCCTCTGAGGGACGGTATCTATCACCGCCCAGTGCCCATGCTATGGAATCCAAAACGGAGGTCTTCCCCTGATTGTTCTTACCTCCCACGATAGTCAATCCATTTGCAGAAGGCTCTATCTTAACTGCCTTAATCCGCTTGACATTCTCTATCTCAAACTTATTGATTTTAATGCTGTCCATCTGTCGCCCTCCTTACTACAAAAATGCTGGTATTTACCCGGAAAATTTCTAGTGCATCCTTCAATCCTCTTGTCCTACGATAAGCCTGTAAAGATGGAAGTTTTTTCTTCGCCTCTTCTGCGGTATCGTATGCGATCTGCATATTTTTCAGCTTTTTCGTTTCAAGGAAGGATTCCAGGGCTAATATTTCATCACTCTTCTGTCCTATTCTCCTTCGGTCCCTCTCTGGGACCATTATGTTATAACTTATATTCATTTCTTCTCCTTCCACATATATGACAAAGTTTAGATTATCCTGTGTAACAGTATCTATCAGTCTCAAGTCCTCCGTTCCCGGAATGACTCCATCAAGGCTAATGGTTTTGATTTTTTTGGCCTGCTTCCGATATTCGTTACTTACAGCCGAACGCATGTCTTGCATTGCAATAGTGGAAAATTCCCACTTGTGAAGCTCCGGGCGCTCAAACCATTTTTTGACTGATAATAAATACCGGAAAATCACAACATCATACCATTCATTTAATTCCAATTTACGCCGGCGCAAATAGTTCAGTACAAGCTCATGGTTGAGTTCGGCAAATCGCTGCTCCTCCAAAGTAAGAGGCGCATATTGTGTTCTTGCATGCACGGAGTATCACCCCCTATAATCATTTGACGTTTTTTCATTTTCCGGATATAATAAAGTTGTAAAGTTTACTAGAGCGCCCGAGCTTGCCGGCTCATGTGGGTGCTCTTTTTATTTTGCAAGTTGAAATATCTGCCGCAGCTGACCGATTGTCAGGACCATGGCGTCGTCACTGCTACCTGTGAGCATGTCTGCCAGCTGGCATTTCACGGACACGTAACCAAGTCCGTCGTTCTTCCACTCTTCCACCAGATTACCTGTCTCGGCCAGAAATCGTTGAAACTCTTCCTTGGTCATGATCGTTGCAACTTCCTTCATCTATCTCACCTCCTCTCGCATATTGCTACGCTGCCCATCACCTGCTATAATAATCTTGGGCATTATTATTATTCTCCCTGGGCGCCTGACCAGTCTTGTTTCGGTTGGGCGCCTTACCATATCCCCCGCAGCGTCGGCAGCGCCACCCACAGGGCA
>OBYA01000508.1_pt1 | contig 12213 bp, 10 predicted proteins | sample 1495461 | NCBI WGS metagenome assembly OBYA01 (sample SAMEA2580180, study PRJEB22360) | human gut metagenome | biome: human gut; feature: human-associated habitat; material: faeces | place: Denmark | collected 2008/2010 | reverse complement strand
CAGAGGAAGATATGTTTTTCTCATAGTGTTCATCCTTTCTTAGATAACACTATTTGACCACACATTATCCTTGAAATATATAGCAGAAATTTAATTTATTCCATACTAGTATCAAATGTTGATACAGGGTCTGGAAATCGTTGCCAGACATCCTATAGAAGAAGTTCCTGATACTGAATTCTCGTTGTGATTTTGTGCAAAACATAGAAAATAAAATCCTTTTCATACATTGCGTGTTTTATTTTGGATTTATAATGATTTTTCTGAGGAAAGACGTTATAATAGAAGCAGCAGTTATTATCATAAAAACAAAGGAGAAGTTTATTATGAAACAGGACATGATTGTAATTCTTGACCTGGGAAGTACCGAAAATACGGTAATTGCCCGTGATATCCGCAGCCTTGGTGTATACAGCGAGATTCATCCCCATGATATTACCCCGGACGAGCTGAAAGCTCTTGATAATGTAAAAGGAATTATTCTCAATGGTGGCGAGAACAGAATTGTAGATGGAAAGCCGGTAGTGATCCGTCCGGAGCTTTATGATCTGGGATATCCTATGATTTCTGTAGATTATCCGGAGTCCCAGTGCGATGTGAAGTTTGATAAGCTTCCGGATCAGGATACGCTGAAAAAATTTGTTTTTGAAACCTGTAAGGCAGAGCCGAACTGGAACATGAAGAACTTTATCGAAGATCAGGTAGAGCTGATCCGCAGACAGGTGGGCGATAAAAAAGTTCTTCTGGCTTTGTCAGGAGGCGTAGATTCTTCAGTTGTTGCAGCCCTTCTGATTAAAGCTATCGGTCAGCAGCTTGTATGCGTTCATGTAAACCATGGACTGATGCGTAAAAACGAGTCAGAAAGTGTTGTTCAGGTATTTCGTGATCAGCTTCACGCAAATCTTGTCTATGTAGATGCATCAGAACGTTTCCTTGGAAAACTGGAAAATGTTGCAGATCCTGAGGAAAAAAGAAAAATCATCGGTGGAGAATTTATCCGCGTATTTGAAGAAGAAGCAAGAAAGCTGGAAGGAATCGAATTCCTTGGACAGGGAACTATTTATCCGGATATCATCGAGAGCGGAACAAAGACAGCTAAATGCGTAAAATCTCATCACAATGTAGGAGGACTTCCGGAAGATCTTCAGTTTGAACTGGTAGAGCCGCTTGCACAGCTGTTTAAAGATGAGGTTCGCGCATGTGGATTAGAACTTGGACTGCCGGCAGAGATGGTTTACCGTCAGCCGTTCCCGGGACCGGGACTTGGCGTAAGATGCCTCGGTGCAATTACCCGTGACCGTCTGGAAGCACTGCGTGAATCTGATGCGATTCTTCGCGAAGAATTTGCCAAAACAGGACTGGATAAGAAAGTATGGCAGTATTTTACTGTAGTGCCGGATTTCAAGGCCGTTGGTGTAAGAGACAACGCAAGAAGCATGGGTTACATGGTTGTGATCAGAGCTGTCAATACCATTGATGCCATGACTGCATCCATTGAAAGAATCGATTATGATATTCTGGAAAGAATCTGCGCCAGAATTACAGCAGAGGTTCCAAGCGTCAGCAGAGTATGCTATGAGATTACACCGAAGCCGGTGGCAACGATAGAGTTTGAATAGTTGCTACATCTCTGGAAAGCCTTGATTTATAAGGCTTTCCAGAGATTTTTCTTTTTGTTGGCTACAGATTGGCTACATCTGCCATTTGGCTACTATCTGGGACTGTTGTTCCGTTGATAAGATTTTCAAGTTGTTGTGCGACTTCGGCTTGTTTGTTTGGATACAGATGACTGTAAGTATTTAAGGTTGTCTGTATTTTTTCATGTCCTAAACGGTCAGCAATCAGAAGTGGTTGGCATCCCATTTCAATTAAAAGGCTGGCATGGGAGTGCCGGAGATCATGCACACGAATCTTCTTTACACCGGATTTTTTACATCCTCTGAGCATTTCATGGTTCAGGAAATGTTTGGTGTAAGGGAAAAGTCTGTCGTTAGGCTGAATCTCATAACACTTATCCATATAGGTTTTCAAACAATCAGCAAGTGTTTGTGGTATCGTGATAACTCGGTTACTTTTTGGTGTTTTAGGTGCCCAGATAACATCTTTACCATTGATTCTCTGGAAGGTTTTGCTGATGGCGATGGTATTATTTTTCAAGTCAACATCAGCCGGTGTTAAAGCACACAGTTCGCCTACCCGCATTCCAGTATAGTACATGGTCATGAAGGCTGTATAAGAAGCTGGCTTATCCTGTACTGCTGTAATAAATTGTTCAAATTCTGCCTTTGTCCAGAACTGCATTTCTTCCGCATTGCTTTTTCCCATGCTCCCAGCCTTTGTGCATGGATTTTCCCGTAAATCATAATATTTCACTGCATAGTTGAACATAGCTGTAATCTGATTATTGATTGCTCTGAGGTAGGTCTGTGCATAAGGCTTCCCGTTCTTATCACGATAAGCAGTCAATCCGTTCTGCCATTTACGGATATCCTTTGGCGTAATCTCATTGATCGGGATTTTTCCGAATACTGGCAGGATTTTCTTATCTACCATATACCGCTTGCTGATGATGGTGGATTCTTTCAAACGGTGTTTCATATCTTCAAAATAAAGATCTACAAAATCCTGAAACAGCATACCCATATCTGCATTGGCTTTGTTGAGAAAGTCTCTTTCCCATTCCAGCGCTTCTTTTTTTGTGGTAAAACCACGTTTTTTCTTGTGGATGGTCTTTCCTGTGTAGTCTTTGACACGCACCTGTGACATCCATTTTCCAGTTGTATCTTTTGTTACTGACAATTACATCATTCCTTTCATAAGAGTTTTCAACTCGTCTTATGTAGGTTTACTTGCCAGAAAAAAGTGCATTCCTTCTTTTTAACCGTTCCTCAGTATCGAGATTTTCCGGTTCTTCTATCTCTACTCCCTGTGAAGCATAGTAGGCAAGGGTTTTATCCTTCCAATCCTCATAGGCATCTTTAGCCATGCAATATTGTTGAAAAGATTCCCTGTTGTTTTCCCATTCCTCGAGGAACAGACACATATCTGCATTTTGCTCGGCAGATTTATCTTTTCCATCAAAAGTAATGGAACATTGCCAGCCATCATGGTGGGGTGGTCTTTTTGTTTCTATGGAAAAGTGCAGTCCGCTGATTTTTTCCAGTTGAAACAAACATTCCATAACATCAGAGAGACAGTCAAATTTGAAATCCCCTGTCTGATGTCCGAGAAGATAGGTAGAAGTAGTATCAAGCACCTTAGCCAGTTCATTGACCATTGCGATTGACACTTCAATTTCCCCACTTTCATATTTTTGAATAGTACGGAGAGATTTTCCAAGAAGGGTTGCTAAATCTTTCTGGTTGTACCCTCTTTTTTTTCGTAGTGTTTTAATTCGTTCTCCTATTGTTGAAACTTCCATTTCGTTCATTTTTTATTCACCTCATGGATAATATAACATGAAATAAAACGAATTGCAAGTGCGTATTATTGAAAATATGTGTTGACAAATACGAAAAAGAAACGTATGATATAAATGCGAATTAAAAGTGCATATTAAAAACGTATTAAATAATAAATGTGAAGTAAAGGCGTATTGTAATAGCACTTTGGATAGATAGAAAGTAGAAAAAGGAGGAGATTGTATGCAGATTAATGTATCTTATATTACCGCAAATGACATTATGAAGATTCTCGGGGTTGGGAGAAGCAAAGCCTATGAAATTGTGCGGGTAATGAATGAAGAACTGGAAAATGCCGGATATAACATCATCAAGGGGAAAGTTCCGGTCAGGTATTTCCAGAAAAAATATTATGGATGTGAGATGAAAATGGAATGAATATCTTTCAGACAGTAAAAGAAAATGTAACTGCAAGGCAAGCAGCCGAACAGTATGGATTAAAAGTAAATAAAAATGGGATGATCTGTTGCCCCTTTCATGATGACAGGCATCCCAGTATGAAAGTAGACAAAGGCTTTTGCTGTTTTGCCTGTGGTGCGAAAGGGGATGTGATCACGTTTGTGGCAGATTTCTTTCATATTGTACCATTGGAAGCAGCAAAGAAACTGGCAGAAGATTTTCGGATACCGATTTTTACGGATAGCTCAAAGAAAAGGAATACCAGTAAGAAGAAAGAAAAACCGAAAAGAACGTTGTACCAGACCGAAAAGAAATTTGAAGAATGGGAACGGGAAAGTATCCGCATTTTATCGGATTATCTTCATCTGCTGGAAGAATGGAAAGTGAGCCATGCACCTAAAATGCCAGACGAAGAATGGAAAGCAGAATTTATAGAAGCCTGTCAGCAGACAGAAAAGATAAATTACCATCTGGATTTACTGGTGTTTGGAGAGTTACAGGACAGAATTGAATTTTTATTGGATAGTGGGAAGGATGTGAAAAGAATTGAAGAACGAATGGAAGAATATAGACGAAACAACAAGGAACAGACTGGAAGAAGCATTGGATCAGAGGGAAATGAACTTTAAAGAGTACTCTCAGGAATGGTTTGAGGATGGGCAGATTGATGAGGTGGCATTTTGTGAAAATTTCCTGCAAAGAATGCCATTGAAATGTATCAACGGTATCTTTTTCAGTTATGATGGAATGCTGCCAGATGGCGAAGTGGAAAAAGAAATTTACAGAATGGTAAAACCGGTTCTTACGAAAGGGATTTCCAAGAAAGTAAAACAGCTTTTGGAGGTTCTTAAACTGGAAGCCTATTCAGAAGAACTTCCGGTGCAGATGGATCGCATTCATGTGAAGAATGGAACTTACTTTTTGAGTGGCAGTTTTACAGAGATGAAGGAATTTTGTCTGAACCGCTTGCCTGTAAATTATGAAATGAAAGAAGCAAAGCCGGAACGGTGGCTGAAATTTCTTTCAGAACTGTTGGAGGAAGATGATATTCCTACCTTGCAGGAATATATGGGATATTGCTTAATTCCATCTAATAAGGCACAGAAGTTATTGATTATCTTAGGAAAAGGCGGAGAGGGAAAATCACGTATCGGTCTGGTTATGAGAAAAATCCTCGGAACGAATATGAATGTAAGCAATATTCAGAAAGTAGAACATAACCGTTTCGCAAGGGCGGATTTGGAATACCGGCTTTTAATGGTGGATGATGATATGAAATTGGAAGCCTTGAAAGACACCAACTATATTAAAACCATAGTTACTCTGGAGGATAAGATGGATTTGGAAAGGAAGTCAAAGCAGAGCGTACAGGGGAATTTATATGTCAGATTTCTCTGCTTTGGAAACGGAAGTCTGAGTGCTTTGCATGACCGTTCCTATGGATTTTACCGAAGACAGATTATTCTTACAGTCAAAGATGTTCCGGCGGACAGAGTAGATGATCCTTATCTGATTGAGAAACTGCAAAGAGAAGCGGATGATATATTCCTTTGGTGTTTGCATGGATTGAAACGATTACTGAAAAATGAATATCGCTTTACCATCAGCGAACGTGCAAAGAAGAATCTACACGAAGCTATGGAATCTGGAAATAATATTATCGCTTTTATGCAGTCAGCGGGGTATATCCGTTTGGAAGAAAATACAACAGCAACTTCTAAAAATTTATATCAGGCATACTGCCGCTGGTGTGAAGACAATACAGAAAAACCTATGAGTGCAAAAAGTTTTTCGGGGTACTTAAAAGAAAATGAAAAGAAATATCACATTCATTATTCGACGAATATTCCCTCAGACAATGGGAAAAATGCCAGAGGATTTCAGGGAATCCATACGCAGATACGCATAGATAACTATCGTTGATACAGATAAAAAAGAATTTTCCAAAGAAGCGTATATGCGTATATCTTTAGGAAAATCAAGGGATTACAGGTTTCTGAAAAGTGTGGAAAATACGTTTATACGCTTATACATGTAATTTTTGAATTTATTTTATTTTTAGCAGAAGGGAGTGTTACAGAAGTTAAAGCAGCCCAGATATGGGCAAATCAAAAGGGCGGATACGCCCATAAATGAAATCGCAAGTCTGAGCAATAATCAGATGATGTAATACAAAAACAGCCCTCGGCGATTGAGAGCGAAATACACCCATCGCACAAACCTACGGTTTATACTCTGTGTATTTCGCTCTGCGAGGCTTATGCCGGACACGGCAATCAGTTCGTAAACAGGTGCCTATGCACCTACTCACAATAAAATCGACGAGAGCTGGGAAAGGAGGATGCTTATAGGCAGACATTCATTTATTAGACAAAGTAAGCTGTCCAATGTGGCAGGAAGGATTGATTATATCTCCAATCCGAAACGACAGGAATATCTCTATGCGACTTACCAGACAGAAGGAGCAAAACCAGAGTTTTGGAAAAATCTTGCAAGAGAAAATCAGTTGGATTTTAAGGCGAGTGGTTCATCAGGGAAATGTATCGAGGGGCGTGAGTTCATCATAGCACTTCCTGAAACTTTTGTTCAGTACAGGGCAGATGATGTGGTAAGAGTTTTTACGGAAACTTTCCATAAAAGATATGGTGTGGAGTGCAGCGTAGCCCTTCATCACAACAAGACAAAGACGAATTATCACATCCATCTGATATTCAGCGAACGGAAAATGTTGGAGCAGCCTGAAGTGAAGATTGCCACCCGAAATATGTTTTATGATGAGCAGGGAAAGCATAGACGTACAAAGAAAGCGGTTTTAAACGAGCAGGGCAATCTTCGGGCGGGGTGCAGCATTATCTCGAAAGGGGAAGTTTATGAAAGTCATATCTTCACAAAAAAAGAGGAATGGTTTAAGGACAAATCATTTACTAAAGAAGTGAAGGAACTGTTTACGGATACAATTAACTGCTATGTGAAAGAAGAATCAGAAAAACTTTCTGTATTCCAGCAGGGAGGTGTTTATCTGGCAACGAAGAAAATCGGAAAGAACAATCCGAAGGCAGAGGAGATAAAGGCAGACAATGCGGCAAGGCAGGAATGGAATCGGACAGTTGATGTGGCATTAGTCGAGGGTGTTCCTGAAAAGGATATTTTGAAAATCAAGCAGGAAAAAATCACAGACAAAACGCTGCAATCTATCAGGACATACGGTTGGCTGCCGGATATGTTTCGTCAGATTATCCGAGGGGCGAAAGACTTTTTACAGGAGGTAATTTTCAAATTTAAACTACCGCCTAAACCTGTACCTAAGATTGACTTGCAGGAATGGAAAGATATGCAGAAACTCATGTATGAATTGCAGAGACAGTCTATGGAGATAAAACGCACACAACAGGATATTTCTTCTTTGAAAAAGCAACTGTCAGAGTTACGAGGACTATTTAAAGGCAAAGAGCGAAAATTTTTGGAGGGGAAAATTGAACTGTTAGAGGATTTGGAAAAGCGTCTGCACAAGAGTTTGGAACAGATAGTAAAACGGGAAGGCTATCCCAATGTGCAAGCCTTTCAGAAGGTTTATAACAAGGCAGAAGAATTGATTATAGAATACAACGAAGAACTAAGGGTATGGAAAAATCAGACGGAACAGAAGAAAGAGAAACCGTTAGAACAGCCGAAAAAAGCGAGTGTACTGGAAAAGCTGCACCGCTATCAGCAGGAAGGCAGACAGCAGCCGAAACGGTCAGTCAAGAAAAAATCTATGGATAGAGAACGATAAGAAAGGTGGAAACGATTATGAAGAAAACGATATTTGAAGAAATGGGCGGCACTTATATCAGACATGGGGATTATCTTATCCCCTGTCTTACCTTGCCGGAGGAAGAACAGAGGTTTGTAGGTGTATGGGGACAAAGGCATTTACGCTATCTGAAAGAATATCGCAGAGGGACATATTTGAGTCTGCTTACAAATGGAAGGTTGAATGATTATCTGGCTGATATAGAAGAACAGGCACAGGAACGCTTTGAAAGGATTGTAAAGCAGATGAAACAGGCACAGGGGATCACGGAACAGTTAAAGGCAGAAAATCAGATGGAATGGGTAGGGATGATGAACAATATACAAACGTGCGCAAGGGAGATTGTGGATAAAGAAATGATTTATCAATAGAGAAGGGGATATGGTGGAAAGCAAGTCTGAAAACGGCGTGATTTTTACTTTACAATGAAGGTAGTTGCTGCATAAAAGAAAAAACAGTAGTTTAGTGTGAAACAATAATAGGGATATGTGATGGACAAGCGGAATATTGTGACGATATAAAAAATCTTAAGGAAATAGCGTATTGACATATATAAGAGAATTGTAAGTGGATAGTAAGTGTATTCTTAAACTTTATATGTGAATATATGTCTAAAATATAGAAAAAAAGTCCAACAAAGTCTATACTTTTATGTAATGATTTAGTACAATGAATACATGGAGGATAGCAATATGGAAGATGAATTATATACAATTGTTCAAGCAGCAGAATATTTAAAGGTATGTGATAAAACAGTAAGGCGGTTGATTAAGAAAAAGTTGCTTTGTGCATCTAAAGTTGGTGGTTCTTGGAGAATTAAATTTTCTGAAATAGAAAGATATCTAAAAAATACACAAAATGGTACGGAGGAATAAATATGAGTGAGGAATTGTTGCAAACAACCCCTTTTTGGATAGGGCGGTATGCGTATTATCGTCTTGGAAGTACCACGTTAAATCAGTTAAAAAAAGCTAAGATTGTTGCAAAGATCTCAAAAAATGTAGGGGATAAAAAGCCTGATGGATTAATTGTATTACCAGGAGGAATAGTTAAAGCTGTTATAGAGTATAAACAACCTAAAGAATTGGCAAGTAAGAGGCAAATTGAGAAGGCAATACAGCAAGAATTAAAGGTTGCAAAATCTTTATGTAAACTATTGATTGTAAGTGATGGAACTAAAACTTTTTGGATTAATGCATTGAATGGTGAATATATTAAGAGTAATGGCAAAGATGTTGGATTAGTGTTTGATGCAGGAAGAATTGTCGCAGATAGTTATTCAATTGAAGAAAAAATTGATTTGGAGAATCTTATTGATCAAGCAGAGTTTTCATTAACTGATGACAACAATGAATTGCTAGAGCCAGAGATTCTTGATCCGACACCTTTGGCTAGAGAAGTATGGCAAAAAATATGGATTAATACAGGAAAAGAGCCAGAAAAATGTTTATATAATGTTGTTGAAATATTTGTATTCAAATTTTTGAGTGACATAGGAGTTTTAGATTCATATACAAATTTTAATAGTGTATATGATCGAAAAGATAAAACAGATAATCTCCAAGCGTTGAAATACTATGCAGATGTATGTAGAAAAAAGATTAAAAATGAGATGTTCCCTAAAGGTGAAGATGGAACAACTATTTTTAATGGAACAATTTTTGTTAATGAAAAGGGTGAAGCCAATCCAGCACAGGCGGAATTGTTTGGAGAAGTTTTGGAGAGCTTTCAGCATTATGATGAGAAAAATGGATCATTCCGATATGTAACAAAAGAATTTAAGACTAGATTGTATGAAACGTTTCTCAGACAAAGTGCAGGTGTAAAAAAATTAGGACAATATTTTACACCAAGAAATGTTGTACAAGCAATGGTTAGAATGTCTTCAGCGAAATCATTAAAAAAAGGTGCAAGAATTTGTGATCCATTTTGTGGTGTTGGCGGATTTCTGCTCGAAGCAATTGTGGAGAATGAGAATATCTTTAAAGAATTTGAACCTCGAAATGGAGTGATTTCACCGAAAATCACATTATTAGGATTTGATAAAGGTACAGATGAAAAAGATGATGAAAGAACAATTATATTGGCTAAAGCTAATATGTTAATCTATTTTTCGGATTTACTGGCAAAATACCATACACAAACACATTTGAATTCTTTTTCAAACAATGCATTTAATAGTGTATTTCATTTATTAAAATCGAATTTAGGAACATTTGAAAAAATTTCAGAAGATAAATTCGATTTGATATTAACGAATCCACCATATGTTACAAATAGTTCAGCTAATATAAAACAAGCAGCGGCAGCTATATTAGATGAGAAAAAGAAACCTTATTACAGTGTTAAAGGTAGAGGAGTAGAAACATTAGCAATTCAGTGGATAATAAGAAATCTAGTTGACGGTGGTGAAGCATGGGTAGTTGTACCTGATGGGTTGATGACTCAGAAAAATGTTTTGACTTATATGAAGAATGAATGCATAGTTAATGCTGTGATTTCGTTACCTAAAAATACGTTTTATGCTACTCCTAAAAAAACATACATTTTATCGTTGACAAAGAAAGGAAGGGTAGAAAAACAAAGCAGTTCAGTTTTTACATATGTGGTAGGTGAAATAGGAGAAACTAGAGACACCAAACGATTTATAAAAGATGAACGTGGCGAACCAATTCGAAATGACTTAGATGATTGTACACAACAATTTATTGCATATAAAAGTGGGATAAGTATTGGTAAATCAACGAGATCAAAGATAATAAAGTTTGATGAATTTGATACATATTCGGATTGGCTTATTGAGAAAAAACTGACAGAAGAGGAAAAAATAGAAATTGGATTAGTCAAACCAGAGAAAAAAGTGTCAGAAGGCGAGTTCGTTGAGACGTTGACCAATGTTAATAAATATTTAAAAGGTGTGATTAAAAAAGGATTGCCAAAAGTCGAAAAGAAACATAATTTTGTAGAAAAGACATTAAAAACATATTTTGAATTTCCGACCATTAAAGGATTAACTGAAAAATATATTAGAAATAACCCGGGGAATATTCCTGTATATGGAGGACGACAATTTGAAGATCCAGTTGGTTGTATAGCGGATAATTTGCCAAATGTAAAATATTTTGAAAATTGTTTGGCATGGAACAGAGAGGGATCTGTTGGTTATGTATTTTATCATGATCACAAATTTACTACTAATGATCATCATCGTCCAATGGTATTAAAGGAGGAATATGAAGGAAAAATTAGTTTGAGATATGTTCGTGCTATTCTACAAAAAGAATTATTATCTTCAGATTTATTTGAATGGAGTAAAACTGCAAGTAAAGAAAAAATACGTGCAATAAAATTATCTTTTCCTGTTGACGAAAAAGGTGAGTTGGATTTTATAACACAGGAAAGAATAGCGGATAGATTGGAGGAATATGATAAAATTTTACATAAACTACAATCAGAAGTAAATATGGTATGCGAATCTGTATTGGATATTTATTCTGTATAATTAGGATAAATATTGACAGAAAAAAATACAAAACTTAAACAAAAACATCTAAGTTCAACAACGGATATGCTGAGTTTGAATAAAATATATAAAAGGAGCATAAAATTTTAACAGAAAGCATTATTGACTTTCTTCTTTGTACTTGTTAGTATATTAGTACAAAGAAAGTTTACCACTGACCGATATGTGGTATATAAATGGTCGGGTTGAAAGTTTACCGCTGACCGATATGCGGTATATAAATGGTTGGGTTGAAAGTTTAGTCCTTCGCCGAAAGGCGAGGGACTTTTTCCATATTTCCACAGAGAGGATGGAACGAATGAAGAAAACAGGGTTTTATATCATAAAGGACAGATTTTTTGAAGATATGCCAGATCCGTATCTTAAGGGGAATAAAGTACAGTTTACAAGGGACTACACAGGGTAGGTATCTGACGGGAGGGGTGCCGCCAGTCAGATTTTCCATGTGATGTTCAAGCTGTCGCTTGTGGCGGCTATGGTGGTGATCATCAAATCCACCACACGCCGCTTGTCATCAAAAGATACATTCTCCCAGGTATCGAGGTAGCCGGAAATCTGGCTGACCTGTTCCGGGCTGATGGCCTCCACAGTCAACTCCGCTATCCTTGCCAGAAGTTCCTGCTTGCGCCCGTCCAGTTCCGCTATCTTCACATTCACATAGGAGAACAGGACATTGTTTGCCCCCGTCAGACTGTCCACCAGCTTTTCAATCTCGCTGTCTACATGGGCAAGTTCCACTTGCAGGGCGGTGATTTTCGGGTTTGCCTTTGCCGCTTTCTTTTTTCCTGTCAGCGTCTTGTAGCTTGCCAGCTTCTTTACCATCTGCTGATAAACAACCGCTTCCAGTTCCGAAGTGATGATTTTCCCACAGCCAGGACAGCTTTTATTGTCCAGCCGTTTCGTGCAGCGGAGATACTGTTTGCCGGAGGGATTGTAGATACTCATAAGAGCATACCCGCAATTCCCGCACTTGATTTTTCCTGCCAGCCATGTGTGGGTGGCTTTCCGGGCAGACTGGATTTTCATGTTGTTCATCA
>OBYA01000504.1_pt1 | contig 12352 bp, 11 predicted proteins | sample 1495461 | NCBI WGS metagenome assembly OBYA01 (sample SAMEA2580180, study PRJEB22360) | human gut metagenome | biome: human gut; feature: human-associated habitat; material: faeces | place: Denmark | collected 2008/2010 | reverse complement strand
GGCAGTTACTGCAAGTGAATCATACATTGATTCAAGATTTCTTCTGGAGTCGCAAGAGTGAATCAAGTGTTGATTCGCTCTCGGAATAAAGGCTGTTTTCTGTGAGTGAATCAGAACTGATTAACTTTTGCGTCCTGCTCTCTGAATAGTGAATCAGATTTGATTCACTACAACAAAAATGATAAAACATTTTGCGCGGGCGGCCCACGCGCAAGTAAGCAAATGTTACTTGCAAATAAGATTTTCAGCATAAAAGGCTGCTGTATAGCAGTTCTTAGGTTGCCTCATGGGGTTCATATAGAAACCTCCTTGCTTAAATTTACATCATATCTGTTGTATTGATAATACACCAGCACAGTATTCTTGTCAATGATTTTACATATATGTTATTAAATTGTTGATTTTTCTCGCTAATGTGGTATAATGACAGCATAAAATAACGAACGAGGTCATCCCATGAAAATCGGAGAAAAAATCAAACGCGTCCGTCTGCATCGTCACATGAAGCAGCGTGAATTAGGTGAACTGGTCGGCTTTACGGATGGTGCTGCCAACCGTATCGCACAATATGAATCAGGTTTTCGCGTTCCGAAAGAGGATATGGTAAAAAAAATAGCAGCGGCACTCAATGTGGCTGAGTGCGCACTGCTTGAACCGGATACCGGCAATCTGGAAGGTATTATGGAAACGCTGTTTTGGTTGGATGAGGATATGCCGGATGTCCTCAGATGCTCATTGACTATGCCATTCGACAAGATTCAGGCTGAGGCAGACAGCAATATAGTCCCCATCATTCATACAAACGCAAGAACCTCTCCGTTCAACGCGCAGCCCACAATGCTCTGGTCTGAGAACGACTTGCTTAACTGCCTGTTTAACACCTACGCAGTAATGCAGTACAGATATCATACGGGCAAGATCACACATGAAAAGTATTTTGAGTGGAAGTTGCAATGGTCTTTTGGCTCAACGATTACGCACTCTTCTCCCTTACCTAAAGATATTGACGCATTGCTCCAAAACTCAAACGAGGATTAATCCCTCTCTCGGCACAATTTCATTAGTTCGCATATTTTTATAGCAAAACAGCACCATGCAATTCAAAATGCCACTATATTGGCGTTTGAATTACACGGTGCCACTATTTTATAAGGAGTTTCACTCCACTCCCAGCGCCCTAAACACAGCCCCGTTCTGGTGAAGGAAACCAGAACGGGGCTGTGTTGATGAAGGAGAAACGAAGGGAATATCCAGTTACAGGTTCAGTTCAAACTGTTCCACAGTAATGGTTGCCTGACCGTCTGCGGCAAAGGTGATGCCATCGGCGGATTGCGGGGTGTAGATCCACGCGGTCATCGTCTGCTCGCCATCGTTGACAAAGACCTCCACGCTGTTTTTATCCAGCAGGATGCGAAGCTTGAGTGCGCCGTTTTGGCTGCGCACCTTGCAGCTGCGGGTATGCACAATATCGGCGCGGGAACCGGCACAGCTGCGATCCAGCGTCAGCAGCGAGGTGTAGGGGTCATAGGTCAGGCAGGTGTGATACGCTGCATCGGCTGCCAGCTTGACGGTAAAGCTGCGGTATTCGCCCGCTGCCACGGTGACGCTCAGGTCGGCAATGCGCCCGCCGATGCCAGCCAGCGCCGTTTCATTCTGTACAGTCACATCTTCGTGCAGAGTGCGCTTACCGTGGGCGGCATCCAGCTCCCGAACCGGGGTCTGCACAATGCGCCCATCCTTCAGGTGCAGTTCGCGCGGGCAGATGGTCTGCCCGAACCACTTGCATCCCTGCGGCTTATCCTCGGTGTCCGACCAGGTTTGCAGCCACGCCGTCATCAGGCGGCGCCCATCGGGTGCCTGTGTGGTTTGGGTGGCGTAAAAGTCGATGCCACCGTCCACCAGCTGCACCTGTTCGCGGGTAAAGGTATGGGTTTTCTCATCATAACTGCCGACAAATGCGATCACATTGTGTCCGTTGTGGAACTCACCGGACGGACGCATTTCCATCGGTCCGACCATCAGTACATGCTTGCCGTCCAGCGGGAAAAAGTCCGGGCACTCCCACATTTTGCCGTACACGTTGTTGTTGCGCGCCAGCACGGTAACAAAATGCCAGTCGAAACCGTCCTTGCTTTGGAACAGTACGGCTGCACCGCTGCCGTCCTCGGTCAGGGCAACGGTCACGGCAGAGTAGGTGCCGTCAGCTTCGCGCCAAATCTTCGGGTCACGGAAGTCGAATTTGCTGTATCCTTCAGGCAAATCTTTCTGGGTCAGCACCGGGTTGCAGGCAGGTTTTTCGTAATCCAATCCATCGCCCACAGCAACGCTCTGGGTCTGAATATCCCGCATTTCACCATTCGGCTGTTTTTCAGAAACCACGCTGGTGTACATTAAGAGCTGACGGCCGTCGTCCATTTCGGTGGCCGAGCCGGAGAAGCAGCCGGGGCCGTTATCAGACGGAGAATCCGGAGCAATGGCGCAGGGCAGATACTCCCAATGCAGCAAGTCTGTGCTGACCGCGTGTCCCCAGTGCATCGGACCCCATTGTGTTGCGTAGGGGTTGTACTGGTAAAACAGGTGATATTTCCCATGATAGAAGGAAAAGCCGTTCGGGTCATTCATCCAGCCCACATAAGGGGTCAAGTGGTAGGCAGGGCGCTCTGCCGCAGAAATGGCAGCGCTGTGCTCTTCCTCGTAATCGCGTGCTTTCTGCAAAATTGTACTGCTCATGGATTCCTCCTGGTGTAACTTATTGCTTTGCGTAATAGGCGTCAAGATACTTCTGCATAATCGCCAGATAGTCAGACAATCCGTAGGCTTCCAGTTTGTCGAGGTACTCATTCCACTCAGCATCGGTAGTACCGTTCATGATCCAGTTTGCCTTCTGGGTGTTCATGTAGGTTTGGAGATCTGCCTGAAGGTTGGAAACCTGCTCGGTGTCCTCGGTGCTCATAAAAACATTGGGGTAAACATACTTTTTGTTCATATCCGGGGTGTAAATATCCTTGATCCAGTCCAAACGGTACTGTGCATCGTCCGGGCAGGTGACATAAACGCCGTAGTAATCATCCAGAACCGCCAGAGGACCGCCGACACACTGTGCTTCGCGGACTTCAACGGGGGACGCATCGCCGAGGGGGGCGTGCTTCAGCATCGGCTCGCCCTTATCGTTCGTGGACATTTCAAAGATATTGAAACCGGTTTCATCGCCGTAGGTACCCCAGTTGTTCTGGGGAGACTGCAGAGGTGCATACATCTGGTCGAGCCAGGCGCAAACCAGCGCGGGGTTCGATGCCTTGGCGGTGACAACACACTTGCCGCGCCCAAAGCCGCTGGTGAAGGAACCGTTCTGCGGGGTGATATTGCGGGTATCGGCAGTCAGTGCGGGCAGGGGTTCCCAATCGGTCAGGTTGTCGATGTTGGCAACATCCCAGCTAAAGCAGACGCCATAGCGACCGGCCTTGCCTTTAGAAACATAGGTGGACCATTCCTGCGTAAAGCATTCGGGGTCAATGAGGTTTTCAGAATACAGCTTGTGCAGCCAGTCAAGACCTTCACGGTAGCCCTGCTGAGTGGCCGCGCAGATAACCTTCAGGTCATCCGTGACGGCAATGTGGCGATCCTTATCGGCATCACCATAGCCCTCACCAAAGCCGTTGATCAGGATGCTGGGATCCTGGTCACCGTTGTTGACAATGCAGGACATCGGGATGATATCACCCTCAATGCCAAACTCACTCTTAATGGCATCCGCGTTGTCGCGGAAAGCGATCAGTACCTGCTCAAATTCATCTACCGTCGTCGGCATCTCCAGACCCAGGAAATCCAGCCACTTCTTGTTGATGAAGCTCATATTTCCCACCGTTTGGATCGCCGTCTTTTCAGAGCCCAACTGCTCGATCCACGGCAACGCCCAGATATGTCCCTCGGAATCTGTACACATGGTACGGTACTCCGGGTACATCTCAAAAACCTTCTTGAGGTTGGGCATATTGTTGTCGATGTAGTCCTCCAGATTGACAATAACGCCCTGATCTGCGTAGCGCAGCAGGTCACTGTCGCTGAAATCTGCCGTAAAGACAAAATCCGTCAGAGTGCTGGGGTTGGACATATTCAGGGTAATTTTATCGCTCCACTGGTCAGCCTGAATAGCCGTCCAGTCGATATGTACATTGGTGGCTTCCTCAAGACGTTTGAAAATGGTACGGTTGTTCGGATCGGATTCACTGCCGACCGGATAGCTTGTCATACCGGTAAAGGTTACCTGCTCCGCCAGAGGAAACGAAACGGCACCGGTAACATCTACATTGGCACCCGAATCTTTTCCGCCTCCGGCACCGCCGCCGCAGGCGGCCAGCATCATAACGGCGCTCGCCAAAGCGCCCATTTTGAGGAAATTGCAGCGTGAAATCAATTTTTTCATTGCGTTTTTCTCCTTTTTTAATATTGCGGCCGGGACATCCCGGTCGAGTTTTCCTAACAATCAGCCCTTGACGGAGCCCGCCATAATGCCTGCATCAAAATACTTTTGGAAGAAGGGATACATGACCAGCAGCGGCAGGCTGGAAATGATAATGGTTGCATACTTGAGCAACTCGGCCATTTTTGCGCGTTCAGCCGTGCTTTGAATATCGGCAATCATACCGGATTCGGGCTGGCTTTGGATCAGGATAGAGCGCAGCACCAACTGCAGGGGCTGTTTGGAGGCACTGTTCAGGTAGATCATCGCGTCAAAATAGCTGTTCCACATAGCGACAAACTGCCAAAGAGCAAGCACCGCCACTACCGGCATACAAACCGGCAGCAAGATATTAAAGAAGTAGCGCATTTCGCTAGCGCCATCCACATCGGCTGCCTCACGAAGCTCACGCGGGATCCCCTGATAGTAGGTACGGGCAATGATCATATTCCAGACGCTGAATGCACCCGGCAGGATAACCGCCCACATGGAATCCAGCAGACCGATATTGTTGATGAGCAGGTAGGTAGGGATCAGACCGCCGTTGAAAAACATCGTGATAACGAATAAGGTGTTGAAGAATTTCTTGCCCTTGAAGTCCGGCAGCGACATCGGATAGGCTGCCAGCATCGTTACGGCAACGGAAATGACGGTAAATATAACCGAATAAAGAACAGCGTTTTTGAAGCCGACCCATATCTGTTTGTCCGAGATGACGCGCTCATAAGCATCCAGGCTCCATTTGCTGAAGTCAAAGGAAATGCCCTTGTTTTGCAATGTGACGGGATCCATGAACGAAGCGATCACAATGTAAACCATCGGCACAATAATGGCGATGAGAAACACAGCCAACAGTGCATAGCCGCAGTAGAGGATGGCTTTGTCTTGTTTGGTATAGATCTGCATTCCCGACTTTTTCTTAGACATAGCGGACACCTCCTTACAAGCCTTGCCCATCGTTCATCTTGGCAACGACTTTGTTTACAGCGATAAGCAATATGACATTGATAATCGTGTTGAACAGACCGACTGCTGTTGAAAAGCTGTAATCACCGTCTAACAGACCTTTTTTATATACATAAGTGGCGATGATTTCTGCCGAATCCAGGTTCAGATCCGTTTGCAGGGCGTAGGCTTTTTCAAAGCCGATGCTCATAATGTTGCCTGCCTGCAGGATGAACTGAATCACGACCATATCCTTGATGGCGGGCCATTCAACGGTTCGTATTTGCTGAATCAGGTTCGCGCCGTCCAGCATGGCGGCTTCTTTCAGCTCCTGGCTGGCGTTGGAAAGCGCGGCTGTGTACATAATGGAGGACCAACCTGCGCCCTGCCAGATTCCGCTGATGATGTAAATCGGGCGGAAAGCCTCCGGCAATGTCATAAAGTTGATGCCGGTATGAAACAGCCCATTTACAGGACCTGTGACAGACAGCAGAACGCGCACGATACCACATAGCACGATCACGGAAATAAAGTTGGGCATATACAGGACAAGCTGTACCTTCTGCTTGATCTTATTGCTTTTAATGCGGTTGAGCAGGAAGGCCAACAAAATCGGAATGGGGAAGCCCCACAGCAAGCCATAGACGCTCAGTTTCAAGGTGTTGATCAAATACCGCATGAAATCCGGCGAGGACAGGAACCGCGTAAAGTTCTTGAACCCGACCCATTCGCTGCCCCAGATGCCCTTGAACGGGTTGTATTTTTGGAAGGCGATCAGTACGCCGCCCATAGGAATGTAGCGGAATACAAGGGTCAGCAATACAGCCGGCATCAGAAATAGCAGGTAGAGCTGCCAATGACGCTTAATGTACACCCATGTATTATGCAGTTTACGGTCAACCGCCATGACCGCGCTTTGGGGTGCAACTGACTTTGGTTTCATGAATCATTCTCCTCCTTTTTGATTTCATTGTACCGTTTCTTCTTTGTTTTACATTTGCACAACATGTTCTGCTCAGACCCCCTTGAATGGTGCATTTGTAAAACCCTGTGATTTATTTATACCATCACCAATCGCAAAAGTCAATGGCGTTTTCCTCGTTTTTAAGCGAATTACGGTACATTCGTGCAGCTGCACAAAAACCGGTGCGCGCGAATGTGCAATATGCTGATTTGCGTTTTTACATTTGACTAATTTGTGCATATGCACTATACTGGTATCAGAAACACAGGAATTTCCCGGACGGAGATACCTACAGAATATAGTAAAGTACATTTCTTACTTATAGAGTGTACAGAATCGAGGCAGGCCATGTCTACCAAAGTCACCATTCAGGATATTGCCAACGAGCTTCAGCTCTCCCGCAATACGGTTTCCAAGGCTATCAATAACACCGGCGTTCTGGCCGATGCCACACGGGAGAAGATCCTGCGCAAGGCTGCCGAAATGGGATACAAGCAATTTTCCTACCTTCCGGTATTTGATGGGAACAGCAACGCCGGGGATGCTTCCATTCTCCCCGTCGATAAGCGGGAAATTGCCATACTGACAACCCGTTTTTTGAATAACTCCCACTTTGCCGCAATGATGTTGGATCGCTTTCAATCAGAGCTTCAGCATCTTCACGCCTGTATGACGATCCACCGCATTTCGCCCGCTGAGCTGGCTGCAAAGGAGCTGCCGTCTTCCTTAAACACAGAGCACACGGCAGGCATCATCTGCTTTGAAGTATTTGACTACGATTACGCCCAGATGCTTTGTACGCTGGGCATTCCGCTTCTTTTTGTGGACACACCCGTGACGGAAATGCGCCCTCCGCTGCAGGCTGATCGGCTGTATATGGAAAACCGTATCGAAATTCAGAACATGATGGCGCAGATGGCACAGCGCGGACGAAAACGTATCGCCTTTGCCGGGGATAAAGAGCACTGCCAGTCTTTTCATGAACGTTACCTGGCTTACAAAGATGCAGCCGAGCATTTTGGTATGGCAACCGACTGGCCGACCTGCGCAACGCAAAAAGCACAGCCAAACTATTCGGAGTATCTGTATCAGTCGCTGCGCGGTTGCCCGACCATGCCGGACGCCTTTATCTGCGCCAATGATTTTATAGCAATGGATCTTATCAACGCCTTGCATCGGCTTGGCTATTCCGTTCCGGATGACATCTGGATTTGCGGATTTGATGACAGCCAAGAGGCATCGTATTTTTCACCTCGGCTGACATCCATTCATATTCACGGGCAAATCATGGGGTATGCCGCCGCCAATCTGCTTATGACCCGTATTGAGGAGCCCTCGCTGAATTATCGGACTGTTTATACGGAAACGAATCTGATCCTGCGTGAATCCACAGGAGATTGAGAGGTACAGTATGCGTGACCTGTGGGACAAGCCGTGGTTTTCTGTGCTGACAAAGCTGACATACAGCGCCTATCTGAACATTTTGTGGCTCATATGCAGCCTGCCGATTTTTACGATTGGCGCCTCCACTACGGCGCTGTTTTACTGCACATTGAAAATGGCAGAGGATCGTGATGAGGGACTTACCCGTATGTTCTTCCGTGCGTTTCGCAGCAATTTCAAGCCTGCCACAAAGCTGTGGCTTATCCTGCTGGCACTTGGCTGCTTTTTGGGCGTCGATGGCTTCGTGTTGAGCCGCCTTTGGAACACCAGTGCATTCTGGACGATTTTGACAGCGCTGGTGATCGGTGCTGCCGTGCTGTACGCCATTGTACTGCTCTACGCATTTCCCCTGCTGGCACGTTTTGAAAATACGACGCTTGGCATTTTAAGGACCTCCTTTGCCGTCGGAGTTCGCTATTTGTTCTGCACCCTGCTGATGGCGTTCATTTATGCTGTCATGGGGTGGATCACAGTTTGCGTATTCGCGCCCGCCTTTCTTTTGGGAATGGGCTTGTGTGCCATGCTGTGTTCTTTCCTCTTGGTAAAAATCATTCATCTTATCGGCGGAGATCCCGATGCGGCAGATGAGGAATCGCACGATGAAGCGCGCTGATCTTGCCACCCTGCGCGCTCTGCATGGGCGCAAAAGATGGGAGCACATTTGGGCATACTACAAACTCCCCATCATTGGAATTTTAATCGTTTTGTACATTTTCGGATATGCCGCTTATCGGCATTTCACCAAAAAAGAAGCTGTACTGTACGTTAGCCTTGTGAACATTTCAGCCGGTTCTGATTTGACCGGGCAGCTTACTGACGGCTTTGCCCAAGATGCGCATCTGACAAAAAAGCAGCAGGTCAATCTGCTGACCGGGCTGATTATAAATGAAACTGCCAATGTCGATGAACAATATATCTATGCCTCGGAGCTGAAGCTGCTGGCTGCTGTCAGCGCACAGCAATTAGATGTTATTCTAATGGACACCGCTGCGCGAGATCAACTGCAAGACGAAGAGTATTTTCTTGACCTGCGTACACTGGATGCAGATTTCAGCAGCTTGGATGAATTGTCTGCCGATGGCGTAACGCTGGATATTTCCGACACGCCCCTCATAGCACAAGCCGGTTTCGAGGAATCCGTTTACCTCGGTGTCATTGCAAATGCACCGCACCCGGAGCGCGCAGCTGCCTATATTCGTTATCTTTTGAAGTAGTAAAGCTGCTTCTTTTTGTTCGATACATTCAGCAAGGAGAGATACACATGGATATTGTAACGATTGGTGAAGTTTTGATCGACCTGACCCAGACCGGCAGGGATGAACGCGGCATTCCGCAGTTTGCGGCAAACCCCGGCGGCGCCCCCGCCAAGTTGGGCGCACAGACTACCTTTATCGGCAAGGTGGGCGAGGATGCCTTTGGCCGCTATCTGACCGAGGTTTTGCAGGAAAACAAGGTAAACACCCGCTATATGGTCACCGATGCCGACCACCCCACCACCATGGCCGTTGTTTCGGTGGATGCCTCCGGTGAGCGGGATTTCAGCTTCTACCGCAGTGCCAACGCTGACGTGATGCTGTGCAAAGAGGATATTTCGGACGAGGCTCTGAAAGCTGCCAAAATCGTCCACTTCGGTTCTGCGGCCAAAGCCCCCGCCCCCGCCCGCACCGCCACGCTGGACGCCGCCGCCCGTGCCAAAAAGCTGGGGGCAATCATCACCTACGACCCCAACTACCGCGCCAACCTTTGGCACAGCGAGGAAGAAGCGATCGCGCAGATGAAAGCTCCCCTGCCGCTGGTGGATATCCTGAAGGTTTCGGACGAGGAGCTGCCCCTGCTGACCGGCACCACCGACTGCGAAAACGGCACGGCGCAGCTGGCACAAAACGGCATTCGGCTGATTTTTGTCACCTTGGGTGCAAACGGTGTGTTCTACCGCTTTGGAGAGAAAACCGGTCATGTAGCCGGTGTTCCCTGCAAGGTGGGCGACACCAACGGTGCAGGCGACACCTTCTTTGGGGCAGCGCTGTCCAAGCTGTGCAAGGAGGATTTGAACACCCTGACGGCGGACAAATTGGAAGGCATTCTGGCTTTTGCCAACAAAGCGGCCAGCATCACCACCAGCCGCCGCGGTGCCATCCCCGCCATGCCCACCCTGACAGAAGTGGAGGGCTGACCATGGCGCAGGAATTTTCCACACGATTTGCCCGCCATAAGGACGAGCTGGAATGGCTGTTCATGGAATTGTACAACAACCGGGAAGGGTTGGAGGTTCTGGAACGGGAGATGGCAGACGCCTACGACGCCCGCAGCGCCGAGCTGAAGGCGCTGGACAAAGCCCGTGCCGCCGACCCGAACTGGTACAAGCGTGGCAATATGTTCGGCATGACGATGTACACCGACCTGTTTGCCGGAAATTTGAAAGAATTGGCAAAGAAGCTGCCCTATTTCAAGGAGCAAAAGCTGACCTATCTGCACCTGATGCCTTTACTGCAGATGCCCCACCCGCACAACGATGGCGGCTACGCGGTGGAGGATTTCGACACCGTGGACCCGGCTCTCGGCACGAATAAAGACCTCGAAAATCTGACCCGCGAACTGCGCAAGGCCGGCATCAGCCTGTGTCTGGATTTTGTTATGAACCACACCGCCAGCACCCACCGCTGGGCAATGGCGGCCAAGGCGGGCGACCCGTGGTTTCAAGCCTACTACCACCTGTTTGATGACCGCACCATCCCGGACCGATACGAGCAGACCGTGCCGCAGGTATTTCCCAACACCGCGCCCGGCAACTTTACCTGGTGCGAGGAGATGCACAAGTGGGTGCTGACCACCTTCCACGACTACCAGTGGGATCTGAACTACGCAAACCCGGCGGTGTTCGTGGACATGACCAAAAGTATTCTGCATCTGGCAAATCTGGGTGTGGAGGTGTTCCGCATTGACGCTGTGCCTTACATTTGGAAGCAGCTTGGCACGACCTGCCGCAATTTACCGCAGGTACATACCATTGTGCGGATGCTGCGCATGGTGCTGGAATGTGTCTGCCCCGCGGTCATCCTCAAGGGCGAAGTGGTCATGGCGCCCAAGGAGCTGGCGGCGTACTTTGGCACACCCGAAAAGCCGGAATGTCACATGCTTTACAATGTATCCACCATGGTCAACCTGTGGGCTCCTTGGCAAAGCCGTGACACCCGCCTGCTGAAGGCACAGCTGGACGCCCTGCACGCCCTGCCGGGCAACTGCTGGTTTGTAAACTATCTGCGCTGCCATGATGATATCGGCTGGGGTCTGGATGAAGCGGCTGAGAACCGTTTTGATATTGACCCCCAAAAGCACAAGGAGTATCTCTACCATTTTTATGCGGGCGATTTCCCCGGAAGCTGGGCAAAGGGCGAGCTGTACAACTACGACCCCGCTACCGGCGATGCCCGCACCACCGCCAGCCTGTGCGGCGTGGAGCAGGCGCTGGAATCGGGCGATGCAATCGCGCTGGACTACGCAGTCCACCGCGATTTGCTGTTGCATAGCGTCATGGCATTTTTGCAGGGATTTCCGATGCTGAACTCCGGCGACGAGATTGCCCAGCTCAACGGCTGGGATTATAAGTCCGACCCCAATCGGGCAGACGACAGCCGCAACCTGCACCGCAGTGCGTTTAACTGGGAAAACGCAAAACAGCGCACCCAAAAGGGTACGCTGCCGAACAAGCTGTGGCAGGGCATGGAAGAACTGCGCAAAATGCGGGCAGACGAGTGCTTTGCCCCGGATGCGTGGGTAACCACCTGGGACACCCACAACCCCGGCGTTCTGGCACTGGTACGCAAGCACGGCGAGGAAACGCTGGTGGGGCTGTTCAACTTTACCGAGTACCCGGCAGGGGCCGGTCTTGACGCTTTGGGCGGCAGCTACCGTTCCGCAGACGGTCAGCTCGTCTGGCTGGCGGATGTAGAACTGGAACCGTATCAGGCACTGCTCGTGAAGAATGTATAAATCTGGAGGCAGACATATATCCCCGTTCGGCTGCACCATTCATGCAGGTGGTTATGAAATGATTGTCAGGCAGGTTTGCGTTTATTCCTTTTACGATAGGGCGAGCCCTTCCTATGCCGGAACTTGCAGCTTTGCAGAGAAATTGCATTGGATTGCCTTGTCGTATATAACAGATGAAAAAAGTGGAGGGCGGTTTTCTATATGGCACCGATTGCCCGTGAACAGGCATTGAAAAACGCTTTGACTTCTTCGCGCATTGAGGGGGATGAAGTCACCGAACAGATCCGTGCCGACTGCCGCCTGATGGACGGCAAAGCAGATGCCCGCACCTTGGCTGCCTGAATTTCTGCCTATTCGCAGTTGACCACCGTTTGACCACTACTGTGCAGTGGTGCTGCAAAATGTCGAAAAAGCCTGTTGTGACAACCAACAACGGGCTTTTTCTTGTTTTGGCGGCAAATGTGCAGAACCAACAAAATTTACGTTTCATCGACGGTCTATACCGTCCTGTCGTAGTTCTCCGACCCGGAAGGCCAGAGGTTCGAATCCTC
>OBYA01000494.1_pt1 | contig 12854 bp, 8 predicted proteins | sample 1495461 | NCBI WGS metagenome assembly OBYA01 (sample SAMEA2580180, study PRJEB22360) | human gut metagenome | biome: human gut; feature: human-associated habitat; material: faeces | place: Denmark | collected 2008/2010 | reverse complement strand
GCCTGCCGCAATCCCGGTGGCTGCACCGATGGCACCAAACGCGAAGACGCGTTCCTTACCACTGTAGATTCCCGGGATCAGTCCGAGAACGGAAGGTATCATAAAGCTTGCGCCCAGACCGACCAGCAAACGGCCGCCCCAGGTAAACATAACAACATTGGTGGAGATGGCCAGCATGAGCTCTCCGATGATGGCAAGAATCACACCGATGCGGAAGTTCTTTTTCCAGCCGATGATGATTCCCAGCATTCCGCCGGCAACCATAAACGCCCCGGCACAGAGCGAATACACCATATTGGCAAGCTGAATGTCATTCATACTTGCATGCAATGCGGATATCAGTGCGTTTGTCGCGACACTGAGAACCGCATTATCCCCTGAGGTTCCAATCTGTGTAAACATGAGAACGATCAGTGGAAGATATATCATCTGTTTCTTTTGTTTTAGTACAGTTTCCATAGCTATTGCCTCCTCAAATACTTACTTTCTATACCATAGTCCATTATAGGCCTGTTGAAGGCGTTGTTAAGTAGCAAAATTACCGTAACTGTGGTAAAATTTTTACAAAGAGGAAAGCGGGAGATGTATGAACCAGCGACAGCGAAAACTGCTTCTGTATCTGCTGTCACAGAAGCATTATCAGCCAATTCAGGAATTATGCGGGGAATTCGGCTTCAGTGAGAAAACGATACGCAATGATATTAAGGCAATCAATGCCTATCTGCATATGAATGAGGTAACATCACGGATTCAGACCAAGCGGGGAAGCGGTGTACGGATGCTTCTGATGGAGCGGGAGGAGGAGTATGTCCGCTATCTGCTGGAATCCAGGGTTCTGGAAATCAAGCCGGATTTGGACAGGTTTTATCACGGTATGATCTTACTGCTGTTTCGACAGGAGCCGTACACGATGGATACGCTTGCCGATGAATTGTATACAAACCGTCTTCAGCTGAAGGAAGATTTGCTGTGCTGGGAAAGTATGCTGCGGATGTTTCATCTGAAAATCACGAAGGGGACACATTTGCATATCGACGGGGACGAGCGGCAGCTTCGTCTGTTTGTGCTGTACTATTTTTATCAGCGAGCGGATAAGGCGATGATTATGAGTATTGAACCGGTTTTTCTGCAGGAGCATCAGTCTCTGTTTCGCGATATTCTGCGGCTGTACGAGGATGCCTATCGGTATCGCTTTACGGCGAATGCGCTGCATCATTTCAGTATTTATCTCGGCGTTATGATGAAACGGATTCAGATGGGCTATGGCCTGCAGGAGCAAACGCCCTATGTGGGAAACAGACGGGTCCATACCATGCTTCAGGATTATTTCCATGTGGATGTTAACGGTGAGGAAATGCGGTTTCTGGAACAGCTGATAGAAAGCGGGGCACGGCAGTGGAATAGAAGCATGCTGCATGAATTTGTAGTGAATGAGGAAACCAGGCAGCTGAGTGCGCGTTTCTTTGCGTTGCTGAAGCAGGAATATCACGGGGAGCCGGATGAGGAGCTTCCGATTCTCTTTTCCATTCTGCTGCAGACAGCGATGATACGAAAGCATCATGCCATGCGGGTGCTCCATTATAATGATACACAGGTGAAATTTGATTCCATGGCGGAGTTCCTCAGTGTTATGCGCCTGTTTCATAAGGATGAAAAACTGCGCGGGCTGCAGCTGTACGAGAGCGAATATACACGCTTATCCATGCTTTTACTGCCATATTTTCATCAGCTGGATATGCAGGTGCGTTTTCGTGCGGGAATGATTGTCAACTGCTCCTTGGAGCTGGCATATTATGGCCGTATGCGGATCAGTGAAGCGCTGCCGAATATTGATATTGTGCGTATTCTGACGGAGGATGAAATTGATGCGGCTGCTGCAGAGGTTGATTTCTTCATAACATTCGATTATCTGCATAAACAGGTTCCCAATGTGGAGATCAGCAGTATGATACAGGACAGCGATATTCAAAAGCTCCAGCTTTATCTGAAGCAGCTGCGGCAGCAGCGATCAGCACTGCAGCCGATATCCTGCAGCATGTGTGCGCATCATGCCGCTGATGAGGATGCTCTTGTTTCGTATCTGTTTCAATGCTATCAGGAAAACTGCAAAACAGGTACGTATGAGGACTTCACTGCCATGCTTCCCATGCATCGGCTTCTGCTTCGCGACTGCATGCTGGTGGTGCTGTATGATGAGCGATTCAGCAAATCCTTTATCTCGATGATAGCGCTGAAAAAGCAGCTGTATATCGAAGGGAAGGGAATCCGTCAGGTATGTATGGCAGGCTTTGTCCATACCTCCTATGAGCGATTGCAGGAGCAGCTGATGCAGCTGAAGGAGTGTCTGCGCAAGCAGCTGCCGCATCTCATGTAACTTGCAGAAGCAGCTGTGTTCTGCGCTACTTCTAAGCGTAATGCAGCCGCTGCTTATAATGGTATACAGAAAAAGGTACAGCGTCTCAGGGAGTTTCATCTTTCAGTGTTCATAAAAAGAAGAATTCAATTTCTATTGATGAAATACAATAGGATTGAATTCTCCTTTTTTCATTATTTATATCGGGGAAGATCCACAGGGATGCTGCGCCTTTTGTGATATAGAAACAGCTTTAGCAATAGATACGGGTAGGAGCTGAAGCAACCTTTTTTACCTCACAGCATACTTTTAGCTGCCGTGCAATAGCGATGCTAAAGATTACTGAGCTTTCTGCGTATGTCTGCTTCGCAGATATCGCTTATCTGAAGTGCCGGCTTTCCAAGATAATAGCCCTGTACAAAATCCACATCCATGCGAATCAGCTGCTGCAGCTCTTCTTTGGTTTCCACACCTTCAGCGATTACACGGATATGCTGGCGATGGGCAAAGGTAATCATGTTTTCAACCAGTCGCTGCCTGTTTTCATCCTTATGAATATCACGTACAAACATCATATCAATCTTAATATAGTTTGCTGCGACGTTTAAGAGGGTGGAATCGTTGCTATAGCCGCTTCCGAAATCATCAATCGCGATATGTGCGTCCCAGCGCTTTGCAAACTGCTGCTTGGTTTCCAGATAATGCTGTTCGATTTCATCTGTTTCAATCATCTCGATGACCAGCAACGGCAGATGCTCTTTATACTGCTGTTCGAGACTCTGTGTCAGATCATCCAGCATCGGGATGCTGGGGATGGAGTTGATGAACAGACGGGTCTTGGGAAAGGCAGAGTGGAAGTCCGCAAACTGAGCGATTGACTGCGTCCAGGTCATGAATTCCACACGGTAAAGCTGACTCTGCGATCTGGCAACGCGCAGGATATCCACCGGAGATGTGATAATCGTACTGCGTGGACGCATCAGTGCTTCAAAGGCGTAGATTTCTTTTGATTTCAGGTGGACGATCGGCTGATATGCATAGCTGACCAGATTATGGTCCAGTATTTCATTCAGCTCATTGCGGCCGCTGAGCAGCAGCTTGTCCTTATGATAGGTGCTTGGCTGGAATTCCTCAATACCGCCCTTCTGTGTACTCTTGATGGAATACATGGCAAAGTCGGCATATTTACTGAGCGTATCAAAGTCCTGCGCATCCTTTGGATACCAGGCAATCCCCGCAGACAGGCGAATTCGGATTTCTTCTTTCCCTGTAAAGGTGATTTTGTGTGCGTTGATCTGTCGATGCATACCCTCAACAATCGTACGAATTTCACTTTCCTTTTGATAGTGATGGAAGAAGACAAGGAATTCATCCCCTGCCATACGCGATACGATGCAGCGGGAGGAGGAGAGCTTTTGCAGATAGCGGGCGGTGGCACAGATGAGCTGATCACCGGCGTCGTGTCCATAGGTGTCATTGATTACCTTCAGGTTGTCAAGATCCCATAAAATCATGGCGCAGATTCCGCAGGCATCTCCGCTCAGAATCGCTTCCACGCGGCTGCGGAAGGCCCTTCTGTTAAAGAGCTGCGTGAGTACATCGTGATCGCGCTCATAGGTCAGCTTGCGTTTTTCGCGGATTTCATCACTGACATCCATAACGACAATGACATGGGTTCCCTCATGTTGGGAAAGGATGAAGCGTAGCCATGTTTCATGCTCATCCAGCTGATGCGAGATCACATAGGTGTGGACCTGTCTGCCGTCCTGCCATTCCTCTTTTTCTTCAAAGATTTCTATACGCTTTTTGAAAACCTCGATTTCCTGTACAAATTCCTTATGTGTATAGGAGGTTCGTTTTCTGTTATGAAAGCAGAGCAGATGGGGAATTTCCTCCGTGCAGTAAACGAGTCCGGAATCATAGACCTCAATGGCGCCGATTGGCATATCCAGCGCATGGATGACCTGGGAAAGTCTGGATTCCGCTGTGGACAGATTTCTGCTTAATTCCTCAATGGAGGAAGCAAGCTCATCAACCTCCAGTACTTTCACTCTCGGCAGATGCATTTCATCATTCGGATCGAAATTCTTCAATACCTTGGCAAGCTGTGCAATCGGATGTGAGAATTTCATGCTTGTGAAAAGAGCGATGATGAAGGCGAGCAGTATCGAGCCCAGCATTGTCCAGAGAATGGTTTTCTGAAGACGAATTGCGCTGCTGTACAGTGCGTCGTATTCCAGCGTACCGATCAGATACCATTCCTGCTCGACAAAGGGCGTATTGCTTTCATAAAGGTGCAGCTGTTCCTGCTGCATGACAAGTAATCGATCGTTTACCGTCAGGGTGGAGCCGCGTTCACCGGCGGCATCCTCCAGCTCGAATTTCTTTCCGATAGGAAACAGACTGCGATAGTTGGGACCATTGCTGTATACCACTTCATAGGTGTCGGTATTCTTATTTTTGCATGCCAGCAGATAGGCATTGCTGGAATCATCGTTTAATTCTTCATAGGGAAGATATTTTTTTAGAAAATCAAGGGATATTTCCACACCGGCAACACCGTACACCTGATGCTCAGAGCTAATCAGAGGAAAGGAATAGGTGATGAACTCGGTTTCATTATCCTGCATACGTATGCTCGTACCCCAATAGCCGTAGCTTTTAATTTCTTCCCTTGGATTGTTTACCGTCGCCTGATAGGGACGGAAGTAAAAGCCGTCGTTTTCATCCTTTTCTGATAGCTTCATGAAGGTTTTCCACTCGGAATGCAGAGAGTAGCCTGCTTTTTTGAGAGCACTTGCATTGCCAAAGCGTGCAATGATATCGCTTTTATCATTATATGTGTCACCGGGGGTACCATCTGTCAGATAATAGGCAGGGTAGCTATCGGTATGAAAGACATCCTTATCAAATATAACATAGGAGCCTGTGATGTATTTCAGCTTGGAGAAGGCATCCATCTGCTTCAGGACGGATGCCGGCAGCTCCCTGCTGTTCTGATAGGCGGCAGCATTATGATAAACCTTTTCACATTCCTGTAGCAGTTCCTTGTAGGTATCCTGCTGATACAGATCGGTTGCCATGATTTCCTGCAGATCCGATACCCTGAATTTCACCCGCTGATGAAAGAGATGATAAGAGATATCCTTCAGATTGCTGATGGTACCACCGGCAAAAACCGTACCCATAAAGATCAGACAGATCGCGGCACCGGTCAGCGTGAGCGTTATCAGCAGCCTGCGAAACAGGGAATTCTTCTGCATTATGCATCACTGTCCTTCATCTTTTCGTTAATATCCTTTGTAATCTGTTCAAACCATGTATTGAAATTTTCATCGCTGAGATATTGCTTCCAAGCTTTTTCGCGGCTGTCTCCACGCTTTATTGCCTTTTGTATTTTAAGGGCATCCCCGGCGCATTTTTCATTCAGTGCTGTTTCCAGATAATTGCGGATTTCAAAGCTTTTGTTAAATGATTTCTGCGAGGTCAGAGTACTCTTTGAGACAGTTTCCATCGAGGTTTTGACGATATCTCTTACGAGCTGATTCGCAGTAACCTTTTCGGCTTCCGTAATGGAGTTCCAGGATTCAAAGGAGTTTGCCTCCTTTTTCACCGGCAGATAAGAGGATTCTGCGGAGAACAGCGTATTTCTTTCCTTTTCCGTGAACCATTTTAAGAACTGAATGGAAGCATATTCGTGTGTTTCATCGCTTTTACTGACAGCCATACCAGCTCCCTGTGTAATCGCATAGCTCTTTTTTTCCTCGAAGTTGGGAACCTGACGTACGATATATTTCACAGCATAGCCTGTTCCATCATCACTGATGATTTCCTTCGGAAAGAAGGTTGCTCCTGCAGAGGAGGCAACACAGGCAATGACATCCTCGGTTTTCATGTCATCACTGGCAAACCGTCCGTTTTTGGTATAATAGCCCTTTACAAACGGAACATAATACTGATTCCAAAGCTTGCGCATGGTTTCTTTGCTGACGGTGAAGGAGCCGGAGTATCCGGTTATGGTAAATAGCGGTGTACCCAGCTGTTCGCTTCCGGCATTGAGATAATTCATGAGGGCATCTCTCGCAAAAAAGGCTTTTCCTCCACTGTATGTATAGTATTTCTCACTGACATGGGCAAGTCCCTCCCATGTATCCAGATCGGAAAGCTTTACATCTTCCTTTTTCGCAAATTCATCCCATTTATTCTTATTGATAACCATGACCTCCGTTGCCTTTGCTATTGGGAAGATATTGACATCATCATGATTGTGCAGAATGCCATCCTTCATATAGTCATCGACATATTCTGCCATTTCCTCATCTGACATATAGGCATTGATGGAAACGAGCTTTTCCGCTTTTTCCATATCCTCCGCCGTATCTCCATAGGCGGCAAAAATATTCGGAAGCTCCGGAGCATTTACTTTTTTCTCCAGAGAGCTTTTTAAATCTGCGGAAATGTTGGATATGCTTCCCTTTGCGACAGCATCCACACTGATTCCCTGCTTTTTCCCCTGTGTTTCATTGAATTCATCAACAAGCTCATCAAATGCCTGCTTCTGTGAACCGCTGTAATAATGCCAGAGGGTCAGAGTGATAGGCTTATCGGGGTCCAGTCCATGGTCATTAGCGGAACAGCCCTGTAAAACAGTAGCAGATAATAGGAGCATACAAACGGCTGCGAGTCTGAGTTTTTTCATGAAGGAATCCTCCCTTGTTATGATTTATATCCCCTCCATTATACCACATAATAGCTTTATAATTCTTTCTACATAAGGAAAAGCTGACATTTATGAAAAAAGCTGTTCCTGAACGGACAAGGTGTGGGCCTATGAGGGATGAGATAGAAGAAGATGGGATATCTGTGTCACGAATTATCAGTCAGATTCTAAGAGAGCCTGCATAAAATACGGAGATAGCAGGATTGTCGATAAAGTATAGCCCGTTTCTTTTTACTTTTATTGCAGTTTTATGTACCTCGTTATGCAATAGAGTTGAATAGGATTGTTAGTTGATTTTTTTAAGAAATTTCAGAGAAAGGATTGCAATTATCACAGGATATGTTATAATATTAAAGCATTTGCGGGCGTGGTGAAATTGGCAGACACGCTAGACTTAGGATCTAGTGCTTCGCGCGTGCAGGTTCAAGTCCTGTCGCCCGCACCATTTGAAATTATCAGGTTATATACATTTTGCCGAAAGGTTAAAAGGTCTTAAATAAGGGCTTTGGAAAATGTGTAGCCTGTTTTTTTAACTCTTATATGTAGGATCCTGTGTTTCACATTTTATGATTTTCACCTGGATACAGCTATCCTATGGGCAAATCGCAAATAAAAAGCGATGATTACGGAAGGTTTTCCAGGAAAAGTAATCATCGCCTTTTGGTGTTCGGGAAGGCTTGCATATAGTTGAAGCATTCAGCTCAAGGGCTATCTTATTATACAGGAGATAGCCCGGCTTTTTCATTGGAAATAGACAGGAAGGTTTTACTGCCTGCTAGATGAAGGTCATTGCACTAAGCACAAAGCTGATAGCGCCTGTTACTAGGAAGAGTAATCCGATACCAGCGGCTTTCTTTCTTCTCTCGATTTCCGATTGGGCATCTGAAGTGAGATCGACGAAAGGATAGTTTCTTCTGGTAATCAGATAAAGGATCAAACCACTGGAATTATTTCCATTCATGGCTAATAATCCCCAGAGCTTTGGGTGCTTCAGACCTCTCGCATTTGCATCGGTGACGGTGATATGATAGATTTGATATACAATTTCAATGACACCTACAAAAAAAACTGCGCTGCATACCACTGCTGTTATTGTCGTATTGATATTCATAAGATACTCCTCCTTAAAGTTTTTTGATAATCTGATACAGTAAAATCGCCGAGCTCAATATGGCAAAGCAGAATACACCTATGAGATAATATAGATTGCCGGATAGAAACACATTACATATTCCAAGGAGTAATACAAACAGGATATTCAACAAAATTGCCATAACTAATTTTTGATTGCTTTTTACTACATTCGTATTTGTTTCTAAATGCTCCATCAATTTATCATCTCCTTTTAATATTTCGTCCAGGCTGATAGAATAAAGATTACTCATATCTATCCTATCTATGATATCCGGATAGGATTTTTCGTTTTCCCAGTTGGATATCGTTTGGCGGGATACATTGATTTTATCTGCAACCTGCTCTTGTGTCAGTCCGCAAGCTATGCGCGCCTTTTTTAATTTTTTACCTATTTCCATATGTACATGCTCCTTTCAGTTCCATCATGTCACCTGGAGGTAGAAAAGTCTATCAAAAATTTTTTACATCCATCATTTTATCGTCTGAATAAAGCTTGAATTATATCATTTTAAAAAAGGGGTGAAAAAAAGGGCTGTTCATGTCCAGCCCTTTCCCTCACGATTTTGTCGGTATACAGAACTTGTGAGGTATTGTAATCTGAGGATTACACTATTAGTATACCTTGTTTTCTAAAAAAAGCAATTCAAAAACGGATGAAAAAGCTATGTTTTTGCATGAAATACAGAAAAATGAAAAGGCTTTCTATAAATATCATGTTTTATGCAAAGGATACGTGTTTTTCAACATTTGCTGTATATATAAATGGTTCGAAAAGAGCTTCAGTTCAAATTAGGGTGCCATATATGGGAAAGCTGAAAGAGGTTATGATTCCTAATCTTTATAGCTCCTTTTCTAAAGCTTCACCAATCCGTCATAATTGCGGAAGAATCCTGAAAAAGTGCAGTCCTTATAAATGTCACACTGTGTTGTCCAAGCGCTTTTATAGAAACGTCTTTTTAACGGCAATCGCTTTATAAGGTGAAATAGGAAACGAAAAGGAAGATAAGGTTGAATTGCTGTACCTGAACCTGTAATGCTCATCATTATGGTATCTTATGCGGTGAAGCTCTCTACGGGGAAATCGTGTTGACAGCAGGGAAAGAAAAGGATAAGATGGTCATAATAGAATAAATGTTCTCTATCAGACGACTATGAAAAGAGGTTGATGGTATGGTGCTGCATTATGGAATTATATCGGTAGCTGCAATAACAGAGCGTTTTCTTCATGCCATTATCGAAGCCGGAGATACGATAGAAGCCATTGCCTCCCGTTCTTTGGAAAAGGCACAGGCAAAAGCGGAGGTGTATGGGGTACGTAAGGCTTATGGGACATATGAACAGGTATATACGGATCCGGATGTGGATATCGTTTATATTGCGGTAAACAATGCAAATCACGGAAAAGAAATAAAAGCTGCTCTTCACCATGGCAAGCATGTTGTATGCGAAAAGCCGATTGCTTTGTCCTGCGGGGAAGCAAAGGAGCTGTTTGCCTTAGCAAAGCAGAAGCAGCTGTTTTTGATGGAAGCACAAAAAAGTCTGTTTCTGCCTGTCACACAGGATATCCGCGATATCCTGCAGAAGCAGACACTGGGGAAGCTTCTGCAGGTTGCGATGAGTGCAAGCTTTCCCAACCCGCGTGCCGCATGGATGCACGATCCTTTGCAGGGAGGGGTGGTGTATGGCAGCGCCAGCTATACGATTGAATATTTGCAGTATTTGCTAGAGCCGCATAAGATTCATGCTTCTGCTATGGGAACAAGAGAAGTGCTGGGGGCTATTGACAGGGTAAGCATGAATTTCCTGTTCGACGATATTCTTGTCAACAGCAGGATTTCCATGAACGGGGAAACCCTGCAGCAGGCACTGTTTTATTTTGAAAAGGGATATATCCGCATTCCGAATTACTGGAAGGCACGGGAATACTTCCTTGTAGTGGACGGTGTAGAGCAAAGGATACAGCATCCTTGCGTCTATGAAATGAAATATGAAGCAGAACATATTCATGCATGTCTGGAAACCGGTCGGCTGGAAAGCCCGATCCTGCGTGCGGAGCAAAGCATTCTTTGTTGTTTTCTTGTAGATGAAATCCTGCGGCAGCTATCACAGCAGGAAGTAGTATGCTGTATTGATTAGGAGGAACGTTATTATGATATATAAAATGAAGCATCCCGAACGGGCTGAGGCTCTGTTTGCACATGCACAGGATACGATGATTCTTTCCTGTCTGCAAAATGTGATGGGGGATATTTACGCAGATGATCCTGAAAATCCGAAATCAGCTATGGCGGTTTTGGGCGTCTTCTGCTTTTTCGCAGGAGAGGTCAATCATGAGCTGATTGCATATAAGCCGGACACATATACAATTCCCTTTATCATCATGAGCGCAGATACCACCTCTTTAAAAGCTGCCATTCAGGCGCAATATGGGGAACGCGCCAAGGAGGTCACGCGATATGCCATAAAAAAGGAGGCAGGCATCTTCTCTTTGCGGCACCTTCAGCATATCGTAGAGAACCTCAGCTCAGAATATGAGCTGAAGCTGATCGACGAAACGATATTCAACTGGTCGCGGCAACAGCCTTGGTGCAAGGAATGGACCTCTTTATATAAGGATTACGAGACATATCGCACAACTGGGCTTGGAGTTGCTGTCCTGAAGGACAAGCTTCCGGTTGCCGGCGCCTCCTCCTACAGCTCCTATCGCGAGGGAATTGAAATTCAGGTAGATACAAAAAAGGAATACAGAAGACAGGGACTGGCAGCTGCAGCATGCGCAAAGCTGATACTGGAATGCCTGAAGCGTGGCTGGTATCCGAGCTGGGATGCCCACAATATGGATTCTGTACATCTGGCGGAGAAGCTCGGCTATCATTTTGACAAAGAATATACAGTGTTCGAAATTCACGGATACTGAAAAACGGCTGCCGGCGCATAGGTTCTTACGCAAATTAAAAGCAGGGAGAAATCAACACGATAGTAGTTATCAATAGAAGTTGATCTCTCCCTGTTTGCATACTCCCTAAAGTAAGAAAGAACCGGCGTATAATCAGCTGTTTTTTTATAAAAAGACCTCATCCGGTGTTTTCATATAGGATGCCTCAAAGAGCTGTAAATCGATCATATTTGAGCGGACAACATCCAGAATATGAGCATAGCATATGCACAGCTGAGTGGAAAATGCCTCCTGATTTCCTGCCTGCAGGTAGTTCACAGCTTCCATGCTTTTGCGGTTTAATACGGTAGAGCCGTGCTGTTTACTGGGATAAAAGGAATAATAATAGCCCCAGCACACTATCCGGCCAAGCTCTGTCAACAGGGTACGCAGAGTTTCCAGCGGTACATATTGAAGTACAAGCGCCGTCAGACAATCCAAAGGAATCCGTTCTTCGTGCTGTAAATCATACTGCAGCTTAGACAGAGCCTGTTGTGTAATAAAAGGGAACGCTGAGCGTGCTGCAGGCTTCATAAGGAGGATCATAAGCTGCAGACCACTGAGGTAGCGCAGGGTGTCCTTCCGGTAAACCTTTATCTGCATGCATTTAGCGGCAGTATTCTCGTCCTGCATGCAGACTGTGGTTCCTTTGACATTCTGTGTTTTTGCATAGCCCAGCTCATTCAGTGAGGCGAGGGCCTTACGAATCGTTGCAACGCTTACCTTATATTGTGCAGCGAGTTTTGCCTCCGAGGGAAGCCGTGATCCTACCGTAATTCTTCCGGTACCGATCTTGTCAATCAAATCGCGTGTAATCTGGACATGCAGGTGGTCGCATCCCCGATCGGAATGCCATATAAAAGGCTTTTTTGACTGTTCGATTTGCGGATACTGCTCCCTCAGGCGCTGCATCTGCAGCTCGGCTGTTTTTTGTACAGCAGTATACATCTGTGTAAGTCTGACCATGCTCTCTGTAAGCTGTCGGTTGTACATGGCTTCCTGAACCCATAAAATATTCTGAAACCGGTAGCTTTCTCGGTTAAGGCTTGAGCCCTGCTTTTCCTGAAAGAAGAATATCGGTCTTGCATACAGCGTAAGGCTGGAAAATAAGTCCCGAAAAAACATATTGTGCGTCTGATCCAGCAGTGCATTGAAGATTTTCAGATTGGTTTTCCAGCGTAATTCTGTATTTTTCTCTGCAGCCTCCTCAACTGATTCTTTCATACAGTGCAATGTGTAATCACTGCACACCTGAACAGAGAAGGAAAGAATACGCGGCATGATCAGTGTCATTGTGGCATAAGCATCCCGTAAGGATTGCTGATATTTTACGATATAAGTAACTGCTGCGGTTTCCTGTTCCCTTTGATCCTGCCGATATATGACGAGCATTGGCTTTCGCTCTTCGGTTTTTATGTAGCCCTCCTGCTTCAGCCGTTCCAATACATCCCGCACGGTTCGAATTCCCACATGATAAAGCTCACATAATCGCATGATTGAGGGCAGTGTGGATCCAAAGGGCATTCTGCCACTGATGATTTCCTCCCGCAGACTGTGATACAGATATTCAAAAAGGGTTTCCTTTCTTTGCATAATTGACACCTCATTCATATTTTATCATGTTTTTTTGGGTCATGCTATATGTATATGTACACAACTGTGATTCGGACAAAATAGTATTTAGTAAAAACGAAGATAGAGGTATAGTATAA
>OBYA01000382.1_pt1 | contig 18320 bp, 8 predicted proteins | sample 1495461 | NCBI WGS metagenome assembly OBYA01 (sample SAMEA2580180, study PRJEB22360) | human gut metagenome | biome: human gut; feature: human-associated habitat; material: faeces | place: Denmark | collected 2008/2010 | reverse complement strand
AATGTGTATGCCTATGTTCTGCGCGAGGGCGGCCGCACCCGCTACAGTGATGATGGCGAACCCGCCAAAACCGCCGGTACCCCCGTGCTGGAAGCCATCGGCCATGCGGGGCTTTCGGATGTGATCGTGGTGGTTACGCGGTACTTTGGCGGAGTTCTGCTGGGTACCGGCGGGCTGGTGCGGGCCTACACCGCGGCGGCATCCGGAGCCTTGCAGCAGGCGGAAATTGTCAGCATGCGGCTGGTGACGGATTGCGCCGTGACCGTGCCATACCCCAAGTTTGAACAGGCCCAGCGGATGATCGCAGCCGCCGGGGCCAAACTGCAGGAACCGGAGTATGCCGACGCTGTGACCCTGCGCTGGCGCATGCCTGCCGGAACCGAAGAAGCCCTGTGCCATGACCTGAGCGAGCTGACCCGCGGCAGTGCCGAAGTGACGATCAGCAAACCACTTTACGCAGCTTTTTGATGCTGCGCAGTCATTTCTGGCAAGAAAGCAGAAATTCCCATGAAATTTTTACATTTCATACAAGTGTTTGGCGGCTTTTTATCGTATTTATAATATAGAGAGCCGTTTTTGGGCATGATATGCCCAACGGGGAACCGGATAGGGGAAAGGAGGCTGCGCCGTGACTGTGCGGGAAGAGACCCAGACAATTGAACGCCTGACCTTAAGCCCCTATGCCGCTTTAAGTGAGCAGAGCTTTGGCCGCCGCACCCCGGAACCGGAAGATGACCTGCGGACCTGCTACCAGCGTGACAGGGACAGAATTTTGCACTGTAAAAGTTTCCGGCGGTTGAAGCAGAAAACACAGGTGTTTCTTTCGCCGGAGGGCGACCACTATCGCACCCGGCTGACCCACACGCTGGAAGTCAGCCAGATTGCCCGAACCATTGCCCGCGCCCTGCGGCTGAATGAGGACCTGACCGAAGCCATTGCCCTGGGGCATGATCTTGGCCACACCCCATACGGCCACGCGGGGGAGCGCGCACTGAACCGGCTGTGCCCCGGCGGGTTTACCCACTACCGCCAAAGCCTGCGGGTGGTGGACTACCTGGAAAAGGACGGCAAGGGCCTGAACCTTTGCTGGGAGGTGCGCAACGGGATTATTACCCACACCAAAGGCGCCTGGGCCCGCACGATGGAAGGCTGTACCGTGCGCTATGCGGACCACATTGCCTTTTTGAACCATGATATTGAGGATGCCGTGGCCGCCGGTGTGCTGAACCCCACCGCCCTGCCGCGGGATGCCGTGCAGGTGCTGGGAGATACCAAATCCCGGCGCATCACCACAATGATCACCGACCTTGTGGCAAACAGCGCAAACTGCAAAAATGGGAAAATGCAGTTTTCCCCCGAAGTGGAGGAGGCATACGGTGTGCTGAAAGACTTTATGTACAGCACGGTGTATGTGGACAAGGATGCCAAGCGCGAAGAGAAAAAAGTGGACAAGATGATCGAAGCGCTGTATGAGCGCCTTTGCGCGGACCCCACGCTGATGCCTAATTTTTATATGCAGGTGGCATATCACCAGGGAATGGACCGTGCCGTGGCGGATTATATTTCCGGCATGAGCGATGAATTTGCTACCCGCCTGTTTGAGGAGCTGTTTGTGCCGCAAAAGTGGCAGGTGCTATAAAATTGGCAGTATGTTAGAGCACTGCCGCCCGCCCCGAAGGTGCGCACATTGTGCGCCCATTACGATATATACGCGAAAGGAGGCCCGGAGCCCCATTGATCCCACAGGAATACATACAGGAAGTGGTTGCACGCAATGATATTACCGAAGTAATCGGCCAATATGTGCAGCTGCGTCATCGCGGGCGGACCTATACCGGGTTGTGCCCTTTCCATAACGAGAAAACCCCTTCGTTTACCGTCTACCCGGATACCCAAAGTTTTTACTGCTTTGGCTGCGGTGCGGCGGGGGATGTGATTAACTTTGTGCGCAAAATTTCCAACCTGGGCTATGTGGAAGCTGTTAAACAGCTGGCGGGCCGCGCCGGGATGCCCATGCCGGAGGAGGACGACCAGGAAAGCCGTTCCCGCTCCCGCCTGTTGGAGATCAACCGCAACGCCGCGCGCTATTTTTATGACCAGCTCAACGCCCCAACGCCGGAAGCTGCCATGGCCCGCCGCTACTGGCGCGAAAAACGCGGCCTTTCGGATGCGGCCATCCGCCGGTTTGGCCTGGGCTATGCACCGGAAGATTTTGTCGGCCTTCTGCACTACCTGCGCCACCGCGGCTTTACCGAGCCGGAATTGGAATCCTCCGGCCTTGTCAAGCGTAGCGCCAAGGGCAATCTGTATGATATCTTCCGCCACCGCGTGATGGTGCCCATCATTGATGTGCGGGGCAATATCATTGCGTTCGGAGGGCGCGTGATGGATGATTCCAAGCCGAAATACATCAACTCGCCCGAAACGATGGTCTACCACAAATCCCGCACGCTGTTTGCGCTGAATGTGGCAAAAAAATCAACGTCCAAGCGGTATATCCTCTGCGAAGGGTATATGGACGTCATCTCGATGCACGAAGCCGGGTTTGATACCGCTGTCTGTGCCTGCGGCACGGCTTTGACGCCGGAGCAGGTCAAGCTGCTGACGGAATACGCCGACGAAGTGGTGCTGAGCTATGACTCGGACGAAGCAGGCCAGAAGGCAACGGAGCGCAGTTTGGCGCTGTTTTCCGGTACCAATTTGCAGGTGCGGGTGCTGAACATCCCCGGTGCCAAGGACCCGGATGAATTTATCCGCACCTATGGCCGCGACCGGTTTGAAGCCGTGCTGGAAGGCACCGCAACCCCGCTGGAGTTCAAGCTGGCTAAGGCAGTGAAAAAATATGACCTGCGCAACGATGCCCAGCGCCTGCAATATGTGGATGAAGCCATCGGCATTCTGGCAGGCAGCGCGGTCAGCCCCACGGCGCGGGATGTGTATGCCGGGCGCATTGCGGAGCAGACCGGCATTGATAAAAAGGCTGTGTTGGTCCAGCTGGAAAGCGCCGTGCGCGGGGCCGGGCGCAGGGCGCGCCGCAAAGAGCAGAACGAACTTTCCCGCCAGGGGATTGCGGCGGATATCCGCGTGCCCTATGACCGCGGGGGCGAAGCTGCCCTGGGGGCCGCCAGCGCCGCCCGCCAGCTTGTGGCGGCTATGCTGCAGGATGCCGGCGCCATCCCCTACATCCGGGAGCGGCTGAACCTTGGCATGGTGGTGCTGCCGGAAATGCAGCAGGCAATCAAGGCGATTTACGACTGCGCCGCCCGCGGCCAGCCCGCCAACGCCACGACCCTTTCCCCCTTGTTGGAGGAAAAAGCCTACAGCCAGGTGATGCTGGCCCAGGCCCAAAACGCCGATACCCGCCTGACCCGCCGGGATATTGATATGCTGCTGGATCGTTTGCAGACCGCAAACCCCGAAAGCGCCCAGGTGGCAGGCACCACAGACGATGAATTCCGGCAGAAATTTGCCGCCCTTGCCCGCAAAAAAGTGGGCGAACGCCCGCCGGAAGAATAATTTCCACCCGGCCAAAACCATGTTGTTTTATCCCGTTCCAGTAAGATGGGCAGAATAAAAACCAAAGGAGAAACTACTTATGGCAGAAAAGAAAGATTCGATTCGCAACCTGATTGAACAGGGCCGCCGTGCAGGCAAATTGACCAGCACCGAAATCAGTGACGCTATGGAAGAAAGCAGCCGTGTTATTGACGCGGAGCAGATGGAAAAGCTGTATGAAGAGCTGGAAAGCAACGGCATTGAAGTGGTGGATGATGACGCTACGGATATGTCCGCTGTGGCCGATATGGGCGAGGAGGGGATGGATGACTTTGAGGATACCGTTACCTCGGACGGCATTACCATCGATGACCCCGTTAAGGTTTACCTGAAAGAGATCGGCCGCGTGCCCCTGCTGACCCCCGATGAGGAAGTGCAGCTGGCCCTGGATATCCAGAAAGGCGGCAAGGACGGCGAACGCGCCAAGCAGCGCCTGAGCGAAGCCAACCTGCGTCTGGTAGTTTCCATTGCAAAGCGCTATGTGGGCCGCGGCATGCAGTTCCTGGACCTGATCCAGGAAGGTAACCTGGGTCTGATCAAAGCGGTTGAAAAGTTTGACCATACCAAGGGCTTCAAGTTCTCCACCTATGCAACGTGGTGGATCCGCCAGGCCATCACCCGCGCCATTGCGGATCAGGCCCGCACCATCCGTATCCCTGTGCATATGGTGGAAACCATCAACAAGGTCAAAAAGGTTTCCAGCCAACTGCTGCACGAAAACGGCCATGAGCCCAGCGCTGAAGAAATTGCCGAGCGCCTGGATATGCCGGTGGACAAAGTGCGCGAGATTATGCGCGTGGCACAGGAACCCGTCAGCCTCGAAACCCCCATCGGTGAGGAGGAAGATAGCCACTTGGGCGACTTTATCCCCGATGAGGAAGCCCCCGTTCCCGCCGAAGCCGCCAGCCAGACCCTGTTGAAAGAGCAGCTGGCCGATGTGCTGAAAACCCTGACCCCGCGTGAAGAAAAGGTCCTGCGCCTGCGCTTTGGCCTGGAAGATGGCCGCCCCCGCACGCTGGAAGAGGTGGGCAAGGAGTTCAACGTTACCCGTGAACGTATCCGCCAGATCGAAGCAAAGGCCCTGCGCAAGCTGCGCCACCCCAGCCGCAGCAAAAAGCTGCGCGACTTCCTGGATTGATGCCGTGATTCTAGAAATAGCAAATTAAAATCATCTGCACCCGTACTGCTGTTTGCCCGGCGGTGCGGGTGTATTTTTGTGTGCAGCAGGCATAAATGACAAAGCCACAGCATACGATTACCCTGATGATATAGGGGAGGGGATAACGATGTGTGGAATTGCCGGACAGATCAGCGCGGACCCAAATAAGATTGCAGCCAACTACCCAGCTTACTGCCGAATGCAGAAAAGCCTTGCACGCCGCGGGCCGGACCAGCGGGGAATGTACCTGCACGGCCATGCGGCGCTGATCCATGCGCGGCTGGCTGTGGTGGATCTGGAAAACGGCTGCCAGCCCATGGTGCTGGATCAGGGCGGGGAAAAATACATTCTGGTGTACAACGGCGAGCTGTACAACACGCCGGAGCTGCACGCCCAGCTTGCGGCTCTGGGCCATCGCTTTGTAAGCCATTCCGATACTGAGGTTTTGTTACATGCTTTTGCCCAGTGGGGGCCGGACTGTCTGGAAAAGCTGAACGGTATTTTTGCATTTGCTGTGTGGCAGCAGCGGGCACAAAAGCTCTTTCTGGCGCGGGACCGCATCGGGGTCAAGCCGCTGTTCTATGCCCTGCGCGGGGACAGCCTGATCTTTGCTTCCGAGCTGAAAACGCTGCTTTGCCACCCGGAGATCCCGCCGCAGGTGGATGCCCATGGGCTGGCCGATGTGCTGCTGCTCGGCCCCGGCCGCACGCCGGGGTGCGGGGTGTTCCGCAATGTGCAGGAATTGAAGCCCGGCTGCTGCGCAGAATACACTGTGCCACAGGTTGGTGCGCCGCGCCTCACCGTGCGCCGCTACTGGCAGCTGACCGACCACGAACATCCCGATGATTTTACCCACACCGCAGCCAAAGTGCGGGACCTGGTGATGGATGCCGTCACGCGGCAGCTGGTATCGGATGTGCCGGTGGCAACCTTCCTTTCCGGCGGGCTGGATTCCAGCCTGATTTCGGCAATCGCGGATTCCCACTTTACGGCGCGGGGCAAAACGCTGCAGACTTTCTCGGTCGGTTATCAGGATAACAAAAAGTACTTCCACGCCACCCATTTCCAGCCCAGCCCGGATGCGCCGTATATCCGCACCATGAACCAGTTCTTGAACGCGCAGCATACATGGGTAACGCTGGACAGCGAAGCACTGGCCGCCGCCCTGCTGGAAGCGGTGGATGCCCGCGACCTGCCCGGTATGGCGGATGTGGACTCCTCGCTGCTGCTGTTCTGCCGTGAGATCCGTAAAACAGCCACCGTGGCACTTTCCGGCGAGTGCGCGGACGAGATATTTGGCGGTTACCCCTGGTACAGGGATAAGACCGTGCGGGAGCGGTATGGCTTTCCTTGGGCGCAGAGCACGGCATACAGGGTCAGCTTTTTTAAGCCGGAGGTGTTCGGCAGCATTGACCCGGCGGCGTATATTGATGAAGGCTACCGCGCCACGCTGGAACAAACTTCCATCCGCCCTGGTCTGGATCCCCTGGAACAACGGATGCGCCAGATGTTTGCCCTGAACTTTAACTGGTTTATGCAGACCCTTTTGGACCGCAAAGACCGAATGAGTATGTACAGCGGGCTGGAAGTGCGCGTGCCGTTCTGCGATTACCGCATTGCGGAATACCTGTACAGCGTGCCGTGGGAATATAAGGATTACGAGGGCCACGAAAAAGGCCTGCTGCGCCAGGCGATGCAGGGCGTGCTGCCCACGGAAGTGTTGTGGCGAAAAAAGAGCCCCTACCCTAAAACATGGAACCCGGCGTATTTGAACGCTGTCAGCGCCATGCTGCGCAGTGCGATGCGGGACCCGGATGCCCCGCTGCTGCGTATTGCCAAGAGGGCAGCGCTGGAACAGCTGTTGACCGCTGCCGAGACTGCGACCCCCTGGTATGGCCAGCTGATGACCACCCCGCAGACCATTGCCTGGTTTGTGCAGCTGAATTACTGGCTGCAAAAATACCGGGTGGAGCTGGTGTAAATACCCGTGTGGCGGGCCCGGCATCAAACGCATAACACCAAAAACAGACGAGTGCCCACCCTGCACACGGATAACGGCGGGAAGGGCACTTTTTGTTTGCAAAGCGTAAAAAACGGGAAAATGCAGAAAAAACGCAGGCTGCAACCCATACAAAAAACACACAAGGTAATTGGGCATTGTGCCAATTAGCGGCATTTCAAGGATTTGTCAAGTGGCAAAAGAAATGCAAAAATAGCACTTTGCCAAAAGAAATGTGACACTCATCCGGGCGTTCAATTGCCTGATAAAAAAACACGCAAAATGCCAAAAGAGCCCTTGACAATCAGCTTTTTGGCTGGTATACTGGCATAGTATCACAAAATGGAATAGAGCGCCCTAAAGGAATTTTGATTTTTCCGCGTTTTTTCAAACTTTGTTAAAAACGACGAATGTTCCAAGAAAATCATTGCTTCGGCGGAGCGCTTTTGCCAAAAACAAATCTGAACGGAATAGGAGTGGTCGCATTTTATGGTAAAGGTCAAGCCCGTACAAAACGGTCGAACCTCCAGAATGAGCTTTTCCCGCATCAACGAAGTGATTGGCATGCCCAACCTCATCGAGATCCAGAAAAACTCTTATAACTGGTTCCTGGACGAGGGCCTGCGCGAAGTGTTCCACGACATTGACGCGATCGAGGATTACACCGGGAATCTCTCGCTGGAATTTGTCGATTACCGTCTGGACAAGCACCCCAAATATACCATTAAAGAATGTAAAGAGCGTGACGCAACGTATGCTGCGCCGCTTTATGTCACTGCGCGCCTGTTGAACAAGAGCACCGGCGAAGTGAAGGAACAGGAAATTTTCATGGGCGATTTCCCGCTCATGACGGATTCCGGCACTTTCATCTCCAACGGTGCAGAACGTGTTATCGTCAGCCAGCTGGTTCGTTCGCCCGGCGTGTTCTATGCTTCCAGCAAGGACCGTACCGGCAAGGACCTTTTCACCGCAACCATGAACCCCAACCGCGGCGCATGGCTGGAATACGAAACCGATTCTTCCGATGTATATTATGTGCGCATTGATAAAAACCGCAAGCTGCCGGTTACTACCTTCCTGCGCGCACTGGGTCTTGGCACCGATGAGCAGATTCGCCAGTACTTCGGCGATTCTGAACCCAAAATCAACGCCACCCTGGAAAAGGATATCACCCATTCCACAGAGGAAGCCCTGCTGGAGTGCTACCGCAAGCTGCGCCCCGGCGAGCCGCCGACGGTGGAAAGCTCCCGCAGCCACATCAACCTGCTGTTCTTTGATCCGCGCCGTTACGACCTGGCTCGTTTTGGCCGCTTCAAGATGAACAACAAGCTGTGCCTGTTCCGCCGTATTGCGGGCTATAAGACTGCCGAGGACATCATTGCCCCGCTGACCGGCGAACTGCTGGCCGCCAAGGGCGAGCGCATCAACCACGAAAAGGCTGTTGAAATTGATAACGCCGGTGTTTCCCGCGTTACTGTTATCGTGGAGCGCAAGGGCCAGGATCCGGTCAATGTGATCGTGTTCTCCAACGGCTGTGTCGATGCCCAGAGTTTCTTCAGCTTTGACGTGAAGGAATGCGGCATCAACGAGCGCGCTTCCTTCGCCGAAATCCGTAAGATTCTGGATGCTACCTCCGATCCGGAAGAGCAGAAAGAACTGCTGACCAAGAATCATGATAAGCTCATCAGCCGCACCGTTACCGTTGACGATATCTTTGCTTCCGTCAACTACCTGCTGGGCCTTGACCATGGCATCGGCGTGACCGATGAAATCGACCACTTGGGCAACCGCCGCGTGCGCAGCGTTGGCGAATTGCTGCAGAACCAGTTCCGCATCGGCTTTGCCCGTATGGAGCGCGTTGTGCGCGAGCGCATGACCCTGCAGAACCAGGAATCCGGCGAGATCACCCCGCAGAGCCTGGTCAACATCCGCCCGGTCGTGGCTGCCATCCGTGAGTTCATCGGTTCCAGCCCACTGTCTCAGTTCATGGACCAGAACAACCCGCTGTCTGAGCTGACCCATAAGCGCCGTCTGTCCGCTTTGGGCCCCGGCGGTCTGTCCCGTGACCGTGCAGGCTTCGAAGTCCGCGACGTTCATTATACCCACTATGGCCGTCTGTGCCCGATTGAGACGCCCGAAGGTTCCAACATCGGTCTGATCTCCTATCTGGCATCTTTCGCCAAGATCAACAAGTACGGCTTCATTGAGGCACCTTACCGCCGCGTGGATAAAGAAACCGGCGTTGTTACCGATGAAGTTGTTTATATGCCCGCCGACGTTGAAGATGAATACATCGTGGCACAGGCCAACGAACCGCTGGACGAGAACAACCGCTTTGTCCGTTCCCGCGTTTCCGGCCGTCATCGCAACGACATTCAGGAATTTGCCCGTGAACAGGTCGATTTCATGGATGTCTCTCCGCGAATGATGGTTTCTGTGGCTACCGCCTGCATTCCCTTCCTGGAAAACGATGACTGTAACCGTGCTCTGATGGGCTCCAACATGCAGCGTCAGGCTGTGCCTCTGATGGTTACCCAGCGCTCTCTGGTTGCTACCGGCATGGAATACAAGGCTGCTACCGACTCCGGTGTCTGCGTGCTGGCTGCCCATGACGGCACCGTTGAAAGCGTTGACGCAGATAAGGTCGTTGTCCGTCTGGAAGATGGCTCCGCCGATACCTATGAACTGATTAAGTTTATGCGCTCCAACCAGGGAACCTGCGTCAACCAGCGCCCCGCCGTCTATGTGGGCGATGTTGTCAAGAAGGGCGACGTTCTGGCTGACGGCCCCGCTACCAAGGACGGCGAGATCTCTCTGGGCAAGAACGCTCTGATCGGCTTCATGACCTGGGAAGGCTACAACTATGAGGACGCTGTTCTGCTGAACGAAAAGCTGGTCCGCGAGGATATCTACACCTCTATCCACATTGAGGAGTACGAGAGCGAAGCCCGCGATACCAAGCTGGGACCTGAAGAGGTGACCCGTGATATCCCCAACGTCGGCGATGATTCCCTGAAGGATCTGGACGACCGCGGCATTATCCGCATCGGCGCCGAAGTCAAGACCGGCGATATTCTGGTTGGTAAGGTTACCCCGAAGGGTGAAACCGAACTGACCGCCGAAGAGCGCCTGCTGCGCGCTATCTTTGGCGAAAAGGCACGGGAAGTACGTGATACCTCCCTGCGCGTTCCCCACGGTGCTTACGGCATTGTTGTGGATGTTAAGGTCTTTACCCCCGAAAACTCTGACGAGCTGCAGCCCGGCGTGCGCACCTGCGTGCGCGTCTATATCGCCCAGAAGCGTAAGATCAGCGTTGGCGATAAGATGGCAGGCCGTCACGGCAACAAGGGTGTTGTTTCCCGCATTCTGCCGCAGGAGGACATGCCGTTCCTGCCTGACGGAACCCCGCTGGATATCGTGCTGAACCCCCTGGGCGTTCCTTCCCGTATGAACATCGGTCAGGTGCTGGAAGTCAACCTTGGCTATGTTGCCAAGGCCCTTGGCTGGCATGTGCAGACCCCCGTGTTCGATGGCGCGCACGAATCCGATATCCGTGACTGCCTGGCCGAAGCCCGCGATAAGTGGCATGGCGACCATGCACCGGAATATCCCACCAAGCTGCCCCGCCTGATGGGCGATAAGGGCCACATCATCGATTTCAGCAAGATCGACCTGACCGATGACGGCAAGACCACCGTTTACGATGGCCGTACCGGCGAAAAGTTCCCCTCCAAGGTTACTGTCGGTTATATGTACTACCTCAAGCTGCATCACCTGGTTGATGATAAGATCCATGCCCGTTCCACCGGCCCGTACTCTCTGGTTACCCAGCAGCCTTTGGGCGGCAAGGCCCAGTTCGGCGGTCAGCGTTTCGGCGAAATGGAAGTTTGGGCTCTGGAAGCTTATGGCGCGGCTTACACCCTGCAGGAGATCCTGACGGTCAAGTCTGACGACGTTGTGGGCCGTGTCAAGACCTACGAAGCAATCGTCAAGGGCGAAGATGTGCCGAATCCGGGCATCCCCGAAAGCTTCCGCGTTATGCTGAAAGAACTGCAGAGCCTTGGCCTGGATATTGTTGTTCAGGATAAGGAAGGCAACGCTGTTGATATGCGTCAGGAATATGACGATGACGATGCCAACTTTGACAACAGCGATATCGGTGATAATGTTCTGCTGGAAAGCGAGCTGCAGGATGATTACAGTGTCAAGGATGCCGATGAAGGCTTTGACGACGACCTGTTCGACGGTGAATGATCGGAATGCTGTTTACGTCACGATTAAATGAGAGGGTTCGCTGAATGGAAAATAAAGAGTTCGATTCTATCAAGATCGGCCTTGCTTCTCCCGACCAGATCCGTGCCTGGAGCTATGGCGAGGTCAAGAAACCTGAAACCATCAACTACCGCACCCTGAAGCCGGAGCGCGACGGCCTGTTCTGCGAGCGCATTTTTGGACCTACCAAGGACTGGGAATGCCACTGCGGCAAGTATAAGCGCATCCGCTATAAGGGCAAGATCTGCGATAAGTGCGGTGTCGAAGTTACCCGCGCTAAGGTCCGCCGCGAGCGCATGGGCCACATTGAGCTGGCTGCACCCGTTTCGCACATCTGGTATTTCAAGGGCATTCCCAGCCGCATTGGCCTGATGCTGGACATCGGCCCCCGCCAGCTGGACAAGGTGCTCTACTTTGCAAACTATATCGTTACCGATCCCGGCTTTACTCCGCTGGAGAAAAAGCAGCTCCTGACCGAACGCGAGTACAAGGAGATGCGGGAAAAGTACGAGGATACCTTTGAAGCCGGCATGGGCGCCGAAGCCGTCCAGAAACTGCTGGCTGAGATCGACCTGGAAGCTCTGTCCGCAGAGCTGCATGAGGAACTGGAAAAGGCTACCGGCCAGAAGCGCGTCCGCCTGTTGAAACGCCTGGAGTGCGTTGATGCATTCCGCCTGTCCGGCCAGCGCCCGGAGTGGATGATCCTGAACGTTGTTCCGGTCATCCCGCCGGATATCCGCCCCATGGTCCAGCTGGATGGCGGCCGCTTTGCGACTTCCGACCTGAACGATCTGTACCGTCGCGTGATCAACCGCAACAACCGTCTGAAGCGCCTGCTGGAGCTGGGCGCTCCCGACATCATCGTGCGCAACGAAAAGCGCATGCTGCAGGAAGCAGTTGACGCCCTGATCGATAACGGCCGCCGCGGCCGCCCGGTCACTGGCCCCAACAACCGCGCCCTCAAGAGCCTTTCCGATATGCTGAAGGGCAAGCAGGGCCGCTTCCGCCAGAACCTGCTGGGCAAACGTGTTGACTACTCTGGCCGTTCCGTTATCGTTGTCGGCCCTGAGCTGAAGATGTACCAGTGCGGTCTGCCCAAAGAGATGGCTCTGGAGCTGTTCAAGCCCTTCGTTATGAAGGACCTGGTCCAGAAGGGCATTGCCTCCAACATCAAGGCTGCCCGCAAAAAGGTCGAGCGTGCTTCCACCGAGGTGTGGGACTCTCTCGAAACCGTCATCAAGGGCCATCCCGTTCTGCTGAACCGTGCACCTACCCTGCACCGCCTGGGCATTCAGGCATTTGAGCCCGTTCTGGTCGAAGGCCACGCCATCAAGCTGCACCCGCTGGTCTGCACCCCCTTCAACGCTGACTTCGACGGCGACCAGATGGCTGTCCATCTGCCGCTGTCCACCGAAGCACAGCGCGAAGCCAAGATGCTGATGCTGGCATCCGGCAACCTGCTGAAGCCGTCTGACGGCGAACCCGTCACCGTGCCCACGCAGGATATGATCCTGGGCTCTTACTACCTGACCATGGTCAACCCCGAAGACCCCGGCCACGACAAGGTGTTCCGCGATGAGGACGAAGCCCTGATGGCTTACGCCGAGCATATCGTCACCCTGCAGGCTCCCGTTAAGGTGCGCCGCACCATGGACTTTGGCAACGGCCCCGAAACCGCCCTTGTCACCACCACTGTCGGCAAGATCATCTTCAACACCCCCATCCCGCAGGATCTGGGCTATGTGGATCGCACCGACCCCGAACATAAGTTCGATTACGAAGTCGATTTCCAGGTCACCAAGAAGAAGCTGCCCGACATCATCAGCCGCTGCCTGACAAAGCATGGCACCAAGCGCTGCGCTATCATGCTGGACCACATCAAGGCACAGGGCTATAAGTATTCCACCCTTTCCGCCATCACCGTTGCCGTGCCTGACGCTATCATCCCCGAAGAGAAGCCGGCGATCCTGGCTGCGGCTGACAAGAAGGTTGAAAAGGTCATGAAGAACTTCAACCGTGGTCTTATCTCTGATGAAGAGCGCTATAAGAACACCGTTGAGATCTGGCAGGCAGCTACCGAGGAAGTTTCCAACGCTCTGTCTACCAACCTGAAGACCCACCACCAGCGCAACCCCATCTATATGATGTCCGACTCTGGTGCTCGTGGTTCTATGGACCAGATCAAGCAGCTGGCCGGCATGCGCGGCCTGCTGGCTAACACCGCAGGTAAAACCCTGGAAATGCCTATCCGTGCAAACTACCGCGAAGGCCTGAACATCTTGGAGTACTTCATCTCTTCTCGAGGCGCTCGTAAAGGTTTGACCGATACCGCACTGCGTACCGCTGACTCTGGCTACCTGACCCGCCGTCTGGTTGACGTTTCTCAGGAAGTCATCATCCGCGAGGAAGACTGCCACGCTACCGAGGGTATCCTCGTCAGCGAAATCAGCGAAGGCAACGCTACCATCGAAAGCTTCTCCGAGCGTCTGATTGGCCGTTATGCTCTGCATGACGTGATGGATCCCAAGACCGGCGAACTCATTGTGTCCAAGGACAAGATGATGGATATGTTCGACGCTGAAAAGATCAAAGCTGCCGGTATTACCGAGCTGGAGATCCGCAGCGTGATGACCTGCCGTGCTCACGTTGGCGTCTGTGCCCGCTGCTACGGTTCCAACATGTCCAACGGCCAGTGCGTTAAGGTCGGTGAATCCGTCGGTATCATTGCGGCACAGTCCATCGGCGAACCCGGTACTCAGCTGACCATGCGTACCTTCCATACTGGCGGTATCGCATCTGCTGAAGATATTACTCAGGGTCTTCCGCGTGTTGAAGAACTGTTCGAGAGCCGCCGCCCGAAGGCAATGGCTATCATGTCCGAGATCGCCGGTACCGTCCATATTGACGATACCAAGAAGAGCCGCCACGTTGAAGTGACCGGTGTTGACGATAACGGCGCACCGGTTACCAAGAGCTACCTGATCCCGTTCGGCCACCGCCTGAAGGTGATGGAAGGCGATGTGCTCGTCAAGGGCGCACTGTTGACCGAAGGCCATGCTTATCCGCAGGATATCCTGGCTGTCAAGGGCCGCATTGCTACCCAGAACTACCTGATCAGCGAAGTCCAGAAGGTTTACCGTCTGCAGGGCGTTGAAATCAACGATAAGCATATCGAAGTTATCGTCCGCCAGATGATGCGTAAGGTTCGCATTGACGATGCAGGTTCCAGCGAGTTCATCATGGGCAGCGTTGTCAACCGCCGCGATGTGATGATCGAGAACGAGAAGATTCAGGAACGCATTGATGCAGGCGAAACCGACCTGAAGCTGGTCCAGGCCAGTCAGATCCTGCTTGGTATCACCAAGTCCAGCCTGGCAACTGACAGCTTCCTGTCCGCTGCATCCTTCCAGGAAACCACCCGCGTTCTGACCGAAGCCGCCATCAAGGGCAAGGTTGACCCGCTGGCCGGTCTGAAGGAGAACGTCATCATCGGTAAGCTGATCCCCGCCGGAACCGGTTTGCCGGAGGTTGAAGAAGAGCTGGCTCGCGCCGAGGAAATCCGCGATGCCGAAGGCAGCGCTTACGACCACGCTGAAAAGTAAGACTATTCTTATCTGATAAGCTTAGCCTGACAATAAAACATAACATCCCCCACAGCATTCTCCGCACGGGCAACTGCGAACGGAAAGGGTACTGTGGGGGATTTTTTATGCTGCTTTGCGGGGAATGAAACTGCTTATTGCGGAAAAGTGGCAGAAAAGTGATACAAAGTTGCTTGAAAATAGTAGTACAGCTGTGCTATGCTGGCCCCAAAGAAAGGGGGATAGCACCATGACATTGGGAGAGAAAATTGCATCTGCCCGGAAAGAAAAAGGCATGACCCAGGAAATGCTGGCAGAGCAGCTGGGGGTAACACGGCAGGCTGTGGCAAGGTGGGAAACAGGGAAAGCTCTGCCTGGCACAGCCAACCTGTTTATGCTGCGGCAGCTGCTGGGAATTCCGTTGGAAGCAGCGGATATGGAAGCGACTGATTTAGAAGGGACAACGGGAACGGAAAAATCGGGAACATTAGCAAACACAGAAAAAGCAGAAAGCCTAACAGCAAAGCAGAAGTGGATGCTGCTTGCGGCAGCGGCAATTCTGCTGTGGTTTGCTCTGCAATTTGTTGGGCTTGGCGCGGCAGTGGGGCTTCTGCTGCTCTTGCTGATTCTAATGATTGTGCTCTTTTTGATAGCAACAGGGAAAAGCGGTATTGTGGCGGCTGTAAAATCAACAGGCAAAAGAATGTTGTATCTGATAGCGGCAATGCTGCTGGCACTCGTTCTATGGAGCGTTGCTTTTGTGGCATCAGCAAACTACCAAAGCAAGGCCATCTGGAGTATGCCGCAGGAGGAATGGCAGAGCTTCCCCGAGGTTGCCGCATGGATGCAGCACTGCGAAACAATGGGAAATGGTGTTTATATGCAGCGGGTGGACCTGCCTTCCGACCAGGAGAATACAACCGCATATCTTGTCTGCCGCAATGGCGTGACCAATGAACAGGCGGGAAAAATCACCCCCAATCCATTGCGGCTGCGCTTTTGGGTTACTTATCAGGCAGGGGAGAGCGAGCCCATGCTGGATGTGCTGACGTTCTGCGGAAATAAGGACTATCAGGTGTTTTTCGGAATCGGGAAAGACCAGTCTGATTGTATCTTTACGACAAATGAAAGCGAAGCGTTGGCAGGAGAAGTAAGAAGCCTGCTGGAAAGCCGGGCAAATGACAAATAAAGAAAGTTAGAGAAATGAGCCTGTGCAGGAACCGTGCATAAACACTGTTTCTGCGCAGGCTTTTTGTTAAGGTAATACCGCACAATTCCCGCCTTGCGGCTTAAGCACCGCTCCGGCGGCTGCGGCACGGCATCTGCGTTGCCAAAATGCTCGATAATGTCGGGTTGCGGTACCCGCATCGTGCTTCGGGGGCAAAAGCCCCTCGCACTCTGCGACCGCTGCCCCTGCTTCGGTTCGCTGTTTCCGCCACTGGCGGCGCTCACCTTTGCAGCATCCAGTATTATCTGCGCTTTTGGCTTAGCAGCTGCCGCACCTTGCTCGCCGTATCGGCACTTAGAATTATGCGGTATTGCCTTAAATAAAAACGGATTTGTTTTTTCTAACATTTGGTGTATAATACTTTTATACTGGGTTTGTCTGTGCAGGATGAATGGTGCCTGCACAGGGGACGGGGAAGGCTATCCCGCGTCTGGCCCGGAATGACACCATACAGAAAAGGAGAATCCGCCATGTCGGAAGCATTGAAAGAACGCAAAGAGATGGACTCGCAGTACCAGTGGGACCTGACCAAAATGTACGCCAGCGATGCGGAATGGGAAAAGGCTTTTGCCGCCATTGACCCCAAAATTGAAGCTTTGGCTGCCTGGGAGGGCAAGCTGAACAACGCTGCCAGCATTCGTGAATTTTATGATGTAGAAATCGGCGTGTTCCGTGAACTGGAAAACCTGGCTGTCTACACCAGCCTGCGTCTGAGCGAGGATACCCGTGCTGATGACGCCCAGAGCATGGATGCCCGCGCTACCGCCAAATATGTAAAGGCTGTCGGTACCATCGCCTATGCTCAGCCGGAAATCCTGGCACTGCCGCAGGAAACCCTGGATGCCATCATGGCTGACGAGCAGGTTGCCCCCTATCGTTTTGCTCTGGAAGACCTGCTGCGTGCAAAGCCTCACACCCTGACCGCCCCGGAAGAAAAGCTGCTGGCTGCTTTCGGTGAGGCATTCGGCACCCCGAAAAATGTTGCCGATAACCTGGAAGACGCCGACATGGTGTTCGATTCCGTCAAGGATGGCGAGGGCAACGATGTGGAGCTGACCGCTTCCAACTACATCCTGCTGCAAACCTCCAATGACCGCGTGCTGCGCAAGAATGCCTTTGAAAGCTACTACAAGAGCTTCCGCCAGCACATCAACACGCTGGCTGCCTCTTACTCCGGCGCTGTCAAGACCGCTACCGCCGAAGCCTCCGTCCGTCATTATGAATCTTCCCGCGCCATGTCCATGGCAGGGGAGAACGTGCCCGGCCAGGTCTATGATAACCTGGTGGCTACTGTGCGCAAGCACCTGCCGGATATGTACCGCTATGTTGCTCTGCGCAAGCGCATCCTGGGTGTGGACGAGCTGCACTACTATGATGTGTACGCCCCGCTGACCAAGGGCGTCAGCGCCCATTACACCTATGACCAGGCCAAGCAGATGGTTCTGGATGCCGTTGCACCGCTGGGCGAAGAGTACGGCACCATCGTTCGCAAGGGCTTTGCCGAGCGCTGGATCGATGTGTTCCCCAACAAGGGCAAGAGCGGCGGCGCTTACTCCGGCGGCAGCTATGATTCCAACCCCTATATCATGTGCAACTTTACCGGTACGCTGGACAGCGTTTCCACCATTGCGCATGAGATGGGCCACAGCATGCACAGCTGGTTCAGCCGCCATACCCAGCCTGCCCAGTATGCCGACTATACCCTGTTTGTCGCAGAGGTCGCTTCCACCGTCAACGAGAACCTGCTCATTGAGCACCTGCTGGCAGAAAAGAACCAGGATCCCGCAACCCGCCTGGCCCTGCTGAATCAGTACCTCGAAAATTTCAAGGGAACCGTCTACCGCCAGACGATGTTTGCCGAGTTTGAGCGCGATGCCCACGCCATGGCCGAGCGCGGCGAAGCCCTGAATCCCGCCGCCCTGAACAATCTGTACAAGAAGCTCATTGTGGACTACTTTGGACCGGAGCTGGTTGTGGATGACGAAGTACAGTACGAGTGGGCACGCATCCCGCACTTCTACCGCCCGTTCTATGTTTATAAGTATGCAACCGGCTATTCCACTGCCGTGGCATTGTCCGAGGGCATCCTGAAGAACGGCGAACCGGCTGTTAAGAAGTACCTGGAGTTCCTGCACATGGGCGGCAGCGCTTACCCGCTGGATGAGCTGCGCCATGCCGGTGTGGACCTGACCACCCCCGCCCCGGTGGATGCTGCCCTGGATAAGTTCGGCCGCATTCTGGACGAAGCCGAAGCCTGCGTGGCACAGCTGGAAGCTGCAAAATAAGCAGGGGAAAGTCCTAGGGTGTATCTGAAAAATTCAAAAATTTAGTCTGTTTCTGCAAACACAGCGGGATTTTGCGTTAAAAAGCCTTGGAATCCGCAAAGGATTCCTATGGCTCTTTGCCTTACATCCTGCTTGCGTTTGCGAAATATCCGTCATGTTCTTTGTTTTCAGATACACCTTAAGCGCAAAATTAGGGCAATACCGCATAATTCTAAGTGCCGATACGGCGAGCGAGGTGCGG
>OBYA01000375.1_pt1 | contig 18497 bp, 19 predicted proteins | sample 1495461 | NCBI WGS metagenome assembly OBYA01 (sample SAMEA2580180, study PRJEB22360) | human gut metagenome | biome: human gut; feature: human-associated habitat; material: faeces | place: Denmark | collected 2008/2010 | reverse complement strand
TATACCGTACAATCCTTCCCCATCGCCTATAGGATGGCGGATCCAGTGGAATAAGATCACGGTTTCGTAAGATCCAGTCTACTTTTCATTCACACAGGCGTTCCTTACCTGTTTCATCCGAAATACCACTTCATCACATGCAGCAGGATCACAACGGTAAAATTCTATATCTTTGCCGACTCGTTCCACTGTATCCTGTCTCTGCACTACCTGCTCTTCATCTTGCTTCCATAATTTTTTAAAGAAATCTTTTACCCTCATAGTATCTCTCTTTCCTCTATGTTTTACTGCATCCGTATTCTATATATAGAAGTATACCATACACAAGGCAATACCTATGGTAAAATCAGCTTCTTCCCCAATCTTGTAGTAGATTTTCACAGTTCCCTTTCCCTCTTTTGATGACATAATAAAAGGGCTCCTATACGATTGCTTAATATCCTATAAGAAACCCTTCTATATATCAGAATTGCAGGAAAGCTCTTTGGCATTCATTCCCTCTAACGGTTTATGCTTCCTTTTCCTCCAGTTGTGTTTGCTGCTTTGCTTCTTCCACATGTTCTTCATCCATGTTACGAAACAGCTTTTTGAAGAAGAGCACGAACATCGTTACCGTAGTCAGAACGGCCAGTATATCCGCGATCGGCTCTGCCAGAAATACTGCCATAACCTTATCCTCTATAAACATCGGAAGGATATAAATCAGCGGGATCAAAACGATAATTTTACGAAACATCGCAAGAAATGCTGAGGTTTTTGCGTTGCCAAGGGCAATAAAGGTTTGCTGACAGGCAATCTGTGCGCCAAACAGCAGGCAACCTCCCATATAAATGCGCAAAGCCCACACGGTAATTTCTGTTAGAGCGGGATCACTGGTAAATATCGCCGCAAACATATTCGGCACCACCATGGCAAGCAGCCAGAGTACAGCAGAGTAGGTCAGACAGCTGATCAGCAAAAGACGAAAGGCCTTTTTCACACGATAGGCATTGTTTGCTCCGTAGTAACCTTTATTAATCGGCTGTGCTCCCTGGGTAAAGCCGGATAGTGGCAGCATGGCAAACTGCATAACACTCGATAGTATCGTCATAGCACCGACTGCAAGGTCTCCCCCATACTTCAAGAGGGAAGAGTTAAAGCACAATACGAGAATACTTTCCGTTGATTGCATTATGAAGGGTGCCACACCTAAGGCAAGCGAGGGTAACAGCACCTTTGCTTTTATACGGAAATTGCTCATGCGCAGCTTCAATATCGTCTGCTTTCCCATCAGAAAGCGCATGACCCAAACGGAAGAAATACCCTGTGATATAACCGTGGCGAGCGCAGCACCCTGCACTCCCATATCGAAAACAAAAATCAGTATCGGATCCAAAATGATATTGGTGATTGCTCCGATTACAACGGTCAGCATACTGATTCTGCTGAAGCCCTGCGCGGATATAAAGGCGTTCATCCCAAGCGTAAGCTGGACGAAAATCGTGCCGGCAGCATATATGATCATATAGGACTGTGCATAGCCGATCGTATTCTCACTTGCTCCAAACATATAAAGCAGTGGTGTATGAAAACCGATGACAGCTATGGTAAGCACCAGAGCGGTGATGATCAGGGCACAGCAGCAGTTTCCGAGAATCTTCTCCGCCCCCTTGATATCCTGCTGCCCCATCAGAATAGAAGCACGTGGTGCTCCCCCCATTGCGACAAGTGCCGCAAAGGCGGATATAATCATGATAATAGGAAAGCTGATTCCGACACCTGTCAGGGCCGTTGCACCCACTTCCGGTATATGACCGATATACATACGGTCTACCATATTGTACAGAGCGTTAACCAGCTGTGATAAAATAGCCGGTACTGCCAGCATAAAAAATAATCTGCCAATGCTTTCCTTTCCCAAATCCACTTCTTTTGACATCTTCATTCATCATTCCTCCAATGTATGTTCGTTTGTTTCTATAATATTTTCGATATTCGCATTGATGCGATCAAAGGTCTGTAGGACGATATTTATATGCTCCTGTGGGATCCCCTTCAGAATGTGAGCTTCCACCTCGCTGCGTTTTTTCAAAAGCACCTGAATGACCTCCTGTGCCGCTTCTGTCAGAAACAGGTGCTGTATACGCCGGTCACTATTGTCTGTTTCTATGTATACATATCCCTTTAGCAGCAGGGATTCAATCCCTCTGGCAACCAGCCCCTTGGATATACCAAGAAATGCACTCAGCTCCTTTGCCGTATTGATTGTACGATTGTTGGATAGGAAAATCAGAATATCCACTTCGCTGGGAGAGAGCTGGTAATGCTTCAGCTCAGGCGCACTTATTCTGGCATAAACCTTACGAAAAGCCGCACAACGCTTTACAAGTGTTTCCAGATTGGTATGTTTGAGCATGTCATCACCTCCATTAGTTTACTTGTAAACGATTATAGTATATCATGTTTTCACGAACTTGCAAGCAGCAATATAGAAAATGGTTGACAGCAGCAATATAGAATATACATTGCCAAAGGCATGCTGTATTGATTCTTTACAGCTGATATAGTCCACTACCTTATCAATGCGAAGAAAGAAAATTCATAAATGAAAGGAACCACTGGCGAAGCGGCTGGAAAAGTTTGCTTCGCAGCAATCTCTTCCCGGATTCCATAAGCAGAAACAATCCCTAGCGCCTTTCAACAGAAAATATGTTGAGTTAAAAGCAGCGCATAATCCAAATGCGGACCTCTTGAATGCTAGCTGCTTCTTTTAAGACTGCTTTTATTTAACGGGGCGGTAATTGCCTGTATGATATATTTATTTCCTATTAGACGATACGCCGATTTTGCATATTGCAGGATACTGCCGAAAAGACATAGGCAGGGGTTGTGATATTTGCTTAGAAAGTTAAAAGCAAACCCCGACAGCACCATCCTGGAAACGGATAGAGGTTTATAACAGCCAAAGAATAAAGTGTGAAACAAAACAATTATGCAATATCTGCGCCCGCACAGCGAAATGCAGGGGAAATGGAAAAAGATATGAAATATTTCGATCCTATTCTAAAGGGCATTGAATATCTAAACGGATAGTCAGGACATGTTTTCCTAATTTTGCTGTTCTATCCCGGAATAACAAAAGGGCCTCAGCTTCCATTGGATATCATCCAACAGAATAAGAGTCCCATTCATTTTATAAGCAGATCACAGCTTTACGCAGGTAAGCGTACTGATACAGGAGGTAACCTTTTCTATGCACTGTACGCTTATTTTTCCAGCAGCCCCTCCTGTACCAGAAATTCGTGTGCAACCTCTGCCGGCTCACGTTTTTTTACATCCACCTCATAATTCAGCTTTCGCATCCCTTCGCTGCTCAGATGCTTGCTAAGCTCATTGATCACCCCAACTGCATCCGGATACTCCGTAAGCAGATGATCGCTTACCATAGGTACCCCATAGTATGGAAGAAAATACTGTTTATCATCCTCCAGCACGACCAGATCATAATAGTCGATCAGTCCGTCCGTGGAATATGCATCAATCACATCACTTTCTTTATTGGCCAGAGCTACATAGCGTGTCGCTCCATCCATTGCAATATTATCCTGAAAGTTCATGTTCGGATATTTGCTTTTGATGCCTGGCAGCGCCTCTTTACGATTATTGAATGCCAGGGTTGGTGTGATGGTAAGACGATCGGATACCTTTTCCAGATCACTGACTGTCTTTAAATTGTATTTCTCTGCTGTATCCTTGCGCACAGTAAAGGTATAGGTATCGTTAAACGGCGTCTGATCCAGCAGTGTAAGATTATATTGTTCTTTGATTTTTTCTTTCGCAATGCGATACACCTCATCTGCATTGCTGTTTGATTTCATTTTTAAAATATCGCCATATAATGTTCCGGTATAATCAACATACATGTCAATCTGACCGTTTTGCAGTGCGCTGAAGCATATCTGTACCCCGCCAAGAGAAAGATCTCTTTGTACCTTGTAGTCCGTTTTCGCTTCTATCATATCGGCATACATGTTGCCGAGAATCAGCTGTTCACTCATATCGGAGCTCCCGATATGCAAAGCGTCCTTACTCACGCCCTTCATAAGTCTGCCCCCAACAGAAGCCATCAGCAGGCAAAGACACAGCAGCGATACGATAAGTTTTGTTGATTTGCGTACAGGTCGATTGGTCTGTAAATTTCCAATCGTCAGTCCTTCCGGAACAACCACACGCTCCAGGATTCCCATAAAGGAATCAATAACCAGCGCCAGAATACAGGCAGGAACTGCACCGGCCAGAATCTGCATATTGTTGGATGTTCGGATACCAGAATATACAAGGTAGCCAAGACCTCCTGCTCCGATAAAGGCCGCAATCGTCATCAGTCCGACAGCTGTAACAGCAGAAATCCGTACACCCGCCATAATAATTGGCAATGCCATGGGAATTTGTACCTTTATAAGAATCTGCGCTCTTGTCATACCGATACCCTTAGCCGCCTCCAGTGTCTGATCCGGTATGCTTTGAATACCGGTATACGTATTTTTAATAATTGGCAGAAGCGAATACAGAATAACCATAAAGATGGCGGGCTTGGAGCCGATTCCAAGGAACGGGATTGCAAACCCAAGCAAGGCAAGGCTCGGTATGGCCTGAACGATATTGGCAATTCCCAGAACCGGCTTTGTCAGCTTTTTGAGATAGGAAATTAAAATCCCAAGAGGAACACCAATCGCAATGGCAAGAATCACAGATAACAGCGTAAGCTCCACATGCTCCCAGCTCAACGATAAAATCTGTCCCTGGATGGATTGTACATATTCGAGAAATTCACTCATGCCTGTTCACCTTCTTCCAGATCAAACTGCTTGGAGAAGGTTGTCACCAGAGAGCTTCTGGTAATCAGTCCACGCAGCTTTCCCTGCTCATCCAATACAGGAACATTGTAAAAGTCATGCTGTCTTGTCTGCTGCATAACATCCACAAGGTTATCATCCTCCTGAGCACAGTATGCAGGATTGACCATAATATCACGCACCAGCAGGTGATTGTCCCGCGGCTGTCTGCGAATCATTTTGGCCGTGATCATTCCCTGCAGCATCTGGCTGTGATCAACCACCATCAGCGTATCCACCTTGTTGTAACGCATGTATTCATAGGCACGTACCAGAGAAACACCCGGATAGGTTGTAATGACACGCTTAATCATGATATCACTGGCACGAATCAGCTCCGGCGAATCCCAGATGCGGTTTTTACCGACAAAGCTGCTGACAAATTCGTTAACCGGATGCTTTAGAATTTCCTCAGGTGTATCGAATTGCACAATGTTTCCATCATGCATAATGCAGATACGATCTGCAATTTTAATTGCCTCATCCATATCATGTGTTACGAATACGATCGTTTTTCTCACGTTTTCCTGAATCTGTAAAAGCTGATCCTGCAGTGATGATCGCGTAATCGGGTCCAGTGCGGAAAACGGCTCATCCATCAGGATGATATCCGGATCAAGAGCAAAGGCTCTGGCCACACCGACTCTTTGCTGCTGACCGCCGCTGAGCTCCTGCGGATAGCGTTGGGAAAATTCGGCATAGTCCAGTCCGACCATTTCCATCAGCTCCCTGGTCCTTGCCCTGCGCTGTGCCTGCTCCACATGCTCCAGCTTTGCAATCACCTCCATATTATCCTCTATATTCATATGCGGAAACAAGCCTGTCTGCTGGATGACATATCCCATATTTCTTCGCAGACGAATCACATCCTCATTTCGAATATCACTGCCATTCAAAAGTATCTGACCTTTCGAGGGAGCGATCAAACGATTGATCATTTTCAGGGACGTTGTCTTCCCGCAGCCGCTGGGGCCGATCAGTACAACAAATTCCCCGTCGTGAATCTCCATATTGATATCATGAAGAACCTCCTGATTTTTAAAAGTTTTGGAAACATGCTGAAATTCCAACATCTATATTCCTCCTCTCTTTCCCAAATAGAAAAAACTGTCTGTCGACAGCGTACCGGCGACGTAAGATGAAAGGCGATTTCTGCGTCCCCATCCTTTTTCACCATGTGTAGTTATAAGTATAACACAGTTTAAAAAAAATGTAAAATCCATGGTAAAAAGCAAAGGTTTTTTTCATTTTATTTCAGTCACAGCAATTCTTACATTATCTGCAGGAGCTCACCATTATCCTATGTTTTTCATAAAAAAAGGATTGCAATTCCTAAATAAATACGCTATAATAACAAAGCAATCGCCCGAGTGGTGAAACTGGTAGACGCAACGGACTCAAAATCCGTCGGTAGCAATACCATGCCGGTTCGAGTCCGGCCTCGGGCACCAGTAAACCAGACAACAGATACATCGTATCTGTTTTTTTTTATTTATAAGAATTCCGATTCCATTTTCAATTGATCCGCATTGTACACACCGGCTTATGCGATGGCACAGTCATTGTCTGCTGTTTCAAGCTTCATATATATACCCGCCAGCTTTTTTTGCAAATCATTCCTAAAAAAAGAAAACCATCACAGCAATCAATGAGAGATATATCCTTATTCATCGATTGTGTTGAAGGTTTTTTTATACCTGCTGCTATGCCTTATGCAGACAATGCGTGCTTACTGATTCAGGAATAGCGCTTACTTTTCCACCTGCTTCATGACTGCCGCCTTCTGCTGCTCATCGATCATATTTTCATGAATCATTGCATTCAGTACCTGAATCTGCCGATTTCTGGCTGCGGATTCATGATTACTCAGCTGATAATTTGCAGGAGATTGTGGAAGACCTGCCAAAAGCGTTGCCTCATCCAGCGTCAGATCTTTTGGTTCCTTATGAAAATATCCCTCACTTGCCGCCTTGATTCCGATATAATTATCTCCGTAATTGATCACGTTGACATACAGCTCCAATATTTCTTTTTTGCTCAGTTCCCTTTCAAGATCGTATGCGGTAAAAATCTCACTGACCTTGCGCAGATAGGACGGCTGATAGGTGTAATACATATTTTTTGCCAGCTGCTGCGTGATGGTGCTCCCTCCTCCGCGAATCTGCCCCGCCAGCACATTCTGGTACAGCGCTCTGGCCATGGAACGGTACTCCACCCCATGATGCTCATAAAAGCGCCGGTCCTCGATTGCAACCGTTGCCTGCAGCAGCTCCTCGCTGATTTCATCATACGTTACATAGGACTTTTTATGTTTAATTTCCTCTACCTTTTCACTGATGCTGACCTCATTGGTAGCCTTGACATAATTTACAAAGCCAAGTCCTACAAACAGTGTGAGAGCAATCAAAACGATCAGCAGCAAAATCAGGAACAGTTTTCTTATAATCTTCACTTTATCACCATACTCATTATAGCATACTTATTCCCCTGTGAAGCTAACTTACAGATTCGTTATAAAATCGTCAGGAAACAGAAAGATTCTTCAAAATCAGAATACAAGAAACAAGATAAAATAAAACACGGTCATCACCGTGTATTATCTGTTTGCGTTCACTGACTTCATTATCTGTTTAATCTGAGCCTCAGATGGTTTTCTTCCCATTTGTAAAAACATCGCACGAATCATTTTCTCGTTGATAGGCGGGTTTTCTCTAAGTTCTTTCTCGAATTTCTTTTTTGTGAAATAGAAACCGAGGAATCCCCCAATTGCCAATCCTACAAGGGTAAATAACACAGAGCTTAAAAAATCCATATGTAATCCTCCTTACAATAAGCATATTTTACTATTTTTATGGAGATTTTACAATAGTTTTCGCCCTATTTATCCACTTCTTGGACCAGAAGGCAGCGATATTTTCTTTTCAGCAGCTGATAAAACGGATTCGTGCAATCCTCCATGCATGCCGCTCCCTCCCGTATGTACACCACATATACCCGGGATTTCAAAAAATGATCATAGCTGAGACAGTCCTTTCTGCACTCGATTTCCTTTTGAAAGAAAGCCTCCGCACTCTCTTGCAGGGACTGCATTTCTATCGGAATCTGGATTCTGCTTCTTTGCTGCTCATCCATCCCTTCCAGCAATGCCTGTATGTTCCCACTCTGCTTCATGATATCATAAAAGGCAGGCTGAATCGCATAACACAATTTCATAGATTATCACCCGCTTACATTGTACATCGCCCATTTGTGTGAGATTTGTAGAATTTTGTGGAACGGATTGCTTTTATGGCAGAAACCGCTGCAGCTTGAAGGTGCGGATTCTGGCCGATCAGACACAGCGAAAAACTGGTATACAGCATAAAAAGCCTTCAACGTTAAAAGGCAGGAATCGGGTTACGAATGTCCCGATTCCCACCTCATCATTCTTTATCTGTGTAAATCAATATCCGAGAAATCATATTTCTCAAGGGTAGATGCAATCGTCTTATCCTTGATTGCCAAATTTTCCTTGGTCATGCGTGCTTTCGCTTTCGGCATATTTTCTATAGTCGCCGGTCCGCAGATACAGCCGCCCTGACATGCCATACCCTCCAGAATGTCTGCCTGAAACCGATTCACCTTCATCATGAGCAGCGCTTTTTTGCAGGCATCGCTTCCATCTGCATATTCCGCTGTTACCGCCTCATCATTATTCTCCTTTAAAGCAACGGCAACCGCCTTGGATACACCACCGCCGACAGAGAAGAATCGTCCATAGGCAGAAGCGGTATCCTCTTCCTTCGCAGGAACATTTTCCGGAGAGATATGCCTGGATACAAACATTGCGCCAAGCTCTTCGAAGGTGATACAGAAATCAACCTCACTGTCCTGAACCTCCTGCTTTTTCGCAACACATGGTCCCACGAATACGACCTTGCAATTCGGGTGATGCTTTTTCAGATAGCGCGTTGTCGCAACCATTGGGCTTACCATATGTGAAACACTGCTTTCATATACCGTCGGGAAATGCTGCTTCGCCATGTTTACGAAGGCAGGGCAGCAGGAGGTAGTGATTTTCTTTCCCTCTGCCTTGTGCTTTTTTGCATCTTCCTTTTCATACCATGCCACAGCATCCGCTCCAATAGCCGCTTCGTATACGTCGCTAAAGCCCAGCTCACGCATTGCCTGCATGATCTGCGGCAGCGTTGCGCTGTCAAACTGCCCCTGAATAGCAGGAGCAAACACCGCATAAACCTCTTCTTTTTTCTTCAGCAGCTCGATAACATCCAGCATCCAGGACATATCCTCAATTGCGCCAAACGGACATTTCGCCTGACAGGCACCACAATTTATACATTTTGCCTCATCGATTTTCGCCAGTCCGTCTTCTCCCATACGGATCGCATCGACCGGACAGCTTTTCATGCAGGGACGCTGTGTTTCAACGATGGCATTGAACGGACATGCATTTTTGCAGGCCCCGCATTCCTTACATTTATCATAATCGATAAAAGCGTGATCCTCCCCCATATGAATCGCATCAAATTTACATGCAGACAGGCAGGCCTTTGCCATACACTTCCGGCAATTATCCGTCACCTGTATTTTATGGATGCTGCAGCCGTCACATGCTGCTTCAATCACGCGTACAATCTGACGCTTGTTGTCATTCTCCACCGGTACCGGCGGCTTACCAAGCGCCATTCGCGTCCGCTGGCGTATGATTTCTTTTTCCTTATAAATACAGCAGCGGAATTCTGCATGTTTCCCCGGAATCAACAGATTCGCTACCTCATCACAGACGTCATCATTCAGTTTTCCATCAAACGCACGCTTGCTGACCTCTCTCAGTACGTCGAATTTAAACTGTCTGGCTTCGTGATCAAATAATGACATAATATCCTCCTCTATGCACGAGCAGTATAAACAGCTTGTGCTTTTTTTAACATGATAATTATATCACAAAGCGTACGTATAAAAAAAGCGGTAAATCGTAAAAATTTACAGCTTTTTATGTATTTATACTTTTTTTCTGCAGATATCCTGCTGCTTCTCTTTCTTCTTTCGTCCCGGCTTATATTCAATATATAGAATGGAGGAGAAAATCAGACAGGCTCCGAGTATCATCGGAGGACTCATTACCTCCCCCAGCAGCAGGAAGGAGAAGATGGAAGCAAACAGCGCCTCCATGGACAGGATCAGGGATGCGCTGTTGGCAGTTGTAAATTTCTGCGCAAAGGTCTGCAGCAGATAGGCAAGCAGAGTTGACACAAAAATCAGATAGGCCACATTTCCTGCCGCATGCCAGTTAAAGGAGGTCGGCGGCTGTTCCAGCGTCAATGCACATATCGTGGAAATAACGCCGGCTGTCATCATTTGCAAAGCGGTCATGCACACCGTATCCACATGGGCAGAGTAGCGTTCCAGCGCAATGATATGCAATGCGAAGAACAAGGCGCAGATAAGGGACAGCATATCGCCGAAGCCCAGCATGAGTGCATCCTTTTTCAACGTCAGCAGTGCAATGCCCACAATGCACAGCAATGAAGCAATCAGCTCCTTGCGGGAGGGACGCCGATGCCAAAGCAGCCAGAGCAGATAGGGTACAAACACCACATTGGTAGCGGTCAGAAATGCATTCTTACTCGGCGTTGAATACTTCAAGCCAAAGGTTTGAAAGGCAAACGCCAGAAACAGAAATATCCCTGTCACGATTCCATGTCCAATCGTTGCACGATCCAGCCTGCGCAGCTTTTTCCAGCAGATCAGCAATGGAAAAACAGCAGCCCCTACAAAACGTATCATCATGATATAAAATGGAGACAACGCATCCAGCGCTCCGTCGGTAGCGATGAAACCGCCTCCCCAGACAACGGTAACAACCACCAGTATCATATTTGCGTATATTTTTTTCATAATTCACCTCATTGGTCAACATCATACCACAGCCTTTTCGCTGCCGCAAGTATTCTTTATCAGGAAATATAAGCTTTTTTTCGTATCCTTTTTACAGTCGAAGCACCCGTCCCATGCAAGCAAAAAAAGGATTGCTATTTCTCTATCTCCATATTATAATAATACCCATGAGAAATCAGTCTCGTTTTTTCATACAATTTAAGAGAGAGGAAGCGTTTGTATGAGATTACTGGAAGAATACATAAAAAAATACGGCAATGCTCTGAATGAGGATGTTTTAAAGGTGGATGCTTTTTTGAACCATCAAATTGATGCACAGCTGATGATGGAGCTGGCAAAGGATTTCAAAGAGCATTTCAAGGATAAGCACATCACCAAAATTGCGACAATTGAGACAAGTGGTATCGCACCCGCAGTCATGCTCGGTTACCTGCTGCAGGTTCCCGTTGTCTATTTCAAAAAGGATACCTCCCGGATCATGAAGGACGATCTGTATACCTGTCAGATCCATTCCTTTACCAAAAACAAGGATTATGATATCATCTGCAGTAAGAAATATTTGTCCGCTGATGACCATGTCCTGTTTCTGGATGATTTCATGGCGAATGGTGAGGCATGTCTTGGCGGGATCGAAATACTGAAGCAGGCAAACGCTTTTATCGAGGGCATAGGAATCGTAATTGAGAAAGCCTTTCAGCGGGGGCGCCTGAAGGTAGAGGCGCAGGGGTATCCGGTGTATTCTCAGGCACGCATCGCTTCCCTTTCACAGGGAACGATTACATTCGTTTCCGAAGAGTACGAGGTTGCATAGGCGAATATTATACATAATCCGGACACTGTCCGGTTTTTTTCTGCTTTTGGTATGCCCCACACCCCTGTACATAGTGATTGCGAGACTGTATCTTTTTATTGAAGCTGCACACGCCCCCCTCTGCCGCGCCCTCGCTTATTTCACCGCTGAAATATCCTAAGGATTTTTCAATCTGCAAAGGATGCAATACTTCAATAAAAAAGGAAGACTGCACAGCGATTTCCTAATCGCATACACTCTTCCCTTCTACATATATGAAAGCATACACAGCAGAACTGCCTGTTCGACTGCATCAATCCTCTGCTTTTCTGACCTCCAGCTTTTTCACGACACTCACAAGAAGCGGTATCATCACCAGCTGCAGCACAATGCCGGGTATCGCAGTAACAAAGGCGGCAGTTAAAAATATCTGCATGGTATATGCCTTGTGTGCCATGCTCAGCAGCACCAGGTTGGCAAGTCCGCTGACTGCCCTTCCTGCCAGCATCGTGATAATTAAAGAAGGATACAGCGGCAGCTTTTTAGTCATCCATCCGCTCAAAAAGCCATACGTCGACAGCTCCAAACACATGGCAATTCCGGTCGGCATGAGCGGCGGCATGCCGGTTAATGCACTCGACAGCAGCGGTGTCAGCATGCCAACCAGAGCGCCATAGGCGGGGCCGCACACAAATCCGCACAGCAATACCGGTATATGCATCGGCAGAAAAACTGTGCCTGCCTGCGGTCCAAAGGAATGAAAGGCAAAGGGCAGTACAAGCCCCAGTGCCAGAAAGAATGCTGACAGTGTCAGCTGTTTGACCTGATTACTCATAAAATCCCCCTATTTTGTTACGGCAGAAAACATATCTTCATAGATTTTTTTCAGCTCCTGCGTTTCCTTCTCTGTCATTTTCCGTTCATGCGCATCATGACCATCCACCGTACCAATGTGTCCGGAAACAGCCTTTCCATCCTTTACGACCACGACAAAGGGCACGTAAAGCTGATACTCACCTTGATCATCCTTTTCCATAAACTGCTTTGTATAAGAAATCATCTCCAGCTTCTGCTTTGGTGTATAGAGAAGCTCCTTCTTGTCATCTCTTGTTCGTATGTATAAGATATGCTGCTTATCTGCCTTCGCGACTTCATTCATCACAGGCAGTGCCTCCACACACCACGGACAGCTTGGATATCCGAAATACAGGATTGCACTTTCCTTTTTCTGAAATACGGAAAGAGCCTCCTGCATATCCGAATCTACAAACTGATTTTTTGTTTCCCTGAAATCCTTATATCCGCTCATATCCGCACTTTCGTCAATTCCGCAGGCACTGCTTTTATCTGTTTCATCTGAGCAGTAGGCATCCTTTTTATTCGGTTCTGACTTATCTGCCTCCGTATTTGCACTGCATGCGCATAACAGGCTGACCATGAGCAGCAGAACGATTTTTTTCATAAAATCACCTCATTTGTCTGTGTTGATTATACCATACCTGTCTGTAAAATCACATAAAAACCATATAAAATATATCATCAGGAAAAGAACCGACTCCCTATCCAGTCAGTGGGATACTGTAAATTTCCTTCAGCTCATATCAAGCACAGAGGTAATGTCGTTTTTACTGAACAGTATTATGTATTGCTTTTCACCATATGTTCCAGCGTATCGAAGGGGAAAAGAAAACGGACAGCTTCACCATCCGTTTCTTTCCATCAGTCCTTCAGCAGTGTAACAAGAACCGCCTTTTGCGCATGCAGACGATTTTCCGCTTCGTCGAAGATTTCATCCGCATGAGCTTCAAATACCTTCTCTGTAATTTCCTCTTCCCGATGTGCAGGCAGGCAGTGCAGTACCATGGCATCCGCTTTTGCCACAGCCATGCATGCATCATTGATCTGATAGATGCCCTCAAAGATCTTCCTGCGCTGAGCAGCCTCCTGCTCTTCCCCCATGCTCGCCCACACATCCGTCACCAGTACATCCGCATCCTTCGCGGCCTCCAGCACATTCTGGGTCAGTGTGAAGCGTCCGCTGGCCTGTGCACGCTTCGTGATTTCCTCATCCGGCAGATATTCCAGCGGGCAGGCACATGCCACCTCCATGCCGGCGAGAATTCCACCGTTGATCAGGGAATTCGCCATATTATTTCCGGCACCGATAAAGCACATTTTCAAACCCGTAAGAGTACCCTTGTGTTCCCGAATCGTCTGTAGATCTGCCAGCACCTGACAGGGATGCACATAGTCTGTCAGACCATTGATAATAGGAATGCTTCCATATTCCGCAAGCTCCTCTACATCGGAATGCTTGTACGTGCGAATCATAATGCCGTCCAGATAGCGGGACAGCACACGTGCCGTATCCTTGATTGGCTCTCCGCGTCCCAGCTGCATATCATTGGCATTCAGATACAGTGCAGTGCCACCCAGCTGTGCCATTCCCGTTTCAAAGGAAACACGGGTTCTGGTGGATGATTTGGTAAAAATCATACCAAGCGTTTTATTTCGCAGGTATGGCGTAAACACACCCTTTTTCACTTCTTTTTTCAGACTGTCTGCCAAATCCAGCAGATCATACAGCTCTTCCTTTGTCAAATCTGCAAGTGTCAGTAAATGCTTCATCGTCTTCCTCCTTACGCAATCTGCGTCAGTACAGCTTCCATAACATCCATCGCTTCCTTCAGCTCCTCCAGTGTGATGGTAAGCGGAGGCAGCAAGCGGAGCTTGTCCTTGGCCGTTAAAAGCAATACGCCCTTTTCAATGCATGCAGCCACAACATCCCTGGCTGTAACACCATCCAGAACCACACCACGCATGAGTCCCAGACCATTGACCTGTACGACATGCGGCATTTTGCTCAGTCGCTGCTCTACATAAGCACCCTTTTTTTGAACAGCGTTCAGAAACGCTTCATCCATGCGCTTTAATACAACACATGCACCGGCACAGGCAATGGGATTGCCACCGAACGTTGTACCATGATCGCCGGGATGAAAGGTGTCGGATACCTTTTCCGACAACAGGACACCACCAATCGGAAGACCGTTCCCCAGCCCCTTTGCTGTAGTAACGATATCCGGATGAATCCCATACTGTTCATATGCATACAGGGTACCGCAACGCCCGATACCGGTCTGCACCTCATCCACGATCAGCAGGATGTCCCGCTCTCTGCACAGCTCTGCCACCGCGCTCACAAACGCCGGCTCCAGTGGAAGTACACCGCCTTCTCCCTGAATCATCTCCAGCATGACAGCACAGGTACGCTTGCTGACTTTGCTTTTCAAATCCGCAATATCATTGGCAACCGCATGTACAAATCCGGGTGTAAAGGGATCAAAATGCTGGTGGAAATGATCCTGTCCGGTTGCACTCAACGCCGTAATGGTTCGTCCGTGAAAGGAATTCACCAGCGTGATGATTTCATGCCGTCCAAAGCCATAATGATCACTGGAATATTTTCTGGCAACCTTGATTGCACCTTCATTCGCCTCTGCTCCGGAATTCGCAAAAAACATATTGGTAAAGCCGCATCGCTCACACAGCAGCTCTGCCACATCACTGTCCGGCTGTGAATAATACAGATTGGACACATGCGGAAGCGTGGCCGCCTGGCTCGCAACAGCCTGTACCCATGCATCATCCGCATAGCCAAGTGCATTTACACCGATACCGGCTGTCAGATCCAGATATTCCTTTTCATTTTCATCATATACCCGACAGCCCTTGCCATGCGTCAGCACAACATCAAAGCGTGCATACGTGTGGGCGATATAGCGCTGATCATTCTCTTTTATACCCATATTCTCACTCCTCTACCAGGGTTCCGATGCCTTCTTCACTAAACATTTCAATCAGGATGGAATGCGGAACCCGTCCATCGATAATCACCGCCCGCTGCACAGAGCCCTGTACAGCTGTCACCAGACAGTCCACCTTGGGAATCATCCCGCCGCTGATGACACCATCCTTTTTCAATTCCTCAATTTCGGATAACGTCGCTCTTGGAATCAGCGAGCCTTCATCCTCAGGATTTCGTAAAAGCCCCGGTATATCGCTAACCAGAATCATATTTTCCGCATGCAGCTTAGCCGCAATACTGGCCGCTGCCGTATCTGCATTGATGTTATAGGCATGTCCTGCCGCGTCACAGCCGACACTGGCCACCACCGGAATATAGCCCTTTTCAATGATATCCAGAATCAGCTCCTCATGAATCTCCTCGATTTCACCGACAAAGCCGAGATCGCCCTCATCCACCGTATACTGCCTTGCCTGAATACAATTGGCATCCATTCCGCTGATGCCGACCGCTCTGGCACCCTTCTGGTTGATCAGGGACACCAGATCCTTATTCGTTTTTCCAGCCAGCACCATCTGTACAACATCCATTGTTTCCTCATCTGTATAGCGTAGTCCTGCGACAAAGCGTGACTGCTTACCAACCTTATGCAGCATACCGTTGATTTCCGGCCCTCCGCCGTGCACCAGCACGACATGCACACCGATTTCCGACAGCAATACAATATCCGTCATGACATTTTGCTTCAGCGTTTCATTTTTCATGGCGTTTCCGCCGTATTTAATGACAACGATTTTTCCGTTATACTTCTGTATATACGGAAGTGCCTTGGACAATATGGTCGCTTTCTGTATGGCATCTATTTTCAATGTACTCACATCTCCCTTATCCTATGTTCGATAGTCTCCATTGATTTTCACATAATCATACGTCAGGTCACAGCCCCATGCCGTAGCCTGTGCACTCCCCTGCTTCATATCAATCAGAATATCAATTTCACTCTCACTTAAAATACAAAGTGCCTCTTCCTCATCAAAGCCGCAGCCTGCGCCATCCTTACATACCAGCATACGGCCTGCCTTACTGGCTAGCGTGACATCCACCTTATGAATATCAAAATCCCCCTCTGCATATCCGATGGCACACAGGATACGCCCCCAGTTGGCATCACGTCCGAACATGGCAGCCTTGAACAAAGAGCTTGTGACAACGGATTTTGCAATCGCTTTCGCTGTTTTCGTATCCTTGGCAGAGGCTACCCTGCAGGTCAGCAGCTTGGTAGCTCCTTCCCCGTCCTTGGCGATATTTCGACTGATTTCCACACAGATTTCCATCAGTGCCTGCTTAAAGGCTTCATAATCCTCATTACGCTCACAGATTTCCGGATTCTTTGCCAGACCATTCGCAAGAATACTCAGCATGTCATTCGTTGAGGTATCCCCATCGACACTGACCATATTAAAGGTGTCTGCGACTACCTCATGCACAACGGCATCCAGCAGCTCGGCAGAAATCGCCACATCAGTTGTGAGGAATGCCAGCATCGTTGCCATGTTGGGGTGAATCATACCGCTCCCCTTGGCCATACCGCCGATATGACATACCCTGCCCTGCAGCGTAAAGGTCACTGCGAATTGTTTCTTAAAGGTGTCTGTGGTCATGATTCCCTCACAGGCATCGCTTCCGCCCTTCACATCCAGTGCAGAAACCAGCTCCTGCATGTGCTTTTCAAACGGTGTAATGCTCAGCGGCTCACCAATGACTCCGGTAGAAGCAACGATGATATCCTCTGCGTTTAGATTCAGCTCCTGTGCGCAAAGCTCACACATGCGATTTGCGATTTCCTCTCCATTGGCGTTGCAGGTATTTGCATTGCCGGAATTGCAGATGATCGCCTGGGCATGACCGTCCTGCAGATGCCGCTTTGTAACAGCGATCGGTGCTCCCTTCACCTTGTTTAATGTATATGTGCTGGCAGCCGTACACATGACACTGCTGTAAATCAGAGCCAGATCCTTTTTCGAGCGGTTCCTGCGTATCCCGCAGTGAATTCCAGCAGCCTGAAAGCCCACAGGTGCACAAATACCGTTTTCCATCCAAGTAACCATAATCAATTTCCTTTCCCTAGAAGGAGGCAGGCACATACATCAGCCCGCTGTCCTCCTTACAGTCGAACAGAATGTTCATATTCTGTATGGCCTGTCCGGCAGCACCCTTCACCATATTATCGATGGCCGATACCAGAATCAGGCGGTTATTGCGAGCATCCATATGCAGGGATACATCGCAGAAATTCGAATACTTAATATATTTCAAATCCGCACAGCTGCCCAGAGGCAGTACGCGGACAAAGGGTTCGTCCTGATAGAACAGCCGATACATCGACCAAAGCTCCTCCAGAATTGCTTCATCCGTCAAATCCACATAAATCGTGGAAATGATACCGCGGTTAATGGGCAACAGATGCGGTGTAAAGGTAATGCTGGCTTTACTGTGGCACAGCTCGGACAGAGTCTGTTCAATTTCCGGTGTATGGCGGTGTGCCGCAACCTTATACGGAGCAAAGGCTTCGTTGCAGCGCGGGAAATGTGTGTTATCACTCAGTCCCTTGCCTGCCCCGGTTGTCCCCGACTTCGCATCGATGATGATATGCTGCTCATTGACCAGCCCCAGCTTCATGAGTGGTGCAAGTGCCAGCGCGATGCTGGTTGGATAACAGCCCGGATTTCCAATGATATCCGCCCCTTTGATTTGCGCACGATACAGCTCCGGCAAGCCGTATACAGCCAATTCATGGAGCTCACTGTCATGATAATCCAGTTTGTACCATTCCCTGTAATCCTGCTCATCACGCAGACGGAAATCCGCTCCCAGATCAATGAATTTCACATGAGCATCATAGCATTTGCGTGCCAGCGGCTCACTGAGTCCGTGCGGCAGGGATGCAAATACGATATCCGATGCTGCAATCACCGTGTCCTCATCGCTGAACACCATATCACAGAGCTGGTAAAAGCCCGGATATAATTCACTGATAGGCTTTCCGGTATAGCTTTTGGAGCTGATTGCCGTCAGCTCGGCATATGGATGCATCAGCAGCAGCCCCACAAGTTCTGCAAAAAACATT
>OBYA01000372.1_pt1 | contig 18707 bp, 12 predicted proteins | sample 1495461 | NCBI WGS metagenome assembly OBYA01 (sample SAMEA2580180, study PRJEB22360) | human gut metagenome | biome: human gut; feature: human-associated habitat; material: faeces | place: Denmark | collected 2008/2010 | reverse complement strand
TGCGGGTACCGCAACCCGACATTATCGAGCATTTTGGCAACGCAGATGCCGTGCCGCAGCTGCCGGAGCGGTGCTTAAGCCGCAAGGCGGGAATTGTGCGGTGTTGCCCTATCCTCACTTCCCTTTTGGTGAGCGGCTAGCCTGCAATTCGACGTATTATTGAGGTTACCATTTCTATCCACGCTCTCCTTGCGGAGAGCGATACGTTGGGGGCAACCAAGGCCGATGCGGCATTTCTATCCACACCCTCTCACAGGGAATGACTGGCATTTATTCATGGCTCTGGTAATGTTACACAAACTTTTACCGATGTTTGTGAACAGAAAAACAATCGTACTGGGCACTGGCATGGCATTTTTGCTGGCTCAAACACTCGTGCATTTATTTCATGTTCTGCTTCTGCTATTTTGTGCAGGCAATGCTTATTTCATCAGTTTCTGCAGCGTTTTCAGCAGCTCATCCACAACTTCGTCATTCCCGGCACGGATATCATCCGCCACACAGGTGCGGATATGGTTTGCCAGCAGCTCACGGTTGAACGCGTTCATCGCCGCCGTTACCGCCGCCGACTGCACCAGAATATCCGGACAATACACTTCGTTTTCCACCATCCCACGGATGCCCCGAATCTGCCCTTCGATCCGGTTCAGTCTGTGGACCAAGCTTTTATACTCTTCTTCACTGCGATGCTTTGTTTTGTGTGCACAGCAGCAACACGGTTCCTTCTTTTCGTTTTCCTGCATTATGTTACCCTCCCATCACATGCAAGGTACCCCGGTGGGGTATATTCACTATATACCCCTCCAGGGTACCTTGTCAAGTAGATAATATAATATTTTTATATTATTTTATGCGAGAGTTTTTTACTATAGCAATTTTTAAAATTAAAGCGGATATCCGCATGAACAAAACCACCCTGAACAGTCAGAAAGAGAAACATTTTATGCTCTCCTTGCGGAGAGCGACTCAACGTGCCGGACTTTCCCGCTACTGATCCCCTATTTCTATCCACGCTCTCCTTGCGGAGAGCGACTCCTCGCCCCAGCCCCAGTTGCCATCCTGTTTGGGATTTCTATCCACGCTCTCCTTGCGGAGAGCGACCGGGAACGATCGGCGCGGCTGCTGGTACAGCTGCTATTTCTATCCACGCTCTCCTTACGGAGAGCGACGCATGAGTCGCTGCACGGTCGCGGGCTCCTGCCGATTTCTATCCACGCTCTCCTTACGGAGAGCGACCGGGGCCGAAATCCAGGACCCCGGACAAGTATTATTTCTATCCACGCTCTCCTTACGGAGAGCGACATTGTCAAAAGATGCCAAAGACGGGCCAGTACTAATTTCTCTCCACGCTCTCCTTACGGAGAGCGACGCCAAACTTACCCAAAAATTTGAAATCAGAAGCAAATTTCTATCCACGCTCTCCTTACGGAGAGCGACAGCAAATGGAGCATCTTAAAATCCCGGCGCATGGTATTTCTATCCACGCTCTCCTTGCGGAGAGCGACATCTCCGTGTTTTGGACGGCTCTAAGTCGTCCATTATTTCTATCCACGCTCTCCTTGCGGAGAGCGACACATTACGATAATTACAACTTGCACTGTGTCGAAATTTCTATCCACGCTCTCCTTGCGGAGAGCGACGCGTTTTTTTGATGTATCATTAAATTATTTCTATCCACGCTCTCCTTGCGGAGAGCGACTTAACAAGCGTTGTGAGTTCAACGGGGACAATAGATTTCTATCCACGCTCTCCTTGCGGAGAGCGACGGTATCGGTCTGGTGTTTCTGTGGTGGGGCGTTCGGATTTCTATCCACGCTCTCCTTGCGGAGAGCGACAAACTTGAAAAATACGGCATCAAGATGCAGGGGTTATTTCTATCCACGCTCTCCTTGCGGAGAGCGACGCTTGAGTTATTTCTATATTATCAAGATAACACAATTTCTATCCACGCTCTCCTTGCGGAGAGCGACCATTCCTGACCGGGAACCTGCTGCCGGATATCTGATTTCTATCCACGCTCTCCTTGCGGAGAGCGACGGCGCAAGCAACAATCCGCAACACTTACCGCTGGCAATTTCTATCCACGCTCTCCTTGCGGAGAGCGACCGCCACATCTTCCAGGTATTTGCGGCGGCGGTGATAATTTCTATCCACGCTCTCCTTGCGGAGAGCGACCATGTCAACCCGGCGCAGCGGGCCGTCATGGCGGCATTTCTATCCACGCTCTCCTTGCGGAGAGCGACCGTTGTCCAGCGCAATGTCCCGCTGGGCCTGCTTATTTCTATCCACGCTCTCCTTGCGGAGAGCGACCCTGCTGACCGGATATTGTCCGGTTCATGATATAGATTTCTATCCACGCTCTCCTTGCGGAGAGCGACGACTTGCCTTACGCACTTGCAAAACATGAGTTTATTTCTATCCACGCTCTCCTTGCGGAGAGCGACAGACCGCCCTTAAAACCGGCTATGATCCGATCATATTTCTATCCACGCTCTCCTTGCGGAGAGCGACTAGCCCCGTGTCAGTTATGGCACGGGGTATTTTTATTTCTATCCACGCTCTCCTTGCGGAGAGCGACCATTTGTAAAATGATAAATTCCGCGCAAAAACTATTTCTATCCACGCTCTCCTTGCGGAGAGCGACACGGAGCGCAATAACGATAAAGAATCCTATCGTATTTCTATCCACGCTCTCCTTGCGGAGAGCGACCTTAATCGTGGTGTTACTCTGCCACCACATGAGCAATTTCTATCCACGCTCTCCTTGCGGAGAGCGACCACGCCGGTATACACCAGCACCACCGGCGCAGTCAAATTTCTATCCACGCTCTCCTTGCGGAGAGCGACTATAATAGCGGTTGGCGTGAGTGTTACCACCGCGATTTCTATCCACGCTCTCCTTGCGGAGAGCGACCGCCACATCTTCCAGGTATTTGCGGCGGCGGTGATAATTTCTATCCACGCTCTCCTTGCGGAGAGCGACGCCGCGGGGCGGTTCCTGTTATCTTGATAATATAATTTCTATCCACGCTCTCCTTGCGGAGAGCGACTATGATACATCCTCTCTTATGCAATGCCAAGTCAAATTTCTATCCACGCTCTCCTTGCGGAGAGCGACGCATTACGACAACTACAATCTGCACTGTGTTGAAATTTCTATCCACGCTCTCCTTGCGGAGAGCGACCTGCGTTTGATGTTTTGGCCGTTTCGGCAGTGATGATTTCTATCCACGCTCTCCTTGCGGAGAGCGACAGCTTGACCGAACGTCTCCATTGACAAGTAGGACAATTTCTATCCACGCTCTCCTTGCGGAGAGCGACAGCCAACGCTGTTGACCAGATTCTCCCGGGGCATATTTCTATCCACGCTCTCCTTGCGGAGAGCGACACGCGGCGAGCATCACGCCAACAGCCAGCAGGAATTTCTATCCACGCTCTCCTTGCGGAGAGCGACGCTGTTTGCGCTGCTGCGCGATCTCCTGCATCACAATTTCTATCCACGCTCTCCTTGCGGAGAGCGACGCCCCCCAGGGTTGCTGCACTCTTTGGGAGGTGTTATTTCTATCCACGCTCTCCTTGCGGAGAGCGACGGTGCTTCGCAAGGTGCCGCTGTTGGGTATTAAATAATTTCTATCCACGCTCTCCTTGCGGAGAGCGACCCAGTATGAGCATTGCGAGTAACTTCTAAAACGCATTTCTATCCACGCTCTCCTTGCGGAGAGCGACTATGACACATACGCAAAAGTTTTGCGCGTTAATATTTCTATCCACGCTCTCCTTGCGGAGAGCGACGACAACACAGCAAGCCGGATAGCGGCAGAATAAGATTTCTATCCACGCTCTCCTTGCGGAGAGCGACTTTGGCCGGGCCTTCTGGCCCGGCCTTTCTTTTTAATTTCTATCCACGCTCTCCTTGCGGAGAGCGACAAACACATTGTTGGCACCTCGCAGGTGTTCAACAATTTCTATCCACGCTCTCCTTGCGGAGAGCGACTGGGTCTGGATGGGAGGTTTAAGTTATGAACGATATTTCTATCCACGCTCTCCTTGCGGAGAGCGACTGGAGCAATCGTCCAGCTATAGTGCATACTTGGAAATTTCTATCCACGCTCTCCTTGCGGAGAGCGACGACAGAAGCCCAGTCATTGGCAGTCACCACAGTAATTTCTATCCACGCTCTCCTTGCGGAGAGCGACTAATATCAATAGTTCTGTCAATACAGCCGACCAAATTTCTATCCACGCTCTCCTTGCGGAGAGCGACAATTGCTCTGTTTGATTTTCCCATTGTTCCAGCTATTTCTATCCACGCTCTCCTTGCGGAGAGCGACAGGGAGCCAACCGCTTTGCGCACGCCCCACCAAAATTTCTATCCACGCTCTCCTTGCGGAGAGCGACGGGAGCCAACCGCTTTGCGCACGCCCCACCAAAATTTCTATCCACGCTCTCCTTGCGGAGAGCGACGATAAACCCACACAAACCAAACAAACACAAAGGAATTTCTATCCACGCTCTCCTTGCGGAGAGCGACTGCAGAACTAAACATTCGACAAATTCAAAAAATCATTTCTATCCACGCTCTCCTTGCGGAGAGCGACAGGGATTTGAAATACAAGCCTGACCAAACTATTTTATTTCTATCCACGCTCTCCTTGCGGAGAGCGACGAATATTGTTCTGTAGCTTGGCTTGACTATTCGATTTCTATCCACGCTCTCCTTGCGGAGAGCGACAGCACTTGAAACAATTTGTTGTTGGCGATGTAATGGGTATTTCTATCCACGCTCTCCTTGCGGAGAGCGACGAAGACACATCGTCAACAAGATTAAAGGCAACAGATTTCTATCCACGCTCTCCTTGCGGAGAGCGACGGTCATCGGACAAATGGCAATTCAAGCGATACATATTTCTATCCACGCTCTCCTTGCGGAGAGCGACAAGTGCTCTTTTGGCAATCCATACAAAAAGCCATATTTCTATCCACGCTCTCCTTGCGGAGAGCGACCGCCTACAAAGGCGTACAATATAATCGTGGAAAAGATTTCTATCCACGCTCTCCTTGCGGAGAGCGACCCGATGACCTCGGAGACCGTTTGTGTAATTATTGTATTTCTATCCACGCTCTCCTTGCGGAGAGCGACTTCGGGTGCTGGACGGCTCTAAATCGTCTATTGAGATTTCTATCCACGCTCTCCTTGCGGAGAGCGACCCTGCGATTGATGTATTTCTGGCTGTGTGGGCGGTTATTTCTATCCACGCTCTCCTTGCGGAGAGCGACCGGAAACTGCCCATGAGAGAGCCAACCGCCTTGCATTTCTATCCACGCTCTCCTTGCGGAGAGCGACAACGGAAATCTGACCGGTCATTGCAGTGATAACAATTTCTATCCACGCTCTCCTTGCGGAGAGCGACGATTGTGAAATCGTATCTATTGAGCGTTGTAGTTTATTTCTATCCACGCTCTCCTTGCGGAGAGCGACATGAATTGGCTACGCACAGCAGGCGTTGAAGATGATATTTCTATCCACGCTCTCCTTGCGGAGAGCGACTAAAAAACCCTGAAGCTGTTAGCAAGTACATGATATTTCTATCCACGCTCTCCTTGCGGAGAGCGACGCAGTGCAAATTGTAGTTGTCATAGTGCACGCCCTATTTCTATCCACGCTCTCCTTGCGGAGAGCGACGGTGGAAAGATTGATTAACCACATTAAAACATACCATTTCTATCCACGCTCTCCTTGCGGAGAGCGACCAACACCATCCGCAAACGTCAAGTCATCCCCGTAATTTCTATCCACGCTCTCCTTGCGGAGAGCGACTGATACTTCTGCTCTTATGCAATGCCAAGCCAAATTTCTATCCACGCTCTCCTTGCGGAGAGCGACTTCAGTGGATAAATCAGTCCCTTGGTGGTATTAAAATTTCTATCCACGCTCTCCTTGCGGAGAGCGACAGGCCGATAGCGCGACACAGTGGACAGCTACTTGATTTCTATCCACGCTCTCCTTGCGGAGAGCGACATTCTGACCATGCACAAGATATTTTGACGGCGTTATTTCTATCCACGCTCTCCTTGCGGAGAGCGACGCGGACAGGGATGCTGACTGGGTGCGTGTATACGTATTTCTATCCACGCTCTCCTTGCGGAGAGCGACTTTTTTTGCGTGATGTATCATTAGATTATAAGGAGATTTCTATCCACGCTCTCCTTGCGGAGAGCGACAAGCGCGCCGAGATTCACGCCAGCAGCCAGCAGGAATTTCTATCCACGCTCTCCTTGCGGAGAGCGACTAGTAAAATTTAGCATTTCAGGCAGCGTAACTAGTATTTCTATCCACGCTCTCCTTGCGGAGAGCGACCCACCAAGAGTGATCAGGGAGCCAGCAACCAGCAGATTTCTATCCACGCTCTCCTTGCGGAGAGCGACTTCATCTTTACGCTTCTTCTGGTGTTGATTTCGCTATTTCTATCCACGCTCTCCTTGCGGAGAGCGACTTTCGACCTCGGAAAGACTTTTCATTCCTTCCCATTATTTCTATCCACGCTCTCCTTGCGGAGAGCGACTTCATCTTTACGCTTCTTCTGGTGTTGATTTCGCTATTTCTATCCACGCTCTCCTTGCGGAGAGCGACCATATCTGCAAGACGCGAAGCAAGAGAATCAATAATTTCTATCCACGCTCTCCTTGCGGAGAGCGACGCTTGAGTTATTTCTATATTATCAAGATAACAAATTTCTATCCACGCTCTCCTTGCGGAGAGCGACCTGCTTCGCGTCTTGCAGATATGTCCGTTGCGTGATTTCTATCCACGCTCTCCTTGCGGAGAGCGACCAGCGGTTATGAACAATATTGTACTCATGCCCGGATTTCTATCCACGCTCTCCTTGCGGAGAGCGACGCCCAGCGTTTTTCTACACTGCACAACATACTTATTTCTATCCACGCTCTCCTTGCGGAGAGCGACGGCATCATTGACATAATCAATAACATAATCGATGATTTCTATCCACGCTCTCCTTGCGGAGAGCGACGGTCAGCAGTCCGGTCAAGAGGATAAGCTTTGGCAATTTCTATCCACGCTCTCCTTGCGGAGAGCGACGGATGCCCCCGAAATGCCCACACAGGAGGAAATTATTTCTATCCACGCTCTCCTTGCGGAGAGCGACATCCGTGGTATTGTCCTTAAGAGGTGATTCTGTATTTCTATCCACGCTCTCCTTGCGGAGAGCGACTCATTACGACAATTATAATCTGCACTGTGTCGAAATTTCTATCCACGCTCTCCTTGCGGAGAGCGACTGCGATCGATGTGTTTCTTGCCGTTTGGGCGGTTATTTCTATCCACGCTCTCCTTGCGGAGAGCGACCATAATTTAAACCTCCCATCCAAGCCCATAGAGAATTTCTATCCACGCTCTCCTTGCGGAGAGCGACCGACATACTTCGATACCTCTTCAATAGACGACTTGATTTCTATCCACGCTCTCCTTGCGGAGAGCGACCAACTGCCAACACCGGAGCCACCAAGAGTGGTCAGATTTCTATCCACGCTCTCCTTGCGGAGAGCGACAGCCCGGCGAGAATCACGCCAACAGCCAGCAGGAATTTCTATCCACGCTCTCCTTGCGGAGAGCGACCGCAGACCGTTACAAAATGGGCATCATCCGCCAAATTTCTATCCACGCTCTCCTTGCGGAGAGCGACGTAATGAACGCCCTGGAACTCGCCAACACGATGTTATTTCTATCCACGCTCTCCTTGCGGAGAGCGACCGACAGTGCGTATTTTACGAGCAAAGTTAAGACCATTTCTATCCACGCTCTCCTTGCGGAGAGCGACAGCCAATGCCGTTGATCAGATTCTGCCCGGGCACATTTCTATCCACGCTCTCCTTGCGGAGAGCGACCATTTCATGAGAGCTGTAGTATCATAAAGCATAATTTCTATCCACGCTCTCCTTGCGGAGAGCGACTTTAATCTTGCCACCAGTTGATACATCATCAGTCATTTCTATCCACGCTCTCCTTGCGGAGAGCGACTTCACCTTTTTGCTTCCTCTGGTGTTGATTTCTGTATTTCTATCCACGCTCTCCTTGCGGAGAGCGACACTGTGTCACGCTATCAGCTTTAGCGCCGGAAGAATTTCTATCCACGCTCTCCTTGCGGAGAGCGACGTAAAATTACTATTACAGTTGATGAGGGTACCATTATTTCTATCCACGCTCTCCTTGCGGAGAGCGACCACGCGACGGACATATCAGCTAAACGAGAAGCAAGCATTTCTATCCACGCTCTCCTTGCGGAGAGCGACAATCTCCGCGTTTTGGATGGCTCAAAATCGTCGATTATTTCTATCCACGCTCTCCTTGCGGAGAGCGACACGGAAACTTCCCATCAGACTGCCAACGGCCTTACATTTCTATCCACGCTCTCCTTGCGGAGAGCGACAACCCGCCGAGCGTCACGCCAACAGCCAGCAGGAATTTCTATCCACGCTCTCCTTGCGGAGAGCGACGATAGAATATGAAGTACCTGCATTTTGATTATTAATTTCTATCCACGCTCTCCTTGCGGAGAGCGACGGCAAGTCAAACAAACTTTCCGGGCTGGAATTAGTATTTCTATCCACGCTCTCCTTGCGGAGAGCGACAGCAAAAGTGCACAAAACAGTGGGGCACTTTTGCGCATATGAAACAAATTTTATGGGGATTGCATCTTCATGCTGACAGGCAAGGCTGTATTTTACCCTTTCTGCCCCTGTTTTTTCCATATTTTCTGGTGCGAAGGAACCGGGAATTTTATGATTGCCTTCCCCTCGCACTAAGCAAACAAGATTCCATCCTGATCAAAATCCGGGTGCAGACCCACATGCTCGACTTTGCTTTTGTAATGGTTTCCCAGTTGATAAAAGCGCAGGCTGTCCGATTCCGAATCGATCAGTTCGGTCAATTTTGCTTTGAACATCGTGTATTGCGCGGCATCCAGCAGGCACTCAAATACGGAGTTTTGCACCCGCTGGCCGTAGTCTACACAGACTTTTGCTACTTTGCGCAGCCTGCGACGACCGGCGGCTGTTTCGGTGTTGACATCATAGGTTACAAGCACCAACATAACGGCACCTCACTTCCAGAAAAACGGTGGGTACACTTCCAGGTCGCCGCGCAGAGCACGGGCCAGCAAAAGCGCCTGAACATAGGGCACCAGCCCCCAGGGCAGTTTTTCTTTCAAAAACGGATGGGTGATCTCTTCCTTCTTTTTGTTCTGCCATGCGGTCAGGAAAGCTTTGCGGCCATCATCCGTCAGCAGTACGGCACCATTTTCCTGCTTTTGCAGGTGTTTTGCCGTGATGATCTTTTGATTGATGCAGCTGATGACCAGCCGGTCTGCATAAACCGCCCGCAGTTCTTCCATCAGGTCAAGTGCCAGACTTTTGCGGCCGGGGCGCGGGCGGTGCATAAAGCCAACATAAGGGTCCAGGCCCACAGCGGTCAAGGCGGATGCACACTCCCGCGCCAGCATGCTGTAGGCAAACGAAAGCAGCGCATTCACATTGTCCAGCGGTGGACGGCGGCTGCGGCCCTCAAACACAAAATCCTGCTTTTGCTGCAGAATCAGGTCATTCAGGCAGTCAAAGTAGCGCTGGGCTGCCTCACCTTCCAGGCCGCGCAGCTGTTCCGGATCATCGCTGGTCTGTATCAGCGGCAGCGCGGCGGCCAGCTGGGTGGAGGTGCGTTTCAGTTTTTCGACCGGGACACGCTGGGGATGATCGCGGGTTGCGCGTTCCAGCACCCAGCGTGCGTTATACACTTTACCAAGGATAAAGCTCCGGGCATAGCGACAGCTCTGGGCCGGGTCATCCGACACGCGGTACTGCGTCTGACGCAGCAGCACATTGCCGCGTTCTTCCCCCACGGTGCGGGCCTGAAATCTGCCATACGGGTCAAAAAAGCAAAGGTCAATGCCCCGCCGGGCACAAGCTCCCATCAAAGCGGGGCTGGCACCCGCGTAAGTAAAGCAGACGATGCCTTCCAGCGTATGCAGGGCATAGCGGTGGGTTTCCTGCTTATTGCGGGTAACAACAAGGTTTTCGCCATCCAATGTCAGGTAAGCGTCCTCATTGATGACAAACAGGGTGTTGAGCAGCTTTCTCATGGCGCGCCCTCCTCAATATGCTCCCGCAGATACGCCGCCGGGTCTGCCTGCTGATACAGCGCCGGCAGGCAAAGCTCTTTCAGTGAGCAGGCATTGCAATGCTTGCCGGGTTTGCTTTTTGGGGTATAGCCGCGCGCAAACAGGCGGTTCATCTCATCCGCCATGGTCTGCGCGGTGCTGCGCAGTTCCGGTGTCAGGGAAACATGTTCCCGCTGCCGGGTTTCTTCATAAAAGATTTCCCCTTCCGGCACCTCGCACACCAGCATTTCTTCCAGCGCCATGGCCTGTGCGCAGAGCTGCAAACGGTCGGCATCGTTTACCTTGCTGCGGCCATGCTTATATTCCACGGGCATGGGCTGCCACAGGCCGCGGCGCCCCTGCAATGACACGCCGTTTGGATCCTTGTGAAACTCTACCACATCGCAGTCGCCGGTCAGTTTTAAGCGGTGGCTGACTACCCTCATACCGCGGGCGATCAGCAAATCGCCGCGTTTTTCCGTCAGGGTAACATCATGGCAGCGGGTATGCTGCAGGCGGCCTTCGGCGGTGCGTTGGTTTTCGGACCATTGTTGTTCCAGGTGTATGAGCGCCCACTGACGGCGGCAAAAGCTGAAATGCTGGATACCGGACATCAGCAGGTAATCATCTGGGGAAACCATTACGACAGCCTCTCACACGTTACCCCTGCCGGAAGATTTTCATCCACGGTCACCACATAGTCATGGTAGCTGCGCGGGAAGGCTACCCCTTCGGCACGCGTGACATGCACTGCATCAAACAGTTTATAGGACGGCGCATTGCCCAGCTCCGAATCATGCTTGAACACGATCAGTTCCCGAACTGCCATTTTGCCGCGGGCTGCACTGTGGTCATTTTCAAACATATTCAGGATTGCCTGCCACAGCAGCTGCAGGTCATCCTCTGAGAATCCTGTAGTTTTGCGGGCAAGGTTGGCCGAAACATAACCCTCTGCACGGTACAAACCATACGGGATCACATACTTGCGGCCCATCTCAGTGCCTTTTCGCTCTGCATCCGCTTCGGTCGTAATGGCAATACGGGTAATGGTCACTTCCTGCGGGAGAACAGGGTCTACCGAGCGTGCAAAGCTCAACTGAACCGGGCCACGCACCTGCCCACAGTTCAGTGCGCCTTTTACAAAGGTTGTCATAACGGCGCCAAATGTGCGGATATCATAAAAGTTCTGGCACATAAAGTCCCGGATTTTACGGTCCAACTCCGGGTCACCTTTCTTGGCGACTTTCAGGGCATCCTTGGCATCAGCATCAATGCCCAAGTATTCGAGTGCTTTTTTATCGCTGCGGTTCAGGGGGACCTGATCTTTAATGTAAATCTGGTATCCCGCTTCATCTTCTTTGGCCACTTCGACATAGTTGCGAATCTTACGCTTTAAGCAGACATCTGTAACAATGCCATATCCCGTTTCCGGGTCAACGCGCGGCATGTTGCCTGCATCCGGATCGCCGTTCGGATTTCCATTTTCAACGTCAAACAGAATTACAAAATCATACCGGTTTTTGATTGCCTGTGCCATTGTTATTCCTCCACTTTCTTTGTATAGCGTTCCTGTGTTTGATGATAATAGCCGAGAATAAAAGAGCCCTGTTCCGGCAGAGTCAGCCGTGCTGGGAAGCTTCCTTCTAATTTGCCGCCTGCCAAGGCTGCGATCTGCTTATCGTAATAAATCTTTTGTGGCTTGCTCATTTTTTGCATATGCTTTTGTGCCAGCATCAGAATTGTCGGGAATACAGTAGCTGGGGTGGATGCCGCCGCATTAAAATATCTGTCCTTGATGGTTGTATTGATATCCGGGTTTACCGCCATCTGGATTGCTTCCAGCACAGCAAAAAGCTGACCCATAACATACGGTTGATAATTTGTTTCCTTGTTATTTTCCACAGTTAATACCTCCTTTGGGCAACGGGGATCTTCATTACGCAGGTAGTATGCTTTTATAATAGCGGCACGGCCGCGTGTTACTTTTTGCTCTGCGCGGATACGCATCATAACGCCATCCAGCAGGGTTGCCGGGTACCTTGTATTATTCAGGATTGCACGCAAGACATCGCCTGCCAGCTGCGGTGATGCCGATGGGCTGCGGGAATTGGTGTTGACAGTTTCCTGCAGTAGCCAGTACAGCCCCAGCCGCGGGAATTTATCATAAGCAGGGCGCACAATCTCTAAGCGGTCATAATGCTTCTGCACATTATCAAGCAGCGTTTGAAATGTATCCTGCCAGAAAAAGCGAACCGAGAGGCGCGCCGCATTAGGGGCCAAGCCAAGCACATAAAAGTGCCTTTGTGGGTCAAGTGTCACGTTCTGCCACTCTACACGCTGTCCATGGACCAGCTTGTCCACTGCATTTCGCACATCGCTTTCGCTGACAGGCGCATCCATGGCAAACAATGCATCCATTGCTACCTGCTGGTAGGCGGTCTCACCACCTGCTGCCCAGCAGACAATGGTGGTATCGCCCACGCGCTGAACATGTTCCCTGTCTGCCAGCAGATAGTTTAATGCCTGTGCATAGGCAAAGGCCGCATAACTGCCAACCGGCGCATTGCCCCCCTGTTCATGTCCGTATGAGCAAAAAGCGTCCGCATTAAAAGAAACAATCGATGCGCCGGAAGACTGTGCCCCGGTCACGCCTTTAATCGCCGGGTGCAGGCGGGCAAGCGGTGCCTTTTGCCCTGTAACCAGGCATCGGATTTCCGGTGCATCCGTGTTCTTATCACACTGCCGCTGCCAGGCTTCCTGTATTTCCGGATCGTCCTGAACATAGTTTTCCCGAATCAGAAATACCAGATTGCCACCCTTGTAAAGTTCCTTGAGACTTTGTTCCAGCGCTGGATTCTGCTCCGCCGCCTTGGGGTCCCAGTTTATAAAAAAGTTCCGCACTGCCTGTGCCGCCTGACCGGGAACATTTTGTAAAATGGCAAGATGCAGCTCCTTTGCAGCGGCAAAGCACTGCATTGCACGCTCCGGTTTGCCTTTTCCGTCAATGCCGAGCATGTAAGCACTGTTATCACACAAAAAATTGGCTGCCACACCACTAGAGCGTTTAACCTGTTCCGGAACTTGCAACTGACATGGAGCAAGCACTGTTTTTTTACCGCGCTTTTCCTCTTGCTGCAAGGGGTGCAATGCCATCAGTTGGCCGTTTTCATCCAGTTCCAAAGCCCAACTGACTTTTGCGCTTGTCCAACCGGGGCGCGTGATTTTGCCATTGGCCAGCAAATCTTCATAGCATTGTACCAAAGCCTGTAAAATCATCGGTACACCTCGCAGTCTGCCACATTCAACACACCATGTTCCAATTTTGCATGGAAATACATCGGGGTTATGTTCTGCGGGTCAGTGTAGTTAAAGTCATATAGCATGAATCCCAAATCCCGTGTTTCCTCAATGGTCGGGATTGGCCCGCCGGGCCATGCGCGGAATGCGGCAGGAAATTCACGGCACCCAAGATAGGGAGTATGAAAACACTGACCCCTGGACATGCGCCGGGTAACAATATCCTGGAACTTTCCCGGATTGTCGCTCGGTGCCGCACGGTCAGTCATCTCAAATTCTGCCTCAATCACATAATGAACATCCTGCAGCACCATGGCCGCACGCTGAACGATCTGCTGGGGCGTGGCAAGGTAAAGCTCTTTCCCTGTTCCCTGCATCGCGCTGCGTACATCGGAACAAAGAATTTTGCTTTTTACTTCGTTCCGACGGATGTTGGTAAAGCGGATGGGATTCATGACATAGATTTTCCGGATTTTCCACCGTAAACCGGGGTGGTAATAGATTGCTTCTACTATGCCGCGTGCCGCGGAAGGGGTGAGGACTTCATATGAAACCCTTTCGACTTTTAGCTCAGGCCTCGAGAGCAAAGCATAATTCCCCCATACTTCCAGCTGGATCATCTGCATCAACTCCTTTGCATTTCTATTTTCAGTTGTTTTTAATTTACATTTTTGCTATAGTTTCAATATACGCTACTTGGCACCAAATGTCAATCCTTTTATCATGTATACTTTTTGTTTGCTTTTCATCCGGTTTTCTTTTATAATAAGTTGCGTCGGCAGCTTATGCCGTGGATAGAAATAGTTGATTTTACTTTAGCGCACAAAAACGGCAGGGCAGGCTCCCTGCCGTTTTTGCTTTATGCAAACCAGGCTGCTCCCGTTTCAGCTTCCATAGCAAGGCCCGTGTTGTTATCGTAAAGGCTTCCGTCCGTTAATTCCCATATGCCTTCACTGATTTGGCAAACTGCCCCGGCATTCTCCAGCGTTTTCAGATGATCCGGGTAAACCGGAACACCATATTGCCCCAGTTGACGGAACAAAGTTTTGCTTACCTCTCCTGCACGCAATCGTGCAAGCAAATGTTCCCCTTTCCCTTGGGGAATGTATACGGTCACGGCAGGGGTTTCAATTAAGCGGAACCTCTCTGCCGCTGTTGCAAAGGGGAAAATGCGCCCTTCCATATCCTGCTCGAACCCTTGCAGAATTTGCTGTTCATCCAGTCTTTTATCTCCTTTTAAGGTACGGTAAAACAGAAAGTATGTTTCGATTGCTTCCAGAGATGCCAGATCTGCATATTTTTTCAGGACGCTTTGCGTTGCGGATACATTCTGTTCCAGCATGCGCGGTACATGCTGCCCTTCCAATGTGAAAATCTGTACCAAGCTCTGCTCCGCCGGGCGTCTTCCCTCTCGATTGCAGCGCCCCGCCGCCTGCAAAATGGAATCCAGACCTGCTTCCTCGCGGTACACAGCCGGGAAATCCACATCAACACCCGCTTCGATCAAAGAAGTTGATATCACACGGCAGGGCAGCCCATCTTTTAAGCGTTCCCGGATTTCCTGCAATAACTGTTTGCGATGGGCTGGGTATAGCAATGTTGTCAGGCAATAGCTGCCCTCTTTGGGCAGGTTATTGTATAATTCCTGTGCTGTTTTTCTCCGGTTTACAATACACAGCACTTGTTCCTGCGCTGCCAGTTCTGCGCCAAGCTGGCTTTGTTCCAACTCTCCGCGCATTTTCAGCGTTGTACGCCGGAATGCCTGATATTGCTCTTTGGGATGTGGGCAAAGTTCCGTCATCTGCAGCCCAGGCGCCAGTTCATCAAACAAGGGCTGCAAAGCTGGTTGTGTGGCCGTGCACAGTACCGCTGCTGCGCGGTAATGCTGTACCAGCTGCGCGATTGCCGCAACGCAGGGGCGCAAATAAGGAACCGGCAGGTTTTGTGCTTCGTCAAAAATGACCACGCTATTTGCAATGTTATGTAATTTACGGCATTGTGACGCATGGTTGCCGTAAAGTGATTCAAAGAATTGCACGGATGTGGTAACCACCACCGGAGCATCCCAGTTTTCCGCCGCCAATGCTTTGCGGTAGGCTGCCGGCTCATCATCTTCCTTGGCAGAGTAGTCCACCCCTGAATGGTGTTCCAAAACATTTTCTGCTCCTAATATTTCCGAAAACACATCCGCGGTCTGGTCAATAATGGATGTATAAGGGATCACATAAATAACCCGGTCCATATGGTTCTTTACAGCTAGCGAAAGCGCAAATGCCAATGACGCTACCGTTTTTCCCCCGCCTGTAGGAACGGTCAGGGAATAAAGGCCGCGCCGCCCTGTTTGCCCTGCCGTTGTACAAGCACTCAAAATTGAACTGCGGCGCTGATTCAAGGTTCCCTGGGGATTGCTCCATTTTGCGGTATATTGGTTCAACCTTTTCAGCAGTTCATCCATTGTCTGGCCTTGTCCGCGCGGTTTAGGGCTGCTCATAAAGTTTTCCGTATCCAGATAGTCCGCATCGACCAGGCAGGAATACAACATCCGGGTATAAAATGCCTGTGTAAAACGATTTTCCTTCATCATTTCCGGCTGGGGCGGTATGGACGGCAGTTTAATCTCTTTCGTCCATTGGGTATAGGGTTCAACGCTCTTTTTCAATCGCCCAAACATTGTCGCATCCTGCGCGGTATCGCTTCGGCCTCCTCCATCCGGCAGGCCGCTATGGTGTCCCGCAATAGCAAAAGCCAGTGGGATTTGACCATATCGGGCAGCCACCTGTGCACCAGCCGTTGAGTGATCCACTTTTTCTCCGCCTTGCAGGCGCTTTTGAAACTTTGTACTATATTTACCAATATCATGCAGTAATCCAAGCCAAGTTCCCTGTTGCTGGGCATCAAAGGCTGCTGCAAATTGCCCACATAGGACTGCCGTTCCCTGCAAATGGTCCGCTACCGTTTGGACGCGGGTTCCGTCTTCACTGATATGAGCCAGCATCTTTTTCTCCTGGTGCATAATCAAACTCCCTTCTGTTTTGCTTTTCTCTATTATAGCAGATCACTCATCCCATAATTCGGACTTTCACTCCAGTTCTGCAATCTTTGTCATACTATCCAAATTTATCCATGTAGAATTGTTAGCTATTCCCATTAGCAGATATTTTTGATAAAATAAGATATTATAGGGTTTATGAATTCACTTTCTTATATTACTTCTTCATCTTACCGAAAAATCATTTACGCAAGGAGTGAAAAACCATGAAAAGGAAGTTATTCTCATTTTCCGCCAGTGTTATCACCGCAATAATGCTTACCGCTTGTGCTGCAGCGCCAGAAAATAAACCTGCTTCCTCCGCTGCTCTTTCCCCGACCAGTGAACCTGTTGCCACAGCTATACCATCCACTAGCAATGCCAACTGAAAGTTACCGCCGCAATATGATTTTGACGAGATGATTCCTCTCTTCTCCCGCGAAACCCACACTGCCGGTTACGCCGCTGCCCGAAATCTGTACGCTGTGCGCAAGGGCGAACGCTGGAGCCTGTTTAATGCTGTCAACTGTAATGCTTTTCTGGAAGATTTGTCAGAAAGCATCCCGTACCTGTATGGTGAGCAGGAGCTCTCCATTGGGGTAGATGATACATACGATTACCAGAAGCTGAATGCCCTGGAAGAACAGATTAACCAGGAGCTGGTTGCCCAACAAATGCCTTTTACAACCATGCTGGGCGGGCACGGCGGGTATGGCATCCAGTGGATTTTAGGTGACAGCCAGATTTACCGTTCTGCTATTGGTGTCTATACATTTAGTGGCACGCCCATCGAACAGGTGTATGCTCCTGATTTGGTTGGCATCCAGCAAGGCATTTGGGATGATGAATATGCCGGTTATCTTGTTGACAATTCTGCACCTTTTGCCGTTGCGGATAAAAACGGTACAATTTTAACCGATTTCGACTACCAGGATGCCTGCATGGCCGGTGAATCTTTAATCGCGGTAAAGGATGCAGCCGGTAACTGGGGATATTGCGACCAAAGCGGTGCTTTAGTAATCCCCTGCATTTATCAGCCGCAGATGAGTTTGTCCATCATGAACGAAACTGTTGAATATCCTTACGCAGACTTATCCGGCATGGTAGTTGTGAAAAATCAATCCGGACAAAAGCTAGTTCTGGATGTTTACGGCAATGAGATAATTTCCGCTGGGCAATATGAAGATTTAGCCCCCGCGCGCGATGGCTGCGTATGGGCAAAACAGAATGGCCTTTGGGGCTTGCTGCAAGTACAGGATTATGCCGAAAACAATGCCGACATTATTCTGCCGGATGGATGCATTGCACCAGATGTAACGCTTAGCCGAATTGATAGCCTTTGTACCTACACCACTGCTGATCATGGGCTGGTTATGCGTAAAGGTCCCGGTACAAATTATGAAAAAATGGATAATATCCCCTACGGTATCATCGTATGGGAATGCGGCTATAGCAGCAATGTGCCTGACTGGGTTGTTGTATATTACAGTGGGATTTATGGTTGGGTCAGTGATGAATACTTGGCTACCACTATTTATTCCAGCAGTAAATAATAAATAAAAAAGCAGGTGTTCATGTAGAAACGATATCGTCCTCCACGTGAATACCTGCTTTTTATAGCTTCTTTTATTATATCTGTTCTATGCCGCTATTTGTCTCTGTATGAAATTAATAGCCGCTATATGCATTTGAATGAAGTGTTCTGCTTGTTTGTTTTTTTACCTAAAAGAATCGCGTAGGAGGCTTTCTTAACTAAAGAGCCGACCTCTCACACCACCGTGCGTACCGACCGGTACACGGCGGTTCAACCGCGTAAGTGCAAGGACTCGTAGTAGCGCCTGAGGATACTAAAATATCCTGCTTCTGCGAGTCTTTCGTTTGCAATGGAACCTTTTAATACAGGACTACCGGCGATACGCCAATAACCCAGTCTGGAATTGCCCCACTGGTACTATTCCAAAATTCTTCGTTTGAGTTTCATTACTCATCGATATAATCTTTATCGAACCACTCGCCTAGCGAGTGGTTTTAGACATACAAAAAAAGCACCCTAGCTTACGCTATGGTGCTCTCCCTGGTGACCCGTGCGGGAATCGAACCCACGTTAACGGCGTGAGAGGCCGCTGTCTTAACCGCTTGACCAACGGGCCATAATAAAAAAGAGAAGCCGGCATCTACCTATTTTCACAGGCCGTTTCCAGCCAACTATCTTCG
>OBYA01000366.1_pt1 | contig 18848 bp, 29 predicted proteins | sample 1495461 | NCBI WGS metagenome assembly OBYA01 (sample SAMEA2580180, study PRJEB22360) | human gut metagenome | biome: human gut; feature: human-associated habitat; material: faeces | place: Denmark | collected 2008/2010 | reverse complement strand
CGCTTCATGGTACTATCTCCTCCTTCGGAATGTTTCACAGTTTTATCGTCGGGCTCCTCCTTTTTCTGACCCTTATCGTCAGAGCCGGAATCACCCTTGGGGGGCTCGCTCGCCAGAGCAGCGCCGAGAAGGCCGTACATAACCTTCTTCTGCTCCTCGCTCATGCTGTCGACCACGGCCTCCAGGGTGTCGCCGCCCTCGCCGTCATCCTTGGGATTTTCCTTGGACTTGGAGCCGTCGTCGGCGTGATAAGGGCTGATGCTCTCGCCGGTCTTGATGATGACCTCCTGCTCTCCGCCTTCGCCGTGGGCCATGTCCACAAAGTCAATACGAGCCCCGGGGTTAGCTCCTGCCACCACGAGGCTGACTTCACGGATTACACCATGAACCACATCACGGTTCTGCTGCTTGAGCTGATTGGCGTAAATGGAGAGGGCCTCCACATCGCCATGCTGCACCAAAAGTTTGCCGGCTCTTCCGGCTTCCGACTCATTAAAGGTGCAGGAGGCATAGACACCGTCCTGCCGGTTCTCCAGCAGAGCGTGTCCCAAAATATCGGTAGGGTTGTTGTGCTGGTGGTTCCATACAAGAGGAACCATTTTCCCGTCACAATCCTTGAAGGCGTCCTGGCGGATGGTCCGCCCATCTGCGCATACAAGGTCGTTTCGGGTAGCCCAGCCACTAAAGTCATACCTCAGCTTCATTTTGAACTTTTTCCTCCTTCAGTGTTGGTGCTGTTTCTTCGGACGGCGCGCTCAGATTGCTGTTCCGGAGTTCATCCGCCTTCGGGTCCTTGGACGGCATCATGCCAATCTTCTGCCGAATCTCGTTTGAGGTCATGATCTCATTGCGGGTGAACTTGTCGGCAATCTCGGCGATGTCATTGACCGGAACCAGGGTGAACGGGTCACGGAAGAACATGATGGACTGCTTTTGTGACCGAGCCGTTTTGGTAAGAAAGGTCCGCTTGATCGCGTCAACAATGGCGGCAAGAATGGGCTCAATCATCCGGCTGTAATAGTTCAGCATCGTCTTGTCATCGGCGGAACCATCCAGAATCGCCTGGGTCAGACCTAACTGGCTGAAAAGCATACTCGTCAGGTATTCGATCTGGGTCATCAGATTGTTGTCGATGGGCCGGTTCAGCTGGACTACCCGCTCTGTTCCATCGGTGTACGCCACACCGTACTTGGAACCGGACAGTTGATCCTCAATATCTTTTCGGCGTTTTTCCGCCTGTTGGCGCCTTGCTTCTGTCTTGATGACATAGGGCAGCTGAATAATCAGGTTGAGTTTTCCTGAGCCGCTCTGCTCGTCAAGGGCGTCCAGAAGATTGAGCTTCCGGATCAGCCGCTGCATCGTAGAGTTGGGCTCATTCATGACCGCATAGAAGGGGTTCTCCACAATAGCGACCGTCTCTTTGGGGAGCAGAAGATCCTCCTTTTCTCCCCGTCGGTCGTTGTAGACCCGCACCTTCACATGCTTGGGATACCAGTCCAGAATTTTTCCGGTCCGCATGGTATCAATGTCGAAGGACCCCGTTTCATTGGGATTGAAGCTGGTGTCCACTGGCACGATGGCCACGCAGCCCTCGTCCAGCATGGACATGACCACATCCTGGATAAAGGCCCGGCCAGTCTGATCAATGTTGGCCTCCATGGTCAGGCAGTTGTTCAGCCCGGAGTCAATCACTTTCTCAAACCGGCCCTCTTCATCCAGACGAACATGCTGAATCTTGATTGAGGACGCATCCAAAGCGATACGGTTGTAGATGGACGAGATGATTGACCGCTCATTTCCCCGGCTGAAGATGATTCGATCCGGGCGGTAGGAGTAGCCCGGACCTACATATTGGCGGTAAATCATGGGGTCGCGGTTGAGAAACGCATTCCAGGCGTGCATCAGCCGGGAACCAAATGTCACTTCCATTCCGAGCCCATCACCTCCCTTATTGAGCATAAAAAATCCGCAGACCCGAAACGGCCGGCGGTTGGAATGGGTTTACTTATTCAAATGCCTCCGGATTGTGCTTGTAGGCGATATAGGCGTCCATCATAGCCGCCACAGCATCGATTTTCTGCTCATACCGCTTTTTCAGCAATTTCCGGTTTCCGTTGGTATCTTCCATGGTGATACAGTTCCCCATGGCGTAGGTCATCAGCTCCTCGTCGAAAAGCAGCATCCGATCCTCGGCCAGCTTTTTCAGCTCACCAAGAGGGACCGACTCTGTCTTGGCGCCCTGTATCACTTTTTCGATACCAAACGGGCCATTCTCGGCGGCCCACCGCTCCACAAACTCCTTGGCGTTATACGGGTCATAACCGAAACACCGGACATCATAGCCGCAATGGACGATGTGGGCATCCAAATCGTCATAAACCTGCATCATGTCCAGCACTGTCCCCTCCAGGATGACAAGGCTTCCTTCCTGCATGAACTGCTCGTACTTTGCCCGCATTGCGGCGGGGAGCTTGTTCAGAGTTCGGGAAGAAATATAATTCCGGGTCTTTACGCCGAAATTTCCATTGCGGAGGGGAAAGAGAAATACGAAGGAACAGAAGTCGTCGCCTTGAGAAAGGTCTCCGCCAAGAGCGCAGGGCATCTGCCAGAAGTCCTGCCGCCGGTGGGGGAGAGTCTCTTCATAGGTGAAGTAGTAGGTATAGCCCTCCATGGGGAGCCCAAACCGTTTTGCCAAAATATCGTTTCTGGCGGCCGGCGCCTTCTCAGCGCGCTCCACATCCAGCTGATAGGTCTCATAGCTGACAGTCTTCCCGATGTTGGGGTTGGCCTTCAGCCACATCTCCGGATAGGCCACTTCATCCACAGAATCCAGCTTATACCACCAGATGGAGACATGGGGATTGAAGTAATCCCCTTTGAGAATGTTCATCAACTCCATTTTGATAGTATCGCCGGCTCCGTTTCGGACTGTGCCCTCTGAACTGGTGGCTATAATAAGGTAATCGTCCACCTTGGAAGCTCCCTGCTCGATTGCGCCAATCACATCCTCCCGGATGTCGCCGGAAAGCCACTCGTCTACCGTGGCAATCTTACAGCGCAGACCCTGGAGCTTGTTGATGGACATGGGACGGATCTCAATGAGAGAACCGGTCAGAAAGTTTTCAATACCTTTCTTGGTGGAAGCCAGCTTTACCCGGTTGGCTCTGGAACCAGTGGTGTTCTGGAGAGAGCCTTCCGTCAGGAACTGGAACAGAGGCCCTCTCGCCCGGGTAATTGCGGTGCGGATAGGGGACATGACCTCCTCGGCCAGCTTCATGGTTGGGGCGGTAGTGATTTGATGGGTGGTTGTAGTATCCACATTCTCAAAGAAAGATTGAATGCAGGAGTCGTACACTGATTTGGCGGCGCCTCTTCCAACGATCAGATACTGCTTGTTGATTAGCCGTTTCTTGATCATCTTCTTGACATAGTGGCCGCCGTGCCCATCTGCGTTCGGTTCATAGACCGTCCGCTCCACGAAGTAATACCAGCCAAACACCTGCTCGCCCCACAGCTTAAAGCTGTCCAGAAGGTGAAGGTCGGAGCCGTCTGTTAAGGTCATCTCGGCCTCGCAGTATTTGATCCAGCCCTCCACCGCCTTGTCGTCATAGTAGATGCCGGGGTTGGCAATCAGGTCGTCAATCCGGTTCATCTCCATGGAGACTTCTTTGCAGACCGGAATCTCTCCCCGTATCACCGCATCCCGGAATTTACCGTAATAGCGGGGAACCGCGGTGTTCGACAGAGCCATCGGCTCACCCCTTTTTCAGCTTCTGGACTGCCAGCGCGATGCTCAGCGCAGAGCCGCCGATTGCAAGGCCTGTCCCCACCGAATCGATAATCTGGGAGACATACTGCCGCCCCTTAGACACGGAGTCAGGTTGAGCGAACAAATCGTTATACTGCCGTTCCAGCAGTTCCCGGTTGATACGGTCCCGCATCTCCTTGTCGCTCATATTGCTCAGGTCCATCCGAGGCTTGGGCTTGGAAGAGGCGGCCTTCCGGTCTGCCTCCTTCAGCCTGTTAGCCAGGGAAGACGCCGAATCCACCACATCTTTGGATTTCTCCAGGGTGGACTTTGGCTCCGACTCCTTGGACAGCTTTTTGTAAGTCTTCTCCATGTTGAGCCGCTTTACCCGGGCAGCAAGCTCCTCGTCGCTCATGGACTCGGCCTTCTGCTGCTTTGCCCGGCGTTTCCCGGCCGCGGTGTAGGAGCCGTCCTCATTCTGGAACCGACGAACTCCCCACTTCATACCTTTGATGCCATAATGTCGGAGTTCATTATTCTCCATTTTGAACTTCCTCCTCTCCGCTTGTGTCCATCGGATCTGCTGCAACGAAAAGTCGCCACTCAAACTCACTGATCTGCCGGTTGATAGCGTCAATGGCAGCGGAGCTGAGCGGCGGGTCGAACAGCAGTTTTACTTTTAAGTGGACATAGGATTTTACCAGTGAAAATTTCTTTGAGTCATCTTTGATGAAATCGGCCCAGGTTTCTTTATCTCCGGAAATAGAAAAACCTTCGGCCGGCCCGACCCCAATCTGCATCAGGATTGAGAGCACGGAATTGATGTGCATGACAAGATCCGGGTCAAAGTGCTTATAGTTCTCGTCGATGCCCAGCAATTTCTTGATTGAGGTAAGGATGCTGTCAGTCATCTCCATAGGCACCTCCTGCTATCGCAAAACGATGAACTTTCTTATGCAAAAGCCATCGATGCCATCCGGAGTGCGCACCTTATAAAAGGTATCATTGGACTGTGCCAAATCAACGGCCACTTCATCCAAAGCGGAGAGGACTGCCAGGGCGTCTGCATCGGGTACAGGAGCTTCCAGCACCTTCAGCGAAAGACAATTTACTACCACGCCGGTAGCCGGTTTTGCTTCCATGGCAAATTCCTCCTTTAATTGTGTTTCCAGGGGCAGGTGTCATTGGGGGCTCTCACAGTTGGAGTAGTCATCAACAGGTTTTCATCCCCATAGTGGATCGCCTGATGGGTTTCATGGATCGTGGTAATCAGATACTCTGGGTCCAAGATCCAATCAGCGCGTCTGCGAATATCCTCCGGCCGCACTGGGTTCATATGATGAATCAGCGCCATGCCAAAAATCTCATGGCCCTCAATGCCCAGGTCGCATCCCATGTCTCTGGCAATCACAATGTCCCGTATATGCCTCCACTCCGGAGAACGGTAAAACACCTGGTTGAGATACCGGTCAAACCCAAAGGTCTCCTGACCGACGCCCCCTCCAAGACGGAGATACCGATATCGTTCAATGAAGGTCGGGAGCAGAACCAGCTCCGAATAGCGCCTAATACTCTCCATTCGGTTCTTCCTCCTCCTGACCGCTGTAACTCTTCATGGCGCTGACCGCCTTCTGATAGAGTTCTTCGATATGCTCTTGAGATTTCAGGGAATCCGCCTTGGCCGCGGCGAGGTCACACTGCTTTTCCAACAGCCGTTTCTCGATTTGGGCTTTGGTGGACCCCAACTTCAGAAAATGAGTGATGACCTGGGAGGAGGCGGTGCCTTCCATCAGCTGTTTCTCCGCAAGGTCGATGGCTCGGGCGATCAGCTGATTTTCTCTGGCCTCCGGCGTCAGCGCCGCCCGGGTCTTCCGGGAAGGGCCAGAAGATTGCACGGCCTTCTTCATCCTTGCCACCTCCTCTTGCCGGGTTTGATGATACATGCCGTGAAGTTTTGCTTGGGATAGATAGAGTTTGGGCAGCGTTTGAAGGAGCTCACATAAGCTGATATCGCCGAAAAGGCTGAAAGGAGAAAACCATCGGAAGTTTTGGAGGTAATGAAAAGCACCTATGGCCAAATATCAACCTTGCGAGCTCGTTCAAACGCTGCCCAGACCCAAACTGTTTTTTCAAAAATATCCGCCGGGGAATTTCCGAGGACCGCCGCGATACAGGAGGGGGTGTAGTTTTGGCGACCCCCCCCTATACCTTTTGTGCAGCACAGCGCCTTACATGAAAACTCATACCAGATAATGTTAAGGAACTTAATTCACATAAACAAAAATAGCAATGAAACACGCAATCCTAAATGGAAAGCAATGCTTCATCGCTAAGCGGTCTCCCCAAGGTCTGAGTCCGATGAACTTTTGACCTTTTTATAGATACCAAGGGGGTCGTACTTAATGATGTCGTCGATGGCTCGTTCCAATTCCTGCTCATTCTCAGCATCAGAAAGCTGATCGGAAGGGCGGGCTATACGAGCCAGATAAGAGCAGGAGTGGTAGCCCATGTCTTCGTCGAATCGATACCACGCCTCATATTCGGTAAAGGGGTCATAGGGATTATCGACAGTGGTCAACGCACATTGCGACATCTTAGCTCACTTCCTTTCAACTATTCAAATACTTTGAAACCACAGAAGTCGAAATTCCCAAAGCTTCAGCAATCTCGGCATTCGTGCTACCAGAGTTCGCCATTGCCTTGATACGATTGATGCGTGCTTGCGACAACTGAGTCGTTGCTCTTGGGGTAGCGCGTTCACGGACAGTCTTTGGATCAGAGTAGCGAAGAATCTCTGTCAAAGTTGTATCGGAGATTGCACCAGCTTGAATGGCATTCCATTCTCCATCTGTAATGGTAATGCGCGTCTGCTTACCGCTTGCTCCGGTTTGGATATGAGCATCGTTGATAGCAGCACGACGAATCTTAGAGATTTCGTCCTTTTCAGTGATGTTGTTTTCCTCAACCTTGGCTTTGACCCTGGCATTGGCAATACGCTGAGCCTCTCTCTCCAGAGGAGCATTCTTCTGGGCCACTCGAAGAGCTGACATAAGTCGGTCCACTTCAGGCTGGTATGCTTTGGCCGCACTGGCAGAACGCTTCAAAGTAGGCGTCGAAGCATACTCTTTTCTTGCCCGATTAGCCAGGGCCTTCATTCTATTGGCATGGTCTGCATATAGCTCTTCAGGGATAGTACCAGAGGATAGCTTATGGACATCATCCACGGCCTCTATACGGCTGACCTTAGTGGTGGCCCGAACAGTTTTCCCGGTTTTAGGGTCAACATAGGTTCGCCCAGACTCTTTATAGATCAACTGACCCGTCTCTTTATCGATACGAGGGGAGCCTTTTCTCTCAGGCACATCAACTGTTTGTTTTCGCCTGGAAAGCAAAGTGGAAGCGCCTCCACGCTCCCGCCCCTCTTCATCGGTATACCCCTGGTAGCTCTTCTTCAACTCAGCGATACCGTTGTCTTTTTCCGACTGCCGATAGTCCAACTTATGCTTAGCGGCATCGATGACCACCATGCTGTGCTTAACAGCCCGTGCAATCTCCCCCTCAGGGGCACCTTTTAGGGTCATGTCTGTAATGAGGTTTGAAATTTCCCCCATCTGACGCTGTGTTGCAGCGCCTTTAGACAGAAGACGGACACCTGTTTTGCCCTCAGTGGAGTATTCGGTTTTTGGGTCGAACCCTTCAAGGTCTTTAAGCCTGGGGGTGGATTGAATTTTTACCCTCCCCCCGGTGGGAATGACCACAACCTGGTCACCATCGAAGTCGGCTCCAGACAATCGCTCAGCTACTTTGGGGTTGATGCCCACTGCATCTTGAATGTTCTTGCCCAAAATCGAGATAGCGGATTTGTTCTTATTGTTGACTGTCAGAACCGGAATCTCAAAAGTTCCACCATGGGGGTAGCGGACCAAAGCAACCTGCTCGCCATCCCGGTAGTTGGGGGCATAGATCTCAGTCTCCTTCATCTTAGTCAGAGGAAGAATAACCTGGGTACTCTGCCTGGGAAGCGCTGCCGCTTTCATATGAACCGCCGCCGAATCGCATTCGTCAGCAAAATCCAATAGCAGTTTACGCTTTACGGTCGGATTGGTTAGCTTGGAAATCTCCGAGAACTCGTCTTCTGCATCAGCATAAGTCAAGTCCAGCTGCTTCTTTATAAGCTGGCGAGGCTGCTTGGACAGGAATTGGGATGATAAGTTCTTGCTCATTTTATCCCAATCGCCCTCTTCCTTCAGCTTATTGATAGCGGACAGAGATTTCTTTTCACCCGTAATAGGATCTGTGTATTTGCCATCCGGGTCAGGATAATAGCTCTGGCCACCCGCTTTGATGAATGCGCCGAATGGATTATCTGGGTCAGAGTTAATCTTCTTCATAACATCCATTTTCGGAGTGCCAGAATGCTTATTCGTATTAAAGACAATGTCGGCGCCGTCAGGCATATCATCTGAATACATGGCCATACCCTTCAGGTAATGTGTTCCATCCACCAGAATTCTAACCTGAGCATAGTGGGAATTTCCCAGGTCCAGGTCGGCTACACCACGACGAATCTCAATGACGCCATCTTTAGCAGTACCGCCTTCATCACCATAACGAATTTTCACTCGGCTCGAATCAATGCTGGCCGGATACTCCCGTTTATCCCAGGATGTCCCCCCGTCAGTGGAGTGGTATTCCCCAACAGACTTAACAAGGTCTAAGTTCTGGTAAACATCCTTCTGGTCGATATCGGGTTTCGAGATAACCGGGGTAATAGTGCGTTTTTTCGGGTCATTGACCTGTGGAACGCCGACACCATAGCGATTGTAACCCTCAGTCTCCAAAATGAACAACGCCTCTTGCAGCACTCCAGAGGAAACACCAAGCTGATACTCAACGCCGGCACCCACATCCAAAGCACCTTTTGCATCGAGTTCTTTTTTCAGAATTTCGGCAGTTTCTTGTGCCTTGTTCTTGTTTTGAGCAGTGTTCTCATTCAGAAGAGCCCGAACAGAAGAGTCATTCTTAAACCCCATGATTTCGGCTATCTCGTCCAGAGTTTTGCCATCTTCACGCAAGGACTTAGCACGATCGGCCTGAAGGGCACGCCGCTCATGCTTGGCTACACGAATCTGCATACGGAGATCAGTAGTGGAAAGACCAATCTCCTCTGCAATTTCTTTTTCGCTTTTTCCAAGCCGCTGAAGTTCCTCTACTCGACTGAGAAAATCTCCGCCATGTTGATAGGGATTCTCACCGGAACCCCACGGATAACGCCCTGAGCGTCGCTTCACACCATAGTGCATCAGGATGTCTTCCTGAATGGGGTTCATGGTTACTCCTCCTCTTCTCTCATTTTTTCAATGATCTTATCGGCGGTCACAATCTTATCCATGATAGGAAGAATGTCGGCCACGGTCGGATTGTGATAAAGAACTTGGTCATGCTGGTAGATGCGAAGTTCCATCTCGATCTCGCTTGGCTTATAACGATATTCCAAGCAGAACAACGCGGCATAGACCATCAGTTGTTCCATGTGAGCCGGAACTTCTCCTGTTTTTAGGTCATGAATGCGAAGGACATTTTTCCGAAAGCAAATGGCATCCGCCGTTCCGAAACAATTCGGAGAATAGTAGAGAATCTGCTCAGGGACCATCTTAAAACCGATGGCATCATTCACATACATATTCAAAGTCTTTTGAGATTTGGGCAGCTTTTGCCCCAAAAGAATACACTGGGCAGCAAAGGCGTGAAGAAGTGTTCCCTTCTGCGTCGCCAGATAATTGGCATAAGCATCAGCAATCTTCTCTTCACTGTAATTGATCCAGTGATACTTGCTTGCGCCAAGAAAGGCGTGTTGACCTTCAAGGTTTGAATGTTTGTTGAAGTTCATCCAAAACCTCCTCCTTGTTCTCCGGAGAGATAAACCGAGAAAATGACATCTCGTTCATCTTTCCGACATAGTATTCCTGGTTTGGCCGTCTCTTGGCTTTCGCACTTCGCTTACATTCCAATGAGGCCCATCTCTTTCCGTAAAGAATGAGCAGGTCGGGGAGCCCTTGAATCTGGTCCATCTTGAAAACCATGCATCCAGGGAATAGCGTTTTCAAGGTCTCAATGAGTCGATCCTGAAAACCACTCTCTAACTTGGAACTTCTCGGCATGAAACAGGCCTCTTTTCTACAAAAAATAAAGGAAAGGGCGAGGGATGTGTAAAATTGTTGCGACACAATTTCAGTTTCAGCCACGGGTAGTGGTGTTTTTTCACGGACACATCTCTCTCCTCTCCATAAAAGAGTCTGTTTTTTTGGCGGAAGACAAAAGAGCATGAAAAAAGCCGAGACACCCGTAAGCATCTCGGCTAAGCCAAAAATATCGAGTTGTAAATCATCAGCTGTTATTCCTCAGATACCGAATCAGTATCCAAATAAGCCACAGGCCACCAGTACAAAGGGTCAGGATTACATCCAAAATTAAACCAGCGGTGCTACGCTTCTTCCCACTACCTCTACTCATGCGATGGCTCCTTTCCGTTTTTCTTCTTTTCATTTTTGCGGTGAACAATTTTTTCGACGCCAGACCTTGCCAGGCCAGCGGCATCAGTAACCATACCTTTGGCACGCTCAATCTGCTCCGAGCGCTTGGCAGCTCGCTCCTGCTTGACAGCCGCTTTTAATTTTTCAGCTTCATCAAATAACCTCTGACTTTCATCGATGACTTCTTGAGAAATACACCGGATCAGCACAGTCGTTCCAGGACGAACTTTTTGATTGCTTTTGGGCTTGGAGTCGATAACCTGCCCATCAAAGCAGTCCTTATACTTTACTCGGGCCTCTCGGAGCGTAAGCATACTTGGCATGGCTTTCAGACCATAACTGCTCAACAGTTCCATAGCCTGCTCCATCCTAAGAGGAAAGCTCTTGTCATAAAGAGCCGGAATGATAACCAGTTCATTTCCACCGACTTTGTCTTTCCGTTTTTCCATAGCGTCGTTTACAATAGGAGTAACGGCAGAGACAATTCCGGCCACAGCGGCAACGATCCCTGCGATATCTCCTCCGCCTACTTTTCGTTCAGCCACTGTGCTTTCCTCCAATCATCCTGAAAATGTAAAAAGAGTGCGCCCCAATGAAGAGACGCACCCTTGCAAAAGTGTATCCCTCATTGTTGCTACACAAACTCATTGACCACCCAATAGGGCGCGCAAGTAAAGAGAGAAACACTATTTGCCAGTGTTCCCCTAAAGGATGATCAAATATCTGTTTGTGTAGCATAGCCAGTATATCACACCCCGTCCTGAAAGGGAAGTGCGAATTACACAAGCGTCATTTTTAAGCCGTTTTTTTACTCTCTGCCCAAAAACCCACTTTTTTTCGCCAATTATATATAATTTTAATGTTTTTTCTTCGCATTAAATAAGAGAAAAAAGTGGGAAAGTGGGCAGAAAACCCGCAAAGCCTTGCGCCCCAATGGTTTCCGGCTGCCCACTTTTGAAATAAAACCGGGCAAAAACCCACTTTTTCTGGGCAAAACCGTCCGTACAAGTCTTTCCAGACGCCCCAACTTTCCCAATCTGGTCATAAAAACCGGGCATACACCCACTTTCCGACTAAGAAGTGGGCAGAGAAATTGGCCCAAATTCTAACTTAGATTAGAGAGAACTGAGCCAAAATCTCTATTTTTCATTCAATAGGCACGCCGCTGGTAAGGCCGATTTCGTGGAGTTACCGGGATGTAGTGGTAGTGGGAGAGAGTCTTGTATGGACGCTTACGAAGCGACATCCTGTATTTTTTCGGCGGTGTTCCATTGCGTTCGGGATAGAGCTTTGGGTCTGAGAAGATAGCGTCGAGCATTTCAGAGAGCGCCTTAGCTGTATCCAGGATGGATTGTGTGAATGCCGCCCATGCTTCTTGAAATGTGCGAATGGCCTCTAAGGTTTGCTCCATATCCATAGCGGTTCACCTCCAAACCTTTCCGGAGCGCTTGTCAATCAGAACAATACGGCCTTCTATGGCGAAGTCTGCCAGCTCGCAAATATCAAAGATGGCATAGAGCAGTTTGCGGAATCGCTCCTCTTCAGCCTCGATGTTTTTCAATGCTTGATAAGCGGTAGGGTCAGAATAGCCCTCCGCATTTTTTCGGTCATTTGGCGCCAACATTATTCGCCTCGCTTTCCTTATGCCACCCCTCGATGTCGACGCCAATCCGTTTTAGCATTTGAGTACAGAGCCAAATATCATCCTGGTCCTCCATCTCATACCGGCTGACCAGCTCCTTGATGCGGTCATGGAAGGCGTCGTAATAGGTTCGGAGCCGCTGAGCCCCAAACCCGAATTGTTCATGCAGCACCCACAGAATGGTGGCGTCGATTTCTGCAATATGTTTTCTGTCGTACTCGGCCAGTTCCCGCTGGATCTCTAAATCCATCGCCTTTTTCTCCGCAGCGGTGAGTATGGCGCCGTACACTTTTCCTCCTGCTTTCTTGACTTGCATAGCTGCCTCCCATGATCCAGTTGGTTTTCGCAAAGAACATGGGGACAGCGAAGAACAGCATAATAACCAGAACGGTCGCATCCCCATCTATGAATAAAACGGGTAAAGAGAGCCCGACGAGCAGCAGAGCATAGAGCTTATTTCTCAAGAGTTCTCGTTTCCACATAATGACGTTCCCTCCTTCACAAATTCAACCGGCCTCCCATAAGCATAAAGCATGGAGGCCTCCTCGCCATCCATTTCCAAAATGGTCATGATGGCATAGTTCGCCAGATCCATCAGCGTGTCCCGAATAGACTCGTCCGTAACCTGCTGCTGGTCACTGTCCGTACAGGTGATGCGGGAGAGAGTCTTGAACCGGGAAAACTTGTCGCCCAGCCGGATACGGGTCATAGCCAGACCCTCTTCCACAAAGGTCTGATGGAAGCTGTCGCCGTAATCATGATTTTTCTTTTCATAGAGCTTGTTCAGCTCGTCGCAAATCGCCTTATGGCGAAGTACCTTTTCCATACTCATGGTCGTTCCTCCTTAAAAATAGAAAAAGAGAAGAGCCCGCGTTTCCGCAGGCCCTCCCCTTTGGTTGAGGCTTAGAATTTCAGCTTTTCATTGATTTTCGCAATTTGCTTTTCCACCTTTTTCTGAATTTCGGTGTTCCCGGCCTCGACCGCCAGATCAAGGATCTCCTGCCAGTCTTCCAACTGGTCCAGAAGCATACCCTTGTACTGGTTGTCTGTCATGCCCATGGAATCGTCACCACCATTCAGAAGGTGAGACTCGTTGCGTTCAGCCATAGCTTAACAACCTCCTTCCATAATAGGAGCTGTGCCTTTTGCGCATGGTCGATGCGACTTATCCGAGTTCATCATACCATGCCTGGCCGAAGGGTGTCAAATGGCTTATAACTCACCAAATTTTTCGTATCGCTCCAGCGCACGCTTACATTTGGCAAGAATGTTTTGCTGGATTGTCCACTCGGTTACGCCATACTGATACAGCATGATAAAGACAGTGGTCAGAACATCACAGGCTTCATCAATGATGGCGAAGTTGTTGCCTTTCCTCCGCTCCTTTTTCATCAATTCCTTGACAAGCTCGGAGCATTCCTCCGCAACATAGACGCTCTGAGGAACACCTGACGTGGAGTCCAGCTTAGCCACGGCGGCAATGGCCTTTTTCAGTGAGTCGTCCGGCCTGGGGCAAAAGTCACAACAACTGATCTCTCCCTCCCGAATTTTTTCCCGATAGGAAGGGTCTTGGGCATCCTTGCAAACCAGAGCCGAAACGCAGTTTTTACAGTCCATCAGAGTCTTCCTCCCTGATCGCGAACAAGCGATAAGCCGAGTTTCAAGCGATAGTCATTGTATGAGATTTCGCCCTGCTCGTAAGCTGCCCGAAGTGTTTCCTCGTCTGGCCAAGGGAAAACTGAGACGGACATTCCACCATCCGGCGAAATATAAATGGTAACTGACCGATCGCCCTTTGCCATAGCATCATCCACGATAGTGTGAATTTCCTGCCAAGAAGTAATAAATTTACTGTTTTCCATCACAGTCATCCTCCGTTTCTATAACAAAGCGCGGGTCAAGAGAACCGTCTGACATATGGTGTCCAAACTTGACTCGTTGCTGCTCTTCCCGTTCCACCCGTTCGATCAGATTCAATACCTCAGGGGCAACCTTCTCTTTGGGAATTTTTATCGAAAAACTCTTGGGGGTATCTTTCAAGCTGGGACCCGTAATCAGCTCACTGTACGGAAGCTCTTCAATCCAGTCACAGAAGGTATGCCACTCGTCGAGCTTATGGTTGCGCCGGCTCTTGTAGATGTTGGCCAGCACTTCATAGTTGAGCATGACCGTCCGCCGCTGGTTATAGGAGGAGGGGAGGAGCTGGATCATCTGCCACCAGTATCGCTTGTCTTGAGTTTCGAGGTATTTTTCGCGATAATGATTAAGGATATTGCAAGTCATCTGAATATATCCTTGCGGCGTAAAGTAACACCAGTTTCCATCCACATTCACAGCCGCTAAAGCGTTGTCTCTCGCAATATCTTTTCGTTCGTCCCATTTGAGCATGTCATCCGGTCCGAATAAATGTTCACGGCTGAAATCTTCCTGCGAGAACTCTTTCGCCGCGATTTTATGCATAGTAGAGCAGGAATTGGCCACCGTACCCACTTTGTAAGTGTCGAACTCCTTCCACCAGTACAGAGGGCCTATCAGGTCTACATAGACCGTTATCATCCGCATGAACTTCCGGTGGTCGGTGCCGGCGTTGCGGAGGCGTTTCATTAAATCGAGGTCATTGGAGCCGAGGCAGGCGAATGACTTTTTGACATCGTGCGGCCAGCGTTCGCACTCACATACAGATACCTCGCTATCGCTTTTTGCCCAAGAGTTCATCGGGTTGCGCATCCCACGAATGGCGTGTTCCCAGCCCAGGACTTCAGTGTTTTCAATTTTCAGCATGGCGTTCTTCCTCCATTTTCGTGAGAATAGCATTTGTCTCGTCACAGAAATGAACGCTTGTTGGTTCAACCCTCCGAACACCGTCTTTGAACTCAACGATGCCATAAACCTGTCCAACTTGGCCTCCGGTGTGACCGCCACGAAGAGCACTGGCACCGATGACATTGGTCCAATGCTCCCAACAATGGAAAAGCCCAAGCTCGCCCTTCACCTTACAGAGCCGGGTTTCATATCGGATATTGAAATCTAATCCGCCAGGCATACCTATTTCTCCTTTGTACTCAATTTCCGGTACAGTTCCTCGGCCTCTTTCCCTTGGAACTGATTGATGATTTGGACCTTCTCACCGGGTTCTTTCCGCCCAACAATTAACACCGCAATGTCGCCATGCTTGTTGTCAAAGCCGACGAGCAGCGTGTCAGAATTCTTCATTTTTTATCAATCCTCCTGGCCTTCCGCTCGTCATATTCGGCCTTGTCAATAGCGACCATGCCGTCCGGCCCTTCTTTGAAGTACCGGTTCAGATCAATTTTCTTTCCGTCCGGGGTAATAATGTAAAGGAAAGCCACGGTATCATAGTCGCCATTCTTGGCATCGGTCAGGAATTCCTCCCGGTACACCCGGAACTTCTTACTGGCCGGAAAATAGGGCATGGTGATGGGAAAGATCTTATCCACCAGTCGAGTGACGAAGCCATTCTGGAACGCCACATCGGGGTTGTCGACGTTGATTGCCTGAACACGGCTTACATCACTGTAAGCGACCGTGCCATCTTCCGCCACATCCTTAAAGAGGGAAGACATGCGTTTGCATTGATAATGGGTTTTGGGATCATCTTCCCCGAATTTTACCGGCTCCCAAATATCAGGAGTATCCTCGATGGGCGTCAGGCATTTACCGTCAATCAGACGGTTCAGAATGCCTTTCGTGAGCTGAATGCTGAACCCGCTGTGACCATCTTGGCAAAGACTGTGATATGCCTTGAGCGCGCTTTCATAGCAGAGTACGCCGTATTTCCAGTCATCCGTACCCTCAGCGGCCTCCCGCTCCTTCTTGCAGGCAAGGTCAACTTCCTTTTCAGCCCAAGAATTTACCACTCCTTCAATAGGTAAAGACAGCAGCCGTTCCACATCCGCGTCAGTATGTCCATCCCACTGAGGAGCAGTAGGCAGCTCTTTGCAATGGAATAGATCCCAGTCTTTCTCCTCATAGTGATAGGTGTACTGGCCTTTGGGAGTCTCGACACCAACGATGAACCAGCCGCCACCGAAAGGAATCTCACCGTCAAAGTGCTTACGGGACTTCCACGCCACAGTCGGGAAAGTATTTACCAGAGTGGCAAAGAGAATCAGCCGTTGCTGATAGAGCGAGTTGAAGGTGTGGAATCCATCGCTCACCTCTCCGATAGGGCCAATCTCCTCAACATTGATATTGTGGTCGATTAAAAATTGCTTCAGATCCATGATGCTTCTCCTTTCAATTTTGCTTGTAAATACATTTTTCTGGATGGTCCTTACAGACAAAATCCCATTGGATGCCGGGAATCAAGTTCTTGCATCTGGAACATTGGACACTTCCAGTCCCTCCGAGAAGCCAATACCCTTGGAACATGGGGCAAACGCTTGGATACATTGTTCCATAACGAGGATTATTTGACTTACCTTTCTCCAGGAACACTGCGTAAGGATCATCTTTGTCCACGATTTTTGTGACCCAAGATGGATCTCCGCCGGTCTCAGCAACCCGCTGCCCCACTTGTTTCACATAAGGGAGTTCTGCAAATGATATGGGTTGATTCTTGAAAACGATGCCATGCGCGTATCGCCCTTCATTGAAGTCTTTCTTCTCCGAGAGAGACTTACTAATTCCAAGGTCGATGCCGGCTCTACTTTTCAGATGGTAAAAATATAAGTCGGTAAACGGAGTGTTCATTCGATCAATCCGTCCAGCCGACTGCTGCATGATTTTGTAGGAATAGTTCTGGGAATAGAAGACGATGGTATCAGTGCTGATGCAGTTCCACCCTTCAGCGCCGGCATTATATTGGACTAAATACACCCAGCTTTCGCAAGTAGGGATTGGCTGGTGTTTGTGGCCGTTCCATTCTGCCACTTCGACATTTTCGCCGTAGTAGAGATTTTTCAAAATATCAAGCTCATAGTCGAAGTTGTAGAAGACAATCATCTTGGGATGGTCCTCAAAGATTTCCAAAAGTGCGATTTGTCTGGAGTCATCGCTATTCACAATTTTTCTCCAAACATAGCATAACCCACCAGCCGTTGTAATGGGCTCGTCCTTGAATGGGTCCCATCTGGTGCGGGTAGCCTGCTTGTACTTTTGAATATCGTACTGGACATAGATGTCTTCGTGATGGGAGATGGTATGGCGCTTGAAGTCCATGTTGACCAAGATGCGATTTCTCAATCGAATCAGTCGACCGGTATTTAGGTAGCGGTCGATTTTAGGGTATTTTGCTCGCCAGTCATAGATGATATGCTGGTCAACGAAGTCGGTCTTATTGCGATAGAAGCCATTGGCAATGAAAACCGGGATATAATCCTGCCAGGTATCTCCGGGAGTTGCCGAAAGTAAGATCCAGTCATTGGTCTTGGCGATTTTAAGGAACGCCTTTGTCCAAGCCCCATAACCGACAACCCGCTGCTCGTCAAAGATAAAGAAAGCTCCAGTGACTTCCTTATACTTAGCGATGTTGTTCCAGGAGTCTATTACAACTTTGTTTTTGTAGTAATTTGCTTCCGGATTAGGAGAGAGCAAAAACGGAGCCAATTCACCTTGCCATTCACAGGTATCACGCTTTCGAGCCGTGGTGATGATGTAGAGATCCCGAGGATTTTTCATCGGAACATAATTGTCCGTATCCAGGTTCCCCCCCTCTTGGAGATAATAATAAGCGAGGCCGGTCCTGGACTTCCCGGAACCGACCCCGCCACAGAGGATACAGCCTGTTTTCATGCTGCCCAAGGCTTTTCGCTGATGGTCATAGAGCTGAATAGCCATGAGGCATCACTTATCCTTATTCTCCGAACACCCTTCCGTCCATACCTTGATACGGTTGAAGTAGTTGCCTCTATTGCCAAGAGCCTTCTTTGCAATAGCCATTGCAAGCCCTTTCTCCGGATCGAACTTTTCATAGAGGGCTTTGACAACGGTTTTTGTTCCGTCAGCCCAGAACACAATGGTAGCCGGGTCTTTGAACATAACATTTTCGATCGCCGGCATGAAAGTTCCGGTAACGGAGAGATTCGTCATGGCCTTCTGAATCGCAGTGTAAATATCAGCATCCAAATCTTCCCCCATAGCGGATTCTCTGCCGCGGAGAATAGTTGCTACGATCTACACAACAATCGCAGGCGATGCGGTTCTTCTCCACAGTATATCTGCATCCGTTGCAGTTAAGGTTGTTTTTCATTGGTGTCTCCTTTCTCAAATAGCTCTGTAAACTTGTGAATGATTCTTCTGGTATGCCACACATCAGAAAAATACATCGGAGTGAACCAATAATTTTCCATAGTGTCAGCAGAGCTTATTGGATTTGTAAGGGTGTTACCTACCTTAATGTATCCGGCTACTCCAAGCATAGAAATCTGGAGATAGCACATCAAAGCGACTACTTCCTCTATGTCCTGACCGACAATTAGTATATGGTTCTGATAATTCAAGTCAACTTTCTCTAATTTGTGACGCACACCAAATAAAGCACTTTTAGCAAAAAGAATTTTATTATGTAGTTTGTTTGCCGGGAAAGAAACTGGATAAAAGAGAAAATGTCGATTGTCTTGAAGATGGGGCGTATTTTCAACCAGCCTGCCCGGATTTCTCCACAAGGGAGAGATAAGTAGCAGACCGGGAGCGCCGATCTTCCTCACTCTCCGGCTCCAGATAAAGGGTCTGAAATTCCTCAAAGGAAACATTAAATTCAATGTCCACCTCATAGCCGCGCTTGACCCGGACCGCTTTCACAAACTGCGCCGCAATCATTTTCTTTGCCTCGAAGGAGCAATTATCATACAACCCCGCCCAATCCATTAACTGGGCGTACTCCTGCCGCACCTGTTCAGCGCCGGAAAGGACCTCGCGCAGTTCGGCTTCCGGTGTCGGTATTTGGCCTTCCAATCATCCACAT
>OBYA01000355.1_pt1 | contig 19934 bp, 21 predicted proteins | sample 1495461 | NCBI WGS metagenome assembly OBYA01 (sample SAMEA2580180, study PRJEB22360) | human gut metagenome | biome: human gut; feature: human-associated habitat; material: faeces | place: Denmark | collected 2008/2010 | reverse complement strand
GCAGCCCGTTTCACGGTCTGCGTGTAGTTCCTTGTAAACTGACCTAAGGCGGGCAATAGACCACATTATTATTGTTTTGAGGATAATGTTACAGGAATTTATTGGATGATACCGCTTTCCAGCAGAATAGAGAAGTTTCGCAAAATAATAGAGAAAAAAGAACAATCGGGAAAAACATGCGATATTCTGCATATTGTGAAACTAGATGATAGTCGAGAAAGTGTATTTTTAATACAAGATATGTTTCCAATTACAGAGGAGTACATAGAACGTGAATATACAATTGCCGGAAATCATTTGATGCTGACCAGTGAACATACGGCAAAGGTAATTGAGAAGAAAGCAAGAAAAGTTTTGGGAATGTTAAAGCGTGGTGTGAAGTTCATGCCTACACAACCGGATGTACTGTCAATATTAGAGAAATTAAAGCAGAAAAAATAGTTTTTATTGACTCTATTTTGGCTCTAATAATTTTGTACGAGAAAAATATCAGATAAAATCTAGAGAGCATGAACACGAAAAGACACAAATGTGTACTGATAAATACCTGGATTATCCTATCCGCACCAGAGTTTGAATAATATATTTGTCACTTAACAACCTTCGTTATCCTCTTTTAACAAAAGTCGTTAGTGTGGGAAGAATGGCAGATGAGAAAAAAATACAGAAGTAATATCAGACCTTAGGGATGAAAATCCTTAGGGGCTTTTTATTATATTTATTTACCCTGTGATATTTCATTGTTCCCTTTTTCTTTTGGATATATCTACATAGTTCTTAATATTAGCGCCAATAGAGCATGATATTATTACCAGAGCAAAACGGCTATGGTATAATAAACCCTACACTATAACACCAGACTTTCTGATTATGATATATTCTAAGGAGAATGGAGGCGAGAAATAATGATCACATATAAAACTGCGGAGGTTGCTGCAATTATCGGAATACACCCAAATACAGTTCGATTATATGAAAAAATGAAGTTGATACCCAAACCGGAACGGTTGCCAAATGGTTATCGCATATTTACAGATTTTCATATATGGCAATGTAAATTAATACGGATTGCATTTCAAGTAGAAGTATTGCAAAATGGTTTGAGAAAGAAAATTGTACAAATGCTTATGGTATCTGCTACGGGTGACTTTGATACAGCAATCACACTGACAGAGGAATACTTAAAGCAGATTAGGCAGGAACGAAGAAACGCCGAAGAAGCAATTAAGATTGTGAAACAGATTTTGTCTGGCGGTGTGCAGGAAAACTTACATAATCTGAAACGGAAAGACGTATCAAAGCTACTAGATATTTCTATGGACACACTTCGAAATTGGGAAATGAACGGTTTGCTTACTGTCAAGCGAAAAAATAACGGGTATCGTGTTTATACGGACGAGGATATGCAGCGGCTAAAAATTATTCGTTCATTAAGATGTGCAAATTATTCTTTAGAAGCAATTCGACGACTCTTGCAACAATTATCTAAAAATCCAAATACGGATATTTGTGTTGCACTAAATACCCCAAAACAAACGGAAGATATTATTTCTGTGTGCGATAGACTTATCATATCTCTTTCAGCGGCGGAAACAAATGCAAAATCTCTTTTGGAAATGTTGCAAGAAATGAAAATCTTATTTTCATAAACCCTACACTTTGCCACCAATGTTATTATTGGTGGTATTTTTATAGAGAAAAAACAAAGGAGGTATTATTATGCAAACTGCAATCAAAGTCGAGCAGTTGTCAAAAAGCTATGGAAATCTGCTTGCAGTAGACAAAATCAGTCTATCAGTAAAATGCGGCACCGTTTACGGGCTGCTTGGCGCAAATGGCGCAGGAAAAAGTACAACGATTGAATGTATTTTAGGCACAAAAAAGGCAGATGGCGGAACGGTATCAGTCTTAGGTTTTAACCCTCAAAAAGACAGACACCGCCTGTTTCAAAATGTCGGTGTACAGTTTCAGGAAAGCGATTATCAGCCAGAAATCAAGGTTTCCGAGTTATGCGAAGAAACAGTCTGCTTATACAAAGCTCCGGCAGATTGGAGAAAACTTTGTGAACAATTCGGGATCGGAAGCAAGATTGATCATGCAGTCAAAAATCTGTCCGGTGGAGAACGCCAACGTTTATTTATTGTACTTGCCCTAATTCCAAATCCAGAGCTTGTATTTCTTGATGAACTGACTACAGGACTTGACACAAAAGCCCGGCGTGATGTTTGGAAAATTCTATCAGAATTAAAGGACAAAGGATTGACTATCTTTTTGACTTCTCATTTCATGGACGAAGTGGAAGCCTTATGCGATGAGATATGTATTCTAAAAAAAGGAAAGGCTGCATTTTACGGAACTGTTGAGCAAGCAAAGAAAGCCAGCGGCTGCGAAAAATTTGAGGACGCTTATCTTGCGCTTTCGGGAGAGGTGGTAGAGGAATGAAATCATTTGTAACGCTCTTAAAAAACGAGCTAAAACTCAATATCAGAAACATGAACATGGTGATCTTTGCTGTTATCATGCCATTAGTCGTATTAGTCATTCTCGGCTTTATATACGGCACAAATCCCGCTGCTGACGGAACTGCATACACTTTTTTGGAGCAATCTTTTGGCGCACTTTGTTGTATTTCCATTTGTGCGGGTGGACTAATGGGCTTGCCGCTTGTTGTATCAGAATATAGAGAACGCAAAATTTTGAAACGTTTTCAAGTTACCCCCGTTAGTCCGGCAACATTGCTTACCGTGGAATTTACAATTTATGTAATATATTGTGCTGTATCCATGCTTACTTTGTTTCTCGTTGCTATGCTGTTTTGGAAAATAAAGATACATGGCTCTTTGCTCTTGTTTTTGGGAAGTTGGTTACTGACTATGGTATCTACATTAAGTATTGGTCTGTTAGTCGGCGGCATTGCTAAAAATATGAAAAGTGCAAGTGTCATTGCCTGTATCTTCTACTTTCCTATGCTGATTTTTTCGGGAACGACACTTCCGTTTGAAGTGATGCCCGTTGCTATGCAGAAGATAATCAGTGTCTTTCCTATGACACAAGGTATTCAGTTAATGAAAGCAACATTTCTTGGATTGCCAACCGAAAACGTCCTGCTTCCTGTTGTTGTTATGGGAGCTGTCATATTAATCTGTTTTGGAATTTCTGTAAAATGCTTTAAGTGGGAATAAATAGTTAAAAGAATAAAATTAATTTAAAATCTGTTGGACGACGGTAAAAAAAGACGTCGCAGAGAAGATGTATTTTCACACATCTATCATAAATTCGATTTTGTTTTTAATAAATCTTTTTTCATATAGGATTTCCGTAATAAAATTGCAAATGACAGAGTAAAGATTATTTTGTGTTGTATAAAACATGGTGTCACTCAATAGATTGCAATGAGGTGAATAAAATTAGTGGCTACATTTTGGCTACAAAAACATTACAGACGAAGCGAATTGTGCGGATAATCAATCACAAAACACACAAAAACCGAACTTATAATACACTTTATAAGCATTTGCACGAATGTAAAAGACGAGTTTGAATAATATATTAGAGCCAAGAAATGCCTATTTTACGGGCTTTCTTGGCTCTTCCTATGTCCGTTGACAATCAAATGACAATACTTTTTTAATATGATTGTAAATAATTTCTTCTTATTTAGCTGGGAATTGACTCTTCCAGTCTAAATATTCTTTTTCTGTAATATCTTCATTTCTGAATTTCTGGTACATATCAGCCCATGCTCCAATATGATCCAGCATATTTAAAGAATCATGTCCTTTGTCTTTAAACATGAGCTGCGGTACGCCGGATTCATCCCGGTAGGCGTGCAGACCATATTGATCCTCTAAAGCAAATAATGCGTGCATGACACTAACATAAGTATCAAAGTTTGGATCAGACATGGCGTATGGACTGATCTTTAATGAGTTTGCTATTTTTTCCAATTGTTCTGATGATGGAAAACGATTCCCAAGTTCATAATTTCTAATTGCCGATTCGCTCAATCCGGACATGATTGCCAATTCTTTCTGTGTATATCCTTGATCGATCCGGAATTTTCTTATTTTCTCACCTACTGTCATAAGAAAACACTCCTTTGCTGATTGTTACTTAAAAGTATAGCATAAACAGTTCAAAAATGAAATATAAAAATAAACCGTTCATTTTTGAAATTATTCTATTGACAGTACGGAAGTGAAATGTTATGATGCATATACACCGTTCGATAATGAACTGAAAAAAGAAAGGAGGGATATAGATGGCTAGTAAATTATTTATATCAGCAAAAGAAGTAGCGAAAGAATTAGAAGTATCTGATTCCTATGCGTATCGTTTGATCCGTCAGTTAAATGCTGAATTGGAGCAAAAAGGTTTCGTTGTTGTCAAAGGAAAAATCAGCCGTAAATATTTTGAAGAACGAGTTTACGGTATGAACGAAATGAAATAGCAGGAGGTGATGTTTTGACAGTAATCAAAAACCCAAAATCAAATACTTATGAGGTAAGAACCTATTATAAGGACTGGACCGGCGTAAGAAAGCAGAAGACGAAAAGAGGATTTAAACGCAAATGTGATGCCCAGGAATGGGAAAGAGCGTTTAAATTAAAGGAGAATTTGAGTCTGGATATGTATTTTGAAGATTTCGTAGATCTTTATCTGAATGATATCAAATCCAGAATCAAATATAATACCTGGCTGACGAAAAAGCATATTGTAGAAAAAAAGATTCTCCCATATTTTTCGAAAAAGAAGTTGCAGGAAATAAAACCTTCCGATATTCGACAGTGGCAGAACACCATGATGAACTATCGAAATAAACAAGGAGAAGGCTATTCACAGGTCTATCTAAAGACCATCCATAATCAGCTGAGTGCAATTTTGAATCATGCAGTTAATTTCTATGATTTGAAAAGCAATGCTGCACGCAAGGCAGGATCTATGGGAAAAGAAAGAACAAAAGAGATGCTTTTCTGGACAAAAGAAGAGTATATGAAGTTCATTGAAGCGGTGGCGGATAAGCCAATCTCCTTTTATGCATTTGAAATCTTATATTGGTGTGGAGTGCGTATGGGAGATGATGATGATAAAATAAGACTAAATCAACGGAAACCCAGTAAATACAAGGGGTTGAGTCGATTTGGTCCTGAAAAAAACTTGCAACGAATCAACAAATTTATGAAGGAAAGGCCTATCTTTTATAAAAACCTTATTCAGATGAAAGAAAATTTCCGCTTTTATCTGAGATGCTTTTACTGTATCACGAAAGTGGTGATATTACAATTTAATAGTGAAAACAGGACCGAATTAGCTCGTAATGGATGAAAATCTGTTTAGCTGATTCGGTCATTTTTATTGATTGAAAGGTGATAAAAAAATGGCTAGAATTATTTCTATTGTAAACCAAAAAGGGGGAACTGGAAAGTCCGCATGTACAGCTAATTTAGCTGTAGGATTAGCACAAAAGAATAAGAAAGTGTTAATCGTTGATGCCGATCCACAGTCTGATGTATCCGCAGGATTTGGATATCGTGATTGTGATGACAGTAATGAAACACTTACAGCTCTTATGGATGCAGTAATGAAAGATGAAGATATTCCTTCCGACTGTTATATCAGACATCAGGCAGAGGGAATAGACATTATCTGTTCTAATATTGGACTGGCAGGTACGGAAGTCCAGTTGGTAAATGCAATGAGCAGGGAATATGTATTGAAACAGATTTTATATGGTATCAAGGATCAATATGATGCAGTCATCATAGATTGTATGCCATCATTGGGAATGATTACGATCAATGCGCTGGCTGCATCGGATGAAGTCCTCATTCCGGTTGAAGCGTCCTACCTACCAATCAAAGGATTGCAACAACTGTTAAAAACAATCGGCAAGGTCCGTAAGCAGATCAATCCGAAGCTACAAGTAGGAGGTATTTTGTTTACGATGGTCGATGCTCATACGAATGATGCCAGAAATAATATGGAGCTTCTCAGAAATGTATATGGAAGTCAAATTCATATTTTTGATAATTATATTCCATTTTCTGTAAGAATGAAGGAAGCAGTCAGAGAAGGACAGAGTATTTTCTCTTATGATCCGAAAGGCAAAGCTACAGAAGCCTATCGGAGAGTGGCGGAGGAGGTGCTGAAAGATGCCATCTAAAAAAAGAGCAACTACCATTTCCTTACAGCCACTTGATGCGTTGTTTGGAACAAATGAAGAGACGACCAATGGAATTAGTGAGATAGCAATAGGAAGCCTTCATCCATTTCCGAATCACCCATTTCAAGTAAAAGATGATAAGAAAATGGAAGAATTATCAGATAGCATTACACAGTATGGCGTGTTGGTTCCCGGTATTGTGCGGTTGAGAGAGTCCGGTGGTTATGAGCTTGTAGCTGGTCATCGGCGAAAACGAGCATGTGAACTTGCAGGATTAGAGAAAATGCCTGTTATCATCAAAGATCTTACAGATGATGAAGCGACGGTGATCATGGTAGATTCCAACATTCAACGAGAAGAGCTGCTGATCAGCGAAAAGGCATTTGCTTATAAAATGAAATATGAGGCGTTAAAGCGTCAGGGGAAACGGTCTGATTTAACTTCTTGCCAAGTTGGCAAGAAGTTGGCGGCGGAAGAAGTCAGTCAGAATACAGGAGATAGTTCCAGACAGATTCTTCGATATATTCATCTGACAGAGTTAATCACAGAGCTTTTAGAACTGGCAGACGAGAAGAAGCTTCCCTTTAATACAGCTGTTGAAGTTTCATATTTGAGAAGTGAAGAACAACAGATATTGCTTCAGTATATGAGTAATCACAATATGGTACCGTCCATGAAGCAGGCAAAGGAATTGAAGCAGATTTCAAAAGAGCGGATGTTGACGTATTCAGAGATTGACCAGATCTGTATGAATGAGAGTACTGAGAAAGTACAGGTGCAGATTCCTGCGAAAAAGCTGAAACAGTATTTTCCTGAGTCATATTCTAAAGCTCAGATGGAAGAAGTGATATTTATGCTCCTAGCATCATGGGCAGAAAAACAATAATATGATATGAAAAGTTGGACAGAAGGAATGAAAAGATGATGATAGAAGATGTAATTAAAAAATCAATATTGCCACTGGCATTTATGCTATTCTGGTTCTGGATGGTATTTACCATCATGAAAGTCAGTGGACAGACAGAATTGTTCTGGTGGATATTTCTTTCCGGACTTCCATTTGGAATACATAAAATGCGGCTGATTCTAATCCCTAGAGGAATGGATACCACAGCAACACTTGGTATGGCTGCATTAAGTGTCATCATTGGAGCATTGATTGGAAGTATCATGATTCCAGTGTATGTGATTAGAGCGATATACGTGTTTATACGGTATGTCATTGGAAAATAGAATATTAGATTGATAAGAGGCAGGCTTGCGAAAACAAAAATCGTAAGTCTGCCTCTTTTTTTGTGCTTAAAACCAGGCAATTCAGGGGAAGTCCCTTTTGCAAATATATATTCTTGGAGGATTTTTAAGATGAGAGAGCGAATTGAAAGTAAGCATGTAACTAAGGAAATCAAAAGTCAGATGCCAGTGATTCCGGTGGAAATTGTTAAAGAAAGAGGCTGTACGTTCTGCCCGTATTATCTGGGCAATTATGAGAAACAGCCACGTTGTATGATGAAAACCTGTGCCTGGGATGATGAAAATGAACGTTTCCATCCAGTTCTTCGTGAACTGATCCCATTTTACAAAGAGAAGATGGAAAAAGCAGAAGAAAAGTTCCTTGCAATGAAAAAGATTTATACAACACTGTTAGGAATGTTTGCCGATGAAATGAAGCAAGAAGAGTTGGAAAAAGATGAATGTTACGGATGTGCCTATGGAAAATGTGGACCATGTATCGGCATCTGTTACAAATCAATGAAAGCATAGGAGGGTTAAGCCAATGAATACAACAGTTATTTCCGGGCGATTGGTAAGAAATCCCGGATACAACGAAGTGGAGAATGAAAAAGGACTTCATAAGATTGCCAAGTTTGTTCTGGCAGTCAGAAGAAATTATTCCGATGAAGTCAGTTTCATTCCGGTAAAGGCTTTTGCAAAGAAAGCAGAATTTGCCAGAGATTATCTGATGCAGGGCACGAAGGTCATGGTGGAAGGCGAGATTGTCACAGGTAATTATGAAGATAAGGATACCGGGAAAAAGATTTATACCACCGAAGTGTATGCAAACCGGATTGAATTCGCAGGTGCAAAAATGGTTGACAGACCACCGTTTCCAGAAGATGCGGAAGGGTTCTTAGAGATCCCAGAGGGCATGGAAGAAGAAATGCCGTTTAGATAGAGGAGGATAAAAGATGGGTTCAGTAGATCAGGCGTATATGGTAGGGCATATGAAAAATGCCGATGGAAGTATCAATAACAAAAATGTAGTGCTGTCAGCAGCAGGTGAAGCAGCGGAACTGTTCCAGTGCATGATGTCAGTAAATCAGAAACTGGAGGACTGGCAGAGATTTAACCACACCTTGGAGCAGCATCTTAGAAGTGTGGAATGTGAGAAAATCCATGATATCTGTCAGGCAGTATATGGAATGAAACATCCGTCCGATGAACTGGAAGGATTGTATCTGGCAAGAGAGGATGAACAGATATGCCTTCTGTACTATCAGGTATTTGTAGGGATGTTGGAAATCAATATTAATTCAGCCGAAGTGCTGTACAAACAGAAGGAGGAAACAATCAATGAGTAAGATGGAGTATATGCTGGTAGATTGTCTGCAGGTGCCGAAGGTGCTGTTCCAGATGGAAAAATACAAAAATCTGTCAAATACAGCAAAGATTTTATACAGCTTATTTCTGGATCGTTTGAAATTTGCGGTGCAGAATGGTTGGGTAGATGGTAAGGGGGATTTGTATGTAATTTATCCAAAAAGTGAAATGAAGAAAGACCTGAATACAACCAGATATGGGGTAGATCAGGCAGTACAGGAACTGGTGGAGGTTGGAAATCTGGTGCGTATCATTCCGAACAATGGAAAGGCAAACCACTTTTATATCAACGATATTTATGAAAATGAGATGGAGGAAGAATCAATGATGACATTAGACAGCATTATGGCAAATATGCCGATGGAAGAAAGAGAAATCATTATGGACAAAATGGTGAAAGCATCCAGAGATATTCTGGAAACAATTGCAGATATGGGATATCTGTATGAATATGAGACACCACTGACTTCAATGGAAGAAAGAAATTATCGAGATGAGCTGGGACAGCTTGCTGTCGATCAGATTTCCTGCGATGGCTATGAATTTGGCATGAATCTGGCGTTCGGAATTCTTGAAGAGAATGAGGAAAATGCTGATAGAGTACTGGATATTCAGAAATATGTGAACAGGCAGAATAAAAAGTGTTCAAAAAAGAAATTTATGAAAGTTCTGGAGACTCTGGTACACGCAATAGGAAATGATGAAGGATTTATTGCCGATATGTATGCGTGTGATAAAGAGGCTAGGGAAATCTATTTGGAAGAAGCGATGAATGCATTCAATTATGTGCTTGATGAATTATGTCATGGTACAGGAAGTGCAGCAGGGTATGACTTCAATAATATAGAAGAATAGGAAATAATTTATGGCAGATTTTGAATACTTCAGAGCAGAAGAATCTGACCAGTTTTCTTTTTTCCGGATACCGAAAGCTCTGTTTACCGAAAAAGAATTTCAGAGTCTTTCAACAGACGCAAAACTCTTGTATGGAATCCTGTTAGATCGTATCAGTCTTTCTAAAAAAAATGGTTGGATTGACGGTGATGGTTATGTCTATATCATTTACACGATTGCAGAATTGCAGGAGCTGTTGCGAATGTCGCATACAACAGTAACAAAGCTTCTTTATGAGCTTGACAGTGTGCATGGGATTGGATTGATTGAACGGTATCGGCAGGGGAATAATCGTCCCTCTGTCATATACGTGAAAAATTTTGTGAAACGGATTAGAGGAAAGCCCGTAAGATACTTTGCTTCTGGAACGCCAGAAACTGGAAATCCGGACTGCAAGGAATTGGAAATCCGGATTGCAAGAAACTGGAAGTCCGGAACGCAAAAAAATAGAAGTCCGGACTGCAAGAATCTGGATGGAAGTAATACTAAGATAAATAAGACTGAAAAGAATCATACTGATAAGAGTAAGAGCAATACTCCCGCTTTGGAAGAAAAATTCGGTCTGTATGGGAGATTTAAAAATGTTGTTCTGTCGGAAGCTGAACTGCAGGAGTTGATGACTCTATTTCCATGGGATTATCAGAAACGGATTGATCATCTCTCTGTTTATATGAAATCCAGTGGAAAAGAGTATCAGAATCATTTTGCAACAATCTGTCTTTGGGCAGAACGAGATGGAGCCAGGGCAGGAATGGATAAATATGAGTTTCAGGAAGGAGAAAGCCTGTGATGGAAAACAAAGTAACAGCAGATTATCTGGATGAAGAGGGATGTCTTCATTGTGGTATCTGTGGAAAAAGAAAACAGATGAAAGTTAGTCTGATGGGATTTGAGCATGTAGTGTCCTGTTTGTGTGAATGCGAGGTAAAAGCCAGGCAGGAACTTGATGAGAAGATGCAGCGGGAAGAAGCACAGCGGCAGCTTTATCAGAGAAAATCCGTCGGACTTCGGGAAAGAAGATTCTGGGAATGGAAATTTGAAAATGACAATGGAAGCAACCAGAAGATACTAATTGCCAGGCAGTATGTAGAAAACTGGACAGATATGAAGAGAAAAAATGTAGGATTGCTTCTGATGGGACCAGTTGGAACCGGGAAGAGTTTTTTTGCAGGCTGTATAGCAAATGCACTTTTGGAACAGGGAGAACGTGTCATGATGACAAATTTTTCCAGAATCTTAAATGAAATGACCAGCTATCAGGCAGATAGGAACCAGATCATACAAAATCTTGTGGATTATCCGCTGCTGATTATTGATGACTTGGGAATAGAACGAAATTCCGAGTTTGCCCTGGAGCAGGTCTATAATGTGATAGACAGCCGTTATTGTAAAATGCTTCCGCTGATCGTAACAACGAATCTGGGACTGAATGAAATGAAATCCACAGATTTGGATACTGCCCATCAGCGTATTTACAGTAGAATACTTGAAATGTGTGTTCCCATCTATTGTGGTGGAGAAGATAAGAGAAAAGAAGAAGGGACAGAAAAACTCGTACAGGTGCAGAACCTGATTACCGGTTAATCTGTCTTTTTTCATTAAAGGGGGTGATTGCCATGATTACAGATCTGGACAGCAGTTGAATCGCTGAAAGGAGGGAAAAGTCATGCAGGAAGAGGTAACTCAGAAAACGGTCACGTTCTGTATTCGGGCTACTAAGATTACGGCAAACCTGTTGAAAAAGGTTCTTGTTGCGTATCTGCGTCATCAGAAGCAGAAATCAGTAGAGAAGAAAGCACAGAAAAATCAGCCGAAACAGGGAAAGGTCACGGTAAAAGAGCTGGCAAAACAGAATGCCGGGATGGTCAATATCGAGATCACAAATAAAAATATCAAGTCCTTTGAACGGTATGCCAGAAAATACGGGATCAATTATGCTCTGAAAAAAGACAAGAGCAAAGAGCCTCCGGTTTATCTGGTATTCTTCAAGGGACGTGATCAGGATGCACTCAATGCTGCTTTCCGTGAGTTTTCCCAGAAACAGATTCAAAAAGCGAATAAACCTTCCATTTATAAGCGTCTTGCAGCTTACCGGGCAATGATGCCAAAGAAATCGAAGGACAAAGTAAAGAACCGGCATCAGGAGCAGAGTCGATGAAAAAGAAAAGCGGCAAAACTCTGATGCAGAAGTGGAAGAATAAAATCGGAGGTAAGCTGTCCGCCCTGGATAAAAAGAAACTGGTTCTTACAAATATTCCTTATGCTCTGGCTGCTTTCTATGCAGACCGGGCATTTTTTCTTTACCGGAACAGTCCGGGAGAAGATATGGGGAACAAACTATTATATGCAATGGAACACGCAGACCGGATTTTTGCTGGTTTTGTGTTAAGCAATAACTGGAAAGATCTGCTAGCAGGTATTGTTGTTGCAGTCGTTCTGAAAGTGTTGGTCTGGCAGAAACAGGCAGACGCAAAGAAATTACGGAAAGGCATCGAGTATGGTTCAGCCAGATGGGGAACCGCAGAGGATATCAAGCCTTATATGTCGGAAGATCCCTGGATGAATATTCCATTGACAGCAACAGAAGCATTGACTATGGAAAGTAGACCTAAACAGCCAAAGTATGCAAGAAATAAAAATATAGTGGTCATTGGCGGCAGTGGTTCCGGAAAAACTCGATTTTTCGTTAAGCCGTCAGTCATGCAGATGAACTGTTCCATGGTCATTTCAGATCCGAAAGGCACTCTGATCGAGGAGTGCGGGAAGATGTTAGCAAAGGGACCACCTAAGAAAGATAAGAATGGAAATATTATGAAAGATAAATCAGGAAAAGTGGTACACGAACCATATGTGATTAAGGTTCTGAATACTATCAACTTTTCCAAATCGCTTCATTACAATCCATTTGCTTATATACGGTCTGAAAAAGATATCCTGAAGCTGGTTACAACAATCATTGTGAATACCAAAGGCGAAGGGGAAAAAGCTTCCGAAGATTTTTGGGTGAAAGCAGAGAAGCTGTTGTACACGGCATTGATTGCTTTTATCTGGTATGAAGGAGATGAAGAGGAAAAGAATCTGAATACCCTTCTGGATCTTTTGAATGAAAGCGAAACCCGTGAAGAGGATGAAACTTACCAGAATCCAGTGGATATGATGTTCCAGGAACTGGAAGAAAGAGATCCGCAGCACTTTGCAGTCAGACAGTATAAAAAATACAAAATGGCGGCTGGCAAAACTGCCAAAAGTATTCTTATTTCCTGTGGTGCGAGGCTGGCACCATTTGATATAGCAGAACTTCGTGAGATCATGTCTTATGATGAAATGGAACTGGATAAGATCGGGGACAGGAAGACAGCCTTGTTTTTGATAATGTCCGATACAGATACAACCTTTAACTTTGTGATTGCCATGTTACAGTCACAGCTTTTCAATCTGCTTTGCGACAAGGCAGATGATGAGTATGGTGGAAGACTGCCGATTCATGTGCGTGTCATCGCTGATGAGTTTGCCAACATCGGGCAGATTCCACAGTTTGACAAGCTGATTGCAACTATCCGAAGCAGGGAAATCTCTGCTTCTATTATTTTGCAGTCACAGAGCCAGTTAAAGGCAATGTACAAGGATAGTGCAGATACCATTCTGGGCAACTGTGATACTACACTTTTCCTTGGTGGCAAAGAGAAAACCACCTTAAAGGAAATGAGCGAGCTTCTGGGTAAGGAAACTATTGACCTGTATAACACTTCGGAGACGAGGAGTAATCAGAAATCCTTTGGACTGAATTACCAGAAAACAGGCAAACAGCTGATGACAGAAGATGAGATTGCAGTCATGGATGGAGGAAAATGTATCCTGCAGATTCGTGGTGCCAGACCATTTTTCTCAGACAAATATGATATCACGAAACACAAAAATTATCGGTTTCTTGCAGATGAAAATGAGAAAAACCGATACAAAGTAGAAAAAGAGTTAAATCCGCAGTACACACCGAAACCCGAAGAAGAGGTGGAGGTAATTCAGGTGGAGCTGTCGGAGTAACCTTGGGAATGAACGAAAAATAATGAGGAAAGGAATAACTGACATTAGGTGCGCCGGCTTTTTAGTCGGTGTTTTTTCATTCCCGTAAACACCTGAAAGAAGTCAGTTTTGGTGAATGTATATGGCATTTTTTAGCAGTGCAATTACAACTTTAAAAACTCTTGTAGTCGCAATCGGCGCAGGTCTTGGCGTGTGGGGTGTCGTAAACCTTCTGGAAGGATATGGAAATGACAATCCCGGCGCTAAGAGCCAGGGCATCAAACAGCTGATGGCTGGTGCCGGAATCATGCTGCTGGGAACTACCCTGATTCCACAGCTGGCAACATTGTTCTCTTAAGAGGAGTGGTAGATGAACACCATCATTGAGAGAATTACGGAAGCGATAAAGGATATCCTGATCGGGCTTATTAAGTCAAGTTTGGATAACATGTTCACGTCTGTCAATGAGCAGGTGGGAACCATAGCCGGGCAGGTGGGACAGACACCGCAGGGATGGAATGCAGGGATTTTTAATCTGATTCAGAATATATCCCAAACGGTGATTGTCCCCATTGCGGGACTGATCATCACCTTTGTCCTGTGCTATGAATTGATCACGATGGTAACACAAAAAAACAATTTCCATGAATTTGAGACTTATAACATTTTCCTCTGGATCTTCAAAGCGTATGTAGCCATTTATCTGGTGACAAATACGTTCAATATCACGATGGCGGTCTTTGATGTTGGCCAGCATGTGGTCAACAATGCAGCCGGGGTGATATCAGGAAACACTGCGGTGGATGCAACAGAAGCAATTTCACGGATTGTGGATGCCCTGGAGGATATGGAGTTAGGGGATTTGTTCCTGCTATCCATGGAAACGATGTTGATCAGTGTTACCATGCACATTCTGTCAATTATCATTACGGTAATCTTGTACGGAAGAATGATAGAAATTTACCTTTATACTTCCATAGCACCAATTCCGTTTGCCACCATGACCAATAAGGAATGGGGCAATATCGGAAACAACTATTTAAAAGGCTTGTTCGCACTGGCATTTCAGGGATTCTTCATGATGGTCTGTGTGGGAATTTATGCAGTTTTAGTAAATGCAATGACCATATCCAGTGACCTTCATGCAGCAATGTTTTCAGTAGCGGCTTATACAGTGATTCTTGCATTTTCATTATTCAAGACCGGAAGCCTTAGCAAATCAATATTCAATGCCCATTAGCGGGCAGGAAAGGAGCGCATACCATGGCGTATGTACCAGTACCAAAAGACCTTACCAAGGTCAAAACAAAAGTAGCGTTAAATCTGACAAAGCGGCAGTTGATTTTCTTTTCACTTGCCGCAGTTGTGGGAATTCCGTTTTATCTGGTCATGAGAAAACCAATCGGTTCCAGTATCGCAGCCATCCTGATGGTAACGATCATGCTTCCGTTTTTCTTCATGGCAATGTATGAAAAAGACGGTCTTCCCTTTGAAAAAGTGGTGGCAAATATCATTCGACAGAAGTTTATCTGTCCGTCGGTAAGACCATATAAGACAGAGAATTTTTATCAGGAGATTTCCACACTTGTAAAAAAGGAGGGTGTGCCGGATGGCAAAAAAGACAAAGCAGGAGGCTCAGCAGGAGCGTCTGTCCCTGGCGGAAAAAAGAAACCGTCAGGAAAGAAGAAACAAAAAAAGCAGAAAAGAAAGAGAACAGGAAAAGCGTAGGAAGAAGCAGGAACGGGACCGCAGGAAACAGAAAAACATTCCTACAACAGCACAGCAGAGTATTCCGTATATTCGTATGCTGCAGGATGGTATCTGCCAGGTGACAAAGACCTTTTTTTCCAAGACGATTCAGTTTTATGACATCAACTATCAGCTTGCTTTAAATGAGGATAAGACCACGATATTTGAGAATTATTGTGATTTCTTAAATTACTTTGATTCTTCCATCAGTGTGCAGCTGTCCTTTATCAATCAGCAGGTGGATGTGGCAGAATTTGAGAAAAGTATTGATATTCCGGATCAGAACGATGACTTCAATGCCATTCGTGAAGAGTACCGTACTATGTTGAAAAATCAGCTTTCCAAAGGAAATAATGGTCTGGTGAAGACAAAGTATATCACTTTTGGAATCGAAGCAGAAAGCCTGAAGGTGGCAAGACCGAGGCTTGAAAGAATTGAAACAGATATCTTAAATAATTTTAAGATTCTGGGTGCACAGGCACATTCACTAAATGGTCTGGAAAGGCTGGAGATTCTGTATCATGTGTTCAACCAGGATCGGATCGAACCATTTAAGTTCCAGTATAAGATGCTTCCGGAAACAGGATTAAAGACCAAAGATTTTATTGCACCGACTTCCTTTAACTTTTCCAAGAATCAGACATTTTTGATGGGAAGAACGATGGGAAGTGTGAGTTACCTGCAGATTCTTGCACCGGAGCTGACAGACCGGATGCTAGCAGACTTTCTGGATGTGGATGACAGCATCAATGTCAACATTCATATCCAGTCTATTGATCAGAGTTCAGCGATCAAAATGATCAAGAGTAAGATTTCAGATTTGGATAAGATGAAGATTGAGGAGCAAAAACGGGCTGTACGTTCCGGTTATGATATGGATGTGCTTCCATCAGACCTTGTGACTTATGGAGAAGAGGCGAAGAATCTGCTGGAAGATCTGCAGTCCAGAAATGAGCGAATGTTCCTTGTAACAGTTCTGGTAATGAATACCGCAAAGAAGCGTCAGAAGCTGGATAATAATATTTTCCAGGTACAGGGAATCGCACAGAAATATAATTGTTCCTTAAAACAGCTGGATTATCAGCAGGAAGCAGCACTTATGTCCTGTATTCCGCTGGGAGTCAATCGGATTGAAATTCAGAGAGGGCTTACCACATCTTCAACAGCGATCTTCGTGCCATTTACGACACAGGAACTGTTTCAGGAAGGGGAAGCTCTTTATTATGGACTGAATGCATTATCCAACAACATGATCATGGTTGATCGGAAACGTCTGAAGAACCCGAATGGACTGATTCTTGGTACACCAGGTTCCGGTAAGTCCTTCTCAGCAAAGAGAGAGATTACAAACTGCTTTTTGATTACGGAGGACGATATCATTGTCTGTGATCCAGAAGCCGAGTATTCCCCATTGGTGCAGGCACTGCATGGGCAGGTGGTACGGGTTTCGCCGGTATCTGACCAGTATATCAATCCAATGGATCTGAACCTGAATTATTCCGAGGAAGACAACCCGCTGTCACTAAAAGCAGATTTCATTTTGTCTTTGTGTGAGCTGATTGTTGGAGGAAAGAATGGATTGGAACCGGTAGAAAAAACCATCATTGACCGTTGTGTGCGGTTAGTATATCAGGAATATCTTGCTGATCCCGTACCGGAGAAGATGCCAATCCTGGAGGATTTATATAACCTTCTAAGAAAGCAGGAAGAGCCAGAAGCACAGCGACTGGCCACTTCGTTGGAAATCTATGTTACAGGTTCTTTGAATGTGTTTAACCATCAGACAAACGTGGATATCAATAACCGCATTGTCTGCTTTGATATCAAGGAACTCGGCAAGCAGTTGAAAAAGATTGGGATGCTTGTAATCCAGGATCAGGTCTGGAACAGGGTAACGATGAACCGTTCTGCCCATAAGTCCACCAGATATTATGTGGATGAATTCCATCTTCTATTAAAGGAAGAGCAGACCGCAGCTTATAGTGTGGAGATATGGAAGAGATTCCGTAAATGGGGTGGTATTCCAACGGGCATCACCCAGAATATTAAGGATTTGCTGTCTTCCAGGGAAATCGAGAATATATTTGAAAATTCAGATTTTATTTATATGCTCAATCAGGCTTCTGGAGACAGGCAGATTCTGGCAAAACAGCTGAATATCTCACCAACCCAGCTGTCCTATGTAACCAACAGTAATGAGGGGGAAGGACTTTTGTTCTATGGAAATGTCATTATCCCATTTGTAGACAGATTCCCGAAGAATTCCCTCTATAAAATCATGACAACCCGCTTAGAGGAGACTTCCGAAGCAGGTTAAATCAAAGGAGAAAACAATGTTACGAGCAATTTCATATGTATTAACTTTTAGTGGCGGTGCTGTTTTCGGCATCGCTTTTCTCTGCTTATTACAGGCAGGGAAAGGGTATCCGAAGAAGGAGGAGTAAGTAGTGGCAGAACAGAGAATGAAAGTCAGGGACAAGAAAGTCCAGAAGATGACCAAGGATGGGCTGGTGGAAGAAAACCTGACAGATAAATCTTCTGTTCGTGTCAGTAACCGTGTCGGTGATGTGCAGATGGGAAGAAAACAGGGGGAAAAAGAAGAAAACCTTGTGGATAAGTCTCCCCGCCAGTCTGAACGGAGTGGGAAAAATATTCGACCCTCTGTGCAAAAATCCAGAGATGCACCGGAACTGATACGGACAGAGAAGCAAAGTGAGGATTTGGGACAGAGTAGTAAACAGCAAAATCGGAAAAGAATCCGTGCTGAAGTCGGAAAAGAATCCAGACTTGCAGAAAAATCCGAAGCCGGACAGTCAGGGAGACTGAAAGAAAAACGTGCTGATCTATCAGAAAACAGAGGAGACAGCCGGAGAAATCAGACAGGTGGCAGCAAAAAGCCAAAACAAAAACAACGTTTGAAGTTTGCTTATGAGGAAACTGGTGCTTCTGTGAAAAATGACAAAGATATGGAGAAATTGAACCAGATGGATACGGATGGAGTCAATTTCCGCCATCAGAAACAGAAAGAAAAAGCCAAAAAGTTTTCTTATGAAGAAGCAAGAAAGAAAAAGGAAGCAAAGCAGCATTCCAAGAAAGCACAGGTCTATCAGGCAAATGAAGGAGAAACTCCTGGAAAGAAAAAATCCCGTTTGAAGTTTGGTGAAGGGGAATCTGTGAAAACAGAAAAAACTTCTGTTGTCAAGAAAGCAGGAAGTGCAACTTTCGTAGCATTGCACCGTGAGATCAGCAAAAATGAAGACGATAATGCGGCGGTAGAAGGTGCCCATAAGTTAGAAGAAAGCGTCGAAGGTGTTTACCGGCTGGAACAGAGAAGTGCCAGACGCAGGAAACAGTGGGCATCCAGAAAAAGAAGCAGACTTGAAAGACAGGAAGAGAAACAGGCACAGGCTGCATCCCATCAGGAGCAGAAGAAGCTGAAAAAACAGATTCAGAAGCAACAGATCAAACGGGATTATGCCAAAGCGAAGCGAAGTGAACAGACAGTAGGAACAGCTACAAAAGGTACGATTGATTATATTAAGAAGATTGGCGGTAAGGTCACCAACTTCTTTAAAGAAAACCGGAAGGTGTATATCAGTGTAGCAGTTCTGATCGGATTGATGTTTCTGATCATAACGAATGTCACGTCATGCTCTGCAGTGTTTTTACAAAATGTGATCACTTATACCGGAACCAGTTATCTGTCATCGGATCAGGCAATCCGGGAAGCGGAACTGTATTACACACAGCTGGAAGCTAATCTGCAGGAGCGGATCAACAACATGGAATCTGAAGAACCGGGACATGAGGAATACCGATATAACATCGGACCTATTGAGCATGATCCGTTTATCCTGATCAGTTATCTGTCAGCAAAGTATGAAGAATTTACCTTTGAACAGGTAAAGCCAGAACTGGATGCTCTTTTTGCATTGCAGTATCGGTTAGAAACAGAAGCAGTCAATGAGACTGTGACAGAGACAGCAACTGTAAGAGTGGGAGAATCTTTGGGACAGGTTGTGACCAGTGGGTATTGTAACTGCCCAATTTGTTGTGGTATTTGGAGCGGAGGACCGACTGCCAGTGGAGCATATCCAACTGCCAATCATACCTTAGCGGTAGATGCTTCCAATCCGTTTGTACCAATGGGCACAAAGGTAGTTATGAATGGTGTCGAATATACTGTAGAAGATACCGGAGCTTTCGCAAGATATGGTGTACAGTTTGATGTCTATTATGACAGTCATGCGGCAGCATCCGCACATGGTCATAAGACCTGGGAATGTTATCTGGCAGATGATAATGGAAGCCAGGAAGTGGAAGTGACCAGGACAAGAGATGTAGATGTGCTGAATGTCACCTTAAACAGTGGAAATCTGATGTCAATCTGTCAGGAAAGGCTGGGATTTTTCCAGAAAGAACTGTTCAGTGCCTACAACGATACCAAAGGCAACCTGCAGATGTTTGCAACACCGGTTGATTTTAACTGGTACTCCAGTGTGACCAGCTA
>OBYA01000348.1_pt1 | contig 20808 bp, 21 predicted proteins | sample 1495461 | NCBI WGS metagenome assembly OBYA01 (sample SAMEA2580180, study PRJEB22360) | human gut metagenome | biome: human gut; feature: human-associated habitat; material: faeces | place: Denmark | collected 2008/2010 | reverse complement strand
CCGGGCCGCTGTCGCCCGTCGGCGGCGAGCATATGCAGATAATGCCGTCCGCCCCAATGGAAAAATGCCGGCGGGAAAGTTTTTGGCTCCAGGCGGCAATCTCCGCAGGCAGGCCGGTTTCGCGGCAGTCAAGATAGATGTAGTCGTTGCCGCAGCCGTGCATTTTGGTAAAGTGCAGTTGCATAAAGTGCCTCCTTGTTGTGCGGTGTGGAAAGAATCAAATAAAAGGATAAAGAAAAAAGAATAATGGTTGTGTGATGCCCATGGCGTCACATTTTAATCAAGCCAACCACTCCGGCAAAAGCATTCTAGCCAGAGCAGCCCGCCTGTTTTATTCGCGCCGCGGGCGGCGCACCAACATGAATTATTATTTATTACTTCTAATCCTATATTATAGCATCCCGCTGCACCGGCGTACAGGGATGTGAAAGCTCACGGATAAAAAAGTTGCCGGGAAACTTGACAAGGCTGTGCAGATACGATATAAAAGTACTATGACATTCTGTATATGTGTGCCCTGCGTGCTGATACCGGCATGGCAGAAATACGATATTGATACGGGTAAGGAGTAAAAGCTATGGAATCCGAAGTTTTTGAGCGCATCCGCGATTATCTGGCTGACCAGCTTGACATCGAGGCTGAAAAAATCACCCCCGAAAGCGATATTATCAATGATTTTGGCGCAGACAGCCTGGATGTGATCGATATGATCACTACCCTGTCTGACGAGTTCGGGGTCGAGATCCCGGATGAGGAGATCGAAAATTTCCACACCGTGGGCGATGTGGTTGCCTATGTGGAAGAGCATATGCAGTAATGCGGCATGGCAGCATGCAGTTTTGTAAGAAAGTGTGAGGGGAACCAATGGCAAACGATAAGAAAAAAATGGTCGAAGCAATTACCGCGCAGGAAGTTGATTTCGCGCAGTGGTATACGGATATCTGCACCAAGGCAGAGTTGGTTGAATATTCCAGCGTCAAGGGCTTTGTTGTGCTGCGCCCCTATGGCTATGCAATCTGGGAGAACATCCAGAAAATTCTGGATGGCCGCTTTAAGGCAACCGGCCACGAAAACGTGGCCATGCCTGTGCTGATCCCCGAAAGCCTGCTGAAAAAGGAGGGCGAGCTGGTAAACGGCTTTGCCCCCGAAGTTGCCTGGGTCACTGCAGGCGGTTCTGACCCGCTGGAAGAGCGCCTTGCTGTGCGCCCCACCAGCGAGACGATGTTCTGCGACCATTTCAGCCATGTGCTGCATTCTTACCGTGACCTGCCTATGCTGTACAATCAGTGGTGCAGCGTGGTTCGCTGGGAAAAATCCACTCGCCCGTTCCTGCGCACCCGTGAGTTCTGGTGGCAGGAAGGCCACACCATCCACGAGACTGCCGAGGAGGCCAAGGCTGAGACCGAGCAGCAGCTGAACTGCTATGCCGACTTTGCCGAGCATGATCTGTGCATCCCCGTGCTGAAAGGCCGCAAGACAGATAAGGAAAAGTTTGCCGGTGCCGAGGCTACCTACACCATCGAAGCCATGATGAAGGACGGCAAAGCCCTGCAGAGCGGCACCAGCCACTATTTTGGCGATAAGTTCAGCCGCGCCTATGACGTTACCTTTACCGGCCGCGACAACACCCTGCAGTACCCCTTCCAGACCAGCTGGGGCGCTTCTACTCGTTTGATCGGCGCTATCATCATGACCCACGGCGATGACGACGGTCTGATCCTGCCCCCGGCCATTGCCCCGGTGCAGGTGGTCATCGTTCCCGTTGCCGCCCACAAACCCGGCGTACTGGACAAATGCCGCGAACTGGCTGCCGAAATCGGTAAGTATGCCCGCGTGAAGCTGGACGATTCCGACAAGCAGCCCGGCTGGAAGTTTGCCCAGTGGGAAATGAAGGGCGTGCCTGTTCGCCTGGAAGTCGGCCCCCGCGATATCGAGAACGGCCAGTGCGTGCTGGTTCGCCGCGATACCCGCGAAAAGCAGTTTGTGAAGTTTGAAGATCTGGCCACCGCAATTCCCGCCGCAATGGAAGCTCTGGCCAAGGATCTGTATGACCGCGCTTTGCAGAACCGCGAAAACCGCACCTGGAGCGCCACCACCATGGACGAAGTGAAAAAGATCGTGTCCGAAAAGACCGGCTTTGTCAAAACCATGTGGTGCGGTGACCTGGCCTGTGAGGAAGCCATGAAGACCGAAGCAGGGCTTTCCAGCCGCTGCATGCCGTTCGAGCAGGAACACCTGTCCGACGTATGCCCGGTCTGCGGCAAGCCCGCCAAGAGCATGGTCGTCTGGGGCATCGCATACTAAGCCAATCCCGGCAGTGCTGTTTTATGCGGCACTGCCGGTTTTTGTATGGGGAAACGGGTGCTTTTTGGGAAACTCAGGGTATATATAGAGCACCGCTGTTGTGCCACGATCGGTGTGTGGCTATTTTTGATTTTTGTTGCCCATTACAAAATAGTCCGTAGGGAACGGTCTATCTCCGGCCTAAGAGCCGGGATTAAAATCCCGGTTGGCCTCCGAAACGCGTCTGCGGGCGCAGTGACCGTTCCGGGACTTTGTGAGAGATGTCTTTGTGATTTTGGTATCAATCCGAAGATATGCGTTGGCTTCCCTTGAGGGTGACTCCCCGCGGGGCGGGGAGATGTCGCGAAGCGACAGAGGGGACCGGGCGCTGTTTGCGCGCTGTCCGCGCAGCGGACTGAAGGGTGATTCCCTGCGCAGAGCCTAAAATATATGCTATGTTCCAGCTTTCCGGCGGCCAGAGGGCTGGCCGCCCTACCGCGCAATAAATGGCAAATGTCCGGTAATTTTCATACCAGTCCGGGGCGGCGAGGACGCCACCCCCCTAACTTTTAACTAAAAAACTATGCTTCTTCTCCCTACATTGCTGCTCTATGCTCTGGGCTTGCTGCTGACTGGTATCGGCAGCAGGCTGGCTTCGCGTTGCGCAACGTGGTGCGGGGCACTGTGCGGGCTGCCTATGTGGATGGTGGGCGGCACGCTGGTGGCGGTGTGTACGGCGCTGCCGCAGCTGGTGCTGGCGTTTCTGGCGGCAGGTATGTCCGTTACTGCGCTGGCCGTTGGTACGGCTCTGGCGGGCGCTGTCACCCAGCTGGGGCTGGTACTGGCGCTTTGCCTGCTGCGCTGTAATGTCACGGTGGACCGCGGCGAGCTGCTGCGCAAATGCGCCCTGCTGCTGGTGGCCTGCGGCGTGGTGGCCCTGTTTGTGCGGGACGGCACCCTGAGCTATACCGGTACCGGCCTGCTGATGGGCCTGTTTGTTCTGTTTGTCATGCAGAGCATCGCCTACCAGTACCGCTTTGCGTTCCGGGAGGGGCTGGAGCTTATCACTGTCCAGAAGGAAAAAGGCGAAAAGCCCCCGCCGGAAGACCCATCCGGGCGGACCGTTCTGTTCCCGGCTATGAGCATCCGCACCAGCCTGCGCAACCTGGCCGGGGTGGTGGGCGGCATGGCAGTGCTCTGCGTGGGAGCGTGGGCCCTGCTGAACAGCGCCGTGGCGCTGGCCAACCTGACTGGCACCATTCAGGCCCAGTGGGCGGCAACCCTGATTTCCTTTGGCCCCTGTCTGCCCCTGCTGGTGGAAGTGTTCGACCATCCCCTTGGCTCTGCCTGGAAGCGATTTGCGGAAAAATGCCGCATCTACCCGCCGCAGGCACTGCCCATGCAGGTGCTGAACAGCGCCATTTTGAGCATCACGCTGGTGCTGCCTGTTTCCAGCCTGATGTACCGCCGCCGCTTGCCGGTGGGTGAACAGTTCCGCCAGTATGATATCCCGTTCTGCGTTTTGATGGCATTGATCCTGCTGCTGCCGCCGCTGGTCAAAAAGCGGCTTTACCGCTGGCAGGGCAGGGTATGCCTGATACTTTATATTATGTACCTTGCCGCCGTGCTTATCATGCCGCGGGCAGGCGCATAATTCAAAACAAAACCGCCCGGCGGGAACATTGCAGTTCCACGCCGGGCGATATTTTTGTAATGTGTTTATTGGTTGTTGTCTGTATGATACAGAACATCCATCAGGTAGGTCTGGTTGGCAGCCAGGTCCGGTACCAGTACCTGCATGCCGCGGATTACCGCGCCGGTATAGGTGCCCTCTGCCGGGATGCGGTAAGAGTGCTCACTGTCAAAATTCATCTGCAAAGCTTCCATCGCATACCCCAGAATTTCGCCGGAGGTCATGTCGGTGGTCAGCAGTGGCAGAACCTGGTTAATAAAGTTGACGATGGAAACAGCATCCATCTGTTTCACTTTATTGGTGATCGCCATCAGCACAGCACGCTGGCGGTCGGTGCGGGCATAATCGTTGCCCAGGGAGCGGTTGCGTGCATGGATCAGGGCCTGCTCGCCGGTCAGGTGGTTTACCCCTTCATGCAGGTTCCAGTCCGTGCGGAGCTGCTGTGGGTAGGTTACATCTCGCTTTCTGCCGCAGATATAATCTGCCTCGTCCTGGGTCAGTTCTAGGTCAATGCCGCCAATGCTGTCGATCAAGGTCTGGAACTCGCCAAAGTCAACTTCCACATTCCCAGCAATCTCTACACCAAAATTGGTGTTCAGCGTGCTGTCCAGCAGATCCATGCCGCCAAAGGCATAGGCTGCGTTGATGCGGTTGTCGCTGTAGCCGGGAATCTGTACATACAGGTCCCGCATAAAGGAGGTCATGCTGATCTGTTTGGTCTTTTTGTTCAGCGTGACCATGATCATGCTGTCGGACCGCTGGCGGTCCTGGCCTTCGCGGCGGTCCTGGCCAATCAGCAGCAGGTTCACAATGTCTTTGTCCTGGATCACGCTGGTGTCGGCCCCGTTCCAGATTACATCCTCCGGGCTCAAGGTATCATCGGCGTTTTCGTCCGATTCAAAGGTCTCTTCCTGTTGGGAGACTGCCTCGGTGGCCGATGCACGCCGGATGCGCCCCAGCATGCCCTGCAAAGCGGCATAGCCAACGAATACCAACAAGAGGAGTGCAATGCCAAGAATCAGCAGTACCCGCCCCCACAGCGGAATAGCCGCCCAGCGCGTGGCAGGCTTTGCGGCCGCTGCGGGCTGTTCCGGCGTTTCAGTCAGGGCCGGAGCAGAAACCTCAGGTGTGCCTTTTATTTTGCTTTCTTCTTCACGTGTAATTTTCATCTTTTTACCGTTATTTTATACTTTTCCTAAAAGTGTTTTATACTTTTCCTAAAAGCGTTTTCCCCAATTACAGTGCTTCGATCATATTTGCCACAATGGCGGTGGCAGTTTTGATGTACTCGCCGATGCTGAACTTTTTCACGACAAGAACTTCATAACCGCTCTCGTCCGCGTTGTCGCTCATGGCGCGCAGGATAACGCAGGGTACGCCGTTGCGGGCGGCAACCTGGCTTACAGCAGCGCCTTCCATCTCCACGCAGTCGGGCTGGCATTTGTCCTCGATAGCCTTTTTGGTGGCGGCATCGCCAACAAAAAGGTCACCGGTGGCAATCTTGCCGGCAATGGCCTTAACACCACAGGCGTTGCAGGCATCCAGTGCAGCTTTGACCAGGGCCGGGTCGCCGTGGTACTCTGCGGTGAACGGTGCGCTCTGGGCAATCATGTCGTTCTGGGCGTCGTGATATACCACGGTTTCGCCCACGCAGACATCACCAATGCCGATCTTGCTGGTCATGTTGCCTGCAATGCCGGAGAAGATGATCTTCTCGGCACCGTACTTGGTAATTAGAACCTGCACGGTGGAAGCGGCGTTTGCCTTGCCCATACCGGCGCAGCACACAACGACCTGGCGACCGTTCAGCATGCCCTGGTGGTACTCCACCCCGGCGTAAGTTTCTTTGGTCACCTGCTCCAGCTTGGCACACAGCTGGTCAACTTCATCGGGCATAGCGCCCATAATGCCAATGATCATGGTATTGCTCCTTTTTATCAGACGTTGAAGAGGAATTCGATCACATCGCCATCATTCACAACGTATTCCTTGCCCTCGGTGCGCTGCAGGCCCTTGGCCTTAACCGCAGCATAGTCAAAGTTGTTGTCGGCCAGTGCGTCATAGCTGATGACCTGGGCGCGGATAAAGCCGCGCTCAAAGTCGGAATGGATTTTGCCGGCAGCCTGCGGGGCTTTGGTGCCGCGCTTGATGGTCCAGGCGCGGCATTCCTTTTTGCCGTCCGTCAAAAAGCTGATGAGGCCCAGCAGATCATAGCTTGCCTTAATCAGGTTATCCAGGCCGGTGGATTCAATGCCCATCTCGTGCAGGAACGCCAGCTTTTCTTCCTGGCTGGAACCGGCGATATCTTCCTCGGTCTTGGCACAGATGGGGATTGCCTGCGCGTTTTCCTCTTTGGCGCGGGCGGCAACCAACGGATAGTACGGGTTCTCGTCCAACCCGCCCAGCAGGTCATCCTCGCCCACGTTGCAAGCATAAATCACCGGCTTGGCGGAGAGCAGACCCAGTTCTTTGCGAGCGGTGTTCTGGCTGTCGTCATCCGGGTCAAAGGCAAAGGAACGGGCGGGCTTGCCGCCTTCCAGATGAGCGGCAAGCTCTGCCAGCCAGGCAGCTTCGGCAGCAGCGGTTTTATTGCCGGTCTTGGCGGCTTTCTGCTGGCGGCCCAGGCGGTTGCTGACAACTTCCAGGTCGGCAAGGATCAGCTCCAGGTCGATGGCGTCAATATCGCGGATGGGGTCAACGCTTTCCGGCTTGTTCACATCCTCCACAACATGGATGATGTTGTCATCGTCAAAGCAGCGCACCACATGTACAATGGCATCGCACTCGCGGATATGGCCCAGGAACTTGTTTCCCAGACCAGCGCCCTGGCTGGCACCTTTGACCAGACCGGCGATATCCACAAACTCCACAATGGCGGGGGTCTTTTTGTCTGTCTGCCAGATCTCGGCCAGTTTGTCCAGCCGGGCATCAGGAACCGGAACAATGCCGGAGTTCGGCTCAATGGTGCAGAACGGATAGTTGGCTGCCTGAGCATTCTGGGTGCTGGTCAGCGCATTGAACAAAGTGGATTTGCCAACATTGGGCAAACCGACGATTCCTAATTTCATATATCTCTACATCTCCTTAAAAAATGCTGTATTTACAAGGTTTTTCGCACTTTGGCGTTTTGGCTACTACGCCATTTTTACGCCATTTACGCATGGACTTGTATGAAGTTATATCAACATACGCTACTGCGCTGAAATTGCTTGACCGCCTGATCCAGTGTTTCATCGGTCACATGGACATACCGATCCATTGTGGTTTTGATGCTGGCGTGTCCCAGCAGCTTTTGCAGCACTTTCGGCTGCATTCCGCTTTCAATCGCACGGGTTGCATAGGTGTGGCGCAGCGCGTGCATACAAAAACGGTTGATCCCCGCTTCATCGCAAAGCTTATAGAGGTGGGTATCATAGGAACTGTTTTTTGCCGGTTTCCCTGTGCGCCAGTTGATAAAGACCAGATCACGCATCACAAGCCGGGAAGTAACGCCGGTGCGCCTGTCCATATATTCCAGCGTTTGCGACAGCAGCGGGGATTCTTTCCTGCCGCTCCGGCTATCCCACACCTCTTTCAGAATGTCATACGCCTTATCCGTCAGAGGAATGGTGCGATAGCTCTGCTGAGTTTTGGGAGGACCGGCACGCCAAACTTTCTGTGCGTGACGAAACTCCAAGGTCTTGTTTACCGTAAGCGTCCGGCGCTCAAAGTCGATGGCATCCCATGTTAAGCCAATCATTTCCCCGGTGCGCAATCCCGTTTCGAGGATGAGCGCATACTGGTTGTAATTGTGGGAGCGCCGTGCGGTTTCGAGAAAGAGGCGCTGTTCCTCCCGCGTCAGATAGTGAATATCATCCACAGCGCGAACGGGCTTTGAAAACCGAACGCCATCCATGGGGTGCTTTGCAATCAGGTCGTTCATCTTCGCAGCCTTAAACATTGTCCCCATCGTGATGTATGCCTGACGAATGGTGGAACCTGCGTAATCCGCATCCATCTGGATGAACACCTTTTTGCAGTGCATCGGTTTTACATTGGCGATCAGCATTTTCCCCATTACCGGCTGAATATTGCGGACATAGCGTTCCCGGTAATTTCTGAGCGTGTTGGGAGCCAGATCCCCGACAATATTTTCAATCCAGAAATTGAACCACTCATCAACCGTCGTATCGTTAGCCACAAATACATCATCGTGCTTATCGGCGTACTTTGCGTCCTCAATCCAGTTTCGCGCCTCGGGCAGCGTCTGAAAATACTTCTCATGCCGCTTCCCGGCTCTATCAACAAATCGTGCGCTATACAATCCGTCCTTTCTTTGGTAGATACCCTTACCGCAGTCTTTTCCCTTGAGATTCTTTCCCATGGACGAGCTCCTTTCCCGCAGAGAAGAAAAGAGCACACTACTACACTGTATAGTATAGCGCATGGTGCTCGTTTCCTCAAGGCTTCTCTGCGATTTTTCAAAGGCAAAGTCAGATCACAAGCACCTGACTGATGTACTGTTCAAACTCCTTGCGCTTCACCAATTTCTTGCTGCCCACAAAAAGCACGAACGGGCAGTTTGGCGAACGCAGCATACTGTCGATTTTATTGATTCCGATATTGCTGTACTCAGCGGCTTCCTTTGCCGTGAGTGTCATTTTCAGGTGGATCGGCACCTTGCCGATGGAATTTTCCATTTGGTTGCCCCTTTCGTAGAATATAGGTTCGTCAATTTTCCTGATTCAGAATTTTCGCCGCCCGTTTCACATTTTCCGCAGCGTTGCCCTTTCGGAAATTCTCACCGTTAAACTGGATGGGGACGCAGACTTCCAAAACCCTGTCGTAGATACGGCGCTCGTCCAGATCGGCAGCTTTCTGCATCACGGAAAGCGGGATGTTGGTGGTGACGATCATCGGTTTGCCGGTCAGTAAACGCTTATTGACCACATCAAACACGCGCTCCTTGCCGAAGCTGGTGTTACGCTCCGCGCCCAGGTCATCCAAAATCAGCAGCTCCGGGCGCATCAGCGTTTTCAGGTAGGCATCCCGGTCAGCGCCGAAATTGCCCTGCATCCGGTTCACCACATCGGACAGCCCGACAAACAGGACGGAAACCATTCTTTCAATCAGGGCGTTGGCAATGCATCCCGCCGCATAGGATTTTCCGGTGCCTACATTGCCGAACAGAAGCAGCCCGGTTCCATCTTGGCGGAAAGCATCCCAGTTTTCGGAATATCTTCTCGCTTTCACGAGCTGTGGGGTCATCACTTCGGCATTTTCAAACCGCCATCCGGCGGCGGGAATGTCCCGGAACGCTTCGGAGCGGAGCATGGCAATCCGGTTCAGCCGTTCCAGCTCCCGCTGTTCTGCTTCGCGCCGCGCCCGTTCCTCAACCGCGCATTTACAGGCAACCGGATGCTTGTCCAACCCGTTTTTGCGGTACTGTTCGGGGAAATAGGCTTCCTTGGGCGTGTGGCACTTGCCGCAGTATTTCAGCCCGTCATCCGGGTTGATGTAATCATCCGGGGCAGTGTTTAGGGTCTCTGCTGCCTCAACGATTGCAGCCATAATCCGGTTCACATTCACAGACATTCTCCTTCCTCATAGGTCTCTGTATAGTCGTAATTTTTACCGGGCTTCGGTTTGCTGTCCTCGTCCAGCCACTTGCGGATTGTAGCGTAATGGTTGGCATAGTGCTTTCCGCTGGATGCCATATAGGCCGACAGCCGGTTGATGTAGTCCTCATACTGGTCGGGATATGTCGATTGCAGTTCAGCCAGTTCACTGTCCAAAAGAAAAACATTCTGATACTGCCCAAAACAGCGGCGGGCGTTCTCTCTCCTGTTATTCTGACTGGGATCTGTTTTCTTCTTATCTTTCTTACTTGTGGGCAAATTTTGCCCCATACAAGGGGAAGATTCCCGCCCATTCATTGGGCAGATATTTCCCTCTGTATGGGAAGAAAGCTGCACCTCATCCGGCAGTTGCAGGAAAATACGGTTTGCCCGGTTCCAGCCCTGCCGGACGCGGATAATTAGTCCCGCATTCTCCAACTCGGCCAGAGCGGCCTTGACCGTCCGCTCGCTCCGGTTCAGGTCGTTTGCCATCTGCCGGATGGTATAGATCACATAGACATCCCCATCCTCCGACACCCAGCCGGATTTCTGGGAGAGCTGTGTGCGCCCCAGCAGCAGGGCATAGAGCAGTTTGGCATTGATCGAGTATTCTCCCCGAAGGATAAACCGGGGCAACGGCACGAAAGGCGGCAGCGGGGTATCGGTTTTGTAGTAGATGGTACATCACTTCCTTTCTCCGGCACAGGGCAATTAAGGCGGGCGGCGGGATCGTTTGGAATGGTAATGCGGACAGACGATCACCATGGCTCGGAAGCTCTGTTTGCAGTCGTGAACGCACCTGCGGCACAAGGCGTTACAGGTGATGCGCCCCCGGTCATTCAGGAAGAACGCCCATTCTTCTTTTTTCTTTTTACTCATACGCGGCATAGCGGCCTCCTGTCATTACAATCCCTTTCGCTGGGTCTCTTTGAGCAGCGACCAAATCTCGGCTTGCCGTTCTTTCAGTTCCGCAACATCCTCAGCGTAGAGATGCCCGGTGCGTGTTGATCCGGCGGCAAATCTGATTGATATTTGACGCGGCACGGCTGACTGCGGCTGCAAGCTTTTTCTGCTGGGTGTAGTCCACTTTGATGATGTAGCCGTCGATTGCCATTTTTCTGAGATACGCACCCATGTTCCTGGTACCGAGCTGCGCCATCTTGCTTTGGATGAGACTCCGCTCCTGTTCGGTAACGCAGAACTCGATGCGGATCGGTCTTGTGCGTTCAGCCATTGGATATTCGCCTCCTCAAACTACAACGGACAATTTTTTGCCTGTTGATGGTCCTCATCCCCAAAATTCCTTTCACTTTACAACGGACATTTTCTGCGAGAAAAACAGGGGCCTGCTTGAAAAAAGTGAAAATAAAAATGCTTTCGGCCTTGGAAAAAGCGGAAGCATGATGTTCTGCGGATATGAGATTTCAGAGAACAGCAAGCACAGCCGCTGTCCGTACACAGCGGCGAATGTTCTTGTTGGGAGTACCCAAACCCCTGATGATTCGTGCAAAAAGTTGACTTGCATCATAATATTAACTCCAATTTTATCTTGATGTCACCAATGCAACCCGTTGACTATCATCGTGATTTTGGATATACTATTATCAGATTGTTGCTGCGAGGTGAGCGGATGGACTATATGACAGAACTTGCTGCGATTGCAAATAAAAACGGCGGCATTATCGAAACGAAAACAGCGGCGCAGCGCGGCATTTCCAAAGCAATGCTCTATAAGCTGTGCAAGGCGGAAAAGATTCACCGTATTGTCAAGGGGCAGTATGTGCTCCCGGAAGATATGCAGGACGAGTTGCTGTCCATTAGCCGCCGGTCTGGAAAGATTATTTTTTCCCATGAAACGGCGCTGTTCCTTCACGGGATTTCCGACCGGACACCCTTTGAGCACACCGTAACCGCGCCCTCCGGCTGCATCCCGTCTGCGGCCATCAAAGCGGAGTGCAAGGTGTACTACATCAAACCGGAGCTGTTTGAGCTGGGCAAAACAATGCTGCAAACCCCCGCCGGGAATCCTGTTCCCTGCTACGATTTGGAGCGCACCATCTGTGATGTGATCCGCAGCCGCAACAAGATCGGGACAGAGACATTTTTATCGGCGCTGAAACAATACGCTGTCAGCCCAAAGAAGGATTTGAACCGGCTGGATGAGTATGCCCGTCAGATGCGGGTATCGGGCGTACTGCGCCAATATTTGGAGGTGCTACTGTGAGCAATGCCATGAGCCTGAAAGCGAAAATCCGCAACATCGCCAAGCGGAAAAATATCCCGGCACAGGTCATTTTGCAGAACTATATGTTCGAGCGGCTTCTTGTCCGGCTTGCGGCCTCAGTATACAAAGACAAGTTTGTGCTGAAAGGCGGGATGCTGGTGGCAGCCATCGTGGGGCTGGATAACCGGGCAACGATGGATTTGGACACAACGCTGAAAAATCTGCCCCTAACCCCGGAGGCTATCCGCAACGCATTGGAGCAGGTGGCCGCCGTTTCCTTTGACGACGGCGTGACCTTTGAGGTGGGGAAAATCTCTCCCATCCGGGAGGATGACATTTACGGCGGCTACCGTGTGATGCTGAACGCCCATTTTGATACGCTGATTACCCCGCTGAGCATTGATGTGTCCACCGGGGACGCTATTACGCCCCACGCGGTGCAGTACCGGTTTTCAGAAATTTTCGATGACGAGAAATCCTACGAGCTATGGGCGTACAACATCGAAACCGTCATGGCGGAAAAGGTGGAGACCATCCTGCGGCGGGGCGTGTTCAACACCCGACCGAGAGATTTTTACGATGCTTACATTCTGGCAACCACACAGAAATTTGACAAGGCTGTGTTTGTCGAAGCGTTAAACGCCACCGCAATCCATCGCGGCACAGCTCATCAGATTGCGGATGTGTCCGCCATTTTGCACAACATCGAGAGCAGCCGGGAACTCAAAGCCATGTGGGAAAAGTACCGCAAGCAGTTTGCCTATGCCGCCCACATTGAGTACAGCCAGATCATGGATGTGCTGAAAACGCTGGTTGTCTGACGGCGGCTTGGACTCGAAATTAAGATTTCCGCACCACAACGCGGGTTCGATTGGACAAAATACGGCCCTTCCGATACGGGAAAGGTCTTTTGCAACAACAGCAATAGGGAGGAACGACCCATGCCCACATTGGAATGGATTGGAAAAGAGAAGGTCATTAACCACCATCAAGAGGTGCCCTTCCGGGTGCTTGATCGGCAATACAGCTTCGACGAGAGCGGCCAGCACGCCGAGGATAACGGCAGCGAAAATATGATTATCCATGGGGACAATCTGGAAGCCCTCAAGGCCCTGCTGCCCCGGTACGAGGGGCAGGTGAAGTGCATTTACATTGATCCTCCTTATAACACCGGCAACGAGAATTGGGTGTACAACGACAATGTGAACGACCCCAAAATCAAGAAGTGGCTGGGCGATTTGGTAGGAAAAGAAGGCGATGACTTAACACGACATGATAAATGGCTTTGTATGATGTATCCGCGGCTAAAACTGCTGCATAAGTTGCTGGCGGAGGATGGAGTAATTTTTATTAGCATTGATGATACGGAGTATGCCAATCTGAAACTGATTTGTGATGAGATTTTTGGCGGCAACTGCTTTGTGTCCAATATTTCATGGCAGCGCACTTACTCTACCCGTAACGATTCCAAGGGCATTGTCAATGAAGTTGAACATTTGCTGGTTTATAGCAAACAGGCGGGATGGAGTCCAAATAAATTACCACGAACAGCCGAAATGAACTCCATTTATAAAAATCCCGATAATGACGTTCAGGCATGGGCAAGCGATAACCCGTTTGCACCGGGCGCGGCTACTCACCAAGGAATGGTGTATGCAATCCAACATCCCTTTACCGGAGAAATGATTTACCCAAGTAATAGAGCTTGTTGGCGATATCAGCAGGATCAGATGTTAGAAATCATGCGTGGTTGGTGTGACTATGAACTGCGCGATATAAACGATGCCAGAGAGCGTGCTGCTGTGTGCGGTATTTCAGAGTCCGAAATACGCAAGGGCGTTCAAGCCATCGTTTTATCAAAATCGCTGGAAGCATCTGTTGAACAGGCAAAAAAGGTTTATAAACGTGGACAATGGCCGAAATTTTATTTTACTAAAGGCGGGCACGGAGGTATCCGTCGAAAAACCTATATTGACAGCGTAGAGGGTAAACCGCCTACAAACCTATGGCAGTATGCAGATGTGGGACATACTGATGAGGCGGCTAAAACTCTAAAAGCAATCTTTGAAGGTCAGGCTACCTTTGATACACCAAAACCGCCTCGCTTGATTGAGCGCATTTTGCAGATTGCCGGAGATAGTGAAACTCTTATCTTGGATTCTTTCGCTGGTTCCGGCACCACCGCCCACGCCGTTCTCAACATGAACAAGGCCGACGGCGGACACCGCAAATTCATCCTGGTGGAGATGATGGACTACGCCGAAAGCATCACCGCCGAGCGCGTGCGCCGGGTCATCCGTGGCTACGGCGAAGGGAAAAACGCGGTGGATGGCACTGGCGGCAGTTTCAGCTACTACGAGCTGGGTGAGCCGCTGCTCATCGGCGAAAACTTGAACGAAGCCGTAGAGCCAGAAAAAATCCGGGAGTACATCTGGTTCATGGAGACCAAGACGCCCTACACGCCCGCCGCCGGGGACAACCCCTATTACCTCGGCCAGCACAACGACACCGGCTATTACTTCTACTACGAGCCGCAGCGGATCACGGTGTTGGACTATGATTTCTTGGCTACCGTCACCGAAAAAGCAGGCGGCACCGTGATTTACGCCGACCGCTGCTCCATCGATGACAGCAAACTGTCGCAGATGGGGATTGTTTTCAAGAAAATTCCCCGCGACATCAGCCGCTTGTAAGGAGGCGACATACATGGAACTGAAAACCTATCAGCGGCAGGTCATCGCCGATTTGAACCGCTATCTGGAATTGCTGGACGAAACCAAGGATTATATCGCCTCCTTCCGCCTCTTTTGGCAGGAGAAGGGCGCACCCACGCTGGGCGTCTATCAGGATGTACTGCCCGGTGTTCCCAATCTCTGTTTCAAGGTGCCCACCGGCGGCGGGAAAACCTTTCTTGCCTGCAACGCTGTCCGGCCCGTGTTTGACGCGCTGCCGTTCACCAAGACAAAAGCGGTGGTGTGGCTGGTGCCGTCCGATGCAATTCTGACACAGACGGTCAAAGCCCTAAAAGATCCACGCCACCCCTACCGGCAGAAAATCGATGTAGATTTTTGCGGGCGTGTGGAGGTCTACACCAAGCAGGAGCTTTTGAACGGGCAGAACTTCAACCCCACTGCCGTTACCGAACAGCTCTCCATTATGGTGCTGTCCTACGATTCCTTCCGTGGCCGGGGCAAGGAGGGCTTGAAAGCCTATCAGGAGAACAGCAACCTTGCCGTCTTTGCCAAGGTGCTGGGCACGCCGGAAAATCCCATCGAAAAGGCAGACGAGACGGCGCTGTTTCAGGTCATCAACCAGCTCAACCCGCTGGTGGTCGTGGACGAGAGCCATCATGCCCGGTCGGAACTGAGCATTGAAATGCTCGCCAATTTCAATCCCTGCTTTGTGCTGGATTTGACCGCTACCCCCAAGAAGCGCAGCAACATCATCTCCTATGTGGATGCGGTGCAGCTCAAGGCGGAGCACATGGTTAAGCTGCCGGTGATCGTTTACAACCGGGACAGTCAGGCCGAAGTGCTGATGGATACAATCGACCTGCGGGACAGGCTGGAAGAAATTGCCATAACAGAATATCAGAACGGCGGAAAATACATCCGCCCCATCGCCCTGTTCCAAGCCCAACCAAAGGGCAAGGAGGATGCGACCACTTTTGAAAAGCTGCGGGCGGAATTGGTGGATGCCGGGATTCCCGCTGAACACATTGCCATCCGCACCGCCGATGTAAACGAGCTGAAAAATGTGGATTTGCTGTCCCCAGACTGTCCGGTGCGGTACATCATCACCGTAAACGCGCTGAAAGAGGGCTGGGACTGCCCGTTCGCCTATATTCTGGCTTCCCTTGCCAACAAAACCAGTCAGGTGGATGTGGAGCAGATTTTGGGGCGCATTCTGCGGCTGCCCTATACAGCCGAGCACAGAGCAAAGGCCCTGAATATGTCCTATGTGCTGACTTCCTCCAATGACTTTAACGATACGGTCCAGCAGATCATCCGTGGGCTGAACAGTGCCGGTTTCAGCGACCGGGATTACCGACTTGCCGAACCGGCGGAACCGGCCAAACCCGCGCCCGTACCGGAGCAGCTTCCGATCATCGAGCCGGAAGCCCCGCAGGAGGATTTTGCCGGGCTGAACGGGAAATCCATCGGGGCAGAGCTGCAACGGCGCAGAGAGAGCGAAAATTCGCCGGAATCCGCCCCGAAAGCGGACAGTATGCTTGCTGAGGCCCAGCAGGCGGGCGACGCATACAATCAGGCGGTGCAGGGCGCGGAAAACGACCCGTTTGCAGCCGCTCTGCCGTGGGAGGTGCGTGACAAGGTGAACACATTTCATATCATTCCCCAATATCGGGAGAGCGTGCAAAGCCTGTTGATTCCGCAGTTCTTCCAAGTGATTCCGCAATCCCTGTTTACCGATGGGGATAAGGTGCTGCTGAGCAAGGAGATGCTTGCAGACGGTTTTACCCTGAAAGGCAAGGCATACGACATTGATTTTGCTGCGGCGGACGATGAGATCATCAAGGTCGATGTGGAGACTGGCCGCAGTGTGCCGAGGGCTTACCAGATGGAATCTGCCGAACAACGATATTTCAAGGAGTATTTCAGCAGCTTGCCCCCGGAAAGCCGCGTGCGCCAGTGCAAGGACATGATGATCCGCCAGTTGGACAAGCTGAATATGGTGGATGGGGGCGACTTGCGCGCCTATGTCAATCTTATTGTGGATGGAATGGATCGGGAACAGCTTGCCGCTATGGAAAAAGCTCCGCTGGGCTTCGCCGCAAAAATTCGCGTCAAAATCGAGAGCCTTTTGGAGCAGCACTACAAGGAGACTTTCTTCACATGGCTTGACCGAGGCAAAATCGTGTGCGAACCCCACTACTGCTTACCGTCGGCAATCCACCCCACGAGCAGTACGGCGATTTACGGAAGGTCGCTCTATGAGGCCGAGGAGGACATGAACACGCTGGAACAGGCGCTGGTAAAGCAGTTGACGGCCATTCCCAATGTGCTGTGGTGGCACCGGAATATTGCCCGGCATGGCTTTGCCATCAACGGCTACTTCAATCACTACCCGGATATTATGATTATGACCAAGAGCGGCAAGATCATTCTCGCGGAAACCAAGGGCGAGCACCTGAAGAACGATGACAGTCAGGAGAAAATCGAGCTAGGTGCGGCTTGGCGGAATACTGCGGGGAACCGGTACCGCTATTACATGGTGTTCCAAGACGAGGAAAATCTGCCGCACGGGGCGGTGAGCATGGGGCAGTTTTTGGAGACGGTCAAGGCATTGTAAATTTCTCTGATATTATTGCTTGGGAGAGTGATAGTTTTGAAATTTTGCAACTTCCTTTTGCGTGTTGATGGAATACGCGAAGCATCTATAGACGATTTTAAGTCGGTTATAGAAAAAGGACTTCGTACATACAGACCAGAACACCAGAAATACCTGTATTCCATTAAGATGGAGATCATTGATGATCGCTTTTTCTGGATGTCCTGTGATTATGACGATGCTGTTAAATTTCGGGATTATGTAATCAACAGAGAAACGGGTGAAAAAGAGCCCAACCCCCGCTCCAAAGCGCAGATTGAGCCTAAGCAACAATTTTTTGCTTGTTATGATTGTTCCGAGCATTTTCTGTATTTGAATGATCTAAATCGCCGCTCGTTCCTTTCGCAGTATTTGAGTGATACCCTTCAAAAAGAATTCCAGATAAACAATGTGTATAGTTCTGTAGACGATTTTTGCAATCGGGTAAAAACAATTCGTGGCTTCAAATACACGCAAGTTGATAACCTGTTTGGAAGAAGTAGCGATTTATTTGCGCAGGTTGGAAATATATGGGGGCAAGATTTGCCAAGCAAAATTCAACTCAAAATGGCGTATAATGATATTCCAGTACATGGCGGCGGGAGACAACTTGTAGATATTTTTAGCCGCCATAGATGCGAGTTTGAAGATGTTATCATAATCGGCTGCGATGATGCGGGCGTAGAGCAAACTTTTGACTTTTCTTCTTTGCTAAAACATATCACGGTTCAGCCAACTAAAGACGAAAATGAGCATTTTGATCCATGTGAAGTCAGAGAACTTCTATTGCAGAAATTGAGGTGATGGCTTATGTATAAACGCCATAAGCGCCAACTTTCAATTTGTGTAATGGCAACAACGGCTATGGCGTTTATGTTTGATTGGGATTTTACTCCAATAGCAGAAATTGCCGTTACAGTAGCTTCAATTGCAATGGGGGTATATATTGCAGCAGTCTCTGCTTTGTTGGGAAGCCAATATGCAAAAGATTTGAAAGGTACGACCGACAGAGAACTACCAAGCAAGACATTGTTGGGCGTTTTAGCTGACTATTTCAGATGCGCAGGGTTTTCATGTATTCTGCTAATTCTAACAAGCTGTCTATTCCTGATTCCATCTAACATTATATTTCCTCCTATTTTCTTAAAAGTTGGCAGTTCTTTATCATACGGGGTCTTTTCGTCAAACATCTTTCTTCTTTGGCTCATCCTCGTTTTTCTGGTGAATTCGCTTGGGAAGTCAGTGAAATAACCCTTATACCGAATATTGCGATATTTTGAGGCAGCAGGAGCGTTTCTGCTGCCTTTTTCTTATGGTGACTACCCTGTGGGGATTCGTCCCGCAGGGCTTGTCATAAATAAATGCACAGGGAGGCGATACAGGTGAAAAGACAAATTCGCGCAAAGGAGGTGGCATACCCATGCAGCACGGGAAAAAGGCTGTAAATTCGATGGAGGCAGAATATGGCAAAACCGCTTGACCCCAAGAAGATAGAATCGGCCCGTCAGTTTAGCAGCCGTGCCGAGCGCAGGGAGCAGCGGCGGAAGCTCATGCAGGACGAGATTGCGGAAAATCAGCGCAGTAACGGCGTGATAGTGATTCCACCAAAAAAGTTGCAGGAAGTGCAGCAAGAGCGCCCAAAACTCCGTGTTGCGGCGTATTGCCGCGTCAGCACACAGGAAGAAGAACAGGTTGGCAGTTTTGATATACAGGTCCGGCATTTTACCCAGCGGATTGAAGGCAATCCTGATTGGGAGCTGGTGGAAATCTATCAGGACGAGGGCATCAGCGCCACGACCGTCAAAAAGCGCCTTGGCTTTCAAAAAATGATTGCCGATGCAGTGGACGGGAAAATTGATCTGATCCTTACCAAGAGCATCAGCCGCTTTGGCCGGAATATTGTGGATATACTGGACAATCTGAATATTCTATCGGCGCTGAATCCCCCTGTCTCGGTGGAATTTGAGACGGAGCACATCACCTACACAGGCGACGGAAAGAACAATCTGTTAATCGTTCTTCTGTCCGCACTTGCCGAAATGGAATCCCAGCAAAAAAGCGAGGCCATCAAAGCGGGGATTCGTTGGCGAATGGCCGAGGGAATTTACAAATTCTCTGTGCAGAATACGCTGGGCTTCTACCGCGACCACTTTGGCCGGTTGGTCATTGAACCGACTGAGGCGAGGATTGTTGAGTACATTTACGAGAGCTGTTTGGAAGGAGCAACACCGTCAGAGATTGCGGCTGCGCTGACAGAACAGGGAATCAAATCCCCTATGGGCAACGATAGCTGGTCTGCCGGTACTGTCCGCAGCATCCTCCGAAACGAAAAATACTGTGGTGATGCCTTGATGCAGAAAACCTATACCAAGGATTTCCGCACCCACAAGTCTGTGAAAAATACAGACCTGAATATGTATTTCAAGGAAAATCACCATACGGCAATTATCAAAAAAGAGGACTGGCTGAAAGTACAAAAGCTGTTGTCTGAGCGGCACACTTCACCCCATAAGGCGAAACTGCGTTTCCTGAGCAATCGATTTGTCGCTCACCGCGTCAAGGATGGCCTGTTCAAAGGGTATCTGATTCTGGATTCCCGGTGGTCTCCTGCTGAAAGGCAGGAATTTATGAAAATTGTCGATGACACACAAAATAATACGAAATTAAAGGATTTTTACAATGAATTTCGATTTTTCTGCTCTGAATTTTGAAACGATTGATTCCAACATCAACGCTTACCCGGATATGTACCTCAACCAGAGCGGCGTTACCTTCAGCAAGAAGGTGCTGGAGGATATGGGTTATCCCGCCTATGTGCTGTGCCTGCTGGATGCCAAGGCGAAGGTGTTCGCAATCCGTATGTGCAAGAGCAGTGAGCCGAAGGGCTTTAAGTTCTCCAAGCCGCGGGGCGAACAGAAGGGCGTTGTGACGATTTCCAGCAAGAATTTGCTGGAACCGCTCCGCGCCGCCACGGGCGAGGATTGGGTTCCGGGCAAGCGGTACCGCGTTCGCGGTTTCTGGGTTGCTGACGCGAAAACCATGTGCTTTGATCTGAACGAAGGCGTTCAGGAAGATTTTCGTCAGAATCCCGCCAATAGCGATGACAAGTAAGCACGGAACCGTTTGACCGTATGAAAAAGATGAGCACGACCCATTTGTATAGGCCGTGCTCATCTTGTGTTTTCTAAAAGTAGTAGTGCTCTTTTCATCTGCAAAACAGCCGATTCCTCTACGCCATTTTTACGCCATTTCCGCGTGAGACTGCATAGAGAAATATGAAGTTATAATTTGGTGGTTTTGCGTAAAACCGCGCTGTATCAGGCTTTAGCGGCGTTTATAGAGAGGTATAGAGATATGAAATCCGGCGTTTGAACGCCAATACCTAATTTCATTTGTACTCATTCTCCTTAACGGAATATTTTGACTGTCTATCATTATACCCAACCAGCGCACTGCGTGCAAGGGCAGGGCGCGGCCATGCTCATAATTTTGCGCAATTCTACACATTTTACCTGTTTTGACCACAGGTTGTTCTTTATTTTTCCACATTTATGCCTTATAATGTTAAAAGGTCGAATCGAAATACCCCCGTACCGGCCCTGTCCGGCGCGGGAAAACATAGGGCAATACCGCATAATTCTAAGTGCCGATACGGCGAGCGAGGTGCGGCAGCTGCTAAGCCA
>OBYA01000331.1_pt1 | contig 22002 bp, 17 predicted proteins | sample 1495461 | NCBI WGS metagenome assembly OBYA01 (sample SAMEA2580180, study PRJEB22360) | human gut metagenome | biome: human gut; feature: human-associated habitat; material: faeces | place: Denmark | collected 2008/2010 | reverse complement strand
CCCCTGTATGCGAAGGCGCGGCGAGAGACGCGCCCTGCCGTAACAGAGATAACGCCGTGAGAGTGCTGAATGGATTCCTGGGCATTTCTGAGAAGGTTCAGAAGCGCCTGATGGATTTTTGTCTGGTCCAGACAAAGAAGGGGAAGGGTCTGGGGAATATCTGTTTCCAGAGTGATCCCAAGGTAGTCCAGCGCAGGGCGGAAAGAGCGGATAATACTTTTTAAAAGGAGGGTAATATCTGTCTGTACAGGGGAAAGATGCTCTGCGTTGTTGTAACGGGACAGTTCATTCAGCAGCTCCCGGATATGTTCCAGATTTTCCATGATACCGTACCAGCCGTCATAAGAATTCAGTTCAGGATGAGCGGAAGCGAGCATCTGGAGTTCACTCTGAATCAATGCTACCGGATTACGTATTTCATGGGTAAATTTTGATAAAGTCATTTGCAGCTCTTTTTTCTGCTGTTCTAAAGTTAAATTTTCCTGCATAATCTGTCACCTCGTTTGCAGTGTACCATTCCGGCCTGTTTCGGGCAAGAAATTTCATGTTGAAAAAATCGACAAAGTACGAGAGAATAGAAGAAACAATATTTCATAATTCAAAGGAGGAGTATATTATGGAAAACTGTATTTTTTGTAAAATCGCAAATGGTGAAATTCCCTCTGCAACGTTGTATGAGGATGAAGAATTTCGAGTGATCCTCGATCTGGGTCCGGCAAGTAAAGGACACGCTCTGATTCTGCCAAAAGTTCATGCGGCAAATATTTACGAGCTTCCGGATGCAACAGCAGGAAAAGCCATGATCCTGGCAAAGCATATGGCAGAGAAACTGACAAATGCACTGGAATGTGACGGATTTAATATTGTGCAGAACAATGGAGAGATCGCAGGACAGACAGTATTTCACTTTCATATGCATTTGATCCCGAGATATCAGGGAGACGGTGTAGAGCTTACTTGGAAGCCGGGCAGCCTCACTGATGAGGACAGAGATGAGATTCTGGCAAAACTGAAATAGGAATCAGGTATTGTACAAAAGATGAAAAACGAGGATTTTAATGATATTTATAGGAAATACCATAGATTCTCTGTAAAAAGCGCTTACAGGCTTGTAAAGGACAGAATGCTGGCAGAAGATATCAGTCAGGAAGTGTTTTATCATCTCTATGAGATTATGGATACTCTGGATCTCGGTAATGAAGAAAAACTGAGAGCGCTGATATTTATAGCAACTGTCAATAAAACAAAAGATTATTTTAAGAAACCATGGAAAAGGCAGGAACATGTTGCTCTGGAGGACTGGAAACGCAGAAAGCCTTCTGAGGAGAAAATGGATCCTGAAAAGATCATGCTGAACCGGGAAGAGATTGAGTACAGAAAACAGGTGCTGCTCAAACTTCGCAGGGTAAATCCTGTAAATTATAATATTCTGGTTATGGTGAAATATTTTGGGATTTCTCCGGATTCTGTGGCAGAGGAGTACGGTATCACAAGAAACAATGTGAATAACCGTATCCTCCGGACAAGAAAATGGATGAAAGCAGAGCTTGAAAAGCTGCACAAAAGACATTAAACAATTATTGGACTATCTGGATCCTGCACATTCTTCAATCATGGAAACGATATGGTGAATGGAATCCATCTGGCTGCCTGCCGACATTGCCTGTTCATATTTATGACGGTCGGCATACAGATTTCGGATCACTGACAGAAGCTTTTCGTCAGTGATCTCTTCCTCTTCAAGAACCATACTGTAGCCCTGACGTTCAAAGGAACGGGCGTTAAGAATCTGATCGCCTCTGCTGGCATTGGCGGAAAGCGGAATCAGAAGGTTTGGCTTATGAAGAGCGCTGATCTCGCAGATGGCATTGGCTCCGGCTCTGGAAATTACAATATCAGCCAGGGCAAAAAGATCAGAAAGCTCTTTTTTGATATATTCAAACTGGACATATCCTTCTGTTCCTTTCAGTGATTCGTCTGTTTTGCCTTTTCCGCAGAGGTGGATCACCTGGAATTCCTTCAGAAGCTCAGGAAGAATGCTGCGGATGTGTTCATTTACTGACGCGGCTCCAAGACTTCCTCCGATCACCATCAGCACAGGTTTATCGGAAGTAAAACCGCAGAAAAGGCGTCCGGCTTCTTTATCTCCGCTGAGAAGCTCTTCGCGGATAGGAGTTCCGGTAAGAACTGCTTTTTCCTGAGGAAGACTTTTTACTGTTTCCGGGAAATTACAGCATATTTTTGAGGCGGAAGAAAGACAGAGCTTATTGGCAAGTCCGGGAGTCATATCGGACTCGTGGATGATCGCCGGGATTTTGCGCTTCTTTGCAGCGATCACAACAGGAACAGTCACAAAGCCGCCTTTGGAAAATACCACGTCCGGTTTCAGCTGTTTCAGCAGTTTTTTCGCCTCATGAAAGCCCTTTAATACACGGAAGGGATCTGTGAAATTTTTTACATCAAAGTAACGTCTTAATTTTCCGGAAGAAATACCGTAATAGGGAATACCAAGCTCTTCGATCAGCTTTTTTTCGATTCCGTCATAGGAACCAATATAGGAAATCTGGTATCCGGCTTCTTTGAGAGCAGGAATAAGAGCAATGTTTGGAGTGACATGTCCGGCAGTACCTCCGCCGGTAAGTACAATATGTTTCATAGGGGATTCCTCCTGAATAAATCTTTTTGTTACCAATAAATATGAACCAATGGGAAAGAATTGTCAAGAACACAAAATTTTAATGCAGAAGGCAATCCAGAATGAGATTCATTCGGTTAGAAGGAACGGTAGAGATAATGAAGATCAGCCGGTTACCGGGAACGGCAGAGAGAACGAAGATCATCCGGTTAGAGGAAACAGAAGAGAGAACGAAGATCATCCGGTTAGTGGGAGCAGTAACAGAGACAAAATTCCGTTGGTTTCTGAAAATAGCCATGGGGCAGTTCAGAGAAATTATGGAGAGCAGGGAAATCAATACAAATGTCTGAGAATACAGCACTGGGAGAAAACCATGGAAAATAAAGATAAAAGGAATGGAAAACAACAGAATAATCAGGCATCAGACAGAGAAAAAAGGGTATTTTTAGATGAGCAGTATGTGAAAACAGCTGCGCAGATGGAACGGGAACTTTTTGCAGACAAAGATTTTGAAGACTATGAGCCTGAGGACAGTGAAGCAGAAGCCCGTTCATATGAAAAACTGGTCAACAGACTGAGGAAAGAGGGGGTATACAGAGAAGAGTTTGCGGATATGGCAGAGTTTCCAGGTATAGAAAAGGCGGATGCAGAAGAAGCTTCGGGAACAAAAGAAGCCATGGACGAAGAAGATATAAAAGCTCCACAGTTTCCTTTTTCCGGCAGAAAAAAATATGCCAGGGTACATGTGGGAAAAGTGGCTGGTGTTGCGCTTCTGTGCTGCGCCTGTATATTTGCAGCCAGTATGACAAGCCAGGCAAACAGAAATTATCTGGTGAACAATATACGTGTGTGGAGCGGAAATGATACAAAGACTGTAGTTGACAACAGTGAGCAGAATGAAAAAGTAGATACGGCAGAGTATGAAGCTGTGGAAGAAATTGAGAAACAGCTGGGAGTAGAAATGCCGGAATTTTATTACAGACCAAATGGATTTGAGTTTGTGAACTATGAAGTGGACATGGCGGTGGATATTGCTAAGATTGAGTATCAGTATCAGGATAATATTATTTTTTTAGTTGTTGATAAGCAGAATACTGATGCAGCAAGCGGAATTGTTAGTGCAGATAAAATAAAAAAAACAATGCTTGTAAATGGTTCAGAAGGACTGGAAATAGAAATACAAGAAATTCAGGGGAAACAGGATAAGATTTCTACATATTCAGCTCAATGGAAGATGAATGATACCATGTATTATATGTCAGGAAAGCTAGCAGAACAGGAATTAGAAAAAATTTTGGAACAAATGAAATTTTAGCGTGATTTTTAAAAAGTTTTGTCGTATTACTTATGTAAGGGTTGGTTGCAGAGGAAAGGAGGGATAAAATCAGTCGATGGAAACAGATGCTGGGGATTGGTTTGGTGGCTGGAATCCTTGCACTGGGAAATGCAACAATGGTTTCTGCTCAACCGCTCAGTATTATGGATGAGGTAGAAACGACAGAAAACTATGCGGAAGATACCAGCTACAGCCTGCTTCGGGGAAATCATCTGAATGTAGGTTCAGTAAAGGTTCAGAGAATATCCAGCAATGAAATTGGTATATATGGATATACTCAGTGTCATCATACCTGCGACAAGGTATATTTATCCTTGTACCTTGAGCGTAAGGTAAACGGAAGTTACGGTACTTACAAGTACTGGGAATTTACTGCAGATGATGCTACAAGCCTCAGCCGAGGATTAAATGTTGCAGTTCCCAGCGGTACTTATTATCGTGTGCGCGGCTATCATGCTGCCAAGGATGGAACTATTAAAGAGTCAACATCTACGCTTACAAGCGGAATATTAATTAAGTAATCATGCGGATTTCCGGGGTATAAGGGACGATACTCCTGGGAAGAAACAAATTTTTGGACATACAAAACGAAAAACTGAATAGCGGAGCATGGGTGCAGACTGCAGGATGTACAGAAAAAAGAACTGTCAACCGCCATTACCATCAGGCGGCGCGAAATGCTCGCATTAGTAACTGGTAAACAATGAGATTACGACAAAACATTTGTCAGACGTGTAAAAAATAACTCGTCAACGAATACGACAAACCTTTGAGGGCAGGGCAGGATCTGAGTATTCTGTCCTGTCTTCTTTTTGAAAAACAACTGTTAAAATCACGGAGAATCGTGTATAATAATTATAAAATATTCCAATTTAATAAAGATTGTCTGACAAAGGGGGCTTGCATATGAAGATTACATTTATCGGTGCAACGCACGAAGTGACAGGAAGCTGCTACTATCTGGAAGCAGCGGGAAAAAAGTTTCTGGTAGACTGTGGTATGGAGCAGGGGCCGGATTATTATGAAAACAGGGATATTCCGGGAAATCCTGCTGATATTGATTTTGTGTTGCTGACCCATGCTCATATGGATCATTCCGGTAATCTTCCTGCAATTTATGCCAAAGGCTTTCAGGGACCGGTTTATGCCACAGATGCCACCTGCAATCTTTGCGACATTATGCTTCGCGACAGCGCTCATATACAGATGTTTGAGGCTGAGTGGAGAAACCGTAAGGGACGCCGCCAGGGCAAGCCGGAATTTATTCCCGCGTATACTATGGAAGATGCAATGGGAGTGATCCGGAATTTTGTTTCCTGTCCTTATGAAAAAACAGTGAAGCCTGCAGAGGGAATTGAGGTACGGTTTGTAGATGCGGGGCATCTTCTGGGATCGGCAAGTATTGAGATTACGATTACAGAAGGGGACACAAAGAAAAAAATTGTTTTTTCCGGGGATATTGGAAATACAAATCAACCGTTGATCAAAGATCCTACCTGGCTTCACGAGGCAGATTATGTAGTCATGGAATCCACTTATGGTGACAGAAGCCATGGAGACAGACCGGACTATGTAGGTCTTCTCAGTGAGGTTATTCAGAGAACCTTTGACAGGGGAGGAAATCTGGTGATTCCTTCTTTTGCTGTAGGACGTACACAGGAAATGCTGTATTTTATCCGGCAGATCAAAGAAGAGGGAAGAGTGAAGGGCCACGGGAACTTTAAGGTATATGTGGACAGCCCGCTGGCAAACGAAGCAACAACGATCTTTGGGGAACACAGATATGACTGTTTTGATGAGGAGGCCGTTGCCCTGACCAGAAAGGGAATTAACCCTTTAAGCTTTCCGGGGCTGAAAACTTCTGTTACCAGTGATGATTCCCGGGCAATCAACTTTGACGAGGACTGCAAGGTGATCATATCCGCAAGCGGAATGTGCGACGCCGGCCGTATCAAGCATCATCTGAAGCATAATCTATGGAATAAAAAGAATACGATTCTTTTTGTGGGATATCAGGCAGTGGGAACACTGGGAAGAGCTCTTCTGGAAGGAGCAACAGAGGTGAAGCTGTTTGGAGAGGAAATCCATGTGGAGGCAGAAATCTGTCAGATGCCGGGAATCAGTGGTCATGCAGATGTGAACGGTCTTCTTGACTGGATCGGAGCCTTTGAAGGCAAACCTCAGAAGGTATTTGTAACTCACGGAGACGATACGGTTACGGAACTTTTTGCCGACAGGCTCAGGGAAGAAAAAGGACTGGATGCAGTGGCGCCTTTCAGCGGAACAGTTTATGATCTGAAGGATAATGTATGCATTTATGAGACAACGGGAGTGAAGCTTGAAAGAATACACATTTCCTCCAGAAGCAGTAAAGCGGCCAGAGCCTTTGAAAAACTGGTTGCAATGGGTCAGAGGCTTCTGTCTGTTATTAAAAAGAATGAGGGATGTCCAAATAAAGATTTGGATCGTTTTGCCAGAGAAATTCAGTCCCTTTGTGATAAATGGGACAGAAAAGACGGATAACAGAAAAGCGGCTGCGGAATCCTGATGGGATTCTGTAGCCGCTTTTATCTTCTGTTGTAAATAAATCAGGCCAGAGCTTCTTTTAAAGCTTTTGATAACTGATCCGGGCAGGATGTAGGACGTACACCGCAGCGGATTCCCTCAAGGCGGCGGATCGCTTCCTCTGCCTCCATGCCTTCTACAAGACGGGCAACGCCCTGAGTATTTCCGGAGCAGCCGCCCTGGAATTTGACATTGTGTATTTTTTTCTGGTCGTCCAGTTCAAATTCAATGGCGCTGGAACATACACCGCTTGTTTTGTATCTCATTTGTTTTTCCTCCCTGATGTAATTGGATCTTGGATACTGCTCACTGTAACTGTTCACAGGTAATATTCTGCCAGGCATTTTAGCATGTTTTACCAAAATCCCGGGACATACAGGTCAAAGAGTCATCTCCGAAAGCAATCCGGAATGCATTTTGACCAGGCTGTCGGCAACAGAGTGAGCAGTACCGATTTTCTGTAACACATTATAGCAGAATTTAAAAAAAGTTTCCATATAAACGAAACTTTTGTTATAATGTATCATGAATAAGCAGATGACGGCTTACAGCCGCGTCCTGCCAGGTATTCTGGTATATATCCAAATACCGGAATATACAGATCAAAATGCCATTGCCGATGATTCGGAATGCATTTTGCCTAAACTGATAAAACAGATTACAGACCATAAGACAGGAGAATTTTGTTATGAGATGTATTGGAATTATAGGAGCAATGAGCGATGAGGTTGCAGGACTGAAGGCTCTTATGCAGGATACACAGATTATAAGAAAGGCTTCCATGGAGTTCTACTCAGGAATCCTGGAAGGAAAAAAAGTAGTTGTTGTACAGTCCGGCATCGGAAAAGTTAATGCAGCTGTCTGTACACAGATCCTGATCGATGACTTTCAGGCAGAGGTTGTGATCAACACAGGAATTGCAGGAAGTCTGAATAATGATATTAATATTGGAGACATTGTAGTTTCTACCGATCTGGTTCATCATGATGTGGATGCAGGCGCTTTTGGATATAAAAAAGGACAGGTTCCGGATATGGACGTATTTTCTTTTGGAAGCGACGACGCTCTTCGCAGTCTGGCAGTAAAGGTGTGCAGAGAGGTAAATCCGGATATTCAGGTATTTGAGGGAAGAATTGCTTCCGGAGATCAGTTTGTGGCAGATCAGGGAGTAAAGGACGTTATTGTCAGCGAATTTGGCGCTTATGCAGTTGAAATGGAAGGCGCTGCTATCGCACATGCTGCATATCTGAACCATGTGCCGTGTCTGGTGGTCCGCGCGATTTCTGACAAGGCAGACGGAAGTGCGGAAGTAGATTATCCTGCTTTTGAGAAACTGGCGATTGAGCACAGCATGAAGCTTACCAGAAGAATACTGAGAGAGATGCAGGCATAAAAAGTCACATCTGAGCTTTTGTCGCATAGTTTAAAGAAGAAGTCTGGAATAAGCAGGAGCCTGTCTATGTATTATGATGAATTTTTTCCGTTTTACGTAGCATATGCAGATCCTTTACTTTATGAAAGAGAAAATATACAGGAAAAGGAATTTGCGCTGATGAAATCCTGGTATCCGGAAAGTGTCCGCAGGCTGCAGGAAAGGGTGGAACAGGAATGTCAGCTTCTGGATTATGAAGGAAGCCGTATTTATGACGAGTATCCGGATCGATGGATGCTGCGCCGGATGTGCAGGGATATCAGGGAAACAGAAGAAAATACAATGGAGGCTCAGATGGTGCCTTCGGAAAAGCTGGAAGAACTGACAGAGGTGCTTCTGTACCAGGAGATATCCAGAAGACGATGCAGAAGGCGAAGATGCCGCGGATACTGAAACAGGCAGGACAGAACGCCTGAATAAAGGCGAGAAAGAGTTATACAGAAATGATGAAAACATTACAGGAATTTTTGGAGGAGCAGATCAGTGAGGAGCTGATCCTTGCCGTACTCAGCGGCAGCAGAAAAAAGGAAATTCCCTCAAGAGTGAGAATACGTCCGGTGGAGCTGAAGGGCAGGATCCTGTATCAGGCCTCATCCACAGTGGGGACAAAGGTTCTTCACGAAAATTATACCAGAAAAGAGCTTCTTGCCTATATGGAGCAGGCTCTTGCAGGAGATTATTCTCAGCTGCAGGTACAGGGCAGCAGCGCGGACGGCAGTGTTCTTGTAAGCAAAAAAGGAAAACAGACCATTAAAGTGAAGCCCCATGCTGTAAAAAAGCCTGCAAAAATACTTTCGCACAACAGGGTAAAGCAGTATATCCTTCCGGAAGGAAAGCCGGTTCCTTTTCTGGTGGATCTGGGAGTTATGAGCCCGGAGGGAAAGGTTCATGTTTCTGCTTATGATAAATATAAACAGATCAACCGTTTTCTGGAATTTATAGAGGATATCCTTCCCCGCCTTTCCAGGGACAGAGAGATTACTATTGTGGATTTTGGCTGCGGAAAATCATATCTGACCTTTGCCATGTATTATTTTTTACGGGAGCTGAGAGGGTATGATGTGAATATCATCGGACTTGACCTGAAGGCAGATGTGATTGAAAACTGCAGCCGTCTGGCGGAAAGCTACGGATATGACAAACTGCATTTCTGTCAGGGGGATATAGCCGGATATGAAGGTCTCCAGAAGGTGGATATGGTAGTTACCCTGCATGCCTGCGACAAGGCAACGGATTATGCTCTGGCAAAGGCTGTGGAGTGGGATGCAGAAGTGATTTTTTCCGTACCCTGCTGTCAGCATGAGCTGAACAGTAAGATCAGCAGCGAGCTTCTGGAGCCGGTTTTAAAATACGGTATTTTAAAAGAAAGGATGTCGGCTCTTATTACAGACGGAATCCGGGCAAATCTTCTGGAATCCAAAGGATATTCCACACAGATCCTGGAATTTATTGATATGGAGCACACACCTAAGAATCTGCTGATCCGGGCAGTAAAAAGCGGAAAAGAGCAGAGCACAGACAAGCTGAAAAAAATGACAGAGGCTCTTAATGGGGAGCTTACGCTGGAGCAGCTTCTTTATCCCCGGGATAATGAGAAGGGAGCGGTGTAAAGGCAGATGAAAAAGTTTTTTCGCAAGTTTGCAGTGCTCCTTCTGGTGTTTGTGCTGGGAGTGGCCGGAACTGCGTTTTTGATGAACAGCCGGTCAACAGATGACCGTTCCGATATGAATAATCCGGTTCTTCCGGAGGTTATGACTGAGTTCGGAGGAACTCTTTCCAATCTGATGCATGGATACAGACAGCCCATGCAGGCTGATTTTGTCAGGGAATGCATTACGCCCCTTGATACCACCCGTACGGTATCTCTGGCAGTGGATCCCCATGAATCAGAGGTAAAAAGCCTTTCCTATGAGATCAGAAGCTCAGACGGAACAAAGGTGATCGAAAACAGAAAGATCAGCGCCCTGGAATCTTCTGGAGACGGGTATCTCAGAACTTCAGTACAGATCAGCGCAGGTCTTCTGATGAATCAGGAATATTCCATGCAGATTACCCTGGATACAGATTCAGGCGAGGCTTACTATTATACGAGGGTAGTTTCCAGGATGGCAACCAATGTTGCGGACTATGTGGCTTTTGCATCATCCTTTGCCCAGAAGTGCATGGATAAGACTACTGCAGATGAACTGGGGACATACCTGGAAGCAACTGAAACATCAGCCCGCAATTTTGCAGATATTTCCATTACTTCATCCCTGGCAAATGTAAGCTGGGGGAATTTACATCCTCAGATATCCAGAGCAGGGATTCCGGTGATCAAGGATATTAATGAGACCACTGCCAGTATTTCTCTGGAATATGAGATCATGGCTGCCAATGATGAAGGAAAAGCAGAATATTATAATGTGACAGATTTTTACAGAATGCGTTATACGGAAACACGTATTATGCTTCTTGATTTTACAAGATCTGCCCATCAGATCTTTAATCCGGAGCTTTCTGTGATCAGCGATAAAGGCCTGCTTCTTGGAGTTGGAGATAAGAATGTCTCCTACATGGCAAACCAAGACGCTTCGGTAGTGGCCTTTGTCCGGGAAGGCGAGCTGTGGACCTATGCGCCGGAAAGCGGGAAATTTGTGGACGTATTCAGCTTTCGCAGAAATGTTGACAGCGATTCCAGAGATGCAGATATGAACCATGACATCAAGCTTCTTGGCATAGAAGAAAACGGCGACGTGGATTTTATGGTTTATGGATATATGAGCCGCGGAAATCATGAAGGATACAGCGGAGTTGGTATTTATCATTATAACAGCGACCAGAACATGGTAGAGGAAAAGGTGTTTATACCAGGTACGGAGTCCTATGAATTTCTCAAGGATGATCTGGGAATTCTTTCTTATGTCAACAAGGATAACCAGCTGTTCCTGGTAATGGCAAAAGATCTTTACCAGATCAATATTGACGAAAGCAGTTATAAGGTGCTGGCAGAGGGGATCAACCGAGATAATTTTGTGGTTTCCGATACCAATGCCCATGCAGCCTGGATCGTGTCCGAAGGAGAAAATGCAGGGCAGATACAGATGATGGATTTTGATTCGCAGAAGGTAAGAATGATCGCACCGGGCCAGGATCAGGAGTTGCGTACCCTGGGATTTATGAACGAAGACCTGATTTACGGGCTTCTCCAGAGCGGAGATATCCTCACAGACGAAAACGGTCACAGCACAGAAGGGCTGACCTCTTTCCGGATCGAGGACTTTGAGGGCAATTTGAAAAAGGAATATCACCAGGAGGGAATGTATATTGTCAATCCTTCTGTGGGCGGGACTCTGATGGAGTTTCAGCTTGCTGTAAAAGGAAAACAGGGATATTCTGTCCAGAAAAAGGACAATATCATGAACAATGGAAATAAAACGGCCAAGCTGGTAACCGCAGAGCAGACCAGCTCCGACCGCCAGGGAATTATGACCCGGCTGACCTTTGAGGACAAACCGGAATCAGACAAGCCTCTGGTTCTCAGAGCCAAGATGCGCAGTGTGAAAGAGCATATTGTGGAGCTTGAGGTGGAAACACCGGAGGAAGAGCTGTACTATGTATATGGAAAGGGCGGCCTGGACAGCACCTGGACAGACCCTGCACAGGCAGTAAAGTGCGCAGATTCTCAGATGGGAGTTGTTCTGAACCGGGCCCAGCAGTATGTATGGGAGAGGGGAAACCTGAAAACGCAGATTACCCTGAATACAGAGGATATTCCGGAAATTATCCGGACAGGCTCCTGGGATAAAAAGGTTCTTCAGGACGGAATGGGAGATACCGGAAAAATAATCGACCTTTCCGGCTGCAGTCTGGAAAATGTTCTGTATGAGATCAGCGCCCAGAGAGCTGTGATTGCAAAAACAGGAGAAAATTCCAGTACTGTGATCGTGGGGTACGATGAATATAATACCTGGCTTCTTGATCCGGCTACCGGAGAGGTGAAGCCTTATGGAATGCAGGACAGCACAAAGCTGTTTCAGAAGGCAGGAAATATTTTTATTACTTATCTGGAAGCTGTGACCTATTGACAGGTCATGGCATTCCTGAAAATAAATTAAAAAAGAAGAGGATTCTTCAGAAACAGGAGGCAGCATTATGCAGAAAGAACTGATGGAAAAATTTGTGGAGGTTTATGGCGAAGGCGGAGAAATCCGTGAGTACTTTGCGCCGGGAAGAGTAAATCTGATTGGAGAACATACAGATTACAATGGCGGACATGTATTTCCCTGCGCCCTGACTCTGGGTACATATGGACTGGCCCGCAAAAGAGACGACAGAAAACTGCGTTTTTATTCTGTAAACTTCTCCAAGCTTGGTGTGATCGAATCTTCCCTGGATGACCTGATCCCTTCTGATCAGGCAGGATGGACAAACTATCCGAAGGGCGTTATGTGGGCATTTGAAAAAAGAGGCATTCAGCTGGAGCATGGTGTGGATTTCCTGATCTACGGAAATATTCCAAATGGTTCCGGACTTTCTTCTTCTGCATCTCTGGAAGTTCTTACAGGTCTGATGCTCAAGGATATGTTTGGCGTTGCGGAACTTTCCATGCAGGATCTGGCTCTGATCGGACAGTATTCAGAGAACAATTTCAATGGAATGAACTGTGGTATTATGGATCAGTTTGCAAGCGCCATGGGCAAAAAAGACTGCGCGATCTTCCTTGATACAAGCACTCTGGAATTTGAATATGCTCCGGTACAGCTGAAAGACGCCAGAATCGTTATTACAAACAGTAAGGTAAAACACAGTCTGGTGGGATCTGCCTATAATGACAGAAGAAACGAATGTGAGACAGCTCTTGAAGAACTGCAGAAAGAATTGGATATCAGAACTCTGGGGGATCTCAGCGAGGAAGAGTTTGAAGCTCATAAATCAGCCATCACAAGCGACATCTGCAGAAAACGTGCAAAACATGCAGTTTATGAAAATCAGCGTACAATCAAAGCAGTAAATGCGCTGAAAGCAGACAATGTGGAAGAGTTCGGAAAACTGATGAATGCTTCTCATGTTTCTCTTCGTGACGATTATGAGGTTTCCTGTGAGGAGATCGATATTCTGGTAGACCTGGCATGGCAGATTCCGGGAGTGATCGGTTCCCGTATTACAGGAGGCGGTTTCGGCGGCTGCACAGTAAGTATTGTGAAAAATGACGCAGTGGATCATTTTATTGATACCATCGGAAAACAGTACAAAGAAAAAGTAGGACATGAAGCAGAGTTTTATGTAGTAGACATCGGTGACGGAGCTCATGTGATCGCATAAAATCAGGGGGATAAAAACATGTTAAGTAAAAGCATCAGAAAACTGGTACAGTATGGAATTGAGACAGGACTGACACCTGAATGTGAAAAAAATTATACAATCAATCTCCTCCTGGATGTCTTTCGTGAAGAGGAATATACAGAACCGGAAGAAGTACCGGAAAATGTGAATCTGGAGGAAACTCTGGGAGAGCTTCTGGATGAGGCTGTGAAACGTGGACTGATCGAGGATAGTGTTGTATACCGTGATCTTTTTGATACACGCCTTATGAACTGTCTGATGCCAAGACCTGCTCAGGTTCAGAAAGAATTCTGGGACAGATATCAGAACAGCCCTCAGGAGGCTACGGATTATTTTTACAAATTAAGCCAGGACAGCGATTATATCCGTCGCTATCGTGTAAAAAAAGACCAGAAATGGACAGTGGAAAGTCCTTATGGAGATATTGATATTACAATCAATCTGTCAAAACCGGAAAAGGATCCAAAGGCCATTGCAGCAGCAAAAAATGCAAAGGCAAGCAGTTACCCCAAATGTCTTCTCTGTCCTGAAAATGAAGGCTACGCAGGCCGTGTGAACCATCCGGCAAGGGAAAACCACAGAATCATTCCTATTACAGTAAATGACAGTCCGTGGGGCTTCCAGTATTCACCGTATGTATATTACAATGAGCACTGTATTGTATTTAACAGTCAGCATACTCCCATGAAGATCGAGAGAAATACCTTTATCAAGCTTTTTGATTTTGTAAAGCTGTTTCCTCATTATTTCCTGGGCTCCAATGCGGATCTTCCGATCGTAGGCGGATCTATTTTAACCCATGATCATTTCCAGGGAGGCCATTATACCTTTGCCATGGCAAAAGCCCCCATTGAGAAAAATGTAGTTATTCCGGGATATGAAGATGTAGAGGCGGGAATTGTAAAATGGCCGCTGTCTGTTCTTCGAATCCGTCATAAGGATGAAAAACGTCTGATCGATCTTGCTTCTCATATTCTGGAGGTATGGAGAGGATATACAGATGAGGAAGCCTTTGTGTTTGCGGAAACAGAGGGAGAACCTCATAATACCATTACGCCCATTGCCCGTAAAAGAGATGATCTGTTTGAGCTTGATCTGACGCTGAGAAATAATATTACTACAGAGGAAAATCCTCTGGGCGTATATCATCCTCATGCAGAGTACCACCACATCAAAAAAGAAAATATCGGTCTCATTGAGGTTATGGGCCTTGCAGTACTGCCGGCGCGTCTGAAAGAAGAGCTGGAGCTTCTGGAAGAGTACATTCTGGAAGGAAAAGACATTTCCTCCAATGAAAAGATTGAAAAACATGCCTCATGGGTACAGCAGTTCCTTCCAAAATATAAGGATCTGAACAGAGACAATATCCATGAGATCCTTCAGAAGGAAGTTGGAAATGTGTTTGTTCATGTACTGGAGGATGCCGGCGTTTATAAATGCACAGAGGAAGGCAGATCCGCCTTTATGCGTTTTGTAGAAAAACTCTGATATTTTCTGAGGCAGGAGTTCCGTTCCCGGGAACCGGGCGGATTTCCGTAAAACTCCTGCATTTACACCTTGCAGGAACACAGTGAATGGGATATACTAGAAAGCGAAACGGATGTTTGTACATCTGCTTCGCTTTTTATATCATGAGTTATCATTAAACAGAGAGAGGAAATAGATTATGAAACTTACAACTGTAAAAGAAATTTACACAGACCGGGAAACCTTTCTGGATCAGGAAGTGACCGTAGGCGGCTGGGTGCGCAGCGTCCGTGGCTCCAAGGCATTTGGATTTATTGTACTTCATGACGGTTCCTGTTTTGATACACTTCAGGTAGTCTATCATGATACCATGGATAATTTTGCGGAGATCAGCAAGCTCAATGTAGGAGCTGCCATTATTGTAAAGGGAACTCTGGTTGCAACACCGGAGGCTAAACAGCCTTTTGAGATCCAGGCATCAGAAGTACAGGTGGAGGGAGCGTCTGCGCCTGATTATCCTCTTCAGAAGAAACGCCACACCATGGAATACCTGAGAACAATGACACATTTAAGACCAAGGACAAATACCTTCCAGGCAGTGTTCCGTGTCCGTTCTCTCTGTGCATATGCAATCCATAAATTTTTCCAGGAGAGAGGCTTTGTATATGTCCATACACCTCTGATCACAGGAAGCGACTGTGAGGGAGCAGGAGAAATGTTCCGTGTTACCACTCTGGATCCTCAGAATCCGCCTGTAGATGAGAACGGAAAGGTTGATTACACTCAGGATTTCTTTGGAAAAGAAACAAACCTTACAGTAAGCGGACAGCTGAACGGTGAAACCTATGCTCAGGCATTCCGCAACATTTATACTTTTGGACCTACTTTCCGAGCAGAAAACTCCAACACCACCCGTCATGCGGCTGAATTCTGGATGATCGAGCCGGAGTGTGCGTTTGCAGACCTGAATGATAACATGGATCTTGCTGAGGATATGCTGAAATATGTGATCCGCTATGTGCTGGAGAACGCTCCTCAGGAGATGAATTTCTTTAATTCCTTTGTAGATAAAGGACTTCTGGACCGCCTGAACCATGTGATCGATTCTGAGTTCGGACATGTAACCTATACAGAGGCGATCGAGCTTCTGGAAAAGAACAATGACAAATTTGACTACAAGGTATTCTGGGGCTGCGACCTTCAGACAGAGCATGAGCGTTATCTGACAGAGCAGATCTTTAAGAAACCTGTATTTGTAACAGATTATCCGAAGGAAATCAAGGCTTTCTACATGAAACAGAATGAGGATGGAAAAACCGTTGCTGCTATGGACTGCCTTGTTCCGGGAATCGGAGAGATCATTGGCGGAAGCCAGAGAGAGGACGATTACGATAAGCTGAAAGCCCGCATGGATGAGCTTGGTCTGAAAGCAGAGGACTATCAGTTCTACATGGATCTGCGTAAATACGGATCTACCCGTCATTCCGGTTTTGGACTGGGATTTGAGCGCTGCGTTATGTATCTGACAGGAATGGGCAATATCCGCGACGTAATTCCTTTCCCGAGAACAGTAAACAACTGCGATTTATAAGGAGTCATAAATGATAAGATTTATTCATCTTGCAGATGTTCATCTGGGGGCGGTTCCCGACAGGGGCTGCCCGTGGAGCCATGAGCGGGAGGAAGAGATCTGGGAAACTTTCCGCCGGGTCATTGCGTCTGTACGCAGGGATCCGGTGGATTTGTTATTTATAGCAGGAGATCTTTTTCACCGGCAGCCCCTTCTGAAGGAGCTGAAAGAGGTTAATTATCTTTTTTCCACCATACCGGAAACCAGAGTGTTCCTGATGGCAGGCAATCATGACTATATAAAGAGAAATTCTTTTTACAGGGGATTTGCATGGGAACCCAATGTGACATTTTTCGATAGTGAAAAAATGAGCTGCGCATATATTGAAGAGCTTCAGACTTTTGTTTACGGAATGAGCTATGAGCATCAGGAGATAAAAGAACCTCTGTATGACAGCTGGCAGCCGGAGCAGGAACCGGGCTTTCATGTGCTTCTTGCTCACGGCGGCGATGAGAAGCATATTCCCATGGATGCAAAAAAAATTCTTTCCTCAGGCTTTACCTATCTGGCTCTTGGGCACATTCATAAACCTCAGGCAATGGTAAGGGGAAAAGCCCTGTATCCCGGGGCTCTGGAGCCCATTGACCGCAACGATACAGGAGATCACGGTTATATTGAGGGAAGCTATGACAATGGCAGAATGCGTCTGAAATTTGTTCCTTTTGCATCCAGAAGCTATCAGAATCTTCTTCTTACCCTGGATGAGACCTCCACTCAGTATTCTCTGGAGGAGATGCTGAAGGGAGAGATCATGAAACGGGGCGGAAAAAATATTTACAGACTGATTCTCAGGGGAAGACGCGCTCCTGAATTTATTCTTCTTACAGAACGGCTGAAAAAGCTGGGAAATATTGTGGAGGTTCTGGATGAATCCAGACCTGCTTATGATCTGGAAGAGCTGTACAGAAAGTATACAGGAACCCTGATCGGAGACTATATTGGACATTTTATGGGAAGAGAGCTGACTGTGGTGGAGGAAAAGGCCTTGTATCACGGGCTCCAGGCATTGCTGGAAACCAGCATACTCAATTAACGGCGGGAAAGAATTATGATCATAAAACGAATTACAGTCAGGAATTTTGGGAAGCTTCGGGACAGGACCATGGAGTTTTCAGATGGGATCAATGTGCTGTACGGCGACAACGAAAGCGGAAAGACTACTACGCATACCTTTGTGAGAAGTATGCTGTATGGAATTCAGAGACAGAGAGGCCGCGCTGCCCGTAAGGATGCTTACAATCTGTATCTGCCATGGGAAAATTCTGCCGATTATGGCGGAACTTTGTGGTTTGAAAACGGCGGAAAGAATTTTCGTCTTACAAGAAACTTTTATAAGGAAAATCCCACAACAGAATTTCTGTGTGAGGATGACGGGGAGATCCTGGATGTGGCTCAGGGAGATCTGGATGCTGTGCTTGACGGCATCAGTGAGACGGTCTATGAAAACACAGTTTCAGTGGCCCAGCTGAAAAGCACCACAGGCCCGGAGCTGGTGAGAGAAGTCCAGAACTATATGGCCAGCTATCAGGGAGCAGGAGACAGCTCCGTAGATCTGGGACGGACCATGCAGATGCTGAAAATGGCCAGAAAAGGCTATCAGGTACAGGCAGAACAGAAAAAAAGAGAAAACCAGAGGGAAAAGGAAAAAATTTCCTCCGGAATGGAGTATATCAGACAAGAGCTTGAAGAACTGCAGGAAAAAGAAGCCAGAGTTTCCGGACAGGAAAAAAGCTTTTATATAGGCGGCGACGGAAGCGGAATCGGCGATCTGGAAACGGGGATCGCAGCGCTTTACAGGAAGCGGAAAGTTCTGGAGTTTGTGATAACGACAGCTCTTATATTCGGAATCGGCGGAGCTCTGGCAGTAGCCGGAATCACAAAAAGCCTGATTACTGCCATGGTCATTGGTGTGATCGGCATTGCGGCAGGAGTCGGCGCCTATCTTGTGAGAATGCGTGTATCTGAGGAAACAGAAAAAAAAGAATGGCAGAAAAACCGCCTTCTTGCAAGACAGGAGAAACTGTCCTGGAGCCGGGAAAATATCAGAGAAGCCCGGAAGGAAAAGGAAACGGCCCTGGAAAATGCTGCGGCAGAATACAGAGAGGCTGAAGAGTACGTTTATTTTCCTCTTGCAGAAGAAATGGAAATAGAATCTCTGAATCTGGCTATGACAGTGATCGATCAGATTTCAAGGGATATTCACCGACAGGTGGGAGGAAAGCTCAGAAGACGGATCTCCGGAATCCTTTCTGAGATCACAGGAGGCAGGTATACGGAAATTCTTATGGATGCAGATCTCCATATGACAGTAAATACCGGAGAGCGTACCGTGCCTCTGGAAAGCCTCAGCAGAGGAACTGTGGAACAGATCTACTTTTCTCTGAGAATGGCGGCAGGAGAGCTTCTGTGCGGCAGAGAGCAGCTTCCTGTGTTCCTGGATGAGGTATTTGGTATGTATGATGAGGAACGCCTTACCTCTGTGCTGAAATGGCTGGCAAAAGAGAAGCGCCAGGTGATCATCTGCAGCTGCAGACAGAGAGAAATGGAAATTCTGGAAAAGAATGGAATTGCCTATAATAAAATAGCGCTGTAAATGAATACGGGAAAAGCCCTCTGGCAGTCACAGGACTGTGCAGGGGGCTTTTCTGCGGTGTCAGTTTATTGCTTTCAGGCGCCTGATGTGAGCCTTCTGAAAATTATTTATACTGATCCATATAGTTGCTTACGCAGCGTTTGATACGGTCCACCGGATTCAGAAGGTGGCTGACAGACATATCATGGTTCAGAGTGTCGATGATAAGAGCAATATATTTACTCATATCACAGGTAATATAATATGATTTTTCAAGAAGCTCCGGTGTCTGGTATACAAGGTTGGTAGTAAGAAGCTTGTCAAATACGCCGTTTTTGAAGCCTTCGTCAAATTTGTCCAGACCATCTGTAAACAGACCGAAAGTAGAGCAGATATAGATTCGTCCTGCTCCTCTCTTTTTAAGAAGAGAAGCGATCTTGAGAACAGTGTCTCCGGAGGAGATCATATCGTCGATCAGGATCATATCCTTGCCTTCCAGCTTCGGTCCCAGGAATTCATAGGCAGCGATCGGATGACGTCCGTTTACACGTCTGGAATAATCGAGACGCTTATAGTACATACCCATATCAACACCAAGGATATTGGCAAGATAAATGGCGCGGTTCATGCTTCCCTCGTCAGGGCTGATGATAGCAAAATGTTCATTGTCAATGCGAAGACCTTCTTCGTTTCTGAGAAGAGCCTTGATAAACTGATAGGATGGCTGAACAGTTTCAAAACCGTGAAGAGGAGTTGCGTTCTGAACACGGGCGTCATGGGCGTCAAAGGTAATGATGTTTTCCACACCCATTCCGGTCAGCTCCTGAAGAGCTGTGGCGCAGTCCAGTGATTCACGTCCTACACGTTTGTTCTGGCGGCTCTCATAAAGATAAGGCATGATAACATTGACTCTTCTTGCTTTGCCGCCGATTGCTCCGATCACACGCTTCAGATCCTGGAAATGGTCGTCAGGGGACATCAGGTTGGTGAAGCCGCTGATGCGGTAGGTCATGCTGTAATTGCATACATCTACCATAAGATAAATGTCATCGCCGCGGACAGACTCTGTGATCACGGATTTTCCTTCTCCGGAACCAAAACGGGGAGTCTGTACTCCGAGGATGTAGGAATCTCTCTGATAACCTTCAAAAGCAAAGGAATTAAGCTCCTGATGATTTCTTTCCTGTCTCCATTTTACAAGCCAGTCATTGACCTTGGAGCCAAGGGACTGACAGCTTTCCAGAGGGATCAGCCCAAGTCTTCCTACAGGGAGTGTTGTGAGATCTTTGGTGCTTAACTGTGCCATTCTTTATTTTCCTCCTAAAAATATTTTCTGTATGCGGATATCTTTTCCAATGAGTTTCAGCATCTGAAAATTGCTTGCGATCCGGGAAAAGGTTCTCTCGGAATAGGTGGCAGAAAAATCCTCCAGCTTCAGATTGGTAGAGATGATGGTGGATTTTCTGCGGGCAAGCCGCTCATTGATGCACAAAAAAAGCTGAGAAGATACAAAGCTGTTGGTAAGCTCTGTACCAAGGTCGTCAATGATCAGAAGATCACAGTCGTAAATAAAATCTTCTCCCGGATCCGTTTCTGTCTTTCTGGCAAAAGTATTCTGCGCCAGTTTGTCAAAAAGATCAAAAGCTGAAAAATAAAGCACGCAGTGAGCGGTTTTCAGCAATTCACGGGCAATGCAGTGGGAGAGGAAGGTTTTGCCTACTCCGGTGCTGCCGTACAGAAAAAGATTCTGGCAGCCGGAATCAAAATTGCGTACAAAATTCACAGCAGTATCATAGGCATGCTTTGCTGTTTCTCTTGCGGTCAGTCCGGTTGCCTCATTTTTTATTGTATCAGAATACCAGTCAAAAGAAAAGTGCTCAAAATTTTCTTTTTCCAGAATCTCTGCAAGATTGGATTGAGTATAAAGAAGTTCGATCTCTGCTTTTTTGAAGCAGGAGCATTTGCCTGTGTCCGTGTAGCCTGTATCCTGGCAGCGGGGACAGAGGTAATGAGGTTCCAGATAATCTTCAGGAAAGCCGTTTTCTTTCAGCAGAGAACGGCGCTCACGGGACAGCAGAGCTACGGATCTTTTCAGATCTTCCACAGAGCTGCTTTGACCGCAGAGCAGAGAACGTGCCTTCTGGGCGCTGAGAGAAGCGACCTCACGGTCGATCTCTGCCAGCCGGGGAGCCTTTGCAAAGGCGCAGGAGCGTCGTTTTTCCAGGTCGTGCATAACCTGAGTCTGTCTCCGGTTGTATTCTCTCATAATAATATCATACTGAAAATTCTGTAAAGACACGTCATCCCTCCTTGCCTGAAAATTACTGGTTCAGCAGGCGTTTTTCATATTCGTCAAAATTATATTCTCTCTGCTGAAAATTATTAAAGCGGTTGCCGGAAGCAGGAGCGGCAGGTTTGGACTGTTTTTTGTCCTGCTTCCGTTTCTTGTGCTCTGCGTCCAGAGCCTGGATATCCTCCAGAGTTTTTACCTGTTTCTTTTTCCAGCCCTCCAGGATCTTGTCCGTATACTGGAAGCTGGCCTGTCCTGTCTGCAGAACTGTTCTGGTGCAGGCTTCCTGAATGATGGCAATAGAAAAACCATAAGTTTTCAGCCAGGTGTCCATCAGAGTGATCTCTGTTTCCACAGGGCTTCTGTTGGTGATTCCCAGAGCCTTCAGAATGGAATAATAATCCTTGCTGTACCGGGCATTGGATTTTTTGGCTTCCGCCACAGTGGAGATTCCCTCCTGAGCCCAGGCAAGGGCAACGGTCTCCATGTACCGGATGCTTTTATGACTGCGGCTGACGCAGTACTCGATCAGGTATTCGATCAGATCTGCGGAAAAGCCCAGGCCGTCATAGAAGAAAAGAATCTTCTGTATTTCCGTGGGGGACAGGGTTTTGCCCAGATACTGTTCTGCAATATAAAGAAGCTGGATAATATCTTCGTTCTGTTTCAGTTCTTTTACACGGTCCGGCGTAAGCGGTGCGGCTTTGGCCGGTACTGCCTGCTTTAAAGCGGCGGCAGCCCGGAGGCCAA
>OBYA01000325.1_pt1 | contig 22502 bp, 15 predicted proteins | sample 1495461 | NCBI WGS metagenome assembly OBYA01 (sample SAMEA2580180, study PRJEB22360) | human gut metagenome | biome: human gut; feature: human-associated habitat; material: faeces | place: Denmark | collected 2008/2010 | reverse complement strand
ACCAAATCATTGTTGGTCAGAAACATTTGGTTGAATCACTGCTTATCGGATTACTTTCCGATGGACACGTCCTCTTGGAAGGTGTGCCTGGTTTGGCGAAAACTTTGGCTATTAAGACACTCGCTTCTCTGATTGATGCGAAATATAGCCGTATCCAGTTTACGCCGGACTTATTGCCTGCAGACGTTATCGGTACAATGGTTTACAGTCAGAAAGATGAATCTTTTAAAGTGCAGCGCGGACCTATTTTCGCAAACTTTGTATTAGCTGATGAAATTAACCGTGCTCCTGCAAAAGTACAAAGTGCTTTGCTGGAAGCAATGCAAGAACGTCAGGTTACTATTGGTAAAGAAACATTCATGTTACCGGAACCTTTCCTTGTATTGGCAACTCAGAACCCTATCGAACAGGAAGGTACTTATCCGCTTCCTGAAGCACAGGTTGACCGTTTCATGCTGAAAGTAGTCATTGATTATCCGAAGTTGGAAGAAGAAAAATTGATTATTCGTCAGAATATCAATGGTGAGAAGTTCAATGTGAAACCTATTCTAAGAGCGGATGAAATTATTGAAGCACGTAAGGTTGTTCGTCAAGTCTATCTGGATGAGAAGATCGAGCGTTATATTGTAGATATCGTATTTGCAACTCGTTTCCCAGAAAAATATGACCTCAAGGAACTGAAAGATATGATCGGATTCGGAGGTTCACCTCGTGCGTCTATCAATCTGGCTTTAGCTGCTCGTACGTATGCATTCATCAAACGTCGCGGCTACGTTATTCCGGAAGATGTACGTGCTGTAGCACATGATGTTCTTCGTCACCGTATCGGATTGACATACGAAGCTGAAGCTAACAACATGACTTCGGACGAAATCATCAGTAAGATTCTGAATAAGGTTGAAGTACCCTAATTTGTAGTTATAATACAGTCAATAAGTAGTCATAAATATCTATGCATGACTACTTAACTACCTACTAATTAACTACTGTATAAATGGAAACAAGTGAAATACTAAAAAAAGTTCGCCAAATTGAAATAAAGACACGAGGATTGTCTAACAATATCTTTGCAGGCCAGTATCATTCGGCTTTCAAAGGTAGGGGTATGTCATTTTCGGAAGTCCGTGAATATCAATTCGGTGATGATATACGTGACATAGACTGGAATGTGACTGCGCGCTTCAATAAACCTTATGTGAAAGTGTTTGAAGAAGAACGTGAACTGACAGTTATGTTAATGGTTGATGTTTCCGGAAGTTTGGAATTTGGTACGATCAAGCAGTTAAAGAAAGATATGGTGACGGAAATCGCTGCTACTCTTGCTTTCTCTGCCATCCAGAATAATGATAAAATAGGTGTGATTTTCTTTTCAGACCGGATAGAGAAGTTTATTCCTCCCAAGAAAGGACGTAAACATATCTTGTATATTATCCGTGAATTGATTGATTTCCAACCGGAAAGCCGTCGCACAAATATTCGTCTTGCCTTGGAATATTTGACAAACGTAATGAAAAGGCGTTGCACTGCATTTATCTTATCAGATTTTATTGACCAGGAAAGCTTTAAGAATGCGCTGACCATTGCTAACAGGAAACATGATGTAGTAGCATTGCAAGTATACGACAGGAGAGTCAGTGATCTTCCTCCAGTAGGACTGATGCGAATCAAAGATGCAGAAACTGGGCATGAACAATGGATTGACACCTCTTCCAAAGCTGTACGCCGGGCACATCGCGACTGGTGGATACAAAAGCAGACTGAACTGAACGATACTTTTACCAAAAGTAACGTAGATGCTGTATCCGTCAGAACCGATCAGGATTACGTAAAGGCATTGTTGAATTTATTTGCCAAACGAAATTAATGGAATCAAAGATGAATAGAAATATTATTCTGATAGCATTATTAGGTCTATTGTTTGTCAGTAAAGCAGTAGCACAGTCTGTTACAGTAGAAGCAAAAATTGATTCACTGCAGATACTGATCGGCGAACAGGCGAAAGTGCAACTGCAAGTAGCCATGGATGCCAAACAGCGTGCTATTTTTCCTGCTTACACTGATACACTGGTAAGAGGTGTGGAAATTATAGAAACAGTCAAACCAGATACCCAATTCCTGAATGATCGTCAGCGGATGGTGATTACGCAGGAGTACATTATCACTTCTTTTGACTCTGCTCTATATTATCTGCCGCCAATGCCAGTTACCGTAGATGGGAAAGTGTACAACTCCAAAGCTCTCGCATTAAAAGTATATTCAATGCCGGTTGACACCTTACATCCGGACCAGTTCTTCGGACAAAAACCTGTGATGAAAGCTCCTTTTGCATGGGAAGACTGGTATGGATTGATCGCTTGTTCATTCTTGGCTTTACCTTTGCTTGGCTTGCTGATCTATCTGATTGTTCGCATACGTGATAATAAACCGATTATCCGTAAAATTAAAGTTGAACCTAAATTGCCGCCACATCAGGCTGCAATGAAAGAGATAGAACGTATCAAGACAGAGAAGGTATGGCAGAAAGGGCTATCGAAGGAGTACTATACCGAACTTACCGATGCTATTCGTACATATATTAAGGATCGTTTCGGATTTAATGCATTGGAAATGACTTCTTCTGAAATAATCGATCAGTTATTGGAAATGAATGATAAAGAGGCCATATCAGACCTAAAACTATTGTTCCAGACTGCTGATTTAGTGAAGTTCGCCAAGCATAATCCTCAGATGAATGAAAACGATGCCAATTTGATTAATGCCATTGATTTTATCAATGAGACCAAACAACCGGAAGAGGAAAATCAGAAACCGCAACCAACGGAAATCACTATTATTGAGAAACGTTCTTTACGTGTTAAAGCTATGCTGATTTGTGGAATTGCATTGTTATCAGCAGCATTGATCGGTACCTTTATATATATAGGTCTACAGTTATACAATCTTTTTGTATAAAGGATGTATAGCTTAATACTAAATAGTAAACTGTTAAATCATAAATAAAATGGTTTTTGCCAATATTGAATATCTGTTTTTGCTATTATTGCTTATACCGTATATTGTATGGTATATCCTGAAGCAAAAGAAAAGTGAAGCAACTCTTCAAATTTCAGATGCCCGGGTATATGCGCATACACCTAAAAGTTATAAGAATTATTTGTTGCATGTTCCATTTCTATTACGTTGCCTTGCTTTAGTACTGGTTATTTTGGTTCTTGCACGCCCGCAAACTACTAATAAATGGCAGAACAGTGAGATAGAAGGAATTGATATTATGCTGGCTATCGACGTTTCTACCAGTATGCTGGCTGAAGACTTGAAGCCGAACAGACTGGAAGCTGCTAAAGACGTAGCTGCAGAGTTTATCAATGGACGTCCCAATGATAATATCGGTATTACATTATTTGCAGGAGAAACTTTCACCCAATGTCCGTTGACTGTAGACCATGCTGTATTGTTGGATATGATACATAATATCAAATGTGGTCTTATCACTGACGGTACTGCTGTCGGTATGGGTATTGCAAATGCTGTAACCCGCTTAAAAGATAGCAAAGCGAAATCCAAAGTTATTATCCTATTGACGGATGGTACAAATAACAAGGGAGATATTTCGCCTATGACAGCGGCAGAAATAGCAAAAAGCTTTGGTATTCGTGTATATACCATCGGAGTAGGTACCAATGGAATGGCTCCTTATCCTTATCCAGTCGGAAATACGGTGCAATATGTAAGTATGCCGGTAGAAATTGATGAAAAGACATTGACAGAGATTGCCGGAACGACAGATGGTAACTATTTCCGGGCTACGAGCAACTCGAAGCTTAAAGAAGTATATGAAGAAATTGATAAACTGGAAAAGACGAAACTGAATGTAAAAGAGTATAGTAAGCGGGACGAAGAATATCATTGGTTTGCTTTAGCAGCTTTCCTCTGTGTCTTGTTGGAAGTACTATTACGTAATTCGGTACTCAAGAAAATTCCATAAGGATGTTTGTCAATCGTTATTTGCCAATCATAAAATAGTAAGAAGATGTTTCGATTTGGAGAACCTACATATTTATATTTATTGTTGCTATTACCTTTTTTAGCAGCTTTCTACTTGTATTCCAATTACAAGAGGAGAAAGAATATCCGACGTTTCGGAGATCCGACTTTGTTGGCTCAGTTAATGCCTGACGTATCCAAATATCGTCCGGATGTAAAATTCTGGATTATTTTTGTTGCTATTGGTTTGTTCTCCGTATTACTGGCACGCCCTCAATTCGGTTCAAAACTGGAAACGGTTAAACGTAAGGGAGTAGAGGTAATTATTGCTTTGGACATTTCAAACTCTATGTTAGCGCAGGATGTACAGCCTAGCCGTTTAGAAAAAGCAAAAAGATTAATATCCAGGTTAGTAGATGAGCTTGATAATGATAAGGTAGGTATGATTGTATTTGCCGGTGACGCTTTTACACAGCTGCCAATTACAAGTGACTATATTTCCGCTAAGATGTTCTTAGAATCCATTAGTCCTTCCTTAATTTCTAAACAGGGTACAGCCATTGGGGAAGCAATCAATCTAGCAGCCCGTAGTTTCACCCCGCAAGAAGGGGTAGGACGCGCCATTATTGTTATTACTGATGGTGAAAATCATGAAGGTGGTGCAGTGGAAGCTGCTAAAGCTGCGGCAGAAAAGGGTATTCAGGTAAGTGTATTGGGAGTAGGTATGCCTGATGGTGCTCCAATACCGGTGGAAGGAACGAATGATTACCGCCGCGACCGGGAAGGTAATGTGATCGTTACCCGTTTGAATGAAGCTATGTGTCAGGAAATTGCAAAAGAAGGAAAAGGTATATATGTACGAGTAGATAATTCTAATTCAGCCCAAAAGGCCATCAATCAAGAAGTGAATAAAATGGCGAAGTCTGATGTAGAGTCGAAAGTATATACGGAGTTTAACGAACAATTCCAGGCTATTGCATGGGTTATTCTACTATTGTTATTGGCAGAAATCTTAATTCTGGATCGCAAAAATCCTTTATTTAAGAACATTCACCTGTTTTCTAATAAGAAATAGTTATACGTATGTTAAAAAGTAAATATATTCTATTCGCTGTATTTCTGTTAGCGGCAGCTGGTGTATCGGCTCAGAAAGCAGAACGCGACTATATCCGTAAGGGAAACCATCTGTTTAATGATAGCGTATTTGTTGATGCAGAGGTGAATTACCGGAAGGCCTTGGAAGCTAATCCCAAGTCTACGGTATCCATGTATAATCTGGGAAATACCCTTTCGCAACAGCAAAAGTTTCAGGATGCCATGGAACAATATGTATCAGCTAGCAAAATAGAAAAAGATAAAATGAAACTCGCCCATATTTATCACAATATGGGAGTAATTTTCCAGGCTGGTAAAGACTATGCCAAAGCTGTAGATGCATATAAAATGTCACTGCGTAATAATCCTACCGATCATGAAACCCGGTACAATTTGGCTCTCGCACAGAAAATGCTGAAAGACCAACAAAATCAGCAGAATCAAGATCAAAATCAGGACCAAAACAAAGATCAGCAAAAGCAAGATCAGAAACAGGACCAGAATAAAGACAAACAGAAGGATCAGAAACAAGATGAAAAGAAAGATCAGCAGCAACCACCGAAATCTGAAAAGAAACAAGACAATCAGATGTCAAAGGAGAATGCTGAACAATTACTGAACTCTGTCATGCAGGACGAAAAAGATGTGCAGGATAAAGTGAAGAAGCAACAAAAAGTTATGCAAGGCGGTCGCTTGGAAAAAGATTGGTAATATAAAGTTGATGATATAAATTTCATAAGCAATGAAAAAACTGATTATTATATTGATGGCATTGATAGCATATAGCACTCATGTGTTTGCTGATAAGGTGTCTTTTACTGCTTCTGCTCCTGATGCAGTGGTAGTAGGCGAACAATTCAGGCTGTCGTATATTGTAACTACACAAAAAGTGAAAGATTTTCGGGCACCATTAATCAAAGGTTTTGATGTATTGATGGGCCCAAGCCGTTCACAACAAAGTAGTACTCAAATAGTGAATGGTAATGTTACATCTACTAGTAGTATTACATTTACATACATATTAATGGCTAATAATGCCGGAGAATACACAATACCCGGTGCCTCCATTGTTGCCGATGGTGACCAAATGGTGTCAAACTCAGTAAAGATTAAAGTATTGCCACAAGATCAAGGTGGCAATAGCGGACAAAATAATAGCAGTAGTGGTTCTATACATTCCTCATCTGGTACAAGTGTCTCTAATCAGGACCTTTTTATTATGGCAAGTGCCAGTAAAACAAATGTGTATGAACAGGAGGCTTTTGTCCTGACCTATAAAATATACACCAGAGAATCCAACTTACAACTTAATAATGCGAAATTGCCCGACTTTAAAGGTTTCCATTCTCAAGAAATAGAAATGACAACCAATGCAAGATGGACTCCGGAGCATTATCAGGGACGTAATTACTATACAACGGTTTATCGCCAGTTTGTTCTCTTCCCGCAACAATCAGGAAAGCTATATATTGATTCGGCACAGTTCCAGATGACTATCGGAAAACCTGTGCAATCAGATGATCCTTTTGATGCCTTCTTCAATGGAGGAAGTAATGTCATTGAAATTAAAAAAAATATTTCCACTCCTAAGATAGCAATAAATGTCAATCCGCTTCCTACGGGTAAACCTGCAGATTTTTCAGGTGGAGTGGGAGAGTTCAATATATCTTCTTCTATCAACAGTAAGGAACTGAAAACCAATGATGCTATTACTATTAAACTGGTAATATCCGGTACAGGTAACCTGAAGTTGATTTCTAATCCGGAAATTAAATTCCCGGATGATTTTGAAGTATATGATCCCAAAGTAGACAATCAAGTCAGATTAACCCGGGAAGGACTCACAGGCAATAAAGTTATTGAATATTTAGCAATTCCGAGACATGCCGGAACATATAAGATTCCGGGAGTATCTTTCAGCTATTTTGATATTCGCTCCAAGTCTTACAAAACACTGAAAACAGAAGATTATGTAGTAAATGTTGAGAAAGGTGCAGGTAATGCGGATCAAGTAATTGCTAACTTCACGAATAAAGAGGACTTGAAAGTATTAGGTGAAGACATCCGTTATATCAAACAGAATGAAGTTACTCTCCAACCTAAAGGAAGTTTCTTCTATGGTTCAATGACATATTGGTTATTCTATATCATTCCGGCTCTTGCCTTTATTATTTTCTTTATTATTTATCGTAAGCAAGCTGCTGAAAATGCAAATGTTGCTAAAATGCGTACGAAGAAAGCAAATAAAGTGGCAACGAAGCGTATGAAGCTTGCAGGAAAATTACTCTCCGAAAATAAAAAAGATGCTTTCTACGATGAGGTATTAAAGGCATTGTGGGGATATATAAGTGACAAACTGAATATTCCGGTATCTCGTTTATCTAAAGATAATATTGAAGAGAAACTAAGAAATCACGGAGTAAATGAGGAACTAATCAAAGAATTCCTGAATGCATTGAATGATTGTGAATTTGCACGGTTTGCTCCAGGTGATGAGAATCAAGCTATGGATAAAGTTTATTCTTCTTCAATAGAAGTAATAAGCAAAATGGAGAATTCAATAAAACATTAACCCAGAAGAGATTATGTCATGAAAAAGATATTATTTTTTATATTATTATCAATGTCGCTTACTTGTTTCGGACAAGATTCGTTAAGCATTGATACTAGACAAACGAATGGAGTTGATTCTATCCACGCTTCGCATACCACATTTTCCAGTAATACACTGGAAGATGCAACAAAAGCTGAAGGAGATTCCGCATATATAAAAGAAGATTATGCAGCAGCTATTCAGATATATGAAGCATTACTGAAAAATGGAGAAGCTGCCGACGTCTATTACAATCTGGGAAATAGTTATTATAAAATAGGGGAGATAGCGAAAGCTGTTTTAAATTATGAGCGTGCTCTGCTATTACAACCAGGAAATGGTGACATCCGTGCTAATCTTGAAGTGGCACGTGCAAAAACAATAGACAAGGTTGAACCTGTTCCTGAAGTATTCTTTGTTTCATGGATCAAATCTCTGACAAATAGTATGAGTGTAGATGCATGGGCCACATGGGGTATTGTCTCCTTTATTCTATTGATTATCGCTTTCTATTTCTTTATATTCTCCAAACAGATTATGTTAAAGAAAATAGGATTCATATCAGGAATCATTTTGCTGATTGTCACTGTTTGCTCTAATCTTTTTGCTTCGCAACAAAAAGAGCATTTGGTTAATCGAAGTGAGGCGATAGTAATGAATCCGAGTGTAACAGTACGAAGTACTCCAAGTGAGAGTGGGACTAGCTTGTTTATTCTCCATGAAGGGAGAAAGGTAAGTGTCAAAGACAACTCTATGAAAGAATGGAAAGAAATTCGACTGGAAGATGGAAAAGTCGGGTGGGTACCTGCTTCTGCTATCGAGGTGATATAAAGGTCATTAATAGATTTTATATATTCAAGAAAAAAAGATAAGCAAATAATTTGTTTTATCTTTTTTTTTGCTTAAGTTTATAGCGTGATAAAAAATCACATAGTACTAACCATTAAATTTATGAGACATGAGAACAATAACATTTAATGAACTTCGTAAGATTAAAGATTCATTGCCCAGCGGTAGCATGCATCGAATAGCAGACGAACTTGGTTTACACGTAGATACTGTGCGAAACTTTTTCGGAGGCCATAATTTCAAGGAGGGAAAAAGTGTCGGAATACATCTTGAGCCCGGTCCAGATGGTGGGCTTGTTATGTTAGACGATACAACAGTTCTCGATCGGGCTTTAAAGATTCTAGATGAATTGAATATGAGTATGCAAAAAGAACAGGCTACCGAATCTGTGCAAGTTTAAAATATAACAAACTGAATCCCAATTGAATCAAACAATTGGGATTTCTTATTTGTTTTCACCTTATAAAATGTACATTTATGGAAGACAAATTAGTAACCCTGGCCATTCTGACATACACCAAAGCGCAGATCTTAAAGAATGTCTTGGAAAATGAAGGTATAGAAACCTACATTCATAACGTTAATCAAATACAACCGGTTGTTTCATCGGGAGTGCGTTTACGAATTAAAGAAAGCGATCTGCCACGTGCTTTGAAAATAACAGAAAGTTCTACATGGCTGTCTGAAAGTATAGTGGGAGAGAAGGAGCCCAAAGTAAAAGATAAATCAAATAAGATTTTAATTCCCGTCGACTTCTCTAATTATTCGATGAAAGCATGTGAATTTGCATTCAACCTGGCAAAAACAGAAAATGCAGAAGTCATCCTGTTGCATGTCTATTTCACGCCTATTTATGCATCGTCGTTGCCTTATGGGGATGTTTTCAATTACCAGATTGGAGATGAAGAATCTGTAAAAACGATTATCCAAAAAGTCCATTCTGATCTCAATGCTTTATCAGAGAAGATAAAAGAAAAAGTTGCATCAGGCGAATTTCCCAACGTTAAATATAGCTGCATCTTACGTGAAGGTATTCCAGAGGAGGAAATCTTAAGATATGCTAAAGAACAGCGTCCTATGGTTATCATTATGGGTACCCGAGGCAAAAATCAGAAAGACATTGATTTAATTGGCAGTGTAACCGCTGAAGTTATTGACAGGAGTCGCACGGCTGTATTGGCTATTCCGGAAAATACACCATTTAAACAGTTTAGTGAAGCAAAACGGATTGCCTTTATTACCAATTTTGATCAAAGAGATCTAATTGCTTTCGAGGCATTCTTTAATACTTGGAAATCATTCTATTTTTCTGTATCTTTGATACACCTTACAGATTCTAAAGATACCTGGAATGAAATAAAACTAGCAGGTATAAAAGAATATTTTCACAAGCAATATCCGGGGCTTGAAATTCATTATGACGTAGTGATGAATGATAATTTATTAAAAGGACTTGATCAGTATATCAAAGATAATCATATAGATATAATCACTTTGACTTCTTACAAAAGGAATATATTTGCTCGATTATTTAATCCAAGTATTGCCAGAAAAATGATTTTCCATTCAGATACACCATTGCTTGTTATTAACAGCTGATCAAATCAGGCAAAAAATGAGCATCCAAGATTAGGGAATAATCAATATTATGTTTAATAGAAAAAGGAGTAATATAATGACCTTACTCCTTTTTCTATTTTTATTTAAATGAAGAAATTTACCTGTTCCACTCAAGTCCATATCAAATATAAGATTTTTCAATTACTACTTTAAACTATTGAATAAAAAAAAGAAGACTACTATTTCTAATAGCCTTCTTATATTTTTTCAGAAAACGATCTTACTTCATCATCTTATCGATTTCTTCGAATTCAGGTCCCATATTCAAGTTATAGTAAACTCTGTAAAGACCTTGCAACCATAAATCTTGTTGATCGGGTTTTAAAGCTCTGGCTTTTTCATAGAATGGTTTAGCTTCTTCGTAGAATTTCTTAACCACAGCTTGTGCTTCAGCGTACTTAGGATCATTGATATCTGTTGTTGCTTTATCAGCATAATCCTGTGCTTTCATCAAATATACCAAACCTACATTAGAGTATGCTTCTGCATATTCCGGATCAGCAGCAATAGCTTTTTTGTAGTATTCGATTGCATTATCATACTCTTTCATATTATGATAAAGATATGCCTTCACATATAAATATAACTTATTATTAGGATCATTAGTTAACATCTTATCAGCAAATTCCATTGCTTTAGAAGCTTGATTAGAAGTATTATAATAATCAACTAGATTTGCAAAGAAATAATCATTTCCTGGAAACTTAAGAATACCTTCTTCCAAAGATTTAATCCATGCAGCAGTATCACCTTTAGCTTTATAAGCATCTGCCATTAACTGCATAGCAAACTTACCTCCATCTTTATCAGACAATGCTGAAGGAGCGTACTTGATAATAGCATCTTTATCGCCTACTCTATCAGCCGCTAATGTTGCATAATATGCAATTTGAGGAAGAAGTGTATCATTTTTAGCTAACTCTTTATCAGCCAACATCGGATAAGAAGCTGATTCTACATAAGTAGCGAAAAATTTTAATGCTTCCTTATTCTTATCCAAATTGAAATATTGGATACCACCATTAATCAAATTAGGGCGTTCAGCCAACATACTAGAAGCATTTGCTTTACGATATTTGTTTTTAATCTTACCTTTTTCATTAGGTACCTGAGCCAAATCGTCGCATTTATTATAGTACTCATACATCTTCAAAATACTGTTGTATACTTTTAATGTATCGTACGGTTTTTTCAGAAAAGCATTTTTCATTTGCTCTTCGTTGATACGCTTCTGAATAAATCCAGCAACGTCCCATGTGTCAGCAAGATCCTTAGTTTCAGGATTCTTCATAGCCTCTTCAATCAGCTGTTCAGCTTGCTTAAAATTAGGTTTCACATCATTGGCAATGCTTTTTGCTTCTTTTACATTCTTCATCTGAGCAAATGAGAAGCTAACAGCCATCAATAAAACCATCGAAAATAATACTCTTTTCATGATTGTTGTTTGATTAATTATTAATATTATGTCTATTCTTCAATATCGTTATTACTTTCATTTACGTCCGTGACGTCTTCAGCATTCGGTGTATCTGCATTAGGATCACTTATAATTGTTCCTTCTTTTTCCTCAGCAGGAATTTCATCTTCAAGACTTTCTGTCATTACTTTACATACCGAGCCTATTTGGTCGTTACGTTTCTCAAGATTAATCAGACGGACACCTTGAGTTGCACGTCCCATAATACGGACATCTGCTACTTTCAGACGGATTGTGATACCAGATTTATTGATAATCATCAAGTCATTTTCATCAGTTACAGATTTGATTGTTACCAGTTTACCAGTCTTTTCGGTAATATTCATAGTTTTTACACCTTTACCTCCACGATTGGTTTTACGATAATCTTCTATTTCAGAACGTTTACCATATCCCTGTTCAGAAACAACCATTACAGATTCTGTTTCCAAATCTTTGATACAAATCATTCCAACTACTTCATCCTGTCCATCATTATCCAATGTTATGCCACGTACACCTGTTGCAGTACGTCCCATTACACGCACAGCAGCTTCATGGAAGCGAATAGCACGTCCGTTACGATTAGCAATAATGATCTCATTGTTACCGTTTGTCATACGAACTTCGATTACGCTGTCATCTTCACGAATAGTAATAGCATTTACACCATTCTGACGAGGACGAGAATATTGCTCAAGTAACGTCTTTTTGATTACACCTTTCTTGGTACAGAACAATACATAATGATTATTGATAAATTCTGAATCATCTAAGTTCTTCACACGCAAGTATGCAGTTACATTATCATCTGAATCGATATTTAGCAAATTCTGAATAGCGCGTCCTTTGGAATTCTTTGTACCTTCAGGTATCTCGTATACTTTCAGCCAGTAACACTTACCTTTTTGTGTAAAGAACATCATAGTGTTATGCATTGTAGCCGGATAAATGTGCTCAACAAAGTCTTCATCACGAGTTTCTGTCCCCTTTGAACCTACTCCACCACGATTTTGTGCACGGAATTCGGTTAATGGGGTACGTTTGATATAACCCATATGAGAAATTGTAATAATCATCTGATCATCAGCATAGAAGTCTTCCGGGTTAAATTCTTCTGAAGAATAAACTATCTCAGAACGACGTTCATCACCATACTTGGCTTTAACCTCTAACAATTCATCTTTCATTACCTTGCGGCATACTTCATCATCAGCCAAAATACTTTCCAAATAAGCGATTTGCTTCATTATTTCTTCGTACTCTGCATGAAGTTGATCTTGCATAAGACCTGTCAACTGACGCAAACGCATTTCTACAATTGCACGGGACTGAATTTCTGTCAGGTTGAATCGTTCTATTAAGCCAGCAATGGCATCATTAGGAGTTTTAGCAGCACGAATAATACGGATTACTTCATCAATATTATCAGAAGCAATAATTAAGCCTTCAAGAATATGTGCACGTTCTCTCGCCTTGCGAAGATCGAATTCAGTACGACGAATAACAACCTCATGACGATGCTCTATGAAATATTTAATTAGGTCTCTTAAATTTAATGTTTTAGGACGCCCATGAACCAATGCAACATTGTTTACACCAAAAGATGTCTGTAAAGCAGTCATTTTATAGAGCTTATTCAGCACTACGCTAGCATTTGCATCACGTTTCACATCGATAACAATACGCATACCTTCACGGTCAGACTCATCGTTGGCATTCGAAATTCCTTCTATTCTTTTATCATTAACAAGATCAGCTATATACTTAATCAATTCTGCCTTGTTTACATTATAAGGAATCTCAGTGATTACGATTTTGTCATGTGTCTGTCCTGTTTCAATTTCAGCTTTAGCACGCATGATCACACGTCCACGACCTGTCAGATATGCTTCACGTACCCCACTTACACCATATATATACCCACCTGTAGGGAAATCCGGCGCTTTAACAAAGTTCATCAACTCTTCTACAGTAATCTCCGGATTATCGATATATGCGTCACATGCCTCAATTACTTCCACAAGGTTGTGCGGGGGCATATTAGTAGCCATTCCTACTGCAATACCAGATGCTCCATTCACAAGAAGATTTGGGATACGCGTCGGCATTACTTTGGGTTCTACCAACGTATTATCAAAGTTAGGCTCAAAATCAACGGTTTCCTTGTACAGGTCATCCATCATTGCTTCACCCAACTTATTAAGACGTGCTTCTGTATAACGCATAGCAGCAGGGCTATCACCATCCACAGAACCAAAGTTACCTTGTCCATCTACCAAGGGATAACGCATTGCCCATTCCTGAGCCATACGCACCATTGCAAAATAAACAGAAGAATCTCCATGAGGGTGATACTTACCCAGTACCTCACCCACGATTCTGGCTGATTTTTTATAAGGTTTATCTGAAGTATTACCCAGTTCCATCATTCCGTATAGAATTCTACGGTGAACGGGCTTAAATCCATCTCTAACATCCGGAAGGGCACGTGAAACAATGACCGACATGGAGTAGTCAATGTACGATGACTTCATTTCCTCCTCGATGTTAATCTTTATAATTCTGTCTTGTTCAAGCATTTAAAATGATTATTAATTATACATTCTACGGTTTGTGAAAAACCACGCTAAAGTACTACTTTTCCCCGATATACGAAAGTTTTTAGGAAGAAAGTTTTATTCTTCTCATAGACATCCTAAAGCTTTCTTTGTAGGATCTTTAGCTAAACTTTAAAATACGAAAACAAAATGAGAAAAACAATAAATATTAGAAATAAAACAAGGCTAATAACAGTAATAAATAGTCTGATATTTGTTATACCTTATATATATAATACAAATACACTGTTTTTATGGCACGCCATTTGTAGATATAAGAAATAAAGCAAATATTGCAATACAAACTTGATTAAATGCGTATATTTGCCAGTGAATAACCCTTAGAAGAAAAGGAAAAAAGTATGAATAATCAATTCTCACAAAGAGTTTCCGACATTATCGTCTATAGTAAGGAAGAAGCGAATCGGTTGAGAAGTAGGTATATAGGTCCCGAACACCTGCTTCTGGGAATACTCCGTGACGGTGAAGGAAAAGCTATCGAGATATTGTCTAAACTCAACACCAATCTGGCTGCTATAAAGCAACAGATTGAAGCTCAGCTGAAGGCAGAAGCTGATGAAATGTTATTGCCTGATGCAGAGGTGCCGTTATCTAATGATGCGGCAAAGATATTAAAAATGTGTATTTTAGAAGCTCGTGGAATGAAAAGTAACATCGCTGATACAGAACATGTATTATTGGCTATTTTAAGAGAAAAAAACAATATGGCGGCTTCCGTACTTGAAGCAAACGATATAAACTACGTGAAAGTACTGGAGCAAGCTACATTGCAGCCGGATATCAATTCCGGCATGGGCTTTTCGGAAGACGATGAGGATGACGAAGAAATGTCTTCTCCTCGTTCCGGCAGAGGTGGCTCGGATGAACGCCAACAGGCACAAACCGCTTCCAAGAAGCCGTCTAATGATACGCCGGTACTTGACAATTTCGGTACTGACATGACAAAAGCGGCAGAAGAAGGACGGTTGGATCCTGTTGTGGGCAGAGAAAGAGAAATCGAACGTTTAGCGCAGATATTAAGTCGACGCAAAAAGAATAACCCAATTCTGATTGGTGAACCCGGTGTAGGAAAATCAGCGATTGTTGAAGGTCTTGCATTGAGAATCATTCAGAAAAAGGTTTCGCGTATCCTGTTTGATAAACGAGTCGTTGCTCTTGACATGACTGCTGTTGTGGCAGGAACAAAGTACCGTGGACAATTTGAAGAACGTATCCGTTCCATTCTCAATGAATTGCAGAAGAATCCGAATGTTATATTATTCATTGATGAAATTCACACGATTGTAGGCGCAGGCTCTGCAGCAGGCTCTATGGATGCCGCCAATATGCTAAAGCCAGCATTGGCAAGAGGAGAAATACAATGTATCGGTGCCACCACTCTTGATGAATATCGTAAGAATATTGAGAAAGATGGCGCATTGGAACGTCGTTTCCAAAAAGTAATCGTAGAACCGACTACTGCTGCCGAAACTCTGCAGATTTTGCGTAATATCAAGGATAAGTATGAAGATCATCACAATGTGTATTATACAGATGAAGCATTGGAAGCATGTGTCAAGCTGACAGACCGCTATATCACAGATCGTAATTTCCCTGATAAAGCCATTGATGCTTTAGATGAAGCCGGCTCACGTGTACATCTTACTAATGTCAATGTACCCAAAGAGATAGAAGAACAGGAAAAGCTGATCGAAGAAGCTAAAAACAAGAAAAATGAAGCCGTAAAATCGCAGAATTTTGAACTTGCAGCCAGCTTCCGTGATAAGGAGAAAGAACTTTCTATCCAATTGGATGAGATGAAAAAAGAATGGGAAGCCAATCTAAAAGAAAACAGGCAAACTGTTGATGCAGAAGAAATTGCCAATGTTATCTCAATGATGTCAGGCATTCCAGTACAACGAATGGCACAGGCCGAAGGCATCAAGCTAGCAGGTATGAAAGAAGATTTGCAAGCTAAAGTCATCGCACAAGACACAGCGATAGAAAAGCTGGTCAAAGCCATTTTGCGAAGCCGTGTAGGACTCAAAGATCCTAATAAGCCCATTGGCACGTTTATGTTCTTAGGTCCGACAGGAGTTGGTAAAACTCACCTAGCAAAAGAGTTGGCCAAGTATATGTTCGGTTCTGCCGATGCACTGATTCGTATCGATATGAGTGAATATATGGAAAAGTTCACTGTTTCACGCTTGGTTGGGGCACCTCCGGGATACGTAGGATATGAAGAAGGTGGCCAGCTGACAGAAAAAGTGCGCCGTAAACCATACTCTATTGTATTGCTTGATGAAATAGAAAAAGCACATCCGGATGTATTCAATATCCTGCTTCAGGTAATGGATGAGGGTCGTCTGACTGACAGTTATGGCAGAATGGTAGATTTCAAAAATACCGTTATTATCATGACTTCCAATATCGGAACCCGCCAGCTGAAAGAATTTGGACGTGGTGTTGGTTTTGCGACACAAAGCCGCCTGGATGATAAAGAATTCTCGCGAAGTGTTATACAAAAAGCTCTAAATAAATCATTCGCGCCTGAATTCATCAATCGTGTAGATGAGATTATCACGTTTGATCAACTTTCTCTGGAAGCGATAACAAAGATTATAGACATAGAGCTAAAAGGATTGTACGATAGAATAGAATCTATTGGTTACAAGCTTGTTATTGAAGATAAGGCGAAAGAATTCATCGCTAGCAAGGGATATGACATACAATATGGCGCCCGTCCTTTGAAGCGCGCAATTCAAACCTATCTGGAGGATGGTTTATCCGAGCTCATCATTTCCTCGTCTTTAAAAGAGGGAGATACTATTCAAGTAACCCTTAATGAAGAAAAAGGCGAATTGGAGATGAAAGTTGTTTCTCCGGAATAGAGTTATTTCCTGAATAAGAAAATAATTTAATATGCCATAATGTCAGACCTTCGGGTCTGGCATTTTTTTTGTCTCTGTATGGACAAATATCAATTAAAATTAATCAATAGATAAACTAAAAAAATATACGTATTATGCAAAAAGGTAATATTGGGGTTACAACAGAAAACATTTTCCCTATCATTAAAAAGTTTTTGTACAGTGACCATGAGATTTTTCTGCGCGAGTTAGTATCCAATGCGGTAGATGCCACTCAGAAGCTGAATACGCTTGCTTCTATTGGCGAATTCAAAGGTGAACTGGGTGACTTAACTGTTCACGTTGAATTAGGCAAAGATACTATTACCATTTCTGACCGTGGTATCGGTTTGACTGCAGAAGAAATAGAGAAGTACATCAATCAAATAGCTTTCTCTGGAGCTAATGACTTCCTGGAGAAGTATAAGAACGATGCAAATGCCATTATCGGACATTTCGGACTTGGCTTCTACTCTGCCTTTATGGTTGCAAAGAAAGTGGAGATTATCACTAAATCATACAGAGACGATGCAAAAGCCGTAAAATGGACTTGTGATGGCAGCCCTGAATTCACTATTGAAGAAATAGAAAAAGCCGACCGTGGATCAGATATCATCTTATACATTGATGACGACTGCAAAGAATTCCTCGAAGAAGCACGTATCTCCGAACTTCTGAAGAAATATTGCAGCTTCCTTCCTGTTCCTATTGCATTTGGAAAAAAGAAAGAATGGAAAGACGGCAAACAGGTAGAAACGGCTGAAGATAATATAATCAATGATACCACTCCTTTGTGGACACGCAAACCTAGCGAACTTTCGGATGAAGATTACAAATCATTCTATAGCAAGCTATATCCGATGTCTGATGAACCACTCTTCTGGATTCACCTGAATGTGGATTATCCATTCCATCTGACTGGTATCCTCTACTTCCCGAAGGTAAAGAGCAATATTGAATTAAATAAGAACAAGATTCAGTTATATTGCAATCAAGTATATGTAACAGACTCTGTTGAAGGCATTGTGCCGGACTTCCTGACTTTGTTACATGGAGTAATAGATTCTCCGGATATTCCGTTGAACGTTTCCCGTTCATACTTGCAAAGCGACTCAAACGTGAAGAAGATTTCAACTTATATCACCAAGAAAGTTTCCGACCGTTTACAGTCTATATTCAAGAATGATCGCAAGCAGTTTGAAGAAAAGTGGAACGACTTGAAAATATTTATCAATTATGGAATGCTCACACAAGAGGATTTCTATGATAAAGCGCAAAAATTCGCCCTTTTCACCGATACAAATGACAAACATTACACATTCGAGGAATATCAGACCCTTATTAAAGATAACCAGACAGACAAAGATGGAAATCTAATCTATCTGTATGCAAATAACAAGGACGAACAATACAGCTATATTGAGGCTGCAACCAATAAAGGCTATAATGTCTTGCTCATGGATGGCCAGTTAGATGTAGCTATGGTAAGTATGTTGGAGCAAAAGCTTGAGAAATCCCGTTTCACCCGTGTAGACAGTGATGTTGTTGACAATCTGATTGTAAAAGAAGACAAGAAAGGTGAAACTCTGGAAGCCAGCAAACAAGATGCAATCACAACAGCCTTCAAGAGCCAATTGCCTAAAATGGATAAGGTTGAATTCAATGTGATGACGCAAGCGTTGGGAGAAAATTCGGCTCCGGTCATGATTACTCAAAGCGAATATATGCGTCGTATGAAAGAAATGGCAAATATTCAAGCCGGAATGAGCTTCTACGGCGAAATGCCTGACATGTTCAATCTGATCCTGAATTCAGACCACAAGTTGATAAAACAAGTATTGAATGAAGAAGAGAATGCCTGTCAAGCAGAAGTAGCTCCGATACTCTCCGAAATGGATAACGTCAACAAACAACGTAATGAGTTGAAAGACAAACAGAAGGATAAAAAGGAAGAAGACATCCCAACAGCTGAAAAAGATGAATTAAACGATCTCGACAAGAAGTGGGATGATCTGAAAAGCAAGAAAGAAGCTATCTTTATCGGCTATGCAAGCAATAACAAAGTTATCCGCCAGCTTATCGATCTGGCCTTACTTCAAAACAATATGTTAAGAGGTGAAGCTTTGAATAACTTCGTAAAACGTAGCATTGAGCTGATTTAATATCGCCCCTTTAAACATTACACATACTTCAAGAAAGAGCATTCAACGTTAAATACACGTTGTAATGCTCTTTTTCAATTTAAAACGATCGGCAAAATATCGATTAATTGAAAAGTATTGTATATATTTGAACACTTAATAGACAAAAAATTCAATTGTTTGATTTGGGTTATGAGAAAGATTTTTTTAGTGTTCATTACTTTATGGCTGATTATCCCGGCTATCCATGCCCAAAAAGTAGGACTTGTATTAAGCGGTGGTGGCGCCAAAGGAATGACGCACATCGGCATCATTCGCGCATTGGAAGAAAACAACATCCCTATTGACTACATTGCTGGTACTTCCATGGGAGCCATTATCGGCTCCTTGTATGCCATGGGATACTCTCCTGACGACATGGTAGAACTGCTCAAATCGGAGGACTTTAAACGATGGTATTCCGGAGAAGTGGAAGAGAAATACGTATATCATTTCAAAAAGAATCTTCCCACTCCCGAATTTTTCAATATTCGTTTTTCATTCAAAGATTCACTGAAGAGTTTAAAACCTCAATTCCTGCCTACCAGTGTTGTCAACCCGATTCAAATGAATCTCGTGTTTGTTGACCTATATGCACGTGCTACGGCCGCTTGTAAGGGAGATTTTGATAAACTTTTTGTTCCTTTCCGTTGCATTGCGTCCGATGTGTACAATAAAAAACAGTTAGTCATGAAGGAAGGAGATTTAGGAGATGCCGTCAGAGCTTCCATGAGCTTCCCTTTCATGTTTAAACCCATTGAAATAGACAATGTACTGGCCTACGATGGAGGTATCTATAATAACTTTCCCACGGACGTCATGAGAGATGATTTTCATCCGGATGTCATTATAGGAAGCGTTGTATCCACCAATCCCACTAAACCCAAGGAAAATGACCTCATGAGTCAAATTGAGAATATGGTGATGCAGAAAACCGACTATTCTATTCCGGACTCTATGGGGATTTTAATGACGTTCAAATATGACAACGTCAATCTGATGGATTTTCAACGCATCGACGAATTACATGATATAGGATATAATCGAACCATCAGCATGATGGATTCTATCAAAAGCCGTATCCATCGGCGTGTGAATCTGGACAATATTCGTTTAAGGAGAATGGTATACCGTAGTAATTTCCCGGAACTACGTTTTAAAAATATCATCATTGATGGAGCTAATCCACAACAACAGGCATATATGAAGAAAGAATTTCATAAGTCGGATAACAAAGAATTCACCTATGAAGATTTAAAGCAAGGTTATTTTCGATTGCTATCAGATAAAATGATTTCAGAAATCATACCGCATGCAATTTATAATCCGGAAGATGACACCTATGATCTGCATTTAAAAGTCAAACTGGAGAACAACTTTGCTGTACGGCTGGGAGGTAACATATCCACCTCCAATTCGAATCAGATCTACCTGGGACTTAGTTATCAGGACTTAAACTACTATGCCAAAGAGTTTATTCTTGACGGGCAACTTGGAAAGGTATATAACAACGTGCAATTTATGGCAAAAATAGACTTTGCCACTGCCATTCCTACCTCGTATCGTCTTATAGGTTCGATCAGTACTTTCGACTATTTTAAGAAGGACAAACTTTTTTCGCGAAATAACAAACCGGCCTTTAACCAGAAAGACGAACGTTTCTTGAAATTACAGGTTGGATTACCTTTCCTTTCGAGCAAGCGAGCAGAGTTTGGAGTAGGAATTGCAAGAATAGAGGATAAATATTTTCAAAAAAGTGTCATTGACTTCGGAAATGACAAATTTGATAAAAGCCGCTATGATTTATTTGGTGGATCAATTAGTTTTAATGGAAGTACTCTTAATTCCAAACAATATCCTACACGTGGATACAGAGAAGCCCTTGTAGCCCAGATTTTCGTTGGAAAAGAACGATTCTATCCGGGCGAAGGAAGTACGACCAGTAACAACAAAGATCATCACTCCTGGCTGCAATTATCTTATATGAAAGAGAAATATCATAATATGAGTGAACATTGGGTTTTAGGATGGTATTTGAAAGCCCTGTATGCCTCCAAAAACTTCTCCGAGAACTATACGGCCACAATGATGCAAGCTGGAGAGTTTTCTCCTACATTACATAGCAAATTGACTTACAACGAAGCCTTTCGTGCCAATCAATTTGTCGGAGCCGGCATTCGGCCTATTTACCGTTTAAGCCAGATGTTCCATCTTCGGGGAGAATTTTATGGTTTTATGCCTATTTATCCAATCGAAAAAAACTCGTTGAATAAAGCATATTACGGAAAAGCTTTCTCCAAGTTTGAATATTTAGGAGAAATTTCTGTTGTATGTCAATTGCCTTTTGGAGATATCTCTGCATATATAAATCATTATAGCTCACCGAAAAGGGAGTGGAATGTCGGACTAAGTATAGGTTTACAACTATTCAATTATCGGTTCATAGAATAATTTTCTACAAAAAAAGTCGGTGAAAAGCTTGCTAATTCGGGAAAAGTCCGTATCTTTGCACCCGTTAAAACAAAATAACGGTCGCGTAGCTCAACTGAATAGAGTAGCTGACTACGGATCAGCCGGTTACAGGTTTGAATCCTGTCGCGATCACTTATCGAATTAACAAAATGGCCGCGTAGCTCAACTGAATAGAGTAGCTGACTACGGATCAGCCGGTTACAGGTTTGAATCCTGTCGCGGTCACTCTTCAAAACTATTATTAGGTCGCGTAGCTCAACTGAATAGAGTAGCTGACTACGGATCAGCCGGTTACAGGTTTGAATCCTGTCGCGATCACGAAATCCTCTGCATTTGATGCGGAGGATTTTTATTTTCTCCCATTTCATCGAAGAAATTAGCTATAACTAAACTAAAAAGATTCAAAAGTCAGTCATTATAAACAAGCGATACATCCCCTCATATCTTTTATTTTCAATTCCCTCTTCACCTTCACCTTTCTTCCGGGCTCCCTATAAATAAGTCGTTTACGGGTGAAGGGCAACTCTTACACAGCCTTTTTCACCTGTTTGGAAAGTAAGCGTCTCCGCGATTCTATATAGTGTATTAAAATAAAAAGGCTAATGATCCCTTTTTAGTCATTAGCCTTTTCCCATCTGTCAGGAAGCAGTTCCCTGTATTTTTCAATTGGTGTGTTCGGTTGCCATTCGGCTGTTCTGTTTATCACATCCGTGAGATACTCAAATAGATTCACTTTATGCATCC